>Ga0315338_1000372_pt1 | contig 116534 bp, 93 predicted proteins | sample ASW8metaG_FD_204518 | JGI IMG/M metagenome (GOLD analysis project Ga0315338, IMG submission 204518) | Ammonia-oxidizing marine archaeal communities from Monterey Bay, California, United States - ASW #8 | ecosystem: Environmental > Aquatic > Marine > Coastal | place: USA: California | collected...
CGTTTGCGATCATTAATGGGCAGGAGGCCTTTGCCCTATTTTTACTTGAGCAGGGAGCCGACCCTAACGGGACGATTGATGGGATTTCTGCACTGCACGCGGCTGTTGGCAGTGTCGACACCTGGTTGATCCACTGGGACAGACGTCACGGTAACGGAGGCTATCTAAGCAGAAGTCGTCCCAGAGGGAGAAAGAGTCTCAACGCACAGCAGCGAGTCGCGGTGGCAAAAGCCTTGCTAGCCCATGGTGCCGACCCCGACGCTCGCATCACGACGACGGCTATGCTGATGAGCTATATCGGTTATCCAGAGAGGGGTGCGTTCGAGCGATTTGCTTGTGGGACCGGAGACCTTCGGGGGGCCACGCCGCTATGGGTGGCGGCTTACGGGGCTGCCACTGATGGGGCGTACCGTGGGGGTGCGGTTGGTAACTATGTGCGACGGGCTCAGAGCAGTACGGAGATTATCGAGGTACTCTTGGCCGCGGGTGCGGACCAGCACCTCACAACAGATGACGGAACGACTCCATTCATGGCGGCCGCCGGGCTTGGTCGGTCGACATTCAGACCCACGCAGACCCGTGGGAGACGTTCCCGAGGTGCCGAGGAGGCCGTCCAGGTTCTGCTTGCGGCTGGGGCGGAGATTAATGCCAGTAACGAAGCGGACTATACGGCACTGCATGGTGCGGCGTTCCGAGGATTAAATGAAGTTGTGCAGTATTTGGTAGACCATGGTGCTGATATCGATGCACGGGATTTCCGTGGCCGGACACCGTTTCGTCTAGCCGAAGGCTCCAAACAGTCATTCCAATTCCAAGCCTTCCCCGAGACGGCCGAGCTGTTCAAACAGCTGGGTGCCAATACGCGGCTGGGCATTCCAGGAACCGTTCAGGAGCGCGCCGATCGAGTGGTCGCTGAGAATCTTCAGCCCTAATAAAGACGTTGACTCGTGGCGCGTCCACTCACGGTAAAGGTTGAAACTCACATTGAGGTGCGAGACCAGAGCGAGAACTCATGGATCGACCAGTACCAGGAACGAGTATGACTCGTCTGGCGGATGCGAAGTGTCTGTGTTTTGTTCGGTGTTAAAGCAATATCAATAGGAATCCAAAATTTATTCGGCGGCATCTTACCGTTCTTAACCAGGCTTCGCAGGAGTTGCGCCATGACTCCTCCCTCGTAGAGCGTGTGTACAACGCCTTGCGGGTCAACTGATTCAACAACTAATTCTCTCGGATAGTCACCGAGACTTCGGTTTGCGATCCCCAGCCCCACGAGGGCGACATCTTGCGGTTTGTCGAACGAAACCTCGATCCATTCTTTACCGGTTTGCCGGACACCAGTGAGCCAGCGGGTATCTTGATTTCCGTCTATCGCTTGGGACCACCGGTCATATCGGTGCGAGGTTGTGACCTGGTCACTAGTGATCGGGATCTGATACAGATTCTCACGAACCGTCCCAGGAGATTCGTCCCACCCGGCCAACCAAAACACCGTAGTTGTTCCAAACTCCATGACCGTAATCAACTGGTCTGCCTGCCTTTGGATCGTCTGGATTGTGGCTATTGCGTCACTTCTATTTCCATACAGCGACGTATTTACCACGACGTAGCGGACGCCAAGACTTCGTAGTCCTTCTAGGAAATACCCCATATGGTCGAGATCGGAAACCGGAGGCCCTGGTTCGTTCAGATATCGAAAAAGAGGGGTCTGGTATCCACTGAAACCGTTCACGGTTGGATGCCCATGTTGAAGCGTGGCGAACTGGTAGCGGATGTTGTAGTAGGCGCTGAGACGTTCTTGTTGACCGAGCGGAAGTTCGAGCACGGCGCCCGGAGCACTGATTTTGAGCCACTCGTATGCCGCGTGTTTGTCGCTGTCGGTGATGGTTTCGAGGGAAGCTGCTCGGAGGGGACCAGGATAGCCTTCCCCTAAAACGCCAGCCGCCAGCACCAAAACCAAGGGAACAGTCGCGAGTCGGGATAGACGAGTCAGTAGAGCGGCAAGGCCGATGGCTGTAAGTATGCTGAGAGCTAGATAGACAACGACGGCAAAGCGAGCAACCACACGGATGCCGTCGAGTCCGGGAATCACCGCTAGCAGCCAATCATATGGACCACTGGACATCAATACCTGGCCGAATGCTTTGGGCTCAGGACCAAGAGAGAAGATGAACGCAAGTAAGCCGATCAGTCCGTATACCCGAATGGCACTTCGATGACTTGCTGGAATTTTTATGGAGTGCATCCGTGTTGGAAGAAAACCTATAACGAGCCCGCTGACAGCGAACGTCGCCAAGATGAGTCCCGGAAACAGTTCTCGTTCCGCGGGGCCTTGTTCTAGACGGTTTCCCCAAAATCGCAAATTTGAAGATACCTGTCCGTATGAGGCGACGTCTGCGCTGTAATGGACGATAGCTCTTCGTGAGCGGACCAGACCTTGCTCTCTGTGGGTTTGGTAATACGCTAACGCCACTGGGGCCAACACAACGAGAATGAGGGCGCTAGCGACGACGAGTTCTATTACCTGTCGTGCTCGATGCCGTGTCCTCCGTATGAGTCCAGCGATGACAATTACACCAGCGGGCAGGGTAAAAAAGTACAGGAAATGAAAGCTTGATAAACCCTGAAACAGGAACACCACAACGAACCCGAACAGTGCGAGACGTGACCCGGAGTCAAAATATCGATGGAGGGCAAGTAGTCCAATGGGCATCCATCCGAACATCAAGACGTGAAGGTGGGGAACCGCGGCGACTCGATACGGTAGAAAGGCAAACGCGAGTCCGGCCACGAGCGCTGCGAGTCGATTGCCGGTGATTGAGACTGCGAGCCAGTACATCCCAGCGCCCGCAAGGACATATGAGAAGAGGAATACGACGTTGTACGCAAGAACCGGGTTTCCCGATAGCCATTGGACGGGTGCTGAAAACGGGGTAACACCCAAGAAGTGTTCCGAATACGTCAAGGTTCCCAAATACGGATAGAAATTTGGGGCATCCCAGAGCCCCTGAAATCCGTGACTGATGCGGTCGGCATCCCAGGCGAGAATCCATGCGTTCAAGAGAGGATCGCCCAGATCGCTCGGTAATGCCCGATCTATTTCCAGCACGAAGGGATATGTGACTAGAACCGTAAGCGCGCTGAACCCGAGAAGAACGAGGAGTGTCTCACCGATGGGCCAAGATTTCACCGCGGCAAGTCTATATCACCGTCGAACGCCACGATGCTGCGCAAGCTAGAATCGGAACACCACGCCAACGGTGCCACGCGAAAAGGAAAAGGTTCCTTCATCCAGTGGAAACAGGCCGTCGCTTTTTTGAAAGTTTCGAAAGTGACGGAATTCGCCGCGGATACCGATGACGTTGGTGATGAAACCCATTACACCAACCCCGACGTTATACCCAAAATCGCTTGTAGTAATGTCGTCAAAGAAATCATTAAATTCGATGTGCCGGCGAACCATACCGATTCCAGTGACGGCATAGGGCCGAAAACCCAGTCCGGTCTCGCCTCCGATAGGTATCCCGAGAAGCAGGCTGCCTTGAACGGTTGTCACCCGGCTTACGGCTCCCAGACTGTCGATCCCAAAGACATTGGGGGCGTGTCCAACGTCTAATTCCCCGCCGAAGATGCCGTTGATCATGCTTCCAACACCTAATCCGTAGGTCATATTCGAATCGTTGTCCGCGGGTTCCAATAACTCATTTACAGTGGAACCTTCGGCCATTTTTCCAGCGTAGGCGATTATCCAAGTATCGGCGAAGGTTTCGGTCGCGGCAGATAACCCGAGGAGGGCGATTCCAATGGTTATAAGCATGCGCTGCATGGGTTGATTCATTGGTACAAATTCTCCTACAGGTGAACGTAGAATCTTGGCATTATGCACAGATTGACATTGAATCGAAGTTCAACAATTCTGAGTTCGATGCGATGCAGTAATGTATCGATACATGCGTGCGCGCCGCACACAGGGAATAGCAGCTTGGCTAGTATTGCAGGTGAGCATAATGGAAAAGCAAAGACCACGAGGACGGAGTAGTCAGTACCTTGGAATGGGTCAAGTGTATTTGATGAGAAAAGTTAATGTCGTTGCACTGGTGGTTGTTTTTGGGCTAAGCGTGTCGATTTATGCGCAATCCCACGAAGTTGTACTAACCCAAGTGCAGCAAGAACGGGCACCGCTCATCGAGACGATGCGGGACTTGGTCTCCATTGAGTCAGGTAGTCGAGATTTTGAAGGTCTATCCCGTATCGGCAAAGTCATCGGCGACCGACTGGTCGAACTTGGCGGCGAAGTCGAGTACGTCGAGCCCGAAGACATCTACTACATGCAGGATACGCCAGACGAGATTGGCCATTCGGTGCTTGCTCGTTTTCGTGGAACCGGGACTAAGCGAATCTTGTTGCTGGCACACATGGACACGGTTTACCTCCGTGGAATGCTGGCAGAGCAGCCGTTCCGTACCGATAACAATCGTGCCTATGGGCTGGGCATTGCCGATGATAAGCACGGCATCGCACTCATTCTGCATACCTTGTCTGTTCTGAAAGCCGTTGGTTTCGATCAGTACGGCCTGGTGACCGTTTTGATTAATGCCGATGAAGAGGTGAGCTCACCGGGGTCCCGGTCACTCATCACAAAGCTCGGACGAGAACACGACGTAGTATTTTCTTGTGAGGGTGGCCTTGGCGATCGGATTCGTTTAAGCACATCGGGAATTGGGGCTTTTAAGTTAACGGTGCGTGGTCGAGCGTCGCATGCTGGCGCTGCGCCGGAGCGAGGACGAAACGCGCTTTACGAACTCGCTTATCAAATCATGCAAACTCGTGACTTGTCTGATCCCGAGGCGGGTTTAAAGATGAACTGGACCGTTGCAAGTGCCGGTAACACACGGAATGTAATTCCTGCCGAGGCTCAGGCCACAGCGGACGTCCGAGTGTTGTTGGTTGAAGATTATGACCGCATCGAGTCTGAGGTCCGCAGGCGAGTGGCGCAACAACTCATTCCAGATGTGGATCTCGAACTGGAGTTCGAACGTCGCCGGCCTCCCCTGGTCGTGAATGAGATGTCGCGCCGGCTTGCAGCTCATGCTCAAATTGTCTATCGAGAGATCGGGATGGCACTAACGGTCGATGATGAAGCTACTGGTGGAGGTACTGATGCTGCTTTTGCCGCGCTTGAGACCGATGCTCCGGTATTGGAAGGTATGGGCTTGCAGGGTTATGGCGCACATTCAAATGACGCAGAGTACGTCGTACTGTCGTCGATCGAACCACGGCTTTATTTGCTTGCACGCATGATCATGGATGTGTCCCAGGGAAAAGCTATAACAGCTGGTGATTAAGTAGTGGTCCCGCACTGACGTTTTAGGAGAGACCCTGCAGGTGCCCTCTTGGTTGATGGCCGTCGCTAAAATTCAGTCGCCATGCGACTAGGGCAGAGAAAGGAGACCTGATGACGATCCGAACGGTAATCTGGATATTCATGGCTGGCACGTTACTGCTGGGCTCGGTTGTGTCGAGTACGGCAGCCTGTGAATCGGACGGTGAGGTCCAGTTTCTATGCGGCCCCGTTAGTCCTGAAGATTTCGCGCCACTTCCCGAGTCACCTTGGGTTGTCGTTTCGAGCATGGTGGATGATGGATATCTCTATCTGATTGACACACGCGATCACACTGCGACTGTATGGTTTCCGACCGAGACAGCGCGGCCGCAGCAAGATGTCACGATCTATGGGGAGTGTCCGGGACTACTGACCAGCCAGTTCAGACCGCATGGGCTCTACTTGCGGGCAGGGGATTCTGGCGTCCACACGCTTCTCGTGGTTCGCCACGGGGGGCGGGAATCTATTGAAGTTTTTGAGGTTACGGTCGGTGATACTTCGCCGACTATTACCTGGGTTGGATGCGCTGTAGCACCAGAGGGAATCGGTCTAAATTCTGTGGTCGCTCTTCCGGCTGGTGGCTTCGCGGCAACTAGTCCTCGGGCGGGTAACATCTGGCAATGGCATACCGATGCTGGGTGGAATCTCGTGCCAGGCAGTGAAGACATCGGACCGAACGGACTTGAGATTTCGAAAGACGGGCAGTGGTTCTATGTTGGAGGTTACAGAGACCAGTCATTGATTCGTTTGTCGCGTGGAAAGACACCCGTTCAAAAAACGTCTGTGCCTGTTGGCTTTCATATAGACAATGTCCGCTGGGGTACCGATGAGAAGCTACTTGCCGCTGGGCATCTCGGGAAAACACGCGTGTCGATTCGTGAGTGTATCCAGCAACGCCAATGCGACGGGATAACGTCGCGTGTAGCAGAAGTCGATCCGCAGCGACTCACAGCCCGACAGATTGTTTTGTATCCCTCTAATGATCTTTTGATTCTTGGAACTGTTGCTATTCAGGTTGGAGAGGAAATATGGGTGGGCGGGGTCGCCGGCGGTGACCGTATAGCACGTTTTCCGGCCTTGTCACGATAACCAGCGATTACGCGACAAAATGATTTCATCCCAAGCACTGTTGGATTGATCGTGCCGGATCAAGTGTGTCTTCTTGGGAATTACTTTTACCTGCGCCGTGGAGAGGCTGCACGAAGTACGGCAGTGTGTGCTTTCTCCAATCTAGTTAGGGTTTATTTCTGATCCTTCGTTCCTTGTTGACCCCGCAGCAGAAGGTCCAGATAATTCCTCACATAGATGCGCCACTGCTAAGGACGCTCGGAGGATACCTTCCGTTCGTTGGCGTTGTATCAAGGATCACTTAGGCTGACCATGGTTGCATGGGACCGCCACCTGTCGTCGCCCGTACGGTGGATCGCCGTCCACTCGTACAACGTGCGGATCTGCCACTGGATCAATGTAGTCGCCAGCGGCTATCTGTTAGTGAGCGGCGTGCACATCTTCTTGGATTTTCCTGAGCTCTATTGGGGACATACTGGGTACCAGGGTCACCCGGCGATTTTCAAGCTTTCCGATTGGGGTATTAGCTGGGAGGCTGCAGGTGAGATGGGGAACCGCATGTGGGGCCGGAACTATCACTTCACGTTTGCCTGGGTATTTTTGATTAATGGTGTTGTCTACGTCGCTTGGAATGTAGTGACCAAACATTTTTCAAACAAGATGCTTCCTGGCCGGCGGGAATTCACGTGGGCGAGTCTCCGGGACGATTTCCGTGACCATGTGTGGCGGCGCGGTCAGGGTCGCGCATCAATGAACACTTATGGGACGCTGCAGAAAGTTTCTTACCTCTTACTCATCTTTGTCTTCATTCCGCTCATGATCCTGACCGGTCTTGCACAGTCTCCCGGCCTCACAGCTGCGATGCCCGCGCTACTCGATCTGTTTGGGGGGAGACAGTCGGCACGGTCGCTACACACGATCGGCACAATGTTATTCGTTGTGTTCGTGGTTATACATCTGTTAGAGATTGCTGCTGCAGGTATGTTCACAAGAGTTCGGTCGATGATCACGGGGAAGATGTCACTTCTCGAGGAGGGGGAATGATTTCGCGCCGAAAGCTACTTACAAACATGTCTACCCTTGGGAGCCTGTTGGTGACGGGCTGTGCGAGAGAAACTTTTGTGCCGCCACGTCCTAGAGGGGGATTGGTCGGTGTCGCTGACGTGCTGACTATGAGCACAAACCGCTTACTCCTCTCGAATCAGCAGCTGGCACGGGAGTACCAGCCGAGTGATGTCACTGAGGATTTCCCGACGTGGGCGCAGATTAACCCTCCTGACGAGGAGTATCAGCGCTTACGGCAAGGTAAGTTTCGTGACTGGCGACTCGTTGTGACCGGTCTAATTGAACGGTCCCTGTCGTTGTCTCTCGATGACGTTAGGAGCCTCCCCTCACGTACACAGATCACGAACCATGTCTGTGAGCAGGGGTGGTCTGCCATCGGTCAGTGGACAGGTGTTCCCCTCCAGCAGGTGCTCGACGCGGCCGGAGGTGTGAAATCCAATGCAAGGTACGTTGTCTTCAGTACCTTTGATGGCTGGTACGAGAGCATCGATATGTTCGAGGTTGTCCACCCACAAACAATTCTTGCCTATGGCCTCAATGGTCAGGATCTTCCCATTGGCAACGGTGCGCCGTTGCGGCTCCGGGTCGAGCGTCAATGCGGATACAAGAACGCCAAATTCATTAAATCTATCCAAGTAGTTGACTCGATAGTCGGCTTTGGAAAGGGACACGGCAGCATTAGCTCAGATTATGGGTTTCACTGGTTCGCCGGCGTCTAAAGCTTGAACCGAAAGTGAGGTAGCGGTGAGGAGAAACGTTTGTCTCGTGATGGTGCTTCTGGGCTTTGGTGTGTCAGCTACTGCAGAGTCACAGGCCACCGATTCAGCAGCAAAGTTCGTACGCGTCGCCAACGGGTACCGTGTTATTCCAAACCTCACATATCTGCGAGCTGGTGGGGTGGATCTCAAGCTGGATGTTTATCAACCACGGATGATCACGGGCCCAAACCCAACTCTTATCTATTTTCACGGCGGGGGATGGACCAACGGGAGCAAGGAAGGCTCCGCGTTGACGTTCTTACCGTACCTTGAGATGGGTTGGACAGTGGTTAACGTGGCTTATCGTCTGGCTGACGCGGCTCATGCTCCAGCGGCGGTCGAGGATTGTCGCTGTGCGTTACGCTGGGTCTATAGGAACGCGGATCAGTACAACTTCGACCTCGACAAGGTCGTTGTGACTGGCAACTCGGCAGGTGGACATCTCGCGCTGACCACCGGGATGCTTCCTGAATCCGCTGGTTTAGATCGCCAGTGTCCGGGCAACAGACGCCGGGTGTGGTCCACCGGTTCGACGTCGACCGCGGAGTTGAAGGTAGCGGCAATCATTAATTGGTATGGCATTACTGATGTCGTGGATCTAATTGATAGGATCCCGGGGCCTTCAGGCTCGTTCACGGAGGCATGGCTCGGTAGTACGAACAATCGGGCGGACATTGCGAAGCAGGTATCACCACTCACGTACGTGCGGCAGGGACTTCCACCGATCCTTACTGTTCATGGTGAGGCTGATCCGATCGTTCCCTATGCCCACGGCGTGCGCTTGCACCAAGCCCTTGACGAGGCCGGCGTACCAAACGAACTGGTAACGGTGACGGGTGGTGGGCATGGTGGGTTCACCGACGCAGAGAGCGTGAGGATCCATGCTGCCATTCGTGAGTTTCTCAGGACACATGGCGTGGCGGGAGGGTGAAATGAGAAAACGATTTATTGAATGTATCGCAGCGACCGCTGTTTTTATCACGGTGATCGCGTTACTGCGGTTGGTGCCGACTCCCGCGGCCCAGGCTCCGGCGTTTGAAACTCCGTGGGGTGCACCGGACCTCCAGGGTATCTGGACCGACCAGTTTGAGACGCCGCTCGAGCGACCTGCTCAATATGCGAACACGGAAGCGTTTACGAATGCGGAACGGGTTGATCTCGACAAGCGGAGAACAGCGCATCCTCGTCGGGAGGCGCGCGCGGGCCGCGGCACGGAACGTGATGTGCGTGGCGCGTACAATGCCGTGTTCCAGTCGGTGAGACCGACGGGCCCGCGGACGTCGCTTGTCGTAGATCCGCCAGATGGGCGGATCCCTTCCATGACGCCCGAGGCGCAGGAGAGACGCGCCGTCCAGCGAGAATTTAGTCTTGCGTTGCTGCAATCGACAGCTACGTGCAGAAACCAGGAACCTGCTTGTGCGGGCGGGCAATATGGGCCGCCTTCGTCCAGGCGAGCCGAGGTGCCGCCCTTTTACAACACCGGGCGCTTGAATCGTAACGATGGCCCAGAGGACCGAAGCCTCTCGGAGCGTTGTATGGCGGCTAGGTTGCCCCAGTTCGGGGGATACCGGAGGATCGTGCAGGCACCGGGTTCGATCTCGATTTTCTACGATGTCGGCCAAGGCCAAGGGTGGCAGCGCACCATTCCCGTGACGGATCACCCACACCTGCCCGCACACGTACGTCAGTGGGTGGGGGATTCCCGCGGTCGATGGGAGGGGGACACCTTAGTCGTCGAAGTTACGAACTTCTCTCCAAAGAACGATTTCCGTGGTGCTCGCGAGAACCTGCATCTCGTCGAGCGCTGGACACGTCTCGACGCCGAGACCCTTGAGTACGTCGTAACGATTAACGATCCGACGACATGGACCAGTCCGTGGACCGTCAGACAGGAGATGACCATCCAAGACGAGCGGGCAAATCGGATCTATTACGAACCTAGGTGTCATGAAGGGAACTACGGCTTGCCGGGGCAACTAGTCGGATCGCGTATCGAAGAACGGGCGTTTGCTGAGGGCCGAGGCCCGGATCCTGCTACCAGAGACACGGCCACTGGTGGTGGGGATACAGGTGGTGCGGATCCCTTGTCCGGACGATAATTTTGAGAACTGACCATCAACTCTGGCATTTTGGTAAGTGTCGAGGTATAAACGGTAGTGCTGGGAACTCGTCATGGACTGTGGAGGATTGCTGCCATGAAAAAAGTACCGACTTTTAAAGAAAATGCGGTTCTGAAAGGATTGTTTTTTGCCACGGTTGCGGTCGTTGGGATGGCATTTCCGTCATCTACCGTAGGCCAGACTTCATCGGATGCTCACACGGTGACATTCACGAAGGACATTGCGCCGATTTTGCAGAAAAGTTGTCAGCGGTGCCATCGGCCGGAATCAGTGGCTCCGATGTCCCTTCTTACATACGAAGATGCCCGTCCGTGGGCGAGAGCGATGAAGCATCGGACCGGTCTCCGCAATACACCGGAGGCGATGCCTCCTTGGTACATCGAGAAAGATGTTGGCATCCAGCGGTTTCAAGGTGATTTGTCTCTGAGTGAGGAAGAGATTGAGAAAATTGCATGGTGGGCTGACAACGGTGCCCCACGTGGTAACCCGGCTGATTTACCGCCGCCACTCGTTTTTGAAGGTCCGAATGAATGGCAGATCGGCGAACCCGATCTGATTGTTTCGTCCCCGAGTATCGAGGTTCGTGCCCTGGCACCCGACTTTTGGGGTCCGATGGGAGAGGCCTTGACCGGGTTGACCGAGGACCGATACGTCTCGGCTATTGAGATGAAAGAAGTGAATGATTCGGAGCAGGCGCCTAATAAGGATACGGTCGGTGGACTGTACGTCATTCACCACATGGTCTTAAGCAGTGTCGATGCCGACGGAAGACCCCACGACGATGGGACGGGAGGATGGCCCGTTCACGAAGTGGGGCGTAACGCCGACTTTTTTCATCAGGATGGTGGCAAGCTGCTGCCGGCGGGTGCAAAGTTGGTGTTTCCCTCCACGCATCTCCATTCGAACGGCACCCACACGAAGGCGCGGTTGGACATCGGGTTCAAGTTTCACCCCAAAGGGTATGAGCCGAAATACAAGGTGAAACGAGTTGGTCCATCCACACCGTACATTGACCTCAAGGGGATGGAAGCCGATCAGAAATTTGAGGCACTGGCTCCGTTGATGGAGCATACGATGCTCACCGTCTTTGAGCCCCACCTGCATGCGGCTGGAGTCCGCATGTGTTTGGAGGCGATCTGGGGTGGTCAGGTTGAGGTGTTGAATTGTTCCGGGTATAACCACAGTTGGGTGTCCGTGTACTCGTACGAAGAGGATGCGGCGCCACTGTTGCCGAAAGGCACCATTCTGCGCTCAACGGCGTGGTTTGATACATCGCCGGCCAATAAAAACATTGCTGACCCTCGCAACTGGACAGGAATGGGGCACCGGTCGGTAGATCAGATGCTTCTCCATCTGGGATGGGGTGTTGAGCTCACCGATGAGGAGTTCAATCAGGCAATGGCTGAACGTCGCGAAAAGCTTCAACTCGCAGACGGTGAACTCGTTGCCGGGTGTCCTCTGTGTCTGACGGGTCTCGATACGGAAGACGAAGCTGAAGACGCCAATCAACAGCAATAGGGCAAGAGGGATCTTGAAGGAGGCGGCTATGATCACGAGCCAAAGACATAAGCTGTCACAGCTTCACATGGGTGTTTGTGGTTTGGCGTTGTTTACATTAGCGGTCGTTTTGGGAGAAGTTCCGCTCGCCAGTGCCCAGGTGGCGTCAGTGCCAGGGCCCCTGAATATCGCGCCGGCGTATGAAGGGTGGGAGCAGAATCCAGATGGATCCTTCAATTTACTTTTTGGCTACCTGAACCGGAATTGGGATGAAGAGCTCGATGTACCGATCGGTCCAGAGAATCGCATAGAACCTAGCGGGCCTGATCGCGGCCAGCCGACGCACTTTTTGCCCAGACGGAACCGCTTTATCTTTCGCATTCGCGTGCCAGCAGATTTTGGAGAGCAGGAACTTGTGTGGACACTGACGTCCAACGGTCAAACAGAGCGGGCTTATGGCACGCTGAAGCCTGACTACTTCATCGATGACATCGTAATCATGAACAACAACGGCGCCGGTGGCGCTGCCGGTGGTATGTATAACATCTCGGAAAATGTAGGTCCGGAGCTTCGCGTTGATGGCAACATGACACGACACGTTAGAGTCGGCCAACCGGTGGCACTGACCGCTCATGCGAGCGACGACGGCATACCGAAGCTGCGACCAATGCCGAAGCCCAGATTGGGACTGAGTGTAGGCGGAACCCCAAATAGCGCTAGTGGACTTAGGTTCGCGTGGTTTGTATATCGTGGTTCCGGGCCCGTTACCTTCGATCCACCACAGTTCAAGGTCTGGGAGGATTCTCGGCCCGGCGCAGATTCTCCGTGGGCGCATGGATGGGGACCACCGCCGATTCCTGATGAGAATAAGTGGGTGGTTCAAGCATCCTTTGCCGAGGCTGGCACCTACGTGCTGCGTGCGCTTGCCCATGATGGTGGTTTGTCGTCTTCTGAAGATGTTACCTTCGTAGTTGAGCCCTAACTGATTCTCTTTCTTCCGCTGGTAAGGAGAAACCTGTGTCTACCAGGTTTGTGATTGCCGTAGGTCTACTTGCCCTCGTTCCTGGGGTCACTCAAGCTCAATTAGTGCCCGATGGCGGTGTACCACGTACGCCGTGGGGCAGTCCAAATCTCCAGGGCGTCTGGGATTTTCGAACGATTACCCCGCTGGAACGGCCTAGCGCGCTGGAGGGTAAGGAACTGCTGACGGTTGAGGAAGCAGCTATCCAAGAGCAGCTAACTGCTGAGGAACGCATTGATCGTGTTCCCGATGAGGGAGATACAGGTTTCTACAACAGATTCTGGTTGGATCAGGGGACGGAAGTGGTCCCCACTAATCGTACCTCGCTGATCGTGGATCCACTTGACGGAAAACTTCCTGCATTAACGCCGGCGGCGCAACAACGGGCCGCTCACCGCACGGAAAGCTGGGAACGTCCAATCAAGGAACGAGTGGCTGGCTATATGCCAAATCGGATCGCGGATGGCCCCGAGGATTTGGGATTAGCAGAACGTTGCTTGTTGGGATTTAACTCTGGACCACCCATGTTGCCAAGCGTATACAACAATGCGATGCAGTTATTTCAGACGCCAGATTATGTCGTTATCCTTAATGAAATGGTGCACGATGCTCGCATTGTTCCGCTTGATGGGCGCACTCATTTGCCGCCGAAACTGCTGCAGTGGATGGGAGACTCACGTGGCCACTGGGACGGAGAGACGCTAGTTATTGAAACCACAAATTTCACCGAGAAGACGTCGAGTTTTAGTCCGACGATCACGAGTGCGATTGGTTCGGGAAAAACACTGCATTTAAGGGAACGGTTGAGGCGTCTTGATGGCAACACGCTTCTGTACGAGTACACCGTGAACGATCCCGTTACCTTCACGACATCTTTCACCGTGGAGATTCCGATGAAAATAAGCGAGTGGCCATTGTTCGAGTACGCCTGTCATGAGGGAAATTATGCAATGGAGAACACGCTCGCTGGAGCCAGAGCTGAAGAGCATCCGGTTGACCCGAGTGTTCCTTAGGGCTTGAATAGTGAGGATTTGAATCGATGGTAAAACAGGATGGCACGATTGATCGGCGAACACTTCTGAAGGTTGTGGGTGTCGCGGCGACTGGCATGTTAACGGGCAAGGTTCCGGGGACTTCCGCTCCTGCTTCTATCTTGGCTGCTGCGCAGGCGAGGATTGATCCGTTTGAGTTTCATGTGAGCGACAGTGACCTTGAAGATCTGAGTCGGCGACTATCGGCCGCACGTTGGCCGGGGGATGCGCCCGGTGATGCGTGGTCCTATGGCACGGACCGTACCTATCTCCGAGAGCTCGTCGCGTATTGGCGGGACCACTACGATTGGCGGACACACGAGAAGGCGCTGAACGCTTTCGACCACTATACGACGACGGTTGAAGGTCAGCCCATTCACTTTATCCATCAGCGCGGACGAGGGACGTCCCCGCTACCACTGGTATTAACCCACGGTTGGCCTGGGACCATATGGGAAATGCTTCCTTCGGTTCGGGCTTTGACGGATCCTGCGTCGCACGGTGGAGACGCTGTTGATGCGTTCGACGTAGTCGTGCCATCGATACCAGGGTTTGGATTTTCTGGGGAGCCTATCGAAGGAACGGATGCAGCGAGAACTGCCGAATTGTGGGTTGCCTTGATGAAGCAGCTTGGCTACCAACGATTTGGGGCCTACGGTAGCGATTGGGGAGGGCTCGTGACGCGTCATCTCGGCGCTCGATTTGCTGACCAACTGGTCGGTATTATTACGCCTGGAACGCCCCCTCGGGCGCAACGTGATCCTCGGACTGATGAGGAACGTGCTTATGTTGAAGCCAGAGCGCGATGGGCTGTTGACGAAACAGGCTACCAGCGTATTCAGGGCACGAAACCGCAAACCTTAGCATACGGATTAACAGACTCTCCTGTCGGGCTTGCTGCGTGGATTACCGAGAAGCTTCGGTCGTGGAGTGATTGTAACGGCGACGTAGAGTCGAGGTTTACCAAGGATCAGATTCTTACCTTGGTGTCGATTTACTGGCACACGCGTACGATTGGAACCAGCGTTCGTTATTACCATGCGAACGGTTCACGTGACCCGAGCATTAGGAGGGCGATCGGGCCGTCACGCGTACCTCAAGGCTTCGCGGATTTTTTGGGGATCGCATCCAGTGCGCGCGTACCACAGACGTACATCGACAATGTGCCAGACCACGTAACGCTTTGGTCGGTACATGACCGAGGTGGTCATTTTCCAGCAATCGAAGAGCCTGAGCTATTGGTTCAGGATCTCCGAACTTTTTTCCGGCCGCTTCGCGCGACTTAGTGCCACGAGTCCCGGACTACTCCGGTAGCGTGAAGGCGATGAGTTCAGGAACCGGGTCACCACCAACAGTGAGGGCAATGTACTGTTTACCATCGAGCATGTACGTCATCGGTGTGCCGATAGCCCCGCGAGGCAGATCGAGTGAGGCGACTGCTTCTCCCGTAGCTTTGTCGCGGGCGATGAGCTGGGGGCCGTCGTTTGTGCCGCCCGCTGACAGCGCGCTGATGAGAAGCGTCTTTGTAAGCAGTGGCCCGTGATCTTCGCTGTCACCTCCTAGTGGTGGGAGATCGAGGTTTCTCAGCATTGGGTGATTGCGAATCCGATCCCCGTTTCCCAACGGTTGCATCCAGATATGTTCGCCCGTGTTCATATCTATAGCGGTCATGCGACTATATGGAGGTTTAAACAGGGGAAGACCCTGAGGCATTCTCGGGGGCGTCCCACTTCCCCGTGCCTCACGATAACGAAGGTTGCCCTCTTCTTCAGGCCTGGCTTCACGGAGCCGGAACACGGAGTACTTGTTGTTCGATGGGACATAGAGCATGCCGTTTTCCGGATCGATTGCGGCACCGGCCCAGGTCGCCGCACCGGAGGCATTCGGCCGTGCCAGCGTGCCTTGATTACCATCGTCTACGACTAGTGTCGGCGGCGTGTACAAGGGGCCGATGCGAAAATGTGAAACTACGTCCTCGGCCATTTCTCTGATTTCTGGCGTGAAGTCCACTAGATCGTCAATGGTTACACCCTGGTATTCGAAAGGTAACGGTCTTGTCGGGAACGGCTGCGTCGGGGCTGCGCGTTCTCCCGGAATGTCCGATGCTGGCACGGGACGCTCCTCGATCGGCCAAACTGGTTCTCCGGTCACGCGATCGAATGTGAACACGAACCCTTGCTTGGTTACCTGCGCAACGGCTTTAATCGTTCTTCCATCTACGGTGATGTCAAGTAGGTTTGGTGCTGCCGGTAAATCGTAGTCCCAGAGACCGTGATGAACTGCTTGGAAATGCCAGACGCGTTGGCCTGTTTCGATGTCTAAACAAAGCAACGTTTCTGAGAACAGGTTGTCACCGAGACGTTGTCCACCCCAGTAGTCAGGCGCGACGGTGTTGAGCGGCACATAGAGGTAGCCCAGTTCCTCGTCAGCACTATAAATACTCCAGCCGCTCACCTTCCCTGAATAGCGCCAGGAGTCACCTTCCCATGTGTCGTTTCCAAAGTCGTCACCCTGTGGAACCGTTCGGAACGTCCATTTTCGTTCGCCAGTCCGAGCGTCCCAGCCGCGAGTCCAGCCTGGAACTTGTTCCTTGTTGATGTTGTACGAAGATATTGACGCTGGCGTTACGACCGTGTCGCCCACGACGATCGGCGGTGATTGTACAGAGTAGGTCAGCGCGTTAAGCCAGTCTCGCCGTCCACGTTCGGTATTTGGTAGGCCAGCCATGAGATCGATCCGACCGGCTTCGCCAAAACTCTCAACCGGATGGCCCGTTTCGGCATCAACTGCAACCAAGTATCCGTTACTAGTTCCCCACAAAATACGCTCTTCGGTACCGTCAGTCCAGTACGCAACGCCACGCTGGATCCAGCGCGCTGACATCGTGGTGGTACCGGCCTCATACGTTTTTGGATTGTAGATCCAGATTGTCTTACCCGTGCGAGCGTCGATGGCTGCTCCGACCGAGGTGGGCATGTTGACGTACAGACGGCCACCAACCATAAGCGGTGTCGCCTTGAACCTGCCTGTGTAAGGCGGCTCATTATCGCGCCAGCGGTTTGGGTCCTCTTTGTTGAGTTGGTCAAAGATAAACCGTGAGCTGGTCCAGAGCTCGCCTCCGCCGGCGACCGTTTTACTCAGGAAAGCGTCGGCGGATTGCCAGTGCCAAACGATTTCAAGTTCTCCAAAGTTGTCCTTGGTGATCTGATCAAGAGGAGAATATTTTGTGTTTCCCAGATCACCGCCATATGTTGGCCACTCACCATCAGTTTGTGCGCCGTACTGCGCGGCGGCAGGAGCAACACTTATTGAAAGGGCAAAAATTGCGATCGTGACCAGTCCGTACAGATGATGCCAAATTCTCATGTCAATCTCCTGCTTGCTAGTCCTCACCACTGAATGCACAGACTCGTGTTCACCATGTATACGTCACGTTGCGACGAGTTTCAACCACTAAGGCCAACCAGGCTAGGACCGGAAGTATGATCGCCGTGAAACGGGATGATAAGCCCTGTTCCTGAAGGGAGTTTGAATATGTATCTAAGTCGGCGGCAAATGATCGATCGTATTGTGCGCGTCGGTGTCGGGGGGCTTGCCGTATCGAAAATAAGCGTCGGCGTTAGTCGCGCCGAAGCACAGCTCGGAGGCATTCAACCAATCCCACCTGCCTCAAATCCTGACTATCCGAGTCCACCTACTTGGGAGACAGCCCTTACGGAAGTTGCCCCCAACGCCTACGCTTACATTCAGGCTGGGGGTCCGGGGCGAAACAATGCCGGCGTTGCAACAGCGGGCGTCCTTGTTGGAGACGATGGTGTCATGGTAATTGACACACTCGCCGGACCGATTCACGCGTTGGCGTTGATTGCTGCGATTCGCGAAGTTACTGACAAGCCGTTCCGACACGTGATTAACACCCATCACCATAGCGATCACATCAACGGTAATCAATATTTTGAAGGAGCTGAGATTATCAGTCATCCATACTGCCGAGATGAAGTCGTTAACGTAGCACGCGCCGGTGGTCCCACGCTGTGGCCCAGGAGGGAAGGTCATGCGAATGGAAATGAACCCAGGCGGATCGTGCCGCCCACAACGACCTTCGATGGCACCATGACCTATCGTTATGGTGGAAATGTTGTGGAGCTGCTACCAATGGTGCCGGCACACACTTACGGTGACGTGGTCGCCTATCTGCCTCAGCACAAGGTGCTTTTCACCGGAGACATCGGATTTTTCTATGTGGTGCCTTGGTGTCAAAATGCTCACCCGAGTCGCTGGATTCAGATTTGCAACCAGATCGAGGCTATGGATGTACGGGTGATTGTACCCGGCCACGGACCACTTGGGACCAAGGCGGAGTTGGCAGATATGCGTGATTATCTCGTACGTTTGAAGAGCGAAGCGCGACTGCGCTATGACGCGAAGTTGAGTGCTGGCGCTGCTGCTGCTGACATCCGGATGGGCAAGTATGACAATTGGATCGGACCCGAGCGCATTGTCATCGATGTACAACGATTTTACGAGGAGTTTGCCGGGACGTTACAACCGCCAGCAAACATTTCTGGGATCCGCCGAGCGACCGAAGAGTACAATTTTGTTAAAAGGGGAACAGCATGACACTTAATGGACAACCGGCCACACCGACATCACTTGAGATTTGGCGCTTACTGAGTGATCGTTTGGTCGCGACGCTGAAACCGTTCGCGTTACCCCTTGCCATTTCATTTCTTAAGGATGATGAGTCGATTGATGCGTCGCGAAGGGATGATTTATATCCCGAGCCAAACGAGCATGGACGGACGGGTCAGGTGCCGGCGGGTTGTGTTTTTTGGATTCACGGTAGTCGCGAGAGATTTGTTACCACGGCATCAGATCATGCCAACTGTAGTGTGGGGAGTTTCACGCACGGGTTTCTCACGCTCGACGAAGCGGTGACCAAGGATGATGTCGGAGCGGTGCTTGAGTCGGGATGGGTGGATGAGTCTGCAGTAGCGAGTCTCCCTCGTATTGCGACGAAGCCCGGGTCAATAGTGTATGGGCCGCTGGCAACTTGCGAGTGCGAACCTGACGTCATTCTACTTCGTGTCAACGGCCTTGGATTGATGATGCTCAAGGATGCTCTACCAGAGCTCCGAGTTGAAGGTAAGCCGCAGTGCCACATCGTGGCCATCGCGAAGGAACAGAAAGTGGTTGCTGCTAGTGTTGGCTGTGCCCTGAGTCGCGCACGAACAGGAATGAAAGCCGACGAGATGACGTGCGCAATTCCAGGGTCTCGTTTGAATGAGGTGGTTGATGCACTTGAATCCACCCTTACACTCAATCGGGGAATGGCTACGTATGCGTCCATGGATGCCAAACGTTTTTGCACGGATTAGGGAAATTTACGGTGACATGAGAATCGCAGAGAACATTTTTGGGACTGGTCCAAGGTCCCGCGCCGCTGTGTGGACTAGTTTGTCCCCGAGTGCGAATCGCCGGGCTGCTGTTAACTCTGATGTCGTCCGACTTCGAATGCTAGGTTTACCAATAGTATTCGAGTTCCGTGCTCGTCAATAATTGTCCTCTAGGGGTCTACAGGTGGCCGGGGCGGTCAAAGTTGGCTTCGCCCGATTGTCGAAGCGCGAATCGTGTGCTGATTGGGCCAACCATTTCGAAGATCGCGACAGCTGCCAAGACGACGGTCGACACAATTGGTGCGAAAGAGTCGTACCTTTGGTCGATAGCGATTGTTAAACCGACTGCTAGTCCAGCTTGTGCGATCAATCCGAAACCGAGGAAGCGTTGCACGGTTGGCTCAAGCCCAAGCCATCGCGCACCGATAACCGCGCCAGAGAATTTTCCGATTGCTCGTCCTCCGACGTAGATAAGGCCAACCACGCCCATAGCCGGTACGAGCGTAAGGTCGAGGTCAGCACCGGCGATCACGAAGAAGATCGCGTAAAACGGTGGATCGGTTCCGGCCAGCGTATCGAACAAGCTACGGCTACGGGAGGCTAAATTTACCATCGTGGCTCCCACAGCAAGGCTTGCAATGAGTGGGGACAGATCTAGTAAACGGGACACCCCGACGCAGAGCAAAATTGATCCAGCTAGTAAAATCAGCATTTCACCGGTTTCTTTAACTTGCGTCGACCAGCCGGCTAAGAGCATGCCTATCAGATAACCCCAAGCTGCCGAACCGAAGAGTTGCCAGAGGAACGGAAATGCTGCACGGTAGATCGCATCGAAAAGCGTTGTACCACCGAGTCCAGAAGCTAGATCAATGGCTGCCGCCACGACTGCATAAGCCGCGATGCAAAACAGGTTGTTGACTGCGATGATACCTAAGAGGTTGTCAGTCAAGGGTCCCGAGCTGTCACACTCTCGGATCACCATGAGAGTTGACGCGGGAGCCGTAGCAATTGCAATTGCTCCGAGTAGCAGCGCGACCTGCCAAGGTTGTCCAAACGCTAGGGTGCCAAGAGTCACCAACAGTGCGGCTAATAGCGATTCGATTAGGGTTAGATAAAGAAATTGTCTACCCATCTTCCGAAAGCGAGAGAATTCGAATACCGACCCTATCGAAAATAAGATTAGCCCGAGAGCGACCTCACTCAGCACTTCAAGAGCAAGTAAATTCTCGGCTGAAACCCACCCAAGGATTGATGGTCCCAATGCAATTCCAGCCAGAATGTACCCAGTGACTTCAGGAATATGAATGACCTTGACCAAGTGTCCAGCTAAGAGTGCTAGAAGCAGAATCAAGCCGAGGGATGTTAGTGCGTCCATAAATTACGGATTTGATTCGGAACTCTCCGGTTGCGGTAACAGTACGATCCAGCGACGGCCAGTCCGTTCTAATTCCACAAATACCGATGTCGAACGATCTGAAGAAAGCACGTCGCGTACCTGATTCGCATCTTGTACCGCCACGCCGTTGATACGCAATAGGCGATCTCCGGCGCTGATGCCCGCGGCGTTTGCTTGGCTATTAGGTGCTACTGCATCAACCGTTAGGCCGTCGGATGGTGCTTTCCACTCCAAGCCTTCTGCGGACGAAAGAGTGTCCGATGGGGCAACCAGTGGCACCTCCGTTGGTAGTTGGATGTCAAGTAACGTTTCGTCCCGATACACCGTTACATCAAAAACGGGAACATCCGTTTCGGTAAGTGCCTCGAGTTGATCGGAATTGTCGATTGCGCTACTACCGAGAGCGAACAGGACGTCACCTGGTGCAAGACCAACTCCGTCTGCCGGATAGCCTCTCCAAATTTCTCGAATTACTACTCCATGACTGAGTCCGACATGTTTCGCTTCGGCCTCGGTAAGCATGCCAGTTCGGAGACCGAATCGATTGAGAAGTTGTCCTTCAAGGGATTGTCCAATGCTTAGTAGTGACGCTATGTCATCCGTCGAGATAGCAGAAAACCCGCGATCGCATAGGACGATGACCGCAATTAGATTCCCGTCTAGATCAAATAGACCACCGCCGGCCATATCCTGCGTCCAGGTCACACTTGACAGCAGTTCGTTAACGATGTGTTCTCCACATCCAACCGGTGCCGTGCCGAGGAAATGGGTCGGTGTAAAGTTGGCTTGCCGGTCTTGACGCCAGACAGCAACGGTCCATTCGCCACGGTCGAGCCGCTCGGCCGAGCGTTTTCTGGGTAATCGTATTCCCGCGATCGTAGAAATGCGGAGCGCCACGATAGGGAGGTGAGGTCCACCAGAGACGGCAGCAACACCGACGTCGCCGGAGGGTGTTGAGACCGTTGTCGCATAAGGAAATTTCCGTTCGGCACGTGCGGTCAGCACGAGACCGGATTCCCAGAGTAGTCCGCTCCTGCGTAGACTCGGCAACTCGATGACACTGGATTCCACGTCGCTGACGACCGTTGAAAAATACTCGGTCATGCTCTCAAGCGATCGACGTTGGGCTAGGTGTGCCAGACGGCTGAGCTCTGCCTGGGACGGGCTTCGGATCGGTGCGTCCGTCGTAGTTTCAGTGGGTCGCAGCAGGCTACCAAAGATAAGAATCCCTGTAGCGGCGGCAGATAACGTGACGATGTACCTACGTTTGGTCTGATGCACTTTTCTGCGAAAGGAATGTGAAGGCGCGTTTCCGAGACGGCATCACAACCGCTCTCCTAGAACAAGAGGGTTGTAACTGCGCCTGACCCGTGCGTGTCGCCTGGGTCATGGGTCAGACGCCGTCGTTGACGAAATCGTCGATGCTACTAGAACGCTAGTTCACTACCGACTTGACTCTGCTTCCACCGAACGTGATCCGGTCAGAATGTTCGTCATGCCGTAGTTGCCTTCGTGACATGCGTATTCCACGAGTTCGTATTGCTCGTCGTCCTTCTGGAATCGGAACATCGCAGTCCAGGGTTTCGTCCAGACCATCGGGTCGTTGATCGTGAACTGGTACTCAAGCATGTTCGGCCCGATACGAGTGTAGCGTTCGATCAGATTCAGAGCTTCTGTGGACCCTCGGTACGATGAGCGTCCATTAAAGTTGGAGGTTTCGATGACTAGCGTGTCACCATCCCACCGGCCCTGTGGGACTCCTAACCACAGTTTGAGATCCGATCCCGCTTCCGGACGTTGCTGCGTGGGTATGATGCGTGTTTCGTGGATCATTTCCTTCGTAATCGCAACGTACCCAGGACCCTGGACGATTTGTAGACCGTTGTTGTACACGGAGGGCATCATCATGCCGGGCAAGCCGCGTGTGATGCAACGTACATACGGAGTAGTATCTTCCGGCCCTGCGGATGGGTTTGTCGCGTAGGCACGAGACGCTGTCTGGTGCTTAGCCGCTATGTCCTCACCCTCTGGGGTAAGAGCGGGAATTCGCCCATCGGGTGGATCGATCACCATTGCCACTTGGGTGGTGACGGCAGCGTTTCCATACCCGAGGGTTGTGTCACGCCATTCACGGTCGTAGCCCCAGATGCTGCCAAGTGTTCCACCTTCACGCCGAGCTACTGCCTGTTCAGGAGTCAGTTCTTCAGCCGAGATGTCCTCAGGTCGCTCAAGAGGAACACCGTGCGAGAAGTTGCTCGTCCAAACACCCTGCAGGTCCGGTTCGTCCCATGACGTGCGCGGTGTATCAAACGGACCCTGGTCGGTTTCGGCAACAGGAGCCAACTCTGCGACGACGCCGGCGAATCCGGTCTCCACCACGGCGAGTCTTACGTTGTCAGGACCGAAAAGGAACGCTCGTTTTGCCGAGGTGCGTCCGTTTTCCGGGATATCTGGCTCATGTTGGAAATTTACCCCTTGCTGACGCATGACTCCTGCGGACTCGTCTAGGTCATCCACGATGAACCCAATGTGATCGATCGACCGACCTTCAGTCGTTGCGGGCGTTGTTCCTTCGGGATGCTCAGAGACTAAGAGCCAGACATCATCGAATAAAAGGCCGTCGAGGCGTCCTCTAAGAGAGGCTGGCTCTCCACCCATCACATCACGATAGAACGCCAACGTTGCCTCGGGGTCGGTGGCGCTGAGGTGGATGTGGTGAAATCCGAGATACTCATCGTCTTCTACCAGCTCGATGCGGGTTCCCCATGGGTCAAAGATGAATGCAATCTTGAACAGCCCTGGGATATCTTGCACCATCGAGCCGTCTGGGAATCGCTGAAGGCGGACTCCAGACCCCCGTACACCAATGGCTTCAAACTCATTCATCTTGGCTGTTAGGTCTGGAACGGAGAAACCGATGTGGTTGATGCCAGTGCCCTGGCTCCCGCCCCTTGTCGACTGCGGGACGAAAACGACTTCTACACCATCGCAACTCGCCGCATCATCACGGTCAGCGAGTGGCTCACAACCCATGTGGTCGGAGTACCATTCAACTCCCTTTGCAGGGCTCGAATTCGTTATGTGCACATGATGGTACTCGGCCGCACGGGCCAGTTCTGGAGCCACGGTGATTAGAGTCACTGCAGTGAAAAGTGTGAAAGCGACACGGTTCCAGGTCATGGTGTGATACCTCCTCAATTCTGGCCAGCTTAAGTGGTAATTTGGTGCCACAAACTGGCGGTGCAAACATCCAGAATTCGATGTATCTTTGGGGGATACGCCCTCCCGCCCAGATACTTGTAACTGGGAGGATACCAGAGACGGAGACAATTCTCTACGAGTAGCCGTTGTTTGGATTGACGGGAGGTAAAAACAGCGGTCTTCCGCATTATCCACAGCCTTGCTTAAAGCTTAGGTTGAACTGCATTGGGTGAACGAGAATGACTCGGAAGTTCATGAAGCTGACTTATAAAAAGCCTAAGCCCGAGGAGGTCGCCAGCCGGGCCCGCTCTTTTTACGAAGTCATGGATTGTCGACGCACGGTTCGGCATTTTAGTAGTGAACCCGTGTCAAGTGTTGTGATCAAAGATCTTGTTCGGGCTGCATCGACGGCACCGTCTGGCGCTCATCGGCAGCCTTGGACTTTTGTCGCGGTGTCTGATCCTGAGGTCAAGCGGCAAATACGTGTTGCCGCTGAACGGGAAGAAGACGAGAACTACAACGGAAGAATGTCGGCAGAATGGCTTGCAGCTCTTGAGCCGCTCGGCACCGATGCGCAGAAGCCGTTTCTCGAGCTTGCTCCGTGGCTGGTAGTGCTTTTCAGACAGAACTATGGAGTGCGGACAAGCGGCGAACACACTCATCACTATTATGTTGCCGAGTCTGTGGGAATTGCTGCGGGAATGTTTCTCACTGCCGTCCACCAAGCGGGCTTGGTAGCTCTAACGCACACTCCGACTCCGATGGGTTTTCTGAAGGAGATCTTGCAGCGGCCTGAGAACGAAACAGCATGTCTATTGATGCCGGTGGGTTATCCGGTTCCGGACGCCCAGGTTCCTGACTTGCGGCGGAAGGCTCTTGAAGATGTCTTCGTAATTATTCAACCGTGAACGCGACGGATGCGATGGTCGCATCCCAGAGCAGCGCCAACCGTCCCCCACGATTTGATATGTCGAGAAACTGCCACGAGAGCTGGTCGAACGAGTAGGGGAGCGTCTCACGCGTCATCGGCACCCGAACGATGTCTCTGTCAGGCGTGTACTCATACGCGCCAAATAGTGCCTCGGTGTTCTCTTGGTCGTAGGTCTGCTGAGCGGGCCAGGTCGAGATGATGAAAGTCCAGGGGTTTGTATCGAGCTCAATGAACACTGTGTACTCACCTGGTGGGACGACCTCGGTGCCGAACGTCAGCGCGACTTCGCTAAGCAGCCTGGTTGTGGCGTTGGCGCCGGCCCGCCAAATCGGAGCACCGTCGTTGAGAAAGTCCACGTAGTCGGATGGTCCAAACAGGTCGCGGCCACGCTTAATGGGCCGACCGTAGCGAATTTCGATCCATGGTCCGCCTACGTAACCGGCCCGTCCGTCGTAGGTCCCGCCTCCTACCTGCGTGGCAGATTGACCGGGTGGGCTGGCTGGGCGCTCCTGTGTCAGTCCGACCGGTCCGATCGTGACCAATCCCAGTGCAACCGTAGTTCGCACCATAACCGAAGTTCGCACGAGTCGATTCTACTCGGATTGTCGCTGAATCCGTGAGTAATAGCCCCATTTGCGCGTAGGATAAACGGGGTATGCGGCGTAAGAACCTCGCTCGTCTCTTCGTTGGCCTGCTGATGGTCTTGGTCGGAGGCGTCGCATCGCTTGCTTTGCCGCCTGTCCAGTCCAACGACACACCTCACTTTTTGGTGGATCCGTTCTGGCCAAAGCCGTTGCCTATCGTTCGGGATGCAAACGGCTTAGCGCACCAATGGGTGACGGGAATGGTTGGCGCGAGTTGCATCGATTCGCACGACCACATCATCACGGTCAATCGCGGGTTTCTCCCAAATGGTTTACTCCGCCAGGAAGGCGACCAGTCGATTCCCGCACCGCCTGTTGTGCTCTATGACCGTGCGGGTAACGTCGCCGACAGCTGGGGAGATTCCGCGTTGACGCCAGAAGGGGCCGCCGCTGTTTTCCCCCACGGTATTCACGGTTGCTACGCTGACTATATGGACAATATCTGGATTGCTGGCAACGGGGACGGAGTGGTCCAGAAGTGGTCACACGACGGATCGAGGATGTTGCTCCAGATTGGAACGAAGGGAATATGTGATGGACCTCCGACACTGAACCCTGAGGCGCCGTACCCTACCTGCGGGGAACCTGGTTTCAACCGGAGCGAGAGGCTGCTAAACGCTCCGGCCGATATTGCCGTAGATCCCACACCAGACCCTGTCACAGGGGAAAGAGGTTCGGTTTATGTCGCGGATGGTTATGGGAACCATCGCATTGTCGTCTTTGACCGCAACGGTAACTATTTGCGGCAATGGGGATCGGCCGGCAGCGAGGAAGGTCAGTTTGTGGCGACAGGCGGCGGACACCCCCACTGCGTAGTTTTGGGAATCGACGAGTTGGTCTATACCTGCGACCGCGGACAAAACCGCGTGCAGGTGTTCGACAAGCAGGGCACGCTCGTTCGTGTTATCCCGATCGATCCGCCTGAATATTTGAATGCAACATTGCGTGCCGATGACATCGAGTTGTCACGTGATGCGGATCAGCGCTGGCTGTTTGTCGTCGATCTTGGCAGCAACCGCGTCTGGATTCTAAAGCGCACCACTGGTGAAATTGTCGGTAGTATCGGTGGCTCCGGGCATATGGCTGGCGAGTTCACCTTTCCTCACACCATCGTTATGGACTCACACGGCGACCTCTACATCGCTGAAACTATAGGCGGGCGGCGGCATCAGAAGTTCAGCAGGCAGATCGCGAACTGATGTCGAGTCAAGGCAGCTGGTGCCAGCAGGGACTATCGTGGTCGCGGCGGTGAATGTGCTTGTGTAGTCCTTGTTTCCCCGAGATAGGCCACTAACTTGTGGGTCCCGGGATCTGACCGCTCGCGGTAAGCCTGATTCGATAGATTCCAGTTTGCGCGGTCATATAGAGGGTATGTCCGTCGTCGCCCCAGCCGACGTTGGCAGGTACCTCATCGGGCATGATGGTTCCCAAGTGTGTCCCATCCGGAGCGAATACCCAGACACCGCCAGGACCCGTACCAAATACGTTACCCTGGGTATCCACTTTCATGCCGTCCGGGAGTCCCCCAGTCGTTTGGTCCGTGACGTCGTAAAACACACGTGCATTCGACGCGCCGTCTGGACTGAGATCATAGGCCATCCACATTTTGGCGTCGGGGTCGGAGTTAGCGCTATAAAGGATGGTCTCGTCAGGCGAGAGCGCGATGCCGTTGGGGCGTGATTGGTCACGGGACAGCAACTGTAACTCTCCGTCAGGATTAAGACGGAAGATCCCGTTGAAGTCGAGTTCACGAAGGGGAGATGCCTCGTTGCCCTCAAGACCGTAGGAGGGATCGGTGAAATAAAGTGAACCGTCAGATCCGTACACCGCGTCGTTCGGGCTGTTGAGCCGTCGCCCCTCGTAGGAGTCGACTAGCGTTGTACGAGTTCCATCGGAATCAAGCCGGGAGACGACTCGATTTCCGTGTTCGCAGATGACGACTCGGCCCTCGCTGTCGAGCGTGAGCCCATTCGAGCTGATCATTGCCAGACCTGTGCGGTCGCCGTCGAACACCGGATCAAGAAAATTGCTCGATCCGTCAGCCTCGCTCCATTGATAGATGGTGTTGCCACGTACGTCTGAAAACAACAACCGGGATTCGGCTCGGATCCAGAGCGGACCCTCGGTGAACATAAAGCCGTCGGCAATTTTCTCGATGTAGGCGTTGATCGGCACGATAGCATCGAGTCTCGAGTCAAGACGTATGACCGTGCCGTTTCCGGTGTCGGCCGCGTCAGTGTTCTCTGGGATCGGCGGTGCCTCGGTTCCACCGCACGCGCAGACGATGACACTGCCGACGAGCAGTAGGACGGTCAGGTGACGTGGCGTCATACAGGGTCCTCCTTAAGTCGTGTTGCGGTGATGTCCTAGGGGAGCGCTAGCGCGATCAGCTCGCCCTCGTGGTCGTTGTCGCTGACGGCGACAACGATGTACTGCTTGCCTTCGTGCAGGTAGGTCATTGGAGCGCCTGAAGTGCCGGCTGGAAGCTCAGTTTGCCACAGCACACGGCCAGTGTCTTTATCGTACGCGCGAAACATGCGCCCACCTCCATGGGGTGGTATCACGACCAGTGATGGCGAACCATCTCCAAGAAATAATAGGGTCTTTGTGAGCAATGGAGCTGCTCGTCCCGGTGCACCGAGCCAGGGGAGGTCTAGCCCTTGGAGTGCAAGATGGTCACGCGGACCTGGTCCGTTGGGCGTCATCCACGCATGTTCGCCGGTATTGAGATCAATTGCCGTGATGCGTCCCCACGGTGGTTTCACGAGTGGCAATCCTTGAGGTCCGTCGATGTATACATTTCGATTTCCACGGATATACCGAAAATTTGATGTCGCTTGGTCGGGTTGCCGGAGCCACACCAGAATTGGCGCTGTGATCGATGGCACATAAAGCATCTGTGTGTCGGGGTCGTACGCGGCACCGTTCCAGTTTGAACCTCCTACGTAGCTTGGTAGCTGAAGAGTACCCAAGGTGCCACCCGGGGAGGTGTCACGTATTGATGGTGGTGTGAAGATCGGCCCTGATCGATACTGGGTGAAGATGTCTATCGCTTCCGCCCGCAATTCTGGCGTGAAGTCGATCAGGTCATCAACCGCGATTCCTTGTCGATCGAACGCGGCCGGCTTCGTTGGAAATGGCTGGGTCGGTGAGGTCTGCTCACCGGGAACGTCTGACTGTGGCACGGCCCGTTCCTCGATTGGCCAAACTGGCTCACCGGTTACCCGGTCGAAGACATAAGTGAAAGCCTGCTTCGATACCTGTACCACTGCCTTAATAGGACGACCTTCAACTGTAATGTCGGCCAGGATTGGTGGCGAGGCGATGTCATAATCCCAAATGCCATGGTGAATCAACTGGTAATGCCACATCAGACGTCCGGTATTGCACTCAAGGCAAAGAAGACTCTCGGCGAACAGATTGTTCCCGGGTCGATGCCCCCCGTACCAATTGTGTGTCGGTGTTCCCGTCGGTAGATAAGCGTACCCAAGATTCTCATCGGCGGTCATGACAGACCACACGGTCGCTGAGCCGGTGTACTCCCACGAATCGTCTTCCCAAGTTTCGTTGCCGACTTCGCCTGGCTGAGGAATTGGATTGAACTGCCACTTGAGACGACCGGTAACCGCGTCGAAACCGCGGATATAGCCTGGCGCTTGTTCCTTGTGGGTCGGAACGTCGTTGACATAGATGCCGACGATCACCGTATCGCGACAGACGAGTGGAGGAGCGTTCCATTGATACTCCTCAAGACGAGGAATCCCATCACGTAGATTGACTTTACCGCCTTCGCCAAATTCTCGAATCGGTTCACCAGTCTTGGCGTCGATTGCAACGAGTCGCTCACCACTCACGAGGAAAATACGCTCGTCATCCAGTCCCGGGTCGTTCCAGTAGCCGACGCCGCGGGTTGAGCCTCCGCGTGGGCGCCCGGCTCCATCATCCAACGCACGGTAGGACCAGAGTGTTTCGCCTGTGGTCGGATCGATGGCGGCCGCCTGCCCAAGGTTCGTGCTCATGAACAGCCGGTTGCCTACCATCAGCGGAGTTCCCAGTAGTGTGTGGTTGAATCGCAGGTCCGGATTATCGTCAACTAAGTCGTAGTCAATAGAGCGCCACCGCCAGGCGATGCGAAGGTCTGTCACATTTTTCGCATGAATCTGATTCAGTGGCGAGTACTTTGAGCCCTCAGATGCACCACCATACCATCGCCATTCCCCAGGGACTTGTTGCTGTTGGGCGATAACTGGTTGAGCCTCGACGAACACTATGGCGGATAGTACGCAGAGAATGACGACTGGCATATCAATATCTTAACCTTGAACGTGTTGTAAGCTTCGCCAAGGGTTTATTCCTAAGGAGGCGCAATGAAACAAGTACGTGTATTGGTAGTGGGTGTCCTTCTCGGTCTCATGCTTGGGATGGGCTGGGTATATGCGAAACAGGGTAGCCGGGCAGCGTTGATGCCCCATGATTATTCTGAGATTGGGCAACTCTACGCCACAATTAACCACGGTGGAGACTTCCGAGATGCTGATCTCTGGTTGTCGGCTTTTTCAGACGATGCAGTGTTTACAATCGTAGTCGGATCCGGACAAGAGTTTGCCGGGAAGAAGGCTCTCAGCGAGTGGCGCCATCAGAGCTTTCGCGGTCAGGTTGGGGATGCTAAGGTTCGACATTGGGATGGTCCTCCGCGTATTACGCCCACAAGCGAGGGAATGGCCAACGCTCGATCCTATTTCATGGTCTACGACGTCAGTGGGAAGTCGCCCACTATCTCGTCGAGTGGATATCATGATGACGTTTTTGTGAAGACGGCAGAGGGGTGGCGCGTAAAGAGTCGTAAGGTCTACTTCGACGCGCCACCTGCATAGGGGGAGCAACTTCTTTCTGGTTTGTATGCCGCACTCTCGAATTGAATTTGTACTCGTTTGCCTTGGATTGTTGGTCGGGGTTGAGCCTGTTTTGACCCAACGGCCGCTTGCGTCAACTGATGCGCAGCGTGGTGTTGAGATCAATCCGTTTGCTACTCCTGACGATGTGGAAGCTGGCAGGACTAACTTCGAATCGCGTTGCGCGGTTTGTCATGGTGCGGATGGCCGGGGTAACCGTGGTCCTGATCTCACTCGGGAAGTCTATCGGTACGGAAATAGTGACCGGGCGATTTTCATGAATATTCTGAGTGGCATTCCTGGTACAGGGATGCCTTCGGTCCGGCTTTCTGACAAGGAGATGTGGCAGCTCGTTGCATATGTTCGGTCGCTAAGCCGTCCCGAGGCCATGGTAACCACTGGGGATCCGGCAGTTGGCCGTGTTTTATACAGTCAGAACAATTGTACGCGCTGTCATTTTGTTGATGGCGTCGGAGGGCGTCTCGGTCCTGACCTCAGCGCTGTGGGATGGAGTAGGTCCGCGGCGCATCTTCGGGAGTCAATTATTGATCCGGACGATGACATCGAGGATGACTATCGGCAGATTGGTGTCACTGACTCTACCGGGATTCGGATTGAGGGCGTCTTGCGGAATGAGGATACATATTCTGTCTTGTTACTTGAAACGACAGGACGGCTACGGGCGTTTTTGAAGGCTGATATTCGGACAATCGAACGTCCTGCCGTTTCGCTCATGCCGAGCTTTGCAGATCGTTTTGATGAAGAGGAGCTTAGCGATCTGGTTGCCTATCTTTCTTCCTTGCGTCGGAGATGAAACGAAACATGCGAACTTTCTCTGCTGCCCTTGGCGTCACGATGATGTTTAGTTCTGTGCTGAGTGCTCAACAAGGTGGAGTCAGCTACGAGCACCTCGTTCGGGCGAGCGAAGATCCCGGAAATTGGCTGATGCACTCGGGGCAATATCACAGTCAGCGTTTTAGTAGTCTCGACGAAATCAACCGTGCCAATGTGAGTCGGTTACGCCTGAAGTGGGTGAGACAACTGCCAACACTTGGTCAGGTCCAGACCTCGCCACTTGTGGTGGACGGTGTCATGTACCTCACAACGCCGGAGAATGAGGTGTACGCCCTTGATGCGTCGACAGGTAACGTGTTCTGGACCTATCAGCACGACCTCTCCGATACATTGACATTGTGTTGCAGTAAACAGAGTCGAGGCGTAGGCATTTTGGGCGATCGGCTTTATCTGACGACAATGGATGCGCATCTGATCGCTCTCGATGCTGCCACCGGGACTGAATTGTGGGATAGACGGATTGCCGACCACTTGGCCGGGTACAGCATGACGGCAGCACCATTGATTGTGAAAGATTTGATCGTGACCGGAACAGGGGGTGGTGAATACGGCATCCGGGGTTGGGTTGACGCATACGACGCGGAGACGGGTGAACGGCGTTGGCGTACTCATACAATTCCTGGACCAAACGAGCCTGGGCACGAGACATGGGAAGGTGACTCGTGGCGCACGGGTGGCGCATCCACCTGGATGACAGGGTCATATGACCCCGCGCTGAATTTAATCTATTGGGGTGTCGGTAACCCTGGACCGGATTGGAACGGTGAGGCCCGCAAGGGGGACAATCTTTATTCGGACAGTGTCATCGCAATCGATGTTGATACCGGTGAAATCAAGTGGCACTTTCAGTTCACGCCTCACGATATCCATGACTGGGATGCCTGCCAGATTCCGGTGCTGGTCGATACAGTCTTTCAAGGGCGTGAGCGCAAATTAATGTTGTGGGCCAACCGAAACGGGTTTTTTTATGTGCTTGATCGTGAAACAGGTCAGTTCTTGCTCGCGAAGGAGTATGCAAAACAGACGTGGGCGCAGGGTATCGATGACAGCGGTCGGCCGATTCGCGTTCCGAACATGGAGCCGTCACCTGAGGGACGACTTGTTTTCCCAGACGTCAATGGTGCTTCGAATTGGTGGTCGCCATCGTATAGCCCTGTGACCGGTCTGTTCTACACGATGGCCTACGATGGGGGAGCGACTTATTACTCGGCTGATGTTGAATATGAGCCTGGGAAGTTATTCGTCGGGGGTAGCTATACCCGGAAGGTTCCGATCGATACCTATGTCAGTGCTGTGCGTGCGATTGACCTGCAGACAGGAAATAGGGTTTGGGAGCACAGGGTACAACCCAAGTCAATGTCAGGTGTGATGTCGACGGCGGGTCAGCTTGTTTTCGCCGGAACCGTGACGGGGAACTTCATTGCGCTTGATGCCGACACTGGGGATGATCTTTGGCACAAGAGTTTGGGCGGGGAAGTAATTGCTGCGCCGATTACCTATATTGCGAATGACCATCAGCAGGTTTCGATTGCAGCGGGCCAGGCAATTTTCACGTTTGCCTTAGAAAACTAAGCGCGTTCTGAATCTGGGTTTACTGTCGATCAGTTAACCGTCTGAACATCACCTCCAACGCAATCTTGGTTGATGCGACTCCGTTTTCTCGGAGCTATCCTCTTCGTATACCCTCGTACAAGGCTCCAGGGCTATGTCTGCATTTCTAAGTCGATCATTTGTCTTGGTTGTCATTGTTATCCTGAGCGTTGTCTCCATAGTTGCAGTCCAGGAGCCACAGTCCTGGCTTCATGTGCAGATCGAGGACGAGGGTGGTGCTCAGGACTTTAATCTTGATCTGCCTTTGAGGGCTGTCAGCGGAATACTTGGGATGGTACCTAACGCGGCGGTGGAGAATGGCCACCTACGGCTCAGCGATGAACAACGCTTAGAGGTTGCGGCCTTTCGGGAAGTTTGGCAGAAACTACAAAGCACCGGCGAAGACGAGCTTGTCAGCCAGCTTCAGGAAAAGGTGTCCATTCGTGTGGTTCGTATTGGTGAACGAATCGGTATCTTTGTTGAGGATGATGGTGAAGTTATACAGGTTGATGTACCTACGGCGTTTGTAAACGCTTTATTATCGGATGATGTCAACAAGCTCAACATTGACGCTGGGCTGGACGTACTAAAAAGATTAAGTGGTGAGAGTATTTTTTTAACAGAGTCTAATAGACGGATTCGGGTCTGGATCGACGAGATGCCTAACCGATAGGCCGCGAAATGTTTTCAACCCAACGGACGACATCCCAAAGCAATCACGAACTCTGGATGCAAGCTGCACATAATCAGGCTCGGCTTGCCTTGGAAGTGGAGGAGGTGCCGGTTGGTGCGGTTGTTGTGGAGCGAGGACGAATCATAGGCGTTGGTTTCAATCAACCGATTAGATCGAATGATCCGACCGCTCATGCGGAGATCGTCGCACTTCGTGATGCTGCTCAAACGGTGGGGAACTATCGACTGACCGATTCAACACTCTACGTTACTGTGGAGCCGTGTCAGATGTGCGCTGGGGCTTTAGTTCATGCACGAGTTGCCCAACTCGTCTATGGGACGCCGGAGCCTCGATCTGGCGCAGTACAGTCAGTGATGAAGGCGCTCGAACATCCGGCACTCAATCACCGGGTGCAGGTGGTCAGCGGTGTGCTGCAAGTTGAGTGCCGGGAGCTGATGCAAATTTTTTTTCAGCAGCGGCGGACAGAGAAGGATCACGCGCCCATTGTCCGATAGGGCATTAGACTTACGTGTAACGCTCTGCGAGAAAATAACGGGTTTGGAGAGGTACCGAAGTGGTCGTAACGGGGGCGCCTCGAAAGCGTCTTGTCGGGAAACCGGCACGTGGGTTCGAATCCCACCCTCTCCGCCAATTCTTCTTCCGAGTGCATTGGAGGAGTGGATCTCGTGTTTCGCGATCACTTCTAGAATACGGAATTACACTACAATCCTCACGACTTCGTTGAAAATTACACAACTATTACATTTGAGCGTTTGTTCCAACGAGTAGCCTTGGTAGGCTTTTTAGTAAGCCAGTTTCCAGAGGAGACGTGATTGGGCCTCAGCCATATCGATTTTGGTGACAAGACGAAGGTTAATCGGGTCACGATGACCGCGATGGTGGCGTTTCACATTCTTGCGGTGGTAGCCATCTTCTACACTACTTGGCAGGCAGTGGTGGTCGCGTTTGTTCTTCATTGGGCCTGTATCGGTTGGGGAATTGGGATGGGCTATCACCGTCTTCACACCCATCGATCGTATGAAACCCCTAAAGCAATCGAATATTTTTTTGCAGTCTGCGCAACAATGACGTTGCAGGGTGGGCCAATATTTTGGACAGCCTGTCATCGTATTCACCACCAGCATTCAGATTGCGACGGCGATCCGCACACGCCGCGGGATGGTCGGTGGTGGTCACACATGCTCTGGGTGATGTTTGGCGATCCGATGAATGCTGACACCGCAGTTATGGGCAAGTACGCTCCAGATTTGATGAAAGATCGCTTTTACCGGGTACTCTCAAAATGGCATTGGGTTCCGCTTGTACTGCTAGGGCTCGTGCTGCTGGCGATTGGTGGTTTACCGTGGTTGCTGTGGGGTGTGTTCTTGCGTGTGGTTTTTGGGCTGCATTGCACTTGGCTCGTCAATTCAGCGACTCATTTGTGGGGTACGCGTCGATTTGAAACCACCGATGATTCTAAGAATTCGTGGTGGGTGGCTCTTCTGACGTTTGGTGAAGGGTGGCACAATAACCATCACGCCCACCCGACCTCTGCCCGACATGGCCTCGGACGCTTTGAGCTTGATCTCACCTGGATTCAGATCAGGCTGCTTGAAATGATCGGTCTCGCCTGGGACGTTCGGGTTCCTACGAGTACTCAGATCGCCAGAAAGACGCCCTCCGATCTCACTGCTCAGTCTACGTCATAAGAATCGTTTCAGTTAGCCCAAGGCGGTATCCTATACGTGATGGTTTCTGGCGAGATTCGTCGGCAGAAGGTTTTGCTCGTCGGTCTGCTTGGCGCACTTCTCATCGCTGTTGCGGTTGCACTCAACATCGGATGGATAGTCGTCAACTGGCGAACGGGACTACTTTTATTGGTCGGCATTGTAAGTTTCGCAGTGTTGATAGCTGGCCTCATCCTCAACACGACCTTTCTCATTCGAGAGATTCGAAGGACAGAGCAACACAATACCTTCATCCATGCTGTAACACATGAGCTCAAAACGCCACTGGCGTCGATCAGGCTATATCTCCAGACGTTGCGCCAGCGTGACGTAGAGCCAGCTCGACAGCAGGAGTTTATTGAGACGATGTTGTCCGACACAGTTCGCCTTCAGTCGACGATTGACCAGGTTCTTCTCGCTGGCAAAACTGGTACGGCCAGGCGGGTAGTTAATCCGATCGATGTCGATCTCACTGAAATTGTCGGTGAATGTGTGACGGTGGCAGGTCGCCGGCATCATCTTGTCGATGGTGAAGTAGAAGTGATCGATCGGCTTCCGGAGGGAGAAGACGCTGTGGTGCTTGGCGACCGCGAAGAGCTTCAGGCAGCCGTCACCAATCTCATCGATAATGCCATTAAATACTCAGGTGATCGGGTTAGGGTGGCCGTGGAGTTGGTTAAGCTTGGAGCTCGACGCGTGGCGATTACTGTCAAAGACCAGGGAATGGGGATAACGCGCGACGAGCTAAAGCGCATCTTCCGCCGCTTCTATAGGATCCCGGGTGCACTGAGTGCTCGTGTCAGAGGGACTGGACTTGGTCTCTCAATCGTTCGGGCAGTGGCGCGGCGGCACGGTGGTCGGGCCTATGCTGAGAGCAATGGATCTGGTCAGGGTAGCCAGTTCACACTTGAGTTGCCCTTGAAGCCATTATGAAGCGACTGCTTGTCGTTGAAGATGAGGAACATATCGCGAATGTCCTGAAGTTCAATCTTGAGGCCGAGGGATATGCTGTCGATGTCGAAGACAACGGAGAGGCAGCGCTTCATAGACTTACTAGGGAATCCAACGACATTGATCTGATCCTGCTTGATGTGATGTTACCGGGGCTGGATGGTTTTGAGACTGTGAAGCGCTTGCGCGCTGCGGGCAGTTTTGTGCCGGTCGTAATGCTTACAGCACGGGGTCATACAGATGATGTGCTGCGAGGTTTTGAACTCGGCGCCGATGACTACTTACCAAAACCATTTGATCTTTCAATCTTACTGGCACGGATTCAAGGACTCCTCCGACGCAAGACTTGGTTGGAAAAGGATTCCACCATCGGGCAGTCTGAAGAGCTCGACGAGTATCGGTTCTCTGACCGACATCTTGATTTTTCTCGACAACTGATGAAGCGCGACGGAGCGGAGCATCCGTTGACCCTGATGGAGACAACACTGTTGCGCCATTTGGTCCGCCGTGAGGGTCAGGCCGTCTCCAGGAAAGCCCTACTCGAAGAGGTGTGGGGTGTGCGTCACGATACGGATACTCGTACGGTTGATAATTTTATCTCGCGTCTACGGCGCGTCATTGAGGACGAACCTTCCAGCCCTCAGCACCTTCAGACCGTTCGGGGTGTGGGTTATCGCTTTGTAGCGCACCCGTCAGGTAAGAAATAGAGCGGCGTAACATTCCGACCCAACGATGCGTTAGGAGCAATGGGACTCCAATGGTCAGACAGCCTCTATCCCAATCACATATGGGGCGGTGGTTGCTTGCGGTGGAGTGGCAGGTGGTAATCAGTTGTCGGAGAGGGTCTGGCGAGCGGTATCTGTCCAGTGTTTTGCACGGGCGTTGAGCTGAGTTCGCATTATGTCATTCACATCAATCTTGGGGCATGTATCTTCCACGTACCTCAGCCAGTGCTTCACATACATTGCGAGCCACAGCTCGTAGTCCTGCAGGGCAGAGCAACTTTGGACAATAGACAAGGCTCGTCTAGACCAGACATCAAACCTCGACATGGCCAAGATCACTACACTGGTTGGATATGGTTCCGGCTTGTTACGCAGGGTGTCTTCCAGCTCACGATCACTACGAACGAGAGCTTTTTCTGCATGAATGGTTGCGGTACGCCACACGCGATGTCTCGAATCTTTTTGTGAAAAGGGATTATCCTGCTCGATTGGATCGCGATGTGACCAGCGGGCCACGGCATAGAACCGAAGCGCTTTGGGGAATCTTTCGAAGTTAGACACTACCAAAATCTTATGTTGATTCTAGCAGCAGGGGCAGGGACAGCGCGCCTCGCTGTTTGCGCCACGATTGCGAAACTACTATCGTGGAGATGTGACCGCTATCACTGTTTGTCAGGCGCGGCCATTTTACTCGCACAGTAAAGGAGTATCCATATGGAAAAAGTTCCCATCGTAGATTTTCGGCGCGTGCAAATGCCGCGTGTCCCTTCTGGCTCGACGGCGATCATCGTTGTTCTTTTGATTGCCGCTGCTGCCGGGCTTAACACACTGTTCCAGGTCCAACCTGAGGAGGTGGGTGTCGTTCTGCGGTTCGGACGGTATAGCCGCACCGCCGATCCTGGGCTACGCGCAAAGATTCCCCTTGTGGAAAATGTGCTGAAGGTACCAGTCCAGCGACAGCTTAAACAGGAATTCGGCTTCCGAACGGTTGAGGCAGGGGTGCGCACGCAGTATGCCGTCAGCGATCGAGATTTCGGGGGCGAAGCGATAATGCTCACTGGCGATCTCAATGTCGCCGTGGTCGAGTGGATCGTCCAGTACCGTGTCTCTGATCCCTATCTCTATCTTTTTAAGGTCCGGAATCTCGAAGGAACGTTCCGGGCGATGAACGAAGCGGTCATGCGCGAAGTGGTTGGCGATCGGACGGTAACTGAAGTTGTCACCGTTGGACGTCAGGATATTGAGGCGCGCGTCGGAGTCCGGCTTCAGGAATTGGCCAATCAATACGAGATGGGTATCTCAATCGATCAGGTCGTGCTGCAGGATGTTAATCCACCCGACCCCGTGAAACCGTCGTGGGACGAAGTCAGCCAAGCACAGCAGCAGCGCGACCGAATGATTAACGAGGCCCAAGCTGAATTTAACCGGGTCATTCCACGTGCCCGTGGCGAGGCCGAACAGGCCGTACTGCAAGCGCAGGGTTATTCACTTGACCGGGTGAATCGCGCGCAGGGTGACGCAGCCCGTTTCACCGCTGTTTACGACGAGTATCGTCTGGCACCGGAAGTAACCCGTAAGCGGCTTTACCTCGAAACGATGCAGAGGATCCTGCCGAAGGTAGGTCGGAAGCTCTTTATCGACAAAGATACGGGCGGTGTGTTGCCATTGTTATCGCTTGACGGTGCACCCCCCCGCCTAGGATCGGCTTCAGTCCCTGGAGGTGAGTAATGACTAATTTACGCATGATACAAATCATTGTTCTTGTTGGTGTTTTATTCTTGCTTGGTCAGGCTGCGTACACCGTGGGCGAGACAGAGCAGGTGATTCTTACTCAGTTTGGCGAACCAGTGGGTGCTCCCGTCGTATCACCTGGCCTACATTTCAAGATCCCGTTGATCCAGCGGACCAATGTCTTTGAGAAGCGCTTCTTGGAATGGGATGGAAACCCTAACCAGGTTCCAACGAGAGACAGGCGATTCATTTGGGTAGATACGTACGCACGATGGCGGATCACCGATCCGTTGCTGTTTTTCCAGCGGCTACGTGACGAGAGGGGGGCGCAATCTCGTCTTGACGATATCCTCGATGGCGAAACACGGAACGCGGTTGCGCGGCACAACCTAATCGAACTCGTACGTAGCACCAATCGGGATGCCGCCGACGTACAAATAGAGTCCGAAGAGGAACAAGTTATTCTTGAAAGGCTTGACCAGGGGCGGCAGGAGATTATGCGCGAGATTCTAGAGACAGCGGCGGGGCGAACCTCTGATCTTGGTATCGAGCTCCTAGATTTGCGCCTTAAACGCATTAATTACGTAGAAGAAGTACAACAAGACGTATTCGCTCGGATGATTGCCGAGCGGCAGCGAATTGCTGAAGAGTTTCGATCGGAGGGTCAGGGTGAGTCGGCCAGAATCGACGGTGAACGCGAACGGGAACTCGCGCAGATCACGTCTGAAGCGTATCGTATTGCGGAAGAACTGCGTGGTGAAGCTGACGCAGAAGCGACTGGAATCTACGCCGAAGCGTACGATCGGGACGGTGACTTCTACGCATTTACAAAGTCGCTAGAAACCTATGAGGAGACGATGGATCCGGAGACGTTCTTTATCCTTGGCACTGACAGTGAGTTGCTTAGGTTCCTAGAGCAGACTCGCTAGGTAGGCTTTTAGCTTTGACCCAACGATATTACGAGTTAGATACTGATTCGTCTTGGGTGCACGGCGCGACTGTTTCTCGGTCGCTTGGCTGGGCTATGTGTAATGTATTGAAAGAAGTGGCGGAGAGAGTGGGATTCGAACCCACGGTAGGAGGATCACCCCTACACACGCTTTCCAAGCGTGCTCCTTAAACCACTCGGACATCTCTCCGCGACGTGTGTTTGGAATGCGCGTCTTGAGTGTACATGAGTTAGACTGAACTACGCATCGTTGATGGAGTAGGGTCACTTCAGTGCTTGACGACGGTTCGCACCGCGGTCCGGACCCTGTGCAATTTCAGCCTACGAACCGCGTCAGGGCCGGAAGGCAGCAGCGCTAAGTAGCCACTGACATGTGCCGCAGGTCCTTCCGGGCCGCGGTACGGCCCGCCGTCTGCCTTTGCTTAAGCTAGGGCGCCGGACACATGGTTTACCAAATTCTTGCACGCAAATATCGTCCTCAACGTTTTGAAGACGTTGTTGGACAGCGCGGGGTGACGCAGACGCTTCGCAATGCACTTATCAGTGGTCGATTAGCGCAGGCGTTTGTGTTTGGTGGACCCCGTGGGGTTGGCAAGACAACGACAGCCAGAATTTTCGCCAAGACCCTTAATTGCGACAAGGGGCCGACGGCTGATCCGTGCGGGGAATGCGCCCCATGTACTGAAATCACCGAGGGACGCGACATCGACGTCTTTGAGATTGACGCTGCGACCCACACTGGTATCGACAACGTTCGTGAAGTGATCATAGCTGGTCTGGCAATAGCACCGGTCAGGGACCGTTACAAGATTTTTATTATTGACGAAGTTCACCAGCTATCCTCGCAGTCTTTCAATGCGCTGTTGAAATCGATAGAAGAGCCGCCACCGCATGTAATGTTCATGATGGCAACCACAGAGCTTCGAAAAATTCCACAAACCATCCTGTCTCGTTCCCAGGTTTTCGAACTTAGGACGATAAGCACGCAGGTCATTGTGGAAAAGCTTCAGGCTATTGCAACGGCGGAGAAGATGACGATCGATACGGCAGGGGTTAATTTAATTGCACGTTTCGCCGGTGGCAGCATGCGTGACGCTCAGAGCGCACTTGATCAGGTGAGAGCATTTGCTGGTGATCAGATCACCGCTGATGAGGTCGCGACAGTTCTTGGCTTGATCGGTAGAGATCTGGTGCTTGATGCAGTGGAAATAGTGGCGGATGAGAATGCCGCTGGAGTTTTTGACCTAGCGGGTAGGTTCGTCGAGGGTGGCTATGACCTGCTTTTGGTCTGTCGTGAGCTTACACGGGTGCTACGCGACATGCTGGTGATTTCAATTGACGGCACTAGAGCGGAAGATCCTGAGATTGCGGGCGATGCGGAACGCGATCGATTGGTGGCGCTTGCTAAGCGTTTCTCACGTGAGGACCTAATGCGTGCGTTCGACATACTAGCGAGGGCGGAAACTGAGATTGGGAATGCGGCGCAGCCTCGTCATCATCTTGAATTGGCGTTACTAAAATGGATTCACCTGCGCAAGCTTGTGCCACTTACGGAATTACTAACGGCGGATGCTAAACCTAACCCGTCGGTGGTTCCATCGTCGCCGCCGAAAGCGTCGCTTCGCGGTAAGCGTCCGTCCGATACGGGACAACGTGTTACCCAGCGGTCCGGTCGACACACATCACCAAAAACTCAGTCGTCGGCGACATCTCACAAAGAAAGTTCAGACGAAAAGGCCACGATTCTCGACGAGATCAAACGTCGCAAGCAGTTCTTCTACGGTACCGTTGTGGCGCAAGCTCAGCGTATTGATTTTGCAGATGACCGATTGGTGTTCACGTTTACACTAGCGCAGCGGACGTTGGCTTTGCAGTTGACTCAGGGTTGTGACTGGCTTGAGGCAATGGCTTCCAAAACGGTCGGACGGAAGGTGACGGTTTCGACCCAGCAGGTAAGAATAGAGGAAGAAGCGGTTGCTGAGTCGGATCAGAGCGCACTGGGAAATTCACAACACGAACTCAGGGATCAAGCGATGGATGATTCAGTGGTACAGGCAATGCTCGAAGTGTTTCCTGCAGACATTCGTGACGTAGAAAAGATTGACCCATGAATATTCAAGAGATGTTAAAGCAGGCGCAGCAGATGCAAGAGCGCTTGCAGCAAGAGTTGGCTGAGACGGAGGTTGAGGCGACTGCAGGTGGCGGTATGGTAACGGTCGTCATGAACGGCCAGAAACAGATCAAGCGCATCACAATCGATCCAGAAGTTGTATCCAAGGACGACGTTGAAATGCTGCAGGATTTGATCATGGCAGCTATTAATGACGCACAGCGCAGGGTCGATGAGGCAGTGGCTGGGAAGGTGGGGGGGTTGAAGATCCCTGGACTCACGGGATGACCGAGATTGGCGTCTTGGTTCGTTTGATCGAACAACTCCAGCGACTTCCTGGGATTGGTGCCAAGGGTGCTCAGCGGTTAGCGTTTCACTTGCTACGGAAACCTCGTGAGGATGTTGATCAACTCCTCGATGCGGTTCGAGAAGTCAAGGAGCGAATTACATCCTGCTCAGTATGCTCAAATATTACGGATACTGATCCTTGCTACTACTGTACCCATCCGAGTCGAGACCAGCAGGTGATTTGCGTTGTAGAAGACCCGCATAACGTCGATGCAGTCGAGAAGACCAAGCAGTTTAATGGTACGTATCATGTGCTTATGGGCGCACTTTCACCCCTGCAGGGGATAGGGCCGGATGATCTAAAGATAGCGAGTCTGCTTGAGCGAATAAAACGAGCCGAGGTTCGTGAAGTCATTCTTGCTACAAATCCTAATGTGGAAGGCCAAGCCACGGCACTTTACCTTAATAAATTACTCAAGCCGCTTGGGGTGACTGTAACGCGCATCGCAATAGGAGTTCCCGTTGGTAGCGATCTTGAATATGCCGACGAGGTCACTATGCACAAGGCAATGGAGGGCAGAAGGGAGTTTTGAGTTAGTGTCGGTGATAGGAGACTAGACGCAGCTAGATAGCTTAAACAGTTTTCACGGATATTTTCCCTGACGCAACCCACTTTTATTTTGTCTCCTGTCCGTAGATGCCCTTCAGGACATTTGTCGTCGCGGGCGCCCTGTCCTGGCCCACCTCAGTGTCTAACTCGGCCTGCAAACGTCTGAATCCTACCGAATCATCGACGTCGTACCATTGAGGGACCAGTGAAATGTGTAATCCTTCGTGGTTGGCGGCTGTGCACGTTTCATTAAATGTCGACGATGTGCTCCACTGGATATTGGTAAACAGATCGGGTACAGGAGACCCTGAGGCGGGCGCCGATAGTGCAATCAGATAATAACCGCCATCCTCGGATGGACCAAGCACGACGGTGCCATCCACGATTTCATTGATGGCTTGTGAAATGTGATTCATCGGTAACGTTGGCAAGTCCGAACCGATCATCACTACTTTCTCGAAACCCTCAGCGAACAGATCCGTGAAGACTTGGCATTCACGCGTGCCGAGGTCGTTACCCCGTTGTGGAAATACTTCGTGGGTAGCGACACCAAGTTCTTCAAGCCACTCGGTGGATCCATCGTTTGTGTAGGCCACTCGTAGCGTTGTGCTGGGAACCGTGCGGCAGGCATTGATCGTGTCTTCGAGAAAGGCTTTATAAAGACGTCGCCTGTCAGCTCTATTCGGCACCGTATCTTCAAGCCGGGTCTTCGGAGGCTTTTTGCCTTCTGGAGAGCGAGCCATTACTACGAGGACGACCTTAGAAGTAGCTGCCGCTAAACTCCGTCGTACTGAAAGGCCGCGGCCGATGAGTGTCGCAATACCTAGCGCCACCCAGACGAGCATTCGGCCTTTGCGGACAATTGCGAGAGTAACACCGGACGTCGTGCCGAATGCAAGTAGCTGAGCAAACATGCCAGTTCCTGCTTCGTCGACCCCAATTCGAAGTGGCACAAATTTAAACACGACGGCAATAAGTCGGTTTGTCGATTCAAACACGAACGCATCGAGTAGTGTCGGTTGAAGTTCACTGGTGGCCGACAGAACAAGAAAAATTTCGAGAACGGCTAATACATGAAATAACACTTCGAGTGCCGCGACCGGAAGCAACCGCGACCATTCCCGTGGGTAAAGTGCGTGAATGTGATTTTCAAGCGCCTGGATCCGAGAAGTCATACGGGCCATCAGCGTTGGTGCAAATCCGTGACGTTGTAGCCAAGTTGCCACAGTGCTACCGATGGGAACATGGTTCCATATCAACCAGTGGACCGCGATGACGAGCGCTACAAGTGATACGAATAGGATGCTTATTGCGAGCCAGAGTTCGCCTGGCGGACGAAGTACAAGTGGAACCGCTACCAATCCGCCAATGATTACGAGCATGGCGCTCAAGGTATAAAAGAGGTCTTCAATTGCTAGGGCTGGCAGGGTGCGTGCCATTGGCTCTTGCTGTTTGAGAAACATCGCCTTGGCCGGTTCACTCACGATCACATTCAGTGGTGTTAGGTTTCCCAGTGCGTCACCAACGATGACCGCTTGAAAGACATCACTTAGACGAAGGCGATGGTTGCCATCGAGGCAACGAATCCAGGCGGCCGCTCGCACGAGGAAACGAATACCTCCGAGGACAACGACAATCAGGAAAATCCAGCCCAGACGAGCGATGTCTTCGAGGACTTCACTAACCCCAGCGCGCTTGATGAAGTAAGTGAAAAGCAGCAGCGCGCAGCTGGTAGCAAGTACTAAGCCGACCGTTCGGCGGAGGTCGTTGGTGTTAGTAGGAGAGGTGGTCATTGAGAAAGCGGCCAGTCGTTAAGGGAGCGTCGGCATTGCCGGTCAGGGGTTCAGTCTGCATAATCAGCATGGCATGGCGTCGCTGGCTTTTCAGATTCCGGTTGCAATCATTCTACTTGCGGGTGGCTTGCTCGCGTGTTTTCTTGGTTATAGGCTGCTACGTCTGGTCCTTGCAATCTATGGTTTTGTCGCTGGGTTCATCGTTACGACTATGTTTGTGGGCCAGTTTGAGACTTGGGCCGCAGCACTTGTAACGATCGCTGGCGGTTTGGCAGGCACATTAGTGGCGATCTTGGCCTATCTTGTGGGAGTCGGGTTGCTTGGTGCCGCAGTAGGTGCCGTAGTGGTTAATGTTCAGTGGGCCGCTGAAAACAGTGAACCCAATGTTTGGCTAGTGGTGGGAGTGTCTCTAGTTGGGGCTCTCGGTGCTTTAGCACTCCGTCGGTATGTCATCATTTTAGGAACATCTTTTGGTGGTGCTTGGAGTGCTCTTGTTGGTGGCCTCGCGCTTGCCGGGAACAGTGCCGCCGTGGCTGCGGCGGCAGGGAACCTACAGCAGCTATTTCCCTTGGCGCCGGCTAGGTCACAGATAGAATTCGTAGTAGCTTGGTGCGTGTTGGGTGGACTGGCTTTGGTCGTGCAGCTCAGGACCTTTAGGCGGAAAAAGCGCCATGTAAAAACTATTAAGGCAAAGGATTAGGTGGAGGTGCAGGTTTGACCGTTTCGACTACCAAGAGCTAATATTTGAGTTTCTAGCTTCGGTCGATAGATATAATCTTCTGATCCTCAGTAGCTCAATTGGCAGAGCATCCGGCTGTTAACCGGAGGGTTGTTGGTTCGAGTCCAACCTGAGGAGCCAATCTTTTCAACGGGTTCCCAGACCCACCTTTTCGGCAGTGAGCGAATTGTGCCCTCCGAATCATATTTACTGCTTGATGTGTCTAGTGCGGAGAGTTAACCTGACAATGCCGTTGAGACAGGAGGGTTTGGCGATGACGCGATTGTGTATGACGTTGGTCGTCGGTTTGATCACGACGTCGGTAGCTGGAGCTCAGACCCAGGATGAGATCGCACGAGGACGAATTGGAGTAGGTTGGGGTTTACCCACCGGTTACATTCCGCAGGGCGACTGGAAGGTCCAGATTCCGTTCCAGATTTTTGACAATGTCTACTTTGTCGGGAACGAGGTCGTTAGCGCCTACTTGATCTCGACGTCCGATGGTCTCGTGCTCATCGATACGACGAATGCCCTCATGGTCAATCGTACGCTCGACAATATCCGGCAACTCGGGTTCGACCCAAAGGACATCAAGTACGTGTTCATCACGGAAGCGCACGAAATCCACTACGGTGGGGCGGCCGAGATCAAGGCCGCGACGGGCGCGACGATCTGCATGTCGGCTGCGGATTGGGATTTTCTGGAGCAGGCGGTGGCTCGTGCCGATCAGCCTGAGTACGACTGGACGACGGAGGTGGCGCCGCCACGAGACCACGAGATCCAGGATGGTGAGGTCATCACGGTGGGCGACGCGATGTTCACGTTGTACATCACTCCGGGGCACACCCCCGGAACGAGTTCATTCGAATACGTCGCCTACGACGGTGACCAGCGCTATCGCGTGTTGACGCCAGGCGGTACAGGTCTCACCATGACTTCGGAGTGGACCGACGAGTGGATCAGGGGCCGCGAGCGCTTCAAGGAGCTTGGTCCCTGGGACGTGGTACTCGGGAACCACCCGGCCAACACGCCCGGCCACTTGTTCAAGATGATTTTCGAGGGAGCTGATCGGGCGAAAGGGGAACCGCATCCCGTTGTGCAAGGGTCGGCCGCGATCAACGACTGGTTGGATACTCTATTGGAGGTCGCCAGAGAGAAGGCCGAGTCCCCTCCTCATGGACATACGCGACGTCCAGCACCGATCATGGATCAGCGTCTGCCATACTTTCTCGCTCCGAGATGACCGTGAGTGAGGGGTGTGTGCCCAAGCAGCAACTGGGTTCGATCCTGAGTTGTGTGTCCGTTTGGTCCATCGGATGTTGCTGGAGTCCGGCCATGCAAACGAAGGCGAAGCGCATTTGTCGGCCGCGCTTGTCGGCCGCGCTCGCCGTCTTTGCCTTGTGGTTGTCGCCGACGTGGGTGGCCGAGGCGCAAGTCACGTTCACGAAGGACATCGCACCAATTCTGCAGAGAAATTGCGAACATTGCCACCGGTCCGGGGCAGTCGCTCCGATGCCGCTGATTACCTACGAGCAGGTGCGACCCTACGCTCGTGCAATCAAGCTCCGGACGTCGCTGCGGGACAAGCCAGGTGTCATGCCCCCCTGGCATATCGAGAAGAACATCGGCATCCAGCAGTTCAAGAATGACCCCTCGCTTAGCGAGGTACAGCTGCAGGCAATTGCCGATTGGGCGGACAATGGAGCGCCGCTGGGCGACCCGGCGGACATGCCGAAGCCGTTGGTCTGGCCGCGTGAGGGTGTTTGGACGATCGGCGTGCCGGATCTCATCGTGCGCTCCAAGTCGTTCTCCATGGCCGCGCAGTCGCCCGACTGGTGGGGGCCGTTTGAATCGGTGTCGACAGGACTGACGGAGGACCGCTATGTGGCGGCCTACGAAGTTCATGAAGTGAACGATGCTCGCGATAAGCCGCAGCTCGTCACGGGCGGCGCCAAACCGACGGCAGGGCTCACCGTCGTGCATCACGGTACGGTTATGGCGGTTGGCCCAAATGGGGAACTGGACCCGGGCGGATGTTGCCCCGCACACGAAGTTGGTCGCAACGCCGACGTATTCGACCCGAAAGTCGGAAAATTGTTTCGCGCGGGATCGAGCCTGACGTTTCCGTCGATCCATATGCACGCGAACGGACGTGACACGGTAGGCCACCTGGAAATTGGCCTCAAGTTTCATCCGCGGGGGTTTATGCCTGAGTACGAGGCCGTTCGTATCACGGTCGCGACGAATGTCGATCTCATCGACATTCCCGGTGGCGCCGCCGGCATCAAGATAGACAGCACGGCAGTGCTGCAGGAGAATGTGAAGTTGACTGTCTTCGAGCCGCACATGCACGCTGCGGGTGTTCGGTTCTGTTTGCACGCGACGTACGGATCGACGACAGAGACGATCAATTGTGCCGGCTACGATCACAACTGGGTGCTCGCCTACACCTATGCTGACGACGCTGCGCCGCTGCTTCCGAAGGGCACGATTCTGCGAGTGGTTGGGTATTACAACAACACACCGGCTAACCGGAATGTGCCCGACCCGCGCAACTGGAGTGGAGGGGGGCATCGGTCCGTCGACAACATGAACAATATGCTCGGTCAGGGCGTGAAGTTGACGGACAACCAGTTCGCGGCGGCTATTGCCGAGCGACGTGAGCAGATGAGGACGAGCGGCCGCCGTATGGCGATTGGTTGCCCCACTTGTGGCGCGGTCCAGGCTGTACCGCAGGCGGTGGCACGTTGACCACGCGAGGCACGTGGGACGCGCTCACCGGGAGAGGCCGTGGTTGCTCGTCTCAGTAGAACTGGAATCGCTGTCTGTCTGGTAATTGCCGCACTTGGCGTGAGCGAGACACCGTGGTCGCCGAGCGTGCGTGCACAGGAAACGTTCGCGTCGGGTCAAAACATCGCTCCGGTCTACGAAGGCTGGGAACAGAATCCGGACGGCTCGTTCAATCTGGTATTCGGCTACTTCAATCGCAATTGGGAAGAAGTGCTCGCCATTCCGATCGGTCCGAACAACACACTTGAGCCGGGCGGTCCGGATCGAGGGCAACCCACACACTTTTATCCGCGCCGTAGCCGCTTCCTCTTCCGAGTGCGAGTGCCTGCCGATTTTGGTAAAAAGGAAGTGGTGTGGACGCTCACCGTGCACGGCAAGACAGAGCGTGCCTATGCCACGCTCTTGCCCGAGTACTTCATCGACAAGCTAGTTGTTTCGGCGAACACCGGTGGAGCGGGTGTGTCGGGTGGTGGAGATCCTGAGCTGCATCGGAATGAGCCACCCACGTTGACGGTTGAAGGCGGGGTGTACAGAACTGTCAAAGCCGGAGTGCCGGTCGTGCTTGCCGCGACGGCTCATGACGACGGCGTCCCGAAGCCCCGTGCTATACCGCCGTCGATTCCCAGTGTGGTCACCCGGCTAACGCCGAACAGCGCAACGGGCCTTCGTGTCTCCTGGTTGGTCTATCGAGGTGCCGGGTCAATCAAGTTCGATCCACCTCAGATCACCGAATGGGAAGATAGTCGCGAGGGTGCGAATTCGCCGCACGCACCAGGATGGCACACGCCGACTCCGCCACCAAACAACAAATGGCTCGCACAGGTGACGTTTTCCACGCCAGGGACGTATGTACTGCGATGCCAGGCGCACGATGGAGCTTTGCCCACGGTTCAAGACGTGACATTTGTGGTGGCGCCCTGAAAGCTAAGCGGATAATGCCGTTAATCCGGCAGCGCAAACACAAATAGATTGTTCCCATTACTCGGGCGGAGCTCTGGGGTGAGACGCATGTTGTCCCTCGAGCTCATCGATGAGCCAGTGCTGACAACCACGTACTGTTTTCCGTCAACGGCGTAGCTGATCGGAAACCCGGTGACGGATGAGCCGAGGTTGATCTCCCATAAAACTGCGCCCGTTTCGTGGTCCAGCGCCCGGAAGCGTCCGTTTCCGTCGCCCCCAAAGATGAGGCCTCCGCCGGTGGCCACGAGCGAGGTTGTTCCGGCGCGCTGTTCGTACGTCCAGACGATTTCGCCGGTTTCAACCGAGATTGCTTGGACCGTGCCCACCTGATCCGTGCCCGGTGCTATCTGATCGCGTTTCGCCAGCGCGTAGAGCGGTTGTTGCGAATCGGCCATCAAGCGCGCGCACGTATTGCGAAGCGGGAAATACATCAGGTTGGTTAGTGGACTGTAGGCGCCGGCTTCCCAATCCTTACCGCCGGTCACGAAGGCCGGACACACCAGAACCTCCTGACCCTCACGCGAAAACACCAGCTCGGCGTTTTCGGACACGCTCCCAGTCGCTCCGTCGATGTGGGTAACGACATTTTGCGCCACGGTAGGGGTGGCCCATAGGAACTCGCCGGTCGCCCGGTCCAGTGTGTAGACGATACCTGTCTTACCGGGAATTCCCGTCATTACCTGTCGCTGTTCGCCCGCTCGCAGTCTGGGGTTAATCCAACTCACCAGCCCAGGATCGGGAGCGACGACCGTGTCGATCAATAGTCGTTCGAAGGGGTGATCGAGATCCCAATGGTCGTTGAGATGCTGATAGTGCCAGACGATCTCACCTGTATCACCGTTGAGGGCTAGCGTCGAGTTGTGGTACAAGTGCGTGTTGTCTGCACCTCCGAGAAGAAACTTTGGCGCTGGGGAACTTACTGAGGTGCCGACGTACACGAGATTCAATGCGGGGTCGTAGCTCGGTACCATCCAGGCACCTACGTGCGTGCGATTCTCGAAAGGTACAGGGCCCCAGGTGTCGTCGCCTGTCTCGCCGGGACCGGGGATGAGAGGTCGGCGCCAGAGTTCCTGACCGGTCTTTGCATTGTGTGCTGTGATCACGCACGCCGTGGGCCCTCCCTTCGGCAGACATCCTCGTCCTGAGATGACCTTGCCGTTGGCGATGATCGGCCCCGACGTTTGGTGAGCGGGGTGCTTCCTGTAATCGAGGATCTGCGTTTCCCAGACCAGTTGGCCGGTTGCGGCGTTTAGGGCAATGACGTAGTCATCGGACGTCGTGTCGATGATGAGGTTGTCGTAGATAGCGATGTTTCGTTTGGCCTCCGCCAGCGCCGCGAAGATGAAATCTTCCAGATCATCGGGGCGTGCGCGGCGGTATTCCCACAGCAGATCACCGGTGGTCGCGTCGATCGCTTGGATGACGTCGCGCGGGTTCGGCATGTACATGATGCCGTCGTAGACCAAAGGTGTGCCTTGCTGGCTTCCCGTGGCCAATGCTCGCGACCAAACCATGCGGAGTGCCCTTACGTTCTTACGGTCGATTTGGTTGAGCGGACTATAGCCCCAGCTGTCGAGCGTTCGTCGCCACATGAGCCAGTCTTCGGGATCAGGTTCCGTGAGCATCGCATCGGTGACCGGAACGAAGCCATCTCGAGACTGAGTGAACACGGGAAATGATGAGATCAACACGCAACCCACAACGAGTAATCGAAATATAGGTATGTGTCCCACTTGGAGTGGTCTCCTCAATTGACAGTCGATTTATTCAAATAATGTTCCAATGATCGGGCAACAACCGGCGCTCACGGATCGTTGTTTTGTCCGGACTAAACCGATTCAGACGCTGGCCACAGGGAATGTTGACGCCATGTGGTAAATCTCGATTCCCACACCGGATATACCGGTTATTATGGATCCGCAGAGCCTTGCGCGTGTAGCGATCAGGTGAGCGGCGGTCGCCCCGTTTTAAATCTTCAGGTGACGAGATCATGCTGAGTGGCGACTCAGCGAGGTGAAGTTGGCCGAATTCACGGGAAGATGCGAAGATGGCGACGGTCCGCCGAAGTCATGTAATCCGGACAGTACGTTGACGTAGCAGGAATTCATTTTGCAACTTTTTGGAGGTCGACCATGGCACGATCATTCTTACTGAGACGGTCTCCCACGCTCTTCGTTATCCTCACGCTGTTTTTGTTCATCGCAATTAGCGACGCGCAGCAGGGACGAAGAGGGGTAGGCCCAGACACATTGCCCGACGAGCCTCAGGTCTTGGGCTTTGGCGACCAGCGCTTTCGGGTGACCCCGATCAAGGGCTTTTTCCGCCCGTCGGCTGTTGACTTTTTGCCTAACGGCGACATCCTGGTTGCCGAGCGCAACGGTACGCTGCGAGTTATCCGAGGCGGGGTGGCTGACCCACAGCCGATCGCCGGGATGCCAGCCGTACACACCGGCTACGGTGGTAGGTTTGGCCTCTGGGATGTGGCGGTGCATCCCCGCTTCGAGGAGAACCAATTTGTTTACTTCACGTACCTGAAACCGGACCCGGACGAGAACATTCCACTGGAGGCCGATGCGCGTCCTGAAATGTCAGGTACATCCGTACTCGCTCGAGGTCGTTACGATGGCGGCCACACCCTGACAGACGTTGAAGACCTCTTCGTGTCGAACGCGTGGACCAGCGGCTTTAGCGTCACGAGACTGATCTTCGCGCCCGACGGCAAGATCTTTATGTCGGTCGGCATGCCGCTACGTGATCGCGCGCATGGTGGGAACAATCGCGTCGGCACGGCAGAGCAGTCACAGGATCCCAGCAGTCATGCCGGCAAGATCTTGCGACTTAATGACGATGGGACTGCGCCCGTGGACAATCCCTTCGTCGACCGGTCGGAGTATCTGCCGGAAATCTACGCGGTGGGGGTGCGCGATCCGCTGGGCTTGATCATTCATCCTGAGACCGGTGAGTTGTGGGAAGTGGAGCACGGTCCGCAAGGGGGAGACGAAGTCAATATTGTTAGAGCGGGCCTGAACTACGGCTGGCCGGTCATTTCATACGGGCAAGCCTACACGGGGGAAAAGACGCAGGGTACGGGCGGGACGGGACCTGAGCGCGCCGAGCCCTGTGCGCCCGGTATGGAGCAACCGTTCCTCTTCTGGTCTCCGGTGATCTCGCCTGGCGGTATGGCTCTCTATACAGGTGACAAGTTTCCCGCATGGAAAGGAGATCTCTTCGTAGGTGGAATGTCGACGACGCAGCTGCAACGTGTCGTCCTCAATGAGAGGGGGCTGCCGATACGTCGCCTACCCCTGTTGACGGAGCTGAACCAGCGCATCAGGGACGTGAAACAGGGACCAGACGGTTTCTTGTATCTGACGACGGATCATGAAGCAGGGGCTGTGTTAAGAATCGAACCAGTCGCTGATACCCCAGCGAACTGATTTCTCGCAGCGTCAGTCACAAATTGCGTTCCTGTTGAGCTGTTCGTTTCCCGGCGATGTTTCCGTTGAATCGTTAGCAGGGGGTAAGTTACCGTAGTGGCAACGTGCGGCTATCACGAACGATCGTTCAAGCATTGAAGAATAGCACCGTTGCCTCGGCCCTCTCACGGCTGACTAGGAGCGAATTAATGACTGAGATGAGCCAGCGAGTTCTGGTATTTGTGGCAGTCGCGACTGCGTTGCTTGCGAGTGTCGTGTTGGGGCCGGCCTTAGCGTCGTCGCAGAGCGCTGTGCTCCGGACGGCGTGGGGTCACCCGGATCTTCAAGGACTTTGGGACTTTCGCACAATCACACCGCTCGAACGGCCTCAGGAGTTTGGCGATCAAGAATTCCTAACGGCGGAGGAGGCCGCAAGCGTCGAACAGACGGTGATCGACCGCAACGAGCATCTGCTCACTCGGGCGTCTGAACGTACAACTGCGGGTGGCAGTGTCGACAGCCGCGCCGATGGGACACCCGGTTTCTACAATAATTTCTGGTTGGACACGGGAACTAGTACGGTGGGCACTCGGCGCACGTCGCTCATTATCGATCCGCCAAATGGCCGGCTTCCGGCCCTGACGGATAGCGCAAAACAGCGAATCGACAGAAATCGGGCATATAGACGGGAGCATCCTGCCGACTCGTGGCTCGATTTCGACGGGACCGACCGCTGCCTCATGGGGGTGAATGTCGGTCCACCAATCATCCCCGCTGCTTATAACCAGAACTTACTGGTGCTCCAAAACGAAGATTCCGTGACGCTTCTCGCGGAGATGATTCATACGGTGCGGGTTGTTCCGTTGGATGGGCGACCGCCGCTTCCCGACGATATTGTTCAGTGGGCAGGTGATGCGCGCGGCTACTGGGATGGGGATACTCTGGTCATTGAAACGTCCAATTTCGTCGCCGACCGATGGTGGACTTCAGCGAACCCGATGGGTGCGTTAGCGACGTCCGGAAAATTGACGCTGGTCGAGCGGTTAACCCGGATCGACGCTGACACATTGGAGTACGAAGTCACGGTGCACGATCCCGAAACGTGGGGCCGTCCGTGGACTATGTCGATTCCAATGCGGCGGACTGATGGGCCGCTCTATGAGTACGCCTGCCACGAAGGCAATTACAGCATGCCCAACATGCTGGCTGGAGAACGCGCCGCAGAGGTGCAATAGCCTGGTTGTGCCAATGGTTTTCTGAGGAGATGTGAAATGAGCGACGATCGAAGGTGCCCAGGCTTGTGCGATGTTCGGTTTACGTTGTTGATAATGGTTCTTCTCGTGGGCTGCAGCGGTGGGCAGACTACTTTTCAGGAACAGGAAACGGCAGCGGATGCGGTCCAGGTGAGTGACTTGGTATCGCGGCCTTTGCCGAATCCAACGTCGGAGGTGATCCTGAACTGGGCGCCTCTTCCCAACGGTCGTGAGTGGGGAACGACCGCAGGCATCGACATCGATCCTGATGGGCATATCTGGGCGTATGACCGGTGCGGTGGAGGACTACGCGGTTCGTGTGAGGACGCTCCAGAGCTCGATCCGATCTTTAAATTCGATCGTCACACCGGAGAGGTAATCACAAGTTTCGGTGCTGGTCTGTTCGTCACGCCGCACGGCTTCCACGTGGACAGGGACGGAAATGTGTGGGTTACCGACTTCGCCGGGAACGAAACCGGTACCACGGGGCACCAGGTCATTAAGTTCAGCCCCGAGGGTGAAGTCTTGATGCGTCTGGGCGAAGCGGGTGTGGCCGGTAGCGGCCCTGGTCAGCTCAATCAGCCGTGCGACGTGATCACCGCACCGAATGGCGACATCTTTGTCTCTGATGGGCATAGTGGACAAAACAGTGATCCCCCTCCGGGGGCGACTGGGCGCATTCTCAAGTTTGACAAGGCCGGCAACTTCATTAAGGAATGGGGCGAGGTTGGCTTTCGTCCCGGGCAATTTCGGACGCCGCACGCGATGGCGTTCGACTCGCAGGGCCGGTTGTACGTCGCCGACCGAGGCAATCACCGGATCCAGATCTTCGACCAGGACGGGACCCTGCTCGAAATCTACTACCAGCACGGTCGGATCAGCGGCCTGTTTATCACTGACGACGATACTCTGTACGCTATTGATTCTGAGTCTGACGAGCTTCGACACCCGGGTTGGTTGAACGGCGTACGGATCGGGCCGGCCGGTGAAGATCGGTTGACGGCCTTCATCCCGCCCCTTGCTCATGAGTCGCGCCCACTTCAAGGGGTGGCCGGTGAAGGTGTCGTTGTTGACGCCGACGGCAACGTGTATGCGGCAGAGGGCCCCAACTCCCGCGAAGCAGCCGGTGGCGGAATCACGAAGTACGTTGCGGTTGTGAACTAGGCCGGCACTTCAGGGAACTCTCCTGTCAGGTAGCGGTGTCTGCTGGCACGACCGCGGTTGGACTAGGCGACTCGCATTACTGTGATCCAATCGCTCAAGTAAGACGTTACAGGAGGCCGATCATGAAGAACGCTTCGATAGTCCCAATCGTACTGAGCCTGTCGGTGGGATCAGTACTGGCCCAAACGGGCGACGAGCTCGTTAACGACCAGCAGACCCCCGAAAACGTTCTTACTCACAGTATGGGCTATGACCGAAAAAGCTATAGCCCGCTGGCGCAGATCAACCGGTCCAACATTCACCGGCTGGTGCCCATCTGGAACGCGAGTGTGATGAATGACTTCGGTGAGCTAGCCGCACCGGTGGTCTACAAAGGCGTCATGTACGTGATCAACGGGAAGTGGACATTTGCTATCGACGTCGACACCGGCCGACAGATTTGGCGCACACCGGTTGTACTCGAACCTGAGACACGCCGGAATCCATTTAATCGCGGTGCACCGGCGATCTATGAGGGCAAGCTGTTTCGTGTGACGGTGGACAACCACGTCGTCGCGCTTGACATGGAAACCGGCGAAGAATTGTGGAACCAGAAGTTCGCAGACTCGAGCGAAGGCTACTACGCCACAGGCGCACCTATTGTGGCCAACGGGGTGTTGATTTCAGGGATGGCCGGGGGGGAGTCGACCACCCGCGGGTTTCTCGACGGGTGGGATCCTGAGACGGGAACAAAATTGTGGCGCAGACACACGATCCCCGAGCCCGGCGAGTTTGGTTCAGAGACTTGGCCGGTGGATGGGGAGGCTTGGAAGTACGGCGGTGGGCCGACGTGGCGCTCTGGGTCGTACGATCCCGAACTCGACCTGGTCTACTGGGGCACGGGCAACGCGGAGCCGTACGATCCGGAGCCTCGCGGAGAGTTGGACAGCTTGTTTACCTCGAGTGTGCTCGCGATCCGTCCGAAAACCGGAGAGATTTACTGTTACTTCCAGTACACCCCCAATGACGTGTATGACGTGGACGGCACCGACGAACATGTGCTCGCTGATATTCAGATTGATGGCCAGTCTCGGAAGGTGATGATCCAGGCAAACAAGAACGGCTTCCTGTATGTTCTGGACCGTACCAACTGCGATCTGATTACTGCGAATCCTTACGTGAAAGTCAACTGGGCCACCCATTACGATCTCGACACTGGCCGACCTGTGTTGACCGATATCTACGAGCGCTTTCGCGTTGGTGAGGAGGTCAAGATCTGGCCATCGCGCGGCTCGAACGCCGTGCCAATAGCATTCAATCCGCACACGGGCCTCGTCTACACGAGTTCGTGGCACGTGCCGCGCATTCTGAAGATCGTGCCGACAGAGTTCGTCCTTGGCAGGAATTACACAGGCGTCGCCAACAGGTTTCCGGAAGCCGAGCCCGGTGTTCTGCTTGGTCACTTTGTAGCGATCAATCCGCTGACCGGCGAGAAGAAATGGGAAATCCCGTTGACCGATTTTCCGAGTTCGGCTGGGATGTTGGCGACGGGTGGAGGGATTTTATTCACTGGGAAATTGACCGGTGAGTTCCTTGCACTCGATGAGGCAACCGGTGAAACGTTGTGGCAGTTCAAGACCGGATCAAGCGTTAATTCAACGGCGATCACGTACATCCACAGCGGGCGGCAATATGTGACCGTGGCGTCGGGTCTCGGGGGCAGTATGGCTAACCGCTATGCGAGTGGTAAAGTGCCGACGGGCGGTTCGGTGTGGACGTTTGCGTTGATGCCTGAGTGACCGCGAGATCGTTTCGATCGAGGAGCCGGTCACCGATCTTGACGGCAGTCGTATGCCTGTCTGCAAGAAAGAGCTACAATAACTGTGCGCTACACGTGGACGTCGATCTAAACACAGGAGGGGCAGCATGGTAACTCGCTCGATGGTCACTTTGGCAACACTCGCGGTTTTGGTCGGCGGCATGTCGACATCCTCGTGGGCACAGAACGGGAACACGACGGGGTGGTCGCCGGCGCGTCTCGCCGACGGTCAACCGGACATCCAGGGCATGTGGAACAACCTCGACGCCCTGAGCACACCAATGGAACTCCCCGATGGTTTCTCGGGTCCCGAGTTCTCGTTTGAGGACTTGCAAGCGATCGCCGCGGCGCGCGACGAGGAAGCGGCACGACGTGCGGCCCAGCCTCGCGCGAAGAGCGTGGGGGCTTATGGGGCACACTGGTTCGATTCGTACTGGAACGAGGCTGAGAAGAGCCCCGCCCCTGCTCTGATTGTCGAGCCGCTCAACGGTCAAATCCCCGATTGGACAGGAGCAGCCAATGAAGTGCTGCGCTACAACCGAGAGCACCTGCACGATTCGTACGCGTTCATGGAATCGGCAGACCGTTGCATCACGCGCGGCGTGATCGGCATGATGATGCCGGGGGTGTACAACACCGGCATGCAGATCCTGCAAACGTCCGGATATGTCGTCCTCGTGAGGGAGATGATCCACCGCGCGCGTGTTATCCCGATCGATGGGCGTGCACACATCAACGACACAGTCCGGCAGTGGGAGGGCGACCCACGTGGTCGCTGGGAAGGGAACACGTTGATCGTCGAGTCGACAAATTTCCGGGAGGTTCAGAACATGCGCGGGGCGTCAGCGTCGATTCGAGCGCGGCAAACCGAAAAGCAGCGACTTGTCGAGCGGTTTACCGTCGTCGGTCCGGACACACTAGAGTACTCGCTCCACGTCGATGATCCCGACACATACACCGCGCCGTGGACTGCAGCGTTCCCCTTGAAACGCGTTAGTGACTACGATCAGTTCGAGTACGCGTGCCACGAGGGCAACTATTCGGTGCCCAACGCTCTGAGTGGAGCCCGTGCCAAGAATGAATAGGGTTACTTGAAAGGAGGCCTCAGGGCGGGTGCGCAGGCAGGTCGCGGTGTTTCAGGCCCTTGGAGGCGGCTGTAACCTCTCTAAGAACAACAAAAAATTGGCTTGCAGGTTTGAAGCTTGAGGAGTCAATCCTTTCAATAAATTTCTGGTTCCATGTTACTTATTGGATGTGGAACTATGCCTCAGTGTGCGTCCGTCTTTCTTGATGTTACTTAAGCTCGTCGGCTGTTGCTGCCACGGAACGCCGTTGAATCGTCTACCACTCCGCGTTAGGTTAGGGGTTCTCTGGGACTGATGAGAATTCAATAAAGTAAGGCGCAGAATTATTCTGGACAGGTTTGCGGGTCTTGCTCGGTTTCACCGCGTTAATGAATGATTAAGGTAAGGAGGCGTTATGTGGAAATGGCATGTGCTAGTCGTGGTCGTGGTGGTCGGTTTTGGGGCAGGGGTTGGCTGGAGTTCGGCGCAGCAAACGGATGCTGAGCGCGCTCGATTGAGCGGTCAAGATTATGCGGAGATTTACCAGTTGTACTCGCGTTACGCTCAGGGCACTGACTTTCGGGAGGGTGCAATGTGGCTTTCGGTTTTTACCGATGACGCGGTGTTTCAGCCTGGGGCTGACGCCGAAGAAGTGGTTGGCCAAGAGGCCCTCGCGAAGTGGAGGGCAGAGAATTTTGCTGCACGGTCCCCAGAGCGCCAGACTCGCCACTGGAACAGCGGCTGGGTGATTACGCCGACTCCTGAAGGTGCGAAGGGCCGTTTATATTATCTCGGTGTTAATGTGAGTAGTGGTCGGCCTGTCGTTGGGGGCTCTGGACATTATGAAGACCGTTATGTGAAAACTTCCGATGGATGGCGCATTCAAGAGCGCCGAGCGATTTCGGACAGTGATATGCACTGGGCGACTCAGTGATCAAAGCAGTGCGACGTAGTGGGGGGTCTGTTTAGGGAGATCAAGATGGCGACAAGATTGTCTGGAAGCAATGGAGTGTTTGGATGGATTACCAGTCTGAGCCTTGTGTTGATACTGCCAGAGCTGACGACGATTCATGTGGTGCGAGCCGAACAGCAAAATGAGGTGCGCTGCGTGATCGAGCAAGCGCCGATGCGAGATGGTGTAAAACTCGCCACCGAGGTCTATCTTCCATCTGGAAACGGGCGTTTCCCTGTTATTTTGCAACGCACCCCGTACAACCGTCGGGCTCCAGGTCCCGGCAGCGATTGTGATTCAGCCACCTATGGGATCGGTCGTTATTTTGCAGAACGTGGCTATGTGACTCTCAATCAGGATACGCGTGGGCGCTACCGTTCGGAAGGTGAATTCGACGCGATGCGCCAGGAGGCTAAGGATGGCTACGACGCCGTTGAGTGGGCGGCCTCCCAGCCGTGGTCCAACGGGAAAGTTGGCATGATCGGCGGCTCGTATGTGGGTCTGACGCAGTGGCAGGCAGCCATTGAAATGCCGCCGCACTTAGTGGCTATCGCACCGCATTACAGCTCATCGGATTATCACCATGGCTGGACGTACCAAGGTGGCGCTTTCGATCTGTGGTTCGCATTGAGTTGGACGTCGCAGGTTCTAGCACCAGACACTCTTCAGCGCCGGCTTGAAGCGACGGGGATGTCGTCAGAACAGGTCCATCAGGAAGTGGCCCAGTTTGTTGCAAAAGGCCAAGAGGAGCTTCTTGACGATTGGGTCTGGGAGTTTCCAACCAAGGATTTTTCAGCTTTTCGCCGAAATGGAAATATTGCGGCGTACTTTGATGAGTGGCTAGCGCGACCGAGTTACGATGACTATTGGGCGACTCTTGATGTAGAGACGAAATACCCGCGCATTCAGGTTCCGGCGCTCGTGACGGGTGGGTGGTACGATGTTTTTCAGGAGGGTACAATCCGCAACTTTTTAGGTATGCGATCGGCGGGTGGGTCGCAAGCCGCGCGTAACGGCACGAAACTGATCATTCGGGCACTTTGCCATGCGTGTCCAGCTGATACTACCGCTGGTGACATTGATTTTGGTCCGCAAAACACGTTTGACCTGAATGCAACTTGGGCGCGTTGGTTTGACTATTGGTTAAAGGGGATTGATAACGGCATTCAAGATGAGCCACCGGTAAAGCTATTTGTGATGTTGCCGCCAGATGAAGGTACGGTTGGCGGTGGGTTTTGGATCACCGCGGATCAGTTTCCGTTACCGGACACGATTGACACTCGCTTTTACCTAAGGAGTAACGGAAGTGCCAACTCGGCAATGGGAGACGGGGTGCTCACTTCCGAGGGGCCTCTGGGAAGTCCCGACCAGTACATTTACGACCCGCAGAACCCTGTTCCCACGGTTGGTGGCAATATGTGCTGCACCAACAACCTCCTTCCGTCAGGTGCCTTTGACCAACGCGAGGTTGAGCAGCGTGAGGATGTCCTGGTATACACAACTTCACCGCTGGAAGAAGATCTAGTGGTGATCGGTGCGGTGAAGGTAGAACTCTGGGCCAAGTCATCTGCACCCGACACGGATTTCACTGCCAAGCTTGTCGATGTGCACGTAGATGGTTATGCTCAAAATATTTCTGAAGGTATTATTCGGGCGCGTTACCGGAACTCTAACGAAAAAGTGTCTTGGATTACGCCGGATGCCGTACATAATTACTCGATTGATCTCGGCTACACTGCAACGGTATTTCGTGAAGGTCACCGTATTCGGCTTGAAGTTAGCTCCTCAAATTTTCCGCACTTCGACCGTAATCCAAACACCGCTGTTTCGTTTGGGCAAGGGCCACAGTTACAGAAGGCGACGCAGCAGGTGGTGCATGACCAGGCACATCCTTCGCAGCTCGTTCTGCAGGTAGCACCGAGCGTTCGTATCCCCTAGTAGCGGTAGGTTGTTAACCGAGGCGTTGTTGGTATGAAACGTTAGGGAGGTATCAAATGAGTTATCGACTGCTCGTATCCGTTTCGGTGTTGTGCATGGTTTTTGGTTTGAGTTCGATTTCGGTTATCGCTCAAACCTCGACGTCTGGGACTGGAGTCTGGGAGTCATCCCGTACACCTTGGGGTGATCCCGATCTACAGGGACAATGGACTAATACCACGTCGACCCCTATGGAACGTCCCGAGGATCTATCCGACCAAGAGATACTGACCGAGGAGGATCTTGCAGTACGCGACTCGGAGGTCGCAGCGCGGGTTAGCTTTGACAACGTGTCTCCGGGCAACGTCGGTGCGTACAACGAGTTCTGGGTAGAGCGAGGTAGCCTGATTGCTCAGACATCGCTTGTCGTGGATCCACCGGACGGGAAGTTGCCAGCGATGACGCAACAGGCACAGAGAAAGCGGGATGAGTTCATGACACGGTGGTTTGCCCCGCCTGCTTCGTGGGAAGACATGAACCTGTACGACCGCTGTATCACGCGGGGGCTACCCGGAGCTATGATTCCAGGGTTCTACAACCACAACTACCTCATTCTACAAACGCCCGACTACGTCGTACTTCAAATCGAAATGATCCACGACACTCGGGTCATCCCGCTGGACGGGCGTCCTCATCTTCAATCGGACGTTCGCCAGTGGCTTGGAGACTCGCGTGGCTACTGGGACGGGGAGACATTGGTAGTTGAGACAATCAACTTTAGTGACAAGGCTGAGCAAAGGTCGGCTATCGGACCTTATTTTCTTACATTTTCAGCGGGCGATAACTTACGCCTTGTCGAGCGGTTCACCCGCATCGATGCCGATACAATGGACTACCGGTTCACGGTTGTTGACCCGACGGTGGATACACAACCTTGGACTGCTTCGATTCCTATGAGGCAGACAGGAGACCCACTATTTGAATACGCTTGTCACGAGGGAAACTACGCCTTGGGCAATATCCTTGCGGGCGCTCGTGCCGACGAAAGGAAAGCTGCGGCTCAAGAAGGATCGAAATAAGACCAGGGAGTCGGCTGTTTAGACGTTCTTTGGTATGAATGCGAGGATAAATCGCGGGTTATCCTTTAAGGGTCTTGCGGAGCGTTTCCTTCGGTACGCTGGCGTATCTTTAGCAGTCTAATAAATTTAAACATGATAGCCTTGTTCTGCTTACTTGAGCGGTCGCGGTCGCGCTTTTAGTAAATCTTTTGCGGTAGCTTCATTAAAGCTTCTGGGTTTTTGTTGCAGATTAGGTTTGAGTATGCGTGTTCATCTTGTTAATCCGAGTGACGTCTCGTTTGGTATTGCCATCATTACTCCTCGATGGCTGTATGTGCTGGCTGGAGTTACGCCTGCGAAGTGGGGTGATCCGATACTCACCGACGAAACACTCGAGGCATTTGACCCGGCCAAGGTTGAGGCTGGAGACGTTGTCGGAATAGGGATTCATACGGCGAATGCCTTACGCGGTTATGAGGTCGGGCGGTTGGCCCGCGCCCGCGGGGCTTATGTCGTCTACGGTGGTATCCACGCAACGATTTATCCTGAAGAGGCACATGAGCTTGGTGAAGCAAGTGCTGTGGTCTGTGGTGACGGAGACATAGCGTGGGCCACGGTACTGGACGCATGTGCGAATGGGAATCCGGAACGGGTCTACCAAGCCGGTCGTGTGGAGGCAGCTGGGCTACGTTCGGCCCGTTGGGATCTCATGCCGCGCGAGCGCTATCTGATGGCGTCAGTACAAACGGTTCGTGGTTGTCCGAAACACTGCTCATTTTGTTCTGTGTGGCGAACCGATGGCCAAGAACCGCGCCAGCGGACGACCGAGATGGTGGTTCAGGAAATCGTTGAATTGCGGCGGATCGGATTCCGCTTCATTGCGTTGGCCGATGATAATTTTTATCCGGTCACTCTCGAGGATCTTGAGATGGCCTCGCGGCGAAAGGATCCGCGTCAACTGCACGAACTTGAAGCTATTCGGGCTGAACGTTTTGAACTCATGGAGCAGCTTGCGCGACTTCCTAAGGATTTGATTTTCTTCACTCAGATCACTATGGAAGCTGCTGAGGATTCCGAGTTTCTCAGGGCCATGAAAAAGGCAAGGGTACGTGGTGCACTCGTCGGCGTCGAATCAGTGACGCCTGACGGATTGAAAGATATCTATAAGGAGTTCAACGTGGCGGGAGACGAACTGGTTGAGCGACTTCGTCAGTTTCGTCACAACGGAGTGGCTGTTCTGGGTTCGTTTATTTTTGGTTTGCCGAGCGATCGGTCTGACACTTTTTCGGCAACAGTCGACGTCGCGCAACGCTCAGAGGTCTCGTTCGCGCAGTTCGTGATGTTGACACCCCTGCCTGGAACCATCGACTTTAAACGCTGGGAGGAAGAAGTGGCCGGAAAAGAGGCGTTAGTGAATGGTATTCCACTGACGCGGTATTGGCTCATTCCACCCTCGGATAGGCCGAAGGTCTACATGCCGCACCCTTCGATGTCTTCAGAGGAAGTCCGACAACGAACCCAAGGTGCTTGGGACGATTTCTATAGTTTTGCGGCGGTATGGAAGCGCTCTCGAATTGTTGGAAAAGTTAGCGAAAGATTGGCGTTTTTGTTGATTTCGAAACTATATCGACAGATGTACGCGAACACCGGCATCGCAACAGATAGCGCTCGAGTTTCCCGCGCCAGCGGTACGGCCCGGTGGATGGCGAAGCCTCTACAGCGTTTTTTCGCAGCTCCGAAGATGCCAGATCTTCAGGCGCCTCAGATTTCTAAAACCTTACCTTCTTCTTCTGGTGTGGGCACCTAAAAGCCCCAACAGCTAGCTAGTCCGATTGATCCTAAAACGTACACGACAAGGTTGTGCAATCAGTTGGGTGTTGAGAGATTCGTGTCAACGTTTCCGCTCTTAACGTTACGCTCGAACCTTTTGGTTTTTTGGATGTTCGTTGCCATCGTCGGCTTGGTTCCGGCGAGTCTTTTAGCTGAGCAATCCGGCAACCAGGTATTAGGGCGGCGAGAAGTGACACCCGCAGGAACCCCGTTCCTTAGAGCCATTCCACTTGACGAAGCCCCGGTGATCGATGGGGACGTCCTAGGCGACGCTGCGTGGGATGGCGTCGTTTCGTCAACTGGATTTCTGCAGACCACACCAGATGAGGGACAGCCAGCGTCGGAGCGGACTGAAGTGCGGGTCGCGTATGATCAAGAGACGCTTTACTTTGGTGTAATTTGTTACGTTCGCGACCCAAATACGATCATCGTGTCGGATAGTCGCCGCGATACGCCGCTCAATGAGACAGATAGCTTCCAGATCATTATTGACACGTATCTTGACAAACAGAACGGTTTTGTCTTTGGGACGAATCCAGCTGGCTTAGAATACGATGGCCAGGTAGTCAACGAAGGTCAGGGAACCGCAAGATTTGGTGGCAGCGGCCGGCGCGCTGGCCAGCAGCAGCGTGGCTCGGGTGGTGGCTTCAACTTAAACTGGGACGGCGTGTGGCAGGTGCGCGCGCAGGTTTCAGAGATTGGTTGGAGCGTCGAGTTTGCCATTCCTTTTCGCACACTTCGATACCCAGCAAGTACAAGTCAGACTTGGGGAATAAATTTTCAGCGTAACATCCGCAACCGAAACGAACGAGCATTCTGGGCACCACTTCCGCGCCAGTTCAACATCTATAGACTTTCGTTGGCAGGCGAGCTTCAGGACGTCGCGGTTCCCGCCCAGCGCAACCTCAAGTTCACGCCGTATGCACTGGGGGAGGCCATCCGCCGTGCTTCGGACGCAGCGACCACAGCTGTCGGTGATTTCGGCGCCGATCTGAAATACAGCGTTACCCCAAGCCTTACGCTTGATCTGACTTATAACACTGATTTTGCCCAGGTCGAGGTCGACGAGGAGCAGGTTAATCTCGACCGGTTTAACTTGTTTTATCCAGAGAAACGACCGTTCTTCCTTGAGAATGCAGGGTTGTTTTCGGTTGGGGTGCCTGGTCAGCTCGAAGTGTTTTTTAGCCGGCGTATTGGTATCGGCGACGGTGGTGAGCAGGTTCCGATCATCGGGGGTGGGCGTCTGTCCGGAAAGGTCGGGAACAATACCAATATCGGTTTCTTGAACATGCAGACCGAGTCTTTGAATCCGACCGGTTCTCCATCGAACAACTTTACTGTCGCTCGTGTTAGGCAGGACTTCGTCAATCGATCGAACCTTGGGGTAATGGTGGTGAATCGACAGGCAACCGGAAGTTTGGCGGGTGATGGAGATTACAATCGCAGCTTCGCGGTGGATGGCAGACTGGGCATTGGGCAGGCTGGTACGATTTCTGGCTTCGCAGCCGGTACCGAGACACCGGGGGTGGATGCTGACTCGCATGCTTACAGTCTGGCGGCCAACTATGAGTCGGAGCGCTATCGATTAGGTGCTGGGTTTTCAGAGGCCGCACCTAACTTCAACCCTGAAGTGGGATTTTTTACGCGTCGTGGTTACCGACGAGTGGACGGCGCTTTTCGAACGAGATTCAGGCCTGACAACTCGTGGGGAGTGCACGAATTGCGGCCGCATTCAAGTCACTTTACGATCTGGAATTTTGTAACCGGTCAGCAGGAGTCTCAGTACACCCACATTGATAACGCTATCGAGTGGGAGAACGGGTATGAGGTAAGCACGGCCTTGAACCTGACGAAGGAGGGCGTGCTCGAACCGTTTGAGATCTTCCCAGACTTGATTGTGCCGATGGGGAGCTATCCTCACTCTGAGACCCAGCTGAGATTCAACACCAATCGCGGCGCCCCGGTGAGTCTCAGACTCGAAACAGTAATCGGTGGGTTCTTTGGCGGGAACCGGCTGCTGATGGGCCCACGCTTGAATGTGCGTGCCGGTGAGACATTCAACGTCCAGTTAGCCTGGGATTACAACGACATTCATTTACCAGCTGGTTCTTTTGAAACCAATTTAGTTAGGCTCCGTGTGAGCTACTCGTTCACAACACGGATGTTCGCCCAAGCGCTCGTTCAGTACAACGACCGTGCTGATATTTGGTCATCTAACATCAGATTTGCCTTGCTCTCTGATGCAAATACTGGTCTCTTCGTCGTTTACAACGATACGCGAGGGTTAGGGTTTGCCCGGCCGACGGGTGTGGGGAGGACGCTGACAGTTAAGTACAGCCACTTATTCGATCTACTTGATTAGTCTGAAACACCGAACGAGACGTATTTGACGGAGTTGTAGGTGGTGCGCCGCTACTACGGTAACGCAAAGGCAACGAGTTCACCACCGTGGTCAACGTCACTCGCCGCAACGACGAGATACTGCTTGCCGTCTTGCATATAAGTCATCGGTGCACCAGAGGTACCAGCAGATAGCTCCGTTTGCCACACTACTCGACCGGTGTCCTTGTCGTAGGCTCTGAACATCCGCCCGCCCCCATGGGGCGGCATGACTTGCATCGACGGCGAGCCCTCACCTAAGAACAAAAGTGTTTTGGTAAGAAGTGGCGCAGCGCGCCCAGGGTTTCCTAACCATGGCAACGCTAAATCCTGCAGAGCAAGATGATTACGTGGACCTGGACCATTGGGCGTCATCCACACATGCTCGCCCGTGTTGAGGTCGATCGCTGTGATCCGACCCCAGGGTGGTTTAACGAGGGGCAGCCCGCGTGGCCCGTCGATCCACACATTGTTCGATCCTTGGACATACTTGAAGGCCGACACAGCCGGATCAGCTTCCCTTAGCCATATTTGGATCGGGACGGTGATCGATGGAACAAAGAGTCTCTGGGTCTCGGGGTCGTAGGCCGCACCATTCCAGTTGACGCCGCCGACCCAGCTGGGTAGTTGCAGTGTACCCAAAGTGCCGCCAGGGGACTCGTCACGAAGCGAAGGCGGGGTATAGATGGGTCCAGAGCGGTAGCGGTTGAAGATCTCAAGTGCTTCAGAACGCAGTTCAGGAGTGAAGTCGATTAGATCATCAACGGTGAGGCCTTGCCGATCGAATGGAGCCGGTTTGGTTGGAAATGGTTGGGTCGGCGAGCTTTGTTCACCGGGCACATCGGACTGCGGTACGGGACGTTCCTCGATCGGCCAAACCGGTTTGCCGGTGATCCGGTCAAAAACATACGTGAAAGCTTGTTTAGTGACTTGCGCAACTGCTTTGATGGATTGGCCGTCGACTGTAATGTCCGCCAGAATTGGCGTTGAAGCAGTGTCATAGTCCCACACACCGTGGTGAATCAGTTGGTGATGCCAGACGCGGCGTCCAGTCTCACACTCCAAACATACGAGACTCTCCGCAAACAGGTTGTCCCCAGGTCGGTGCCCACCGTACCAGTTGTGCGTCGGTGTGGCAGTTGGGAGGTAGGCGTAGCCCAGTTCTTCGTCGGCACTCATCACTGTCCACACGTTGCTGGAGCCTGAGTATTCCCACGAGCCGTTTTCCCATGTTTCGTGACCGAACTCTCCTGGTCTTGGAATCGGATTAAATACCCACTTCAGTTGGCCGGTCACAGCGTCGAATCCCCGGACATAGCCCGGGACCTGCTCCTGTTTGTCTGGTTTATCCAGCGTGAAGATGCCAACAATGATCGTGTCACGGCACACTAAGGGCGCTGCGGTCCAACGAAATGCTTCGAGTCGTGGTACACCCTCACGGAGGTTGACTTTGCCACCTTCGCCGAATTCACGGAGCGGCTGGCCGGTCTTGGCGTCGAGAGCCACGAGATGTTCGCCGCTGGCAAGGAAGATCCGTTCGTCATCACGTTCTGCATCGTGCCAGTAGCCGACCCCACGGGTCGCGCCTCCACGCGGCCGGCCGGCACCGTCCTCTAGCGCGCGGTAAGTCCAGACCGTTTCTCCTGTAATTGGGTCAATAGCTGCTGCTTGGCCAAGGTTAGTGCTCATGAACAAGAGACCGTTGACCATGAGTGGTGTTGCGAGAAGGGTGGGGTTGAATCGTAGCTCTGGATCTTCAATGGCTAGTTCATGGTCGATGGATCGCCACCTCCAAGCAACGCGAAGGTCCTGTACATTGTTAGGGCCGATCTGGTCGAGCGGTGAGTACTTCGTTCCGCCCACCTCTCCCGCATAGCTCCGCCATTCACCATTCGTCGCTCCCTGCTGCGCCGCTGCGGGTGTTATCCCTAGGAGCCCTACCATACTCAGGGAACACAGAACCGAGAATGGAGTGCCAACGTTTCGCATTTCTTCTTCCCCTTGTCTGTCTAGTAGCAACCTGCTGTTTTCATGGCTGGAGTGCAACGGTCACGAGCATTTTTCTGCCCATAGGTGCCTTGAGCGCTGTCATAAAGTTTGACAATCGAAAGAGCGAAATGCCACCCACTGGGACTGTGAGATACTGTCGCTCCCTACGGTGTAGGTGACAGAGTAACCGGTAATCTTACTACCGAGTGTTGTTTCCCAGAGCACCTCTCCGGTCTCGCCGTCTAAAGCTCGGAAGCGGCGATTGAGATCGCCAAAAGAGTCAACGTTATCACTCCTGACAAGCACCTATGGGCTAATTCTCTGAAAAATAGGATTCCATAAAGTATGGTGGGCTGGAGGTGGCAATCAGTGACACAATAGAGACGGACTTGAAGCTATGCCAATCGAGCGGATCGCGCTGTCGTCCGTAGCTGTAACCGTGACACGTATGGTGCTGGTAGCGACCGTGCTCGCATTCACTTTTCCTGCCATTACGTCTGGGCAGGAGGAGACCGAACCTTCTGGTGCAATGCGGCGGCTGACCGAAGCACAGTATCGCAATGCCATCGGCGACATTTTCGGAAAAGACATCGAGTTTGCCGGACGGATGGATCCGCTTGTGCGACCTGCGCACGGGCTTGAGGTGGCCGGCGTTAGCCAGATCTCGGTTTCCGCTGCGGGATTAGAGCAATATGCTCGGATGGCTCAGGCGATCGCAGCGCAGGTGGTAGATGAGCAGCATAGAGCAACTTTTGTTGCTTGCCGACCCCAGGTTGTCGACAGTACAGATGATAAGTGCGCCGCCGAGTTCTTTCGTCGGATTGGACTCCTTCTCTTCCGTCGGCCAGTGTCGGAGGCTGACACTCGGGCGTTGGTGGCCACGTCACGCGAGGGAACCGACCTTAGCAAGAGCTTCTACACGGGTTTAGCGCTAGCGTTGGAGACAATGCTGGTTTCTCCGCGCTTTCTGTTTGACATTGATGTTACGGAGCTTAATCCGCTCAAAGCTGGGGCGAGGAGACTTGATGCGTATTCAAAAGCTGCACGCCTGAGTTTCTTCTTGTGGAACACTACGCCAGATCAAGAGTTGTTAGAGGCGGCAGCGAGTGGGGATTTACATACCGACCAGGGTCTCGACACACAAGTTGACCGATTAATGGCAGCACCGCGTGTCGAACATGGGGTACGGGCTTTCTTTTCAGACATGCTCGGGTTCGAGCGAATTGGAGACTTGGCGAAAGATTCAGTGATCTATCCGCAGTTCAGTCGGGCGGCAAAAGCCGATATGTCGGAGCAGACGCTGCGAACCATTATCAACCTGTTGTTGGTCGAGGATGGAGATTATCGGGATCTTTTAACCACGCGGCAGACTTTCATGACCCGGGCACTCGGTGTCGTCTATGGTCTCCCCGTCTCGGACGGAGGGCATTGGATTCCCTATGACATACCAGAAGAAAGTGACCGAGCGGGGATTCTGACGCAGATGAGCTTTCTAGCGTCGTACTCTCACACCGGTCGCAGTTCTCCGACTTTACGGGGGAAGGCTATCCGAGAATTGTTGTTGTGTCAGCCTGTACCCGATCCCCCACCCAACGTTAACTTTAGCTTGGTTGAGGACACTACGAGCACAGATCGCCCGACGGCACGCGATCGATTAACTCCTCATCGAACCCGTCGGGCCTGTGCCTCGTGCCATCGCGTCATGGACCCACTGGGCTTGAGTTTGGAGAACTTTGATGGCGTTGGGTCCTACCGCAACGAAGAAAACGGTGTACCGATCGACACGAGCGGGGAGCTTGACGGAGTGCAGTTCGACGGTCCTGTGACGTTGGGGCAGGCCGTCAGAGAGCACCCAGCGTTGCCAGGTTGCTTTATTAAAAGGATTTCCGAATACGCGATGAGACGTTCACTAACCCAGGAAGATGATGGCTGGGTGGAGTTTCTTACCGTGCGGTTTGCCAACAGTGCCTATCGGTTAAGGGCGCTGCTTAAAGTGATCGCGACTAGTGATGACTTTTACAAACCATTTTTGAGTAGTCGTAACGCAATCGCGGAGGTTCAGCAATGACCGTAAAGTTTAGTCGGCGAATGGTTCTTCGGGGGTTGTTTCAAGGTGCGACGGTTGCGGTGGCATTGCCGTATCTCGACTGTTTTCTCAATAACAACGGAACCGCGTTAGCAGCAGGTGCACCACTGCCCGTTCGGTTTGGTACCTGGTTCTGGGGGTTGGGTGTCACACCTAGCCGATGGCATCCGACCAAGGTGGGTCAGGATTACGACTTATTGCCCGAGCTTACGCCAATCGCTTCACACAAAGAGAAAGTTTCAATTTTTAGTGGATTCGATTGTTTGACGGACGGCAAACCGAATTTTCCACACGCAACTGCCGGACCCACGTTCCGTACAGGCATTGCACCGAGCGCGGGCGGTGCTCTTCACGGACCGTCATTCGACAGTATTATCGCGAGTGAGATTGGCGACAACACCCGATTCCGTTCACTCGACATTTCTGCGATCGGAGATCGGACCAACACGTTGAGCGGCCAAGGCGTTGGACAGATGAATCCCACCGAGACGTCGGCTGTCGCACTGTATCAGAGAATTTTCGGTGAGGGTTTTACGGATCCGAATTCGGCGACATTTACTCCGGATCCAATGACGATGGCGCGCACAAGTGCTTTGTCCGTTGTTAAGGATCAACGTCTCGCGTTGGAGAAGTCGCTTGGTACAGCCGACAGAGCGCGACTCGATCAATATTTCACGTCCTTGCGGCAGGTCGAAAGCCAATTAGCGCTGCAGCTTCAAAAGCCTGAGCCGCTGGAATCGTGCAAAGTGCCGGCCGGACCCGAAGATAAGAAGGTCGCGCATGATCTGGATGAGGTGGTGCAGAACCACGAGGTCATGGCACGTCTGTTAGCCATGGCGCTCGCATGTAACCAGACGAAAGTGTTCAACATGAGTTTCAACAACGGGTCCTCGACTTTGACGCGAAAGGGAAGTTCGGTAACTCATCACCAGTTAACCCACGATGAGTCAATTGACCCGAAGTTGGGATATCAGCCGGAATCAACGAAGTTCGTTGAGGACATCATGAAGGCATGGGGTACTTTTGTCAGTGTTCTCGATGGCATGCCGGAAGGAGACGGGACACTTCTGGATCATCTGTTAGTCGTGGCCCACTCTGAGACGGAATTTGCGAAAGACCACAACATCAATAATCTTCCAATCATGCTCGCAGGTCGGGCAGGTGGGCGTGTTCATACTGGATTGAACGTTGTGGGAAAAGGTGCTCCGGTTTCTACCGTGGCGCTCACGGCCATGCAGGTAATGGGTGTTCCCATGGATAGTTTCGGCACTGGGTCGATGCAAACGAACAAGACAGTTAGCGAAATAGTGGTCTAATCGAACGGTTTGAGTACGCCATGAACCATCGATCGAAGCGGCGATCCAACCCACGAGTTTTGCTCGGCTTTGTCTGGGTTGCGAGTTTTTCCGTGCCCGCACACACGGTCGCACAGGTAACTGACACGCCTATCACACCGCCCGAGATTATTGTTCACGAGACGCCAGTAGGGCCGGTCTTTGCCGATCCACAGGGCTACACGCTGTATGTCACAGAGCGTGACTCGAGGCCCGGTAAATCTACTTGCTTTAGCGAATGTATAAAGGAGTGGCCGCCAGTCCGCGCTGCCGTGGACGCTAAGCCGTTCGGAGACTGGACGCTCATTCCTAGGGATGACGGCGCGGCGCAATGGGCTTTTCAGGGGCGGCCACTTTATCGATATCGTAGAGAATCGAGAACTGGCTGGGCGGAGGCGCAGAGTCGCGTGTGGCTCATCGCGACAACAACGCCGTTTCCTGTGAGAGGAACCCGGCTTCGATATGGGCAGGACCCAAATCGAGTTCCCAAGACCCGTGTCGCAGTGTCTGAGGTGCCAGGCGGCATTATTGGTTGGGTCACGCCATTGGGTGAGGTCCTCGCCGATTGGAACGGGATGACTCTTTATACGTTGCCAGAGACAGACACGTGTGCGGATCGGTGTCTTGAAACGTGGACACCGTTCACCGCGCCGATGGCGGCGGTGTCGAGCGGGCAGTGGACGCGGAGACCACGGCCGGACGGTGCGCTGCAATGGGCGTACAAAGGGCTGGCACTCTACCGATGTGTAAATGATGTGGTTCCGGGAGACGCGCACTGCGAGAATGTCGGGGGGCGTACGGTGCAATTACCACTGGACGCGTTGAAATGACCCGCTGGGTCCTTCGTGATTGTACGGCTGCACGTAAGACACGAGGATGACAAATACGAAGTCCAGTAACGACGCTACCAATAAAGAGAATCAGTCTTGAGCGTTTGTTCTGTACCATCCTGCTTGGTTGGTCCGCTGGAGGTGTCGGCATGACAAGCTTTTTTCAACGTCTAGGTAGTCTTTCCTGTTCTTCCTACTTGATTGTCATCTTGATGACGGTAGTTCTAGGTGTGGCAGCGAGAGGTGGCCAAAGTTTGACAGCGGCTGAGGGGGAGACGCGGGGCTTCCTAATCACAAAATCTGCCGACGCGTTTCATTATGGACCGATGGAGGTCGATTGCCCGATCGGGTTTGAGGCGACGGTCGAAGAGAATTTTCTGGCCACCCTGACGACGGCCGAGCGTGATCGTCTCCAGCGTCCGGAGAATGCCGAGGAATACGGACGAACCTGGAAAAATGATTTCATTACTGGTCCTGGTGGGGAGAACGTCTGCAACAATGCGAAATCATTTATGGACGACCCCCGTCATCCACCGTATCTGGGAGTACAGAGCGAACTCGCGTATGGTCTAAATCTCGATGGAACAATAGATGGACGGGCGACACCGAACTCCTGTGCGCATCCAAAGTTTGAAGGTCTCAACGGCGAGCCGGCCGTCGACAACCAGTTGTACCGCGCGCTCGGATGTGTGAAGGTATACGACATTGGCACCATTAGGCAGGCGATCGATGCAGGGGAAGACAAGCCCGCTGTCCATTGGAGAAGAACCAGACGTGACCTTGATCTCTACCTGATTGAATTACGAGGATTGGATGACCTGCGAAACGACGACGATGTTGAGGTGGGCATTTACTCAACTGCCGACCTGTCGATGATTTCTGAGGCTGGTACGGATTTGACACGCCAGAGCTTTCGGGCCACCTCGAATCCTCGGTGGCGCACTCAAGCGAAGGGGCGGATTGTAGATGGCGTGCTCACGACCGACGTGATCGAAGTTATGTATCTGAGCTGGAAAATTCCGACGACTGGCCCGTTTGGACAAGCTTCTGAACATGAGTTTCGTGATGTGCGGTTCCGGGTGTCGCTGCAGGCGGACGGAACGATGACCGGGATCATGGGAGCGTATCGACCGATCGAAAATATTTCAACAGAGGGCCGCTGTTGCATGGCTATGGCCTCCGCTGCGAATCATGATTGCGCTTCGGAACACAAGACGTTTGTAGCGATGGCCGACGGGTACCCGGATCCACTCACGGGGCAGTGCACCATGATTTCTGCGGCCCAGAGAGTGGAGGGAATCCCTGCATTTGTAATCCACTAGACCTGCGTTGGACTATATGGAGGAGTCAGATGAATCGTCGGTATGTTGTGACCTCGCTAAGTATTATCGCAGTGGTAGCGCTGCTACCGCTGTCCACTAGCGGTCAGGGGCTGAGTGAATGGACCGCTCCAAAGACTCCATGGGGTGACCCAGATCTAATGGGAACGTATACGAACAAAACGATTACTCCCGTACAACGACCGGATAATCTCGCCGATCGCGAGTTTTTGACTGTTGAGGAATCCGCCGCGCTCGAGCGCGAACGGGTTGAACGAAACGAACGTCTGCTACACGCGCCCGCTGAGCAGACGACTGCTGGCGGCAATGTCGGCGCCTACAACAATTTCTGGCTAGATTGGGGGACCAAACCGACCGGCCGAACCTCGCTGATCGTCGATCCGCCCGATGGACGGATCCCAGCTGTGACACCGGAGTTTGAGCGGGTAGCGTCTGCGCGTGCCGAGGAGCGACTGACGCGCGGGGAAGCTGATACGTGGATGGATTTTCAGCTCAACGACCGCTGTATCGTGTGGTCAGCAGGACCGCCCATGATGCCAGGACCGTACAACAATACCTACATGATTTTTCAGACACCCGACTATGTGGCGATTGAAGTAGAAATGATTCACGATACGCGGATTATTCCGCTGGATGGCCGCCCCCATCTCCCGTCACACCTCCGCCAGTATCTTGGCGATATGCGCGGACATTGGGAGGGCGACACGCTCGTTGTCGAGACGACCAACATTACTCGAACAGAAGGTGAGCCCGGCGTGCAAGGAGCTGATGTGATCGAGGTGCGGGCGTTTAATGGGCGGTCGGACGACACCATTCGCGTAGTTGAGCGGTTTACACGCATTAGTCCCGACACGATTAATTATGAATGGACGATTGACGATCCGTCACGGTGGACTCAGAGTTTTTCGGGCGAGTTTCCCTTTGTAAAAACCGAGGACAGCCTCTACGAATACGCTTGTCACGAAGGGAACTACAGCATGCCCAATATTTTGGCCGGCGAACGGGTCCAAGAGGGGGAAACGTCCTCGAAGTAGATCACTTACGGAATCGTGTGGTAGTGTCCGTGGTCCGGATCCCACACGCGTCGGGAGCTGGACGATTGCTCAGCGGAAAAAGTGTAAAACAGGACAGCGGTTATTCCAGCGAGGACAATCACGATTGTGATCAAGCTGAGCCGGGACATCCTGTTCTGTTTCTGGGCGCAGCAGTGTTTGTATTTTCGTCCGCTTCCACAGAAACACGGATCATTTCGTCCTGTCTTAGCCGTTGCCATGAGATACCACCGATGGAATTTCCTATTGTCCCATATTCATAGATGTCATCACAGATATACGAAAGTTTCTAAAGTATTACAGGTATTCAAGAATTGCTCTGAAGAAGGCAGTTGATTAGTTGTTGGCATAGAGCTAATTTCTCTGGCCGCGACTGATGTTTCCAAGACTAAGATTAGGCAAGGGTGGACATAATGAAGAAGTCACTGACAACGTTGATGTTAATTGTGGGTGGGGTCGTTCTGTGGATCGGATCGGAGTCCATCAACTCGGCCCAAGAGGCGTCGAGAAGCATCGACCAGAGGACCGTTCCGGTACCAGCGGCAGCTAGCCAGGAGTTGCAGGATGCGATCAGCGCCGCACCGGTACTCAATGTGGGAGGAGCCGACGTGGCTTCCCTGGAAACCGATGCCGACTGGGAAAAATTTGTCGCCGCAGCCGACGGCCCTGCTGGTCAGGCGCTTGAGTTCGCTGCTAAACAGCTTGGTGTATCTGTTGAAAGTCATGAAGTAGAGGGCGTACCGATATTTCGGGTCGTGCCAGACGAAGTTGATCCGAGACACGCGGAGCATCGGTTTCTCTATGTACACGGTGGGGCCTACGTGTTGGGCGGCGGTGCAGCTGGAGCGCAAGAGGCCTTAATGATTGCGAGCAGGACCAAAATGCCCGTGTTTTCAATCGATTACCGTATGCCGCCTCGACATCCGTTTCCAGCCGCAATTGAAGATGTGGTTGCTGTTTACCGTCACGTTTTGGGGAATCGGCCTGCTAAATCGATTGCTCTGGGAGGCACATCGGCTGGCGGGGGATTAACCCTGGCAGCCGTCCAACGGTTTCTCGAGTTAGGTCTGGATGTCCCTGGTGCAATCTACGCGGGAACCCCATGGGCAGATCTGACCAAAACTAGCGATTCGTTGTTTACCAATGAAGACTTAGACCGAGTACTGGTGACCTACGAGGGTTTGCTTCGTGGTGCGGCCGAACTCTATGCGAATGGTCAAGATTTAAAGAATCCGCTAATTTCCCCTCTATATGGTGATTTTCGTGGATTTCCGCCTGCTTATCTGGTCACAGGTACACGAGACATGCTGTTAAGTGACACAGCACGCACACATAGAAAGCTGCGGACTGCTGGCGCCGTCGCTGACCTAAATGTCTATGAAGGCTTATCGCATGCAGGCTATCTCGTCGTTCCCAACTCACCTGAGTCACAGCAAGTGTACGGAGAACTGAACGCATTCTTGTTACAGCATTTAGATTAGGTAGGGAACTGCGCAGCCCGTAAGAATTCTGTCGGTTCGCGCATCACAGAGTTACGTGCGGCGTCTTTGCGGTTCGCTTGCTGGGGTATCAGTGCGGTAAGCACACTCCAATCAGCGGTCATCTGGTGATAATGCTTCATTAATTTCTCTACCAGCGGAATTTCAGGAGTCTAGTTCCTTTCAAGACCGATCCTCCATCATCTCGGGTATCATGAAGTTGATCAAAATGAGAATAGGGTCGCCAGTGTAAGGAGTGGTGAGGTGAGGAATCAAAATCTCGCATCGATATTGATTTTACTAATTTTAACCGCAGTCGTAGCACTGGCACCTGCGACGGTTGGTGGCCAGACTGCTAGCTCGCCGCGTACCTCGTGGGGTGAGCCGGATCTTCAAGGCGTCTGGGATTTTCGTACGGCTACGCCGATGGAAAGGCCGGACCAGTTTTCGGGGCAAGAGTTTCTGACCGCCGAAGAGGTGTCCCAACTCGAACAACAGGCTGTTGAACGGCAAGTTGATCGCGCTCCTAGAGCGGGCGATCCTGGCACATATAACCAGTTCTGGATGGACTCTGGGACCAACATCATTGGGACGCGGCGCACGTCATTGATTGTCGACCCTCCAGACGGGAGAATTCCTGATTTGGCGCCGCCGGCGCAGAAGCGGCAAGAAGAACTTGCCGAGGCTCGGAAGGGCGTGGGCGACGATGTGCCACGGCCCGGAGGTTGGGTTGAAGACGTGCCGGTGAGCGTCCGTTGCATCGTGGGTTTCAATTCAGGGCCCCCGATGTATCCGGCAGCCTATAACAACAACATGCAGCTGTTTCAGGCACCTGGCTATGTAGCGATTTTTAACGAAATGGGTCCAAGTGTGCGGATAATTCCTCTTGATGGCCGGTCCCATCTTTCCACCGATGTACGCCAGTGGCTGGGGGATTCACGTGGGCACTGGGAGGGCGATACACTGGTTGTTGACACCACGAATTTTTTGAGGGAAACGGCTTTTGGTCGTTACGCTGGAAGCGTCGGTCGACTTGGTGGTTCTGGACCGAACATCCATTTGGTAGAGCGTTTCACCCGGGTCGATACGGAGACGTTGGTATATGAAGCCACCGTGGAAGATTCCACGACATGGATCCATCCGTGGACTTATGCGATCCCAATGCGGAAGAGCGATGCTGCGGTGTACGAGTACGCATGTCACGAGGGAAATTACGGGTTGGAGAATATTCTTGCGGGTGCTCTGAGAGAAGCGGAACAAGAAGAGAGCAAGCCTTAAATCAGCGTACCAGGATTTTACTCAAGAGGTGAATCATGAGTAATCGACGTGTTGTAATTGTTGTGTTAACCATCATGATTGGCGCGTGGGGATTGGCATCAGACGTTGCGAGCCAAGAGGCGGCCCAGGCGACCGATGATTATGCACCACCGCTGACACCTTGGGGTGATCCTGATCTGCAGGGAATCTGGGGGGCTGGATATATCTTCACTCCTCTGGAGCGTCCGGATGTGTATGAGGGACGTGCGTTTTTGAGCGATGAGGAGGCGTCGTCGCTGCAGCAGCGTCAGGCATCAACGTTCGGTATCGGAGCGGGGGCCGGTGGTGGGAATACGATAGGACGCCCCGAGCGAGGTACTTTGGCCGATGTCCAAGGAGCCTACAACGATGTTTATACAGGCCGGGGCACCGAGCTCATAGAAACAGGCCGAACTTCGCTCATTATTGACCCTCCCGATGGGAAGATTCCGTATCTGCCCGGCGCGAAGGAAAAATGGCAAAGTGAGCATCCGAGCGTGACGGACGACATGACTGACGGACCCGAGGAGCGTGCTAATGACCGCTGTATGGGGGTACACCTGCCGGTGGCCTATGGCCAGCCAGTAACTGCAGGTGGGCATAAGCGAATCGTGCAGACACCTGGTCATGTCGCAATTTATTACGAGCATGGGCACCACGGTGGCGCCTACCGGGATGTTGCGCTTGACAGGCGACCTCATCCTCCGGCGCACGTCCGGCAGTGGATGGGACATGCTGTCGGTCATTGGGAAGGGCAGACCCTGGTTGTTGAGACGACAAATTTTTCTCATAAGACTCGATATCAGGGTGCGAGTGAAAACATGACGCTTGTCGAGCGCTTTACCCCAGCTGACACGGACACCATCATGTATCAGGCCACGATAGAAGATGCGACTGTATTCAGCGCCCCGTGGACAATCGAGGTTCCGCTTAAGCGGAATGATAACCAAGCGAACCTGATTTACGAGGCTGCGTGTCACGAGGGGAATTACGCGATGACCAGTATTCTGGCTGGTGCGCGTAACGCGGAGTGATGAAGCGTTCGATTGTGACACCAGTGACCCTCTTTTTGGGTCTCGTCGCAGTAGAAACGGGCATGGGGCTCGAGAATGAGAACTGGCCCTCCTTCCGTGGCGCGAATGCGTTGGCCACTGTAGCCGATGATCCACGTCTTCCGACGACTTGGAGCACGACGGAGAACGTCTCTTGGAAGACTCCGGTCGAGGGGTTAGGTTGGTCGTCGCCAGTGATCTGGGGTGATCAGATTTTTCTCACGACCGTTGTCAGTGAGGGTGAGGATGAAGAGCCACGCATGGGGCTCTACTTTCCCTATGGCACGCCCCGGGCAGCACCAGGGTACCCCCAGCCAAAAGATGGCGAGAGAATGAAGAGGTCTCGGGATCTCCATCATTGGCTTGTCTACTCCGTTGATTTTAGTACTGGCAATTTGTTGTGGAAGACTAAGGTCAATACCGAGTCTCCGAAATTCGATCGGCACCTGAAGAATTCCTACGCTTCCGAGACGCCGGTAACCGATGGTGAGCGAGTCTACGCGTACTTTGGCAATGTGGGCGTCTTCGCACTCAACATGGACGGCGCCTTAGCTTGGGAAAGACGCTTTGAACCAAGGACCACACGGATGGGATGGGGTACGGCAGCTTCGCCGGTGTTACACGAAGACACGCTTTTCGTTGTCAATGACAACGATGATCAGTCGTTTCTGGTTGCGCTCGATACGGCGACCGGTGAAGAGCGCTGGAGGGTTGATCGTGAGGAAGGTACAAACTGGTCAACGCCGTTCGTATGGAGGACTGATGACCGCACCGAACTAGTCACTGCCGGAAGTGGTCAAGTTCGGTCCTATAACCTTGATGGCAAGGAATTGTGGCACTTCAGTGGGCTCAATTCGATCGCGATTCCACAACCGTTCAGCGAGCATGGCCTGCTCTATGTGACTTCTGGTTATCTTGGGGATGAGGTAAAACCAGTGTTCGCAATTCGTCCTGGTGCGGCGGGTGATATCACTCTACGGGATGGCCAGCGAAACAGTGATCACATTGCTTGGTATCAGGATGCTGCCGGACCTTATCACCCAACGCCGCTGGTCTATGGCAACCACTATTTCACAATCTTGGACCGTGGTTTCTATACGGTCCACGACGCGAGGACGGGCGAAGAGTTGTACTTCACCGAGCAGCAAATACAAAATGGTGAAGTTCGCCGACGGGTGACACGTGGTTCTGGTGGCTTCACAGCATCCCCCTGGGCGTACAACGGAAAGATCTTCGCGCTCAGCGAGGAGGGTGACACTTACGTATTCGACGTTACCAACGATTTCAGGGTCATCGCAACGAATTCACTGGGTGAGGTTGCGATGTCGAGTCCGGCAATTGCTAAGGGTAGCCTGTTCATCCGTACCCGTTCGCATCTGTGGCGGTTATCAGTTCGGTAAAGGCGACACACTCCGCGGTGGGACAAAATCCTGCGCTGCGAGCGCTACTGCTGTTATCGAAAAAATTACCAGTCGTGTTCGTAAGCTCAGCGGAGCGGATCGCTGTCGCCAAGTCCCGCACCACAGCCAGCGCTGCAAATAGCAGCTGGGTCTGGGCCCTTTCCTTCGGCGAACGCTTTTTCGTCCGCACGTGCTCCTGCTAGCAATCCGGGCAGACCATAGTTTCCCTCATGACAGCGAGGTTCATGGTAGACACGATTTTGTTCGTTACTCTGCCGACCTAATTCGACTGCTACGGTCCACGGTTTTGTCCACGTTGTGGGATCGTCCATCGTCACCACATACTCAATTGTTTCATCGTCAATGCGTGTCCAACGCTCGACGAGATGAAGGTTCTCACGAGATCCGCGAAAATCTGTCTTAGGGCTGAAATTCGTGACGTCGACCACGAGCGTGTCTTCTTCCCAGTGCCCGCGTGAATCACCTCGCCATTGACGCACGGTTGGTGTCAGATGCCCTGCGTCATCTTTACTGGTTACTGGGATTGTGCGTTGCCAAGCTTGTCCCTGGCCAGTGTCATAAAAGATTGATACTGTTCCTGGTGACTGGACGATTTGCAACACAAACCCAGCAGCGCCACCAAAATCTGGCAGACGCCCCAACATGCAACGTTCTCCCAAGTTGCGATCCTCCGGACCGTCAGCGCGATTTATTGCCCCGGTCAGATAATGGGGAGCTGACTCTGTGCGCCTTGGTGACGGTGGTCCGTACTGTCCGCCCGCGCAGCCGGGAAGATTGTTTTTACACGTGTCGGTAGCCTGCAAAAGGGCAAGCTGGTACTCGCGAATTTCAGCCCTTCTCTGCTGGGCCTGTTCACTGAAGGGAGGAATTCGCCCATCGGGCGGGTCCACAATCAGCGACGTACGTTGCCCTGTCTGCTTATGGGTTAGAAAAACGGCTCGATTGTACGCGCCACCGACGCCAAGAGGATTGCTATCCGTTGGACGCCAGTCGCGTTCAAGGACGGCAGTTCTCTGATCATCGAGTTGGGACCGTTCCTCGTCTGTGAAAAACTCTTGATCCGAAAACTGAGCAGGTCTTTGTAGAGGAGTGTCGTACTTGTTCGTCCATAAACCTTGCAAGTCTGGTTCACCCCAGGCCGTGACAACCGCTGGGATAGCCCCTTCCTGGCCAGGATATGTCTGTTGACCAACTGCTGGTGCTAGTTGTAGGAGGACAATGATAGTAATAAATGCGACTGTTATACCGATGAGTGACATAACTCGCTTACTCATCTCGCCCCTCGTGGTGCGTTGTTCTCGGGTCTCAATTCATACGGAGCGCCTGTCCCAGACGAGCCAAGAAACAACTTCGTACCATCAGGGAAGGTGATGTCTCTCCCGTTAGCCCGATTCGTACCATCCTTTGCCTGATATCCGTCAACGTGGATCTTTGTCCCAGGCAGCAACGATTGCTTCGTGAAGCCTCGTCTGAATAACACGTTTGGTGTCCCACCTTCGAACGCCCAACTTTGCATTGAGCCGTCTGACGTCTCCACGTCGAGATGGATCCAAACGTGCGGATTGAGCCACTCCATCTTCGTAACGGTTCCTTCAAAGTTTACGGGTCTGTTTGCGTCGAATTCGGCTGCAAAGGCATGATGTGCCGAAATCGATACCGCTGTGCCTATGAGGACCAGCACCGCACCCACTACTGCGACAGCTAGGTTTAGTCTCATCTTTTCACCCTCCCGCTATTTTCGGTACCAGTCATAAAACTCGTCACCAGGGGGCACTTTCCGTGTGATATCCACGATCATGGTTTCGCCCTCCCAGCGTGTTACCAACGGTTCTTTGCGTACGTGTCCATAGAGGAACTCTTCAACAAACTCGATACACTGGTATTCGAGCAGCTGCATGTTCGGCTCTAGACGGCGATAGAGCGGCATAGAAATCCGCCAAGGCTGAGTAAAAGTATTTGGATCCTCGATCGTTACTTCGTACTGGATAGCGTCAGCCGAAAGGAACGTAAATCGCTCCTCAAGATGTAAGGCGTTACTATGGAAGTTACCAGCACGGTCAAACCAATTTTTTCCGTTGAAATTGGTTACGTTGACTACCAGAGTATCGTCTTCCCAGTGACCGACGGAATGTCCCATATGTTTATCGTCAGGCGGTCCTTCTACTTCGTCGAGGTGGATGGTGCGTGCCGAACTCGTGAATGCATAGGCCATGTGAACTTTGTTTGTGCTCTGAATAATCTGAAACGGATATGGCATATACATGGCACGTGGGATGCCTGGCAGATAGCACTTCAATTCGGGATCTCGATCGATCCAGTTGGCAGCGTTCTCCGCTTTGATGAGGGCGGCTTCAGCGTTGTACGGAATCTTGCCATCGCCCTCCACTACACCGAGTGAACCCGGGACTCCGCCTGCGGCGCCGAGCGCAAGCACGGGAGCCGCAGGGACCTCAGCGTAGGGAAACGGATAGACACCTGGTTGTGTTACGGCACCAGGCCGGGCGGCGTGGGCCTCAAGGTCCCAGTGGGCTTCGTTGAGGGCTTGCCATATTCCACTAAAGTCCGGTTTTCCGTCTGTGGTACGGGGTTCCCCGGTCATCTGTTCTGTCTGGCCGGGACCACACGTCACCGACATCGTTACAATTGCACCCAGAGCGGTTGCGGCGAGTGCTATGCCAATCCTCGAGCCGCTGAACAGGCTTCGCATGGTCAGATCTCCTTTACCTCTCGAATGTTATGACTACGCTACGCTGATCCGATCAATCCTGCAACTCTCTCTTTTGAGCTCTTGCCTAGTCAAGATGCCCCGATTCGCTGTCTCCCATTTCTACTCCGCCGTCTGGAAAGTATTCCTGCCAGCGCTCAGTGACCTGTGTGGCGGTTTCCTGGTTGCACGACAGCTCCTGAGGAAACCCGGGTTTTAGCCTTGCATCGATCACAATTGGCATTGTGTAGGACAAATGGTTGCGGATGATGCGGGTAGAGGCCGAGTGAATATCAGCAGCTGGCTCAAATCGTGTGAACGTGGTCCAGAGAAAGTTGATTGGACTTCGCACAGCCCGGAGCGGTTCGTTGGTCAAGACGATCAGAGGCCAGTCCGCAAACACAGGATGTGCGGCAATTCTTTTTGGTGCGTCCGCATCATCACGGAACGGGTGACAACCCACGACCAGACAACCGCCGCAGAATACCTGTACATCAGTGACGCCACTAGGAAGATCTGAGGTAGAGAACTCACGTGGAAGGTCCCGAACTGGATCACCGAGTCCTAGCCAGATGCCTTTCGAGCCCTTGTTGACTTCGGGTCCTGTGTAGTCGAGCGTGTCCATTGAGAGGTTAGAGATTACGTAAAGATCTGTTTCTGAATGCGTTCGTGCGAGAACATGCTCCAGCGTAGCCCGAAAGTCTTTCAGATCAACGAATTGATCCGTGACGAGCAGAAATTTCGTCAGTGAAAGTTGGCCCTCACCCAGAATCCTGAAAGCACTGGCCATGGCTTCTCGGGCATATCGTTCTTTGACGACGGCCGCTGAGAGCGAATGATAGCCGGTTTCTCCATATGACCAGAGCCGCTCAACACCCGGCATTACCAATGGAAAGAGCGGTGACAGCAACTCTTGAAGAAGGTCCCCAATGAAGAAGTCCTCCTGCCGTGGCTTGCCGACCACCGTCGCAGGAAAAATCGCGTCGTGTCGATGCGCCACTGTCTTGACACGAAACACCGGGTAATCGTGTTGAAGGGAGTAGTAGCCGTAATGGTCGCCGAACGGACCTTCGGGTTTGCGTTCTTTGGGTGCTACTTCGCCGATGAGTGCATATTCGGCGCCTGCGACTAGGGGATGTGGAGACAGTCCGTCGATAAGTTGCAAGCGCTCGCCGGCGATCAGGGACGCGAGAACTAATTCCGGGATGTTTTCCGGCAACGGTGCCACCGCTGAGAGCATCAATGCGGGCGGTCCACCGAGAAATACTGTGACTGGCAGTGGGAGACCCTGCTTTTCAGCGACAGCGTAGTGAAAACCGCCCCCCTTGCCGATCTGCCAATGCATTCCCGTGGTCTTTGCGTCGTGGATTTGTAGACGATACATCCCGAGATTGTGTCCGCGCCCGTCCGGATGTTCCGTGAAAACTAGTGGGAGAGTGATAAACGGGCCACCGTCTTCGGGCCACGTGGTCATTACTGGCAGCGTATCCAGATGTACGTCGTTAGTGACGACTTCTGTCACGGGTCCCCGGCTCCCATGCTTGAGCCCGATCTTGAAAAGCTCAATCCCGATATCGCGCGCACCCCAGAGTTTCGCTGGCGTTGGCGGTAGTGCGGTTTCAATGAATTCAACGAGCCGTCGAATTAGACGATGTGGGCGTTCACCGAACGCCATTTCCGCTCGCCTGGCGGTACCAAAGAGATTCGTTGTTAGTGGGTAGCTTGAGCCCTTAATATTTGTAAACAGCAATGCCGGACCATTTGCTGCAATGACCCGACGATGGATCTCAGCCGCTTCGAGGTAGGGATCGACTGTTGCCCGAATTTCGACTAGATCGCGGTCCCGTTTGATTTGATCTAGAAATGCTCTGAGATCGGGAAAACTCATAGTGTGTGACAGGACATTATGCAGGGAATTAGGCCACGGAACTAATGCCGTACGCAAACCGGAAGCACCTCACTCCGCAGAGACCGTTTATTTAAAGAGTCTGGTGAAGGTCACAACGACACTAGTCAAGAAAACGGAGTCTCTCGACGACTTGAGAGTCCTTGCGCACAAAAGACCAGATTTTGCCGCAAGGTCTTTTAAAAAGTCGTAGCGAAATGGCATCAAGTAAATCCCACTGATAAGATCTTATGTTTGAGTAATTGTGTGCTGATGAAGACGGTGTTGCTTTTCGGCACGCTTGTCATGCTCAGGTGTGGGGATGCTGACGCGTAAGACATTTCTGTTTTTGGTGATCTTGTGGTTAACCACGAATGTGGCGACTGCGCAGACCGCAAGTTTGATGGGACGCGTTACTGACGCCCAAGATGCGGGAGTCGTCGGTGCCACTGTTACGGTGACGACCTCGCTAGCAGAACCAGTGGTGACAACAACCGATTCGACGGGTAAATATCAGTTTGAGTTTCTCGATCCTGGTCGTTACACAGTCATCGTTACAATGCCTGGCTTTTCAGTTGCGGAGCTTGCTGGCGTGACTGTGGAGCCCGACACAACCAAATCCCTTGACGTCAGACTTGTCGTGGCGCGGTTTGAGCAGCAAGTCGATGTCGTCGGAGTCACACCGGCACCGGCGGGAGGCGTTGGCCGAGACCGGATACCGGCAAGTATATCCGTGATCACGGCGAGTGAACTCGAAGATCGGTACGTTCCATCGTTGGCTGACGCTCTCCATGAACGGCTAGGAGCGGTAACTTTAGATAACTCTACGACCAACTTGTTTCAGCCCACGCTTCGGCTTCGCGGGTTCACGGCTTCGCCACTGCTCGGTTTGCCGCAGGGCGTTGCGATTTACCAGAATGGCGTCCGCATCAACGAGCCTTTCGGCGATACCGTTCAGTTCGATTTAATTCCACATTTTGCTTTGGCAGAAGCTCAGGTCTCTACAGGGTCCGAACCGACTTTTGGTTTGAATGCACTCGGGGGTGCGGTGTCACTTCGGCTCAAGAATGGGTTCGATCACGATGAATTTCGCGGCGAAGTATTAACTGGGTCATTCAACAGGTTCAGCGGAACCGCTGAGTGGGGAATACATTCAGAGACGTGGGCACTTTACCTCGGGGCGACCCATTTTGATGAAGCCGGTTGGCGTGTCGCGTCTCCATCAGAAGTAACCCAGGCAATAGCTGATGTTGGTTATCGAAAGGGTCGGGTCGATGCTGGGATCACGTTCACCTATGCTGATTCAAGCTTGAATGGCAATGCTCCCGCACCGATCGAGTTACTCGCAGCCGATCGATCGGCAGTTTTTACGTACCCTGATACCACAGAAAATCGGTTGGCTTTTGGTCAAGCACGCTTGCAAGTAGCTGTGTCTTCAGCCTGGACCGTACAACTGACTGGGTACTATCGCGACCTCGACCGTCGCACGCTTAATGGTGACGAAGCAGAATTCGGTCGGTGTAGCACCGATTCAATTCCGTTCAGTGCACCGCAAAACACTCTCTGTTTTGGGGCAGAGGACGACGATGACGATGACGAGCGGATAGTTGTAGGAGATTTGGAGGACGACGATGACGATGAAGAGCATCCGTTGGTCGATGTAAACACTGGACGTTTCATCACCGGTGATGACGCTCAAGGAAACGCAGCATTCAATCGTACACGCACGCTGGCCAAGGGATACGGTGCCCAACTTCAGGCCAGCGCGACAGGTGATCTCGATGGCCGAGAAAACGTTTTTTCCATTGGGCTTTCACTGGATCTTGCAGATATCGACTTCTCTTCAAATAGTGAAGTGGGGACGTTAACGCCTGAGCGATCTGTCGCTGGTTCAGGGTTGTTCGCTGGCCTTTTGGGTTCAGCTCCAGACGACCTATTTAACACCGGGATCGATACAGCAAACCAACTGTTCGGACTTTATTTCAGCGACACACTTTCACTTACGAACCGTGCCCATGTAACGGTGTCTGGCCGGTTTAACCATGCGAGTATTGAAATTTTTGATCGTTTGGGTGTTTCGCTGAACGGACAGCATAGTTTTTTTCGATTCAATATGGGAATGGGTGGGGTCTATGAGATCAGCGACGCAGTTTCAGTTTTTGGCCGCTACAGCGAGTCCAATCGTGCACCCACAGCAGCTGAGCTGAGCTGTGCAGACCCGGCTGAGCCATGCCGCGTGCCCAACGCGTTTGTTTCTGATCCTCCACTTGAGCAGGTTGTGGCGCGGTCGGTCGAGGTTGGATTCCGCGGTCCGAGTCTGTCCAATTCTGGGAACGGTGTTAGTTGGTCAGTTGCTTTCTATCGTACGGCGATCGGTAACGACATTCTGTTCGTGGCATCGCCTGATCTTATTGGGACAGGATTTTTTAAGAATGCCGGTGGGACCAGCCGTGTCGGTCTAGATGCCGAGTTGTATGGCCAGGTCGACCGAGTCAGCTGGTTTGCAAGCTATGGGTTGGTCGAGGCCACGTTCCAGACGGGCTTTCAGTTGGCTAGTCACGAAGAGGTCAATGACGCTGCCGATGAGGATGGCATGATCAACGTAGAAGTCGGTGATCTAATGCCGGGCATTCCACGTCAAAATCTGAAGGCGGGTTTTAATTACACCGTGACAGACACGTGGGATGTGGCCCTTGACATGATTGCGACGTCGAGCCGCTTCTACGTGGGGGACGAAGGCAATGATCAGAGGCCTCTTGATGGATATGGAATCGCTAACTTTCGGTCAGTGTATCGTGTGAGTGACAACATTGAGATTTTTGCTCGGATTGATAATCTTTTGAATAACCACTATTCGACCTTTGGCGTCCTTGCGGAGCTTGAAGTGTTTCTGTCCGAGGTTCCAGATGCCCAAGATCAGAGATTTGTTAGTCCCGGAACTGCACGAAGTGGATTCGTTGGTCTACGGATTGGCTTGTAACCGTAAGAGAGTAATCACCTTGCGTCGCTCTGACGTGGCAGTTTCGTTGCCCCCGTTTTCAATGGAAGTATAACTGTCAGGTCCTAGGAGCTGGAGTGGATGGCCAGCGCCTACGGCGGTGTCCATTACGATATTTCGATCAGTTCCAGTAGTAATCGATCCGGTGCCTCAATCATGGCAGCCCGAGTTTGTCCCCATGGGTGAATCTCTTCGACCACGGTTATTCCCGCTCTTCTCAAGCGATCGAGAGTTGACGGCAGGTTGCCAACACTGAGGCCGATGTGGTCAACAGTTTGACCACGCGTACTGACAAAAGGCCCACGAAAGGGTCGAATTGGAAGACCAATGTCATCGAACAACACGTAGCCAGAAGGCTCACGCGGGACGCCCTCCCGGAAGAAACCAGGGTACGTCGGCTCGGCGTACGACTCGGGATATGGTTCAGTGCAGTTATCGTCTTCCTGTTCACCTGGGCCCAAATGCAGATGCGTAGCAGCGACAGTTGCGCCTAGGTGTCTTGCATACCACTGCTGAGCGCAGACGGGGTCTTCGTGATACAGGTGAATATGTGTGAAGCGCTCGGCAGGAAAGTTGCCGTAACTCTCGACGAGTGCACCGTCCGGACCGCCTAGATACTGAAAGCCCCCGACACTGGTGGGTGTCGTGCCGTTTGTTCTGGCTTCCGCGATCTGTGTTTTGGTTAGATAACCAGGTAAGCCATCACTGGAAATGTCGATGAGTGTGCCTTCAGGGTCACCGTACATTTTCATAATGGGCAGGTTCATGTCACGAAATTTGTTTAGGTACTGTCGCGAGTCAGGGGTGTTCCAACCAAAGTGCCAAATGGCGCTTTGTGGCTGGGTCGCTGGGTGGGTCGCAACTTTGGTAAATAAGAGATAGACGTTGCCAGGACGAGACGAAACCCGGGATGTCGTTCGGATACCCTCAAAACCTGCGAAGCTTGTCTTGGTCGCGCTCGAGAATGCGCTCACATAGAATTCCACCGCGGCTGTAGGGTTCACAGAATTTAAATGTAGGTGATGGAAATGTGCAGGTGCAACGGTTTCCGTCGGCTCAGGCTGCGCTAAGATCACCCCGTACATTACAGAGACGAGGGTCATGAGCACGACCACGGCGATGACGTCACGACGTTCCATGCCGGCTCCAGGTCTCATCAAGTTAGTGTACGCGGCTTTCCTCCACTGATCCATGGTGTGCGGCACGAAACCTTCGATAGTCTCAAGGAGGCGAGCCAATAAGGTGATTTGATGACAGGGGAACGTTTCTTACTGGACAATTGTTGCAGCGTCGTGGCGGGCTGGCACTGTGATAGATTGGCAGTCGTTCAGCCAGGAGGATCCATGGATCAGTCGTACAGAGTTTGGTATCAGGCCGTTTTATTCGTTATCGCATTCATTTTCCTCGGTGTGTCGATTTCTGCTCAGCGCCAGGATGCAACTTCCCGCCGGGGTGTCCCAGGGTTACCGCCACCGGATGGACCGGTGGTGCTCTATACCGCTGAGCAGCCGCGTATTCGGGTGGTACCGGTTGCTGATGGACTTTCCCACCCATGGGGGTTTGCTTTTAGGCGGAATGGCGACATCTTGGTGACCGAACGCAACAACGGGACGTTGCGTGTCATTCGCAATGGCCTGCTGGATGAGCGTCCAGTTCCTGGTGTGCCGGAGGTATATACGGGTGTGCGGCTGGCTGGGATGATGGACATTGCCCTCCACCCGATCGATGACAGTATCGTGTATCTAACCTATTCCAAGGCAAAAGAACAGGACGGAAAGGCCGGTGCAACTGTGGCTCTGGCCCGTGGGCGTCTCGAAGGGGGTGCCCTGACCGAGGTTCGTGACATCTTAGTGGCTGATGGATGGGGCGGTGGCATTGCGGCGTCACGGATCGTATTCGGTTATGACGGGAAGCTCTACATGACCGTGGGTGGGGCGTTCCAGTTCGCATCAACTGGGCAATTCGCACAGGACGGGAGTACCCACTTTGGTAAATTACTGCGTCTGAACGATGACGGAACAGCGCCAGACGACAATCCGTTTGTTGGCCAGACTGGATACCTCCCAGAAATTTATTCGATGGGGCACCGAAACCAGCTCAGCCTGATCTTCCACCCAGAGACTCGTGATCTGTGGGCGACTGAGAACGGACCGCAAGGTGGTGACGAGGCTAACATCATCAGATCCGGTGCTAATTACGGTTGGCCGGTCGCGTCATATAGTCGCCAGTATGGTGGTGCACCAGCGAGCGACACACCTTGGCTCCAAGACTTTGTCGGGCCGGAGATTGTCTGGTGGCCCTCGGTTGCGCCATCCGGGATGACGTTTTATACGGGTGAACACTTCCCGGCGTGGCAGGGCAATTTGTTCGTCGGTTCGATGCGAGTTGGAGAACTGGCGCACACAGGAAGTCTCCAGCGCATCGTGTTCAACCGGCGTGGGCAAGAGATTCGTCGTGAGTCCCTGCTCTCGGAACTGAAACAGCGCATTCGCGATGTCCGGCAGGGTCCTGATGGGTATCTGTATTTACTGACAGAAGAAGATGATGCGGTGTTACTCAGAATCGAGCCAGCGCGTGCTATCACCGAGATCCCGGGGAGCATTATTCCGGCGCGCCGGCTCACTGAGCCTCGTGTGACACCTTTAGCTGAAGCCGAATGGAACGCTGAGCAGCGAGCGGTGGTCGCAAAGTACGCGCCGAACGGAAATCCAGGAAACGCTCTCACAACGCTCGCCCGGATACCGGCGCTGGCGGACCGAGTTTTTCCCATGTTGACTTATGTGGCAAACGATTCGACCTTGTTGCCTCGCCATCGAACGCTACTGATCTTACGTGCTGCTTGGCTGACCCAAAATGCCAATTTGTGGGCAACCTACGCCAGTCGTGGCGACGCGACGGGGTTGACTACGGAGGAGGTTCTGAATGTTGCTCGGGGTCCAGTGAGTGCGACTAATCCTACTGGGTGGACTGAATTCGAAGGATTTCTGATCGGTATGGCTGACGAACTGTTCCGTAACTCCTCGATTACCGATTTGACTTGGGAAGTTTTGTCAGAACAATACGATCCGAAAAACATGATGGATGCTGTCGTCACCGTCAACGAAATCATCGCACAGTCAATTTTGTTTAACTCGTTGGGCATCCAGCCTGATGATGATGCAACCTCACGCATTCCCACTAACGATGTTGGGTACTCGGTTGTTGTGCCTGAGCCCGAGCCGCCGCTTACCGTTCCACGCATCGAACCAGTGGCCGGTGACGAACTCCGGGTACGGCGTACGTTGCGTCGTCATCCTGAGATTGCAGCTCAGTGGAACGCCAATCCTCGTTATATTCTCGACCCGGAGAAGTCTCGTCTCACTCCGCATGACCGTGAACTGCTCATCCTGCGCATGGGCTGGAATTCACAGGCCGTATATGAGTGGGCGAAACATGTTGGCAGTGTGGGTCGAGCGAGGGACCATGGTCTCGAGCCGAAGTGGATTGCACAAGGTGGGGATGCCTCAGGCTGGAACACCAATGAGTTGGCTTTGATCGATGCTGCAAACGAGATGTATCGGGACTCTATGATCGCTGACGAAACATGGGATGACTTATCTAATCGTTATGACATGCACCAAATGATCAGCATCGCGGCAACAGCATCTCGATATCGTAAGGTTTCGATGACGCTTAACGCGTTTGGTGTGCAACCGCTTCCGGATGATGAACGGTTCCCAGTCCTAGAAGGGTACTGACAAGCAGAGGGAGAGAGGAGTTAACGGGAAGCCGTCCTAGACCGTTAGAACTGCCAGATCAAAGCAGTCTGATAGCGGTTGCGAGTTCAGAAGGTGGTGTTCGCGTTAACTACTTAGAGCTTGGAGTCAGTCTCGGCAGATTTTTCTTCAGCACGTTTCCCGAGAAGCATGTTCTCCATGTAGTAGTTGCCTTCGTGGCAGGCATATTCGTAGACTTCGCCCTCGCTCTTCGCCATGGGTACCATGAAAGTCCAGGGTTGTGTCCACGTTGTTGGGTCTTCAAGCGTCACTTCATAAACAAGCGTGTTGTTATCAGCACGAGTGAACCGCTCGGTTAGGTGCAGATACTGGCTGGCCCCTCTGAAGGAACGGTTTTTGCGGTTAATCGTTTCGACGATGAGTGTGTTGCCTTCCCATCGACCACGTGAACTGCCGACCCACTGGCGGATCGTTTCAGGAAGATGTGGGCGTCCGTCCAGGGGTACGACTCTGGCGTCATGGATCATTTCATTGAGGATGACGACATGATCTTTTGTTTGAAAGAGCTGCATGTTGTTGTTATATGCACTCGGTGTCATAGGTGGGCCTTGGTTGAATCCAGTGATGCATCGCACAGGCGAGCTGAGTTCATCAATCCAGCCGCCCGGTGATACTTCGTCGGTGCCAACCCCACGCCGCGCTGCACGTCGCGCTGCTTGTCGTTGCTGCGCAGCAGGTGTGAGGGTAGGAATTCTGCCGTCCGGTGGATCTGCGATTAGAGAAGTGCGATCGCTAGTCACGCTGGTGCCCCAGTCGAACCAAAAATCATTGTAGGGAACCACCCTGCCGGTGTCTCGAGCTTGGGCCTCCGCATCAGCGAGGTCACGACTCTCACGCCGAATGATCTCTTCAGAGAAAGTCGCTGCCTCCTCAGCAGTAAAGGTTTCCTTACCTGCCAAGTCGGTGGGACGCTGCATCGGTGTGAGACTTCGGAAATCCCACACACCCTGCAGGTCAGGGGCTCCCCACGAAGTCACTGGTGGAGACTGACTCTGAGCGAATAAGTCACAGCCGCGTCCCAGTGAAATCCCGAACATGGCGACAGCGACTATTACCCAAATGGATCGATAACGCATGACAAATATCTCCCCCTACGTAATCTTGCTAAGTAAACATACCAAGCGTCTTGAACTTCTCTCCCAGAATCTTGTCCGATTCTTTATATCCTAGGAATTCCTCAATTAAGGTAGCGTATACACTTCGGAAATCGGTCGTGTACTGCAAGTTGTCGCCATGCACGAGGTCGGTCAGGCTGACTGGGTTGCTGTACTGTCCTCCTTGGACGCCACCGCCGAGCACAAATGCCACGTTCGCCGCTCCGTGGTCCGTTCCCAAGCTGGTGTTCTCGGGAACGCGACGACCAAACTCGCTGTGTACAAAGATGGCGACGTCGTCTTGCTTGCCGAGACGCTTCATCTCTTCGTAGAAGCCCCAGACGGCGTCCGAGCAGTACTGCACTTGGCGATTGTGTGGACTCTCTTGATTAACGTGCGTATCGAATAGGCTGTTTTGGAGCCGCACGTAGTACAGGCGAGCTGGGAAGTCGTTCTCGATCAGCGCAACCACCTTGTCGAGGTCCATGAGACGTAGGTTGGCATCGCGCGTGCCGTTGTAGTTTTTCCACGCCTGGCTTACTAAGGCCGAGGCATCCCGGGCACTTCGATTGACGTCCAACATGAACTTGTGCACGTCGCCGCGCGCAACTTGGCCGGTGTCGAGTTTCTCGATGAGCGGACGCTCGGGATGAAACACCGAGCGCGTGAACGCACTGGGATCATCGAATACGACCGGCACGTGCTCGCGGGCTCGGACAGATAGCGTCTGCGTGGCTGAGATATTGACAAGGTAGTTTGGTGTGCCGTGGGGATCCAACGCGTCCGCGGTGCGGCCGTACCACCCATATTCTTCACCGCTATTCGGGGCGCCGGTATGCCAGTACCCACTTGATGTGAAGTGGGAGAATGAAGGTTGGTCGTAGCCCGCCCCATGTATAACCGCGACTTTGCCTTCGTCCCACATGCGATGCATGCCGAGCATGGATTTTTGGAAGCCGAAATGCTCGTCCACTTTGAGCACATCTTTTTCGCGGACACCGATGGTCGGACGCCGACGATAAAGTTCGTCATCTCCATATGGCACAAAGGTGCTTAAGCCGTCGTAACCGCCGAACCATTCGAAGACCACCAAGATCTTTCCCGCCGTCGCAGCTACTGCCTCAGAGGTTTTCCCGAACAGCGGTGGAAGTGGACTAATTCCTCCGCCCAATAATCCCAGAGCAATACCACGGGCACCGATCTTAAGAGCTTGACGTCTGGAGACGCCCGATTCATCGCACAACTTGTTGCTTCTGTTCGTCATGGTTTTTGACCCCGCTAATTGATCTGGTATTCCGGTGTACTCATGATGAGGTGACTCACCATACGCAGTGGGTCTTCCATATAGGTCTGTCCTCGGCTGATGTCCGAGGTGCCAAGCTCTGCATCGAGAAAGGCTACCAGCGACGTACGTGTTTCAGTCGAGATCGGGACTCGTAGGAAGCGGCCTAATAGGTAATCTATTACCTCTTCGGTAGTTTGAGATCCTGAGTCAAGGATCATTTTTGTTAAATCAATACGAGCTGCCCCTCGCGGCGTGGGGATTAGCTTGCGCATGGCGCGTTCATATCCAACGTACGTTGAGATGCGTGTGTTGAACTTTTCGTCCCGCTCCTTGGCTGCCATATCAAACATTGACATCGCACCAGGATCGTCGAGAGCTGTTGCCGACATGAAGTCATACCCACGGCGAAGACGGTCGCCGACTTCTCCGGCATAACCGTAGGACGCGAGAAAGTTTGGATCGCGGAAACTGCTGATATTTGGAAACAAGTAATCAAATGCGACGTTGCCACGCTCTTGGATGAGCGCTGGTGTCATCCACGACTTCCCCTGCGCCCAACCAGCCACTGACGGTGGGTTGAGGAGATGTTGTCCTAGGGAAATTGTAGCGCTGTTAAAGTCAGGTATACCGGGTACATCCTCTGCCCCAAGGTGTTTCAACATAGTAATGACGTGCTCAACGGGGCCCTTTATGTGGGCACCGTAGGTGTCGGCACTATAGAAGTCTCGGGACAAAAACATAGTTGTGAGTAACGGTCGCAGCTCATAGTCGTTTCCACGGAATATGGCGCCAAGCTCGGATGTCAACTGAGGTGAGACATCTTCGCGAACGAAGAAGCGGTAAATCTTCGATCCAATGTACTCAGCAGTGACCGGTTGCTCAAGAATAATGTTGAGAACATCCACCCCGTCAAAATTTCCACTGCGGCCTAGGAACTCCTTGGTGTCTTCGTCGTGCAGCGCAGGGTGTACAACAAAATCTAGATTTTCAAAGTTCCAGCCAGTGAAAGCGCGAGCGGCCTCTCGAACGTCCTTTTCACTGTAGTTACCCACGCCCATCGTGAACAACTCCATAACTTCACGAGCGAAGTTCTCGTTGGCGGCTCCCTTGACGTTGACACCAGCATCGAGGTAGTAGAGCATCCCTGGGTCTTGGGCGACCGCGACCACGAGGTCTCCGAAATTTCCAGTCGCATGTTTTTCGAAGGTCTCAATCTGCAATAGCATCTTGCGGTAGTCCCGAACCTTGCCTTCTGCGGTGGCGAAATGGCCGTGCCAAAACAAAGCCATCTTTTCTTCGAGCGGCCGGTTACTGTCAAGCATCCGTTCAGCCCACCAATATCCCACGCGGCGAGTTTCCAGCCGAGTCGCGCGCAGCCAATAAAAGAAGCGGTCTGATACCGGTTGCATGTATCGATTTGTTTGGTCGGGCTTGAGGCGTACGCCCATTCCTGCCCCACGCCTCTCTGCCATTTCGGTCGCCGCTGGTCGGCTTGGTGGAAAGTGCGTTAGCGTTTCGTCCCAAAGTCCCGAATGTTCGAAAGGTGGGATGTGACTGTTTGAGATGCTGTCGTAATAGACCAGCGAGCGCACGGCCTCTTCAGGCGTCATGTTTGCGAGTTTTTGGATGTCTTCTGGTGTTCCACCGAATCCTGCACGTTCCAATAGGTGGGCGGCACGGTCGTAATTCCAGTCCGCCGCCGTGATCGGCGTCAAGTCTCCTGTCCATGACTCTGGCCCTGGTGACCAATCCGGTTTATTTGCCGAAATGGCAGGCGCTCTAAAAGCCAGAGCCGCAAAGAGACAAATTAAGGCGACAAGACAAATTTTTCGGGACGCCATGGTCAGTTCCTCCCTCAGACCACTCCGATCTGACATCTTTTTACACCTCAGTTATACACCGACCCTGCCCGTCACTACCAGAATTCTTGACAGGCTGCGCTGGCGGTCAGTTTCTGAAGCAGACAAATCTTCCGAAATCGTTTCCGTTCGCCCTGACGTTTTTGGAAATTCGATCTTGTTTCTCGGAGGTTGGGCCTCAAGCTTTTGCCGGTTAATCGTTCGTGAGTACCGGCCAAGCTGTTTGCTTGAAGCAAAAGCAGCCTGTTGTTTACAGGGTACCGTTAATCAGTAGGCATAAGGTCTAAGTTGTTGAAATGATTCAGCAAAAGGCGGGAGATTCCATCTAAGTAAATCTCCCTTGACTCTTCCACTTTTCCATCCCACCCCGTGTTTGGAAACTCGACGCATCAGGGAAGTCCAAAGTGGTAGACTGGCACGCTAGGCAAGAGGAGTAATTCATGGGATATCGACTATTGACCACGTTATCGGTTTTCATTTTGGTTGCTTTGATTGGAGTTGTTCCCGTTATGGGACAGTCGAGTACATCGATACCGAGGACGTCGTGGGGTGATCCTGATCTTGGGGGTGCGTGGACTAACGCGACCATGACTCCGCTTCAGCGGCCCACGGACTTGGCTGACCAGGAATTCTTAACAAATGAAGAGCTGGCTCTCCGCCAGGAGGAAGTGGCTGAACGGGGGAGTTTAGATAATCGGCCACGGACGGAGACGGGTGCTTATAACGAATTTTGGATGGAACGCGGGAGTCTGAATACCCGTACGTCATTGGTAATTAATCCGCCAAACGGAAGATTGCCCTCATTAACTGTACCTGAGCAGCAGCGACAGAGTCAGCGGACCGATTCGTACATCGCTACTCGGTTCGATTCGTGGTTAGATTTTAATAAGTTGGATAGGTGTATTACGCGTGGTATGCCCGGAGCAATGATGCCCGGATTCTACAACCACAATTATCAGATCGTGCAGACGGAAAATTACCTTGTAATTCTCGTTGAGATGATTCACGACGCACGAATCGTGCCACTGGATGGTCGGGGCCACCTTTCACCGAGTGTACGGCAGTGGCTCGGTGACTCCAGGGGTCACTGGGAAGGTGACACGTTGGTGGTGGAAACCACAAATTTTAACGACAAAATTCAGGGCCGTGGCGGAACTGTCTTCGGTGGGGATAAGCATCTGCGTGTGGTTGAGCGCTTTACACGGGTGGATGGTGACACGATTGATTACGAAATTACGGTGACGAACCCGACGGTGTGGACTGAGCCATGGACCGTGTCGGTGCCGATGACAGCGCTTACAGGCGATGATGGTGCGGTGTTTGAGTATGCCTGTCACGAGGGGAACTACGCGCTTCCGAATATTTTGTCTGGGGCTCGTTTCGAAGAGATGGAATCAGGGGGCCAACAGTAAACTAGGCTCTCTTTAAAGTTGAGAAAACCAAGGGGCTTCGGTGTTTCCGAAGTCCCTTGGCTTGTACAGGGCAGTGATTTTGAAAGCTATTTTGTGTCTTCGAAGTAGCAATTTAATCGCAACTCAGTCGAAAGAGTCATTGCTCGGTGGCGGGAGCCTGGTGCACCAGTCATTTTCACATCTAATTACTAACATCCAGCGGCTTACTCTTTGAGCCAAGGGCTATCTTGACACGCGAATGGGCACGGGTTAGCGTGACGTTAGTTGAGATGAAGAATCGGCGACCAGTCAACTTGTGCGCTACGGTATACGCGTGTGGATCCTGACACCATCCGTGTGGAGATCACGGTTGCAGACCCTGCGACATGGGTTGGTTCATGGACATTTGCTATGACGGGGAAGAAGGATCCCGCATATTGGCAAGTGTTCGAATATGCTTGTCATGAAACAAATTACGGCTTGAGTAATATTCTCAGTGTGGCGCGCAATCTAGAGAAACGAGGAGATTCTAAATGAGTGGTCGATCTGTCGTACTCCTGCGAGCATTGCTAGTAATAGTTGCCATCGTGGCGCTGTTGCCACTAACGGTTAACGCACAGACAACAAACGACTCGTCCCTGCCACGTACCGCATGGGGGGCACCTGATCTTCAGGGTGTCTGGGACTTTCGTACTTTGACGCCATTTGAACGCCCAGAAGAACTGGGTGACAAGGCCGTGTTAACTGATGAAGAGGTTGCTGAATATGAAGCGTCGCGTCTTGCGGCTTTTGCTGTGAGGGATGATCAAGAACCCGCAGATGTTGTTGGTAATTACAATCAGTTTTGGTTTGATCCTGGTGAAACAGCGAATACTAATCGGACTTCACTTGTTGTAGATCCACCAAATGGGCGTGTACCTGAATTCACGGTTTCCACTGTGAGGGCGAGAGCCGAGTACGATCGAATTCGGCGTGGTCTGCTCATGCATGATATTACGCCTGGTGGTTGGGTTGAAGACATGGGAAGTAATGCTTTACAGGTTCGTTGCATTGTTGGCTTTAACTCTGGGCCTCCGATGACGCCTGGAGGTTACAACCAGAATGTACAGCTGTTTCAGACAGAGACACATGTCGTGTTGCTCAATGAGATGGTACATCACTCACGCGTAATTCCCTTAGATGGAAGCCGCCACCTCGATGCGAGTATTCGGCAGTGGAAGGGGGATTCGCGTGGCCATTGGGATGGAGATACTTTGGTTGTCAAGACGACGAATTTTCTGCGCGAGACAGGTTTTAGAAGTGGATTGACTGATGAAAATCTGACATTGACCGAACGCTTTACTCGGGTGTCTCCAACAACCCTGATGTACGAGGCAACCATCGACGATCCGACCATATGGGTTGAGCCATGGACCTATCAGATTCCTATGCAGCGCAACGATCAACCGCTTTACGAATATGCGTGCCACGAAGGAAATTATGGTCTCTATAACATGTTGGCGGGTGCGCGTGAAGCTGAGAAAGCCGCTGAAGACGCAGCGTCTAAATAGCATAGTTAATGACCGGAGGATTTAGATGAGTCATCGATTTCTCGTGCGTTTGAGTGTCGTCGCGGCTCTTTTCGTTGGTGTAACTCTGTTTGCGCCGGTTCTCGTCATCGCTCAGACTGAACTAGACACCTGGACGCCACCGCGGACGTCTTGGGGGTCTCCTGATCTGCAAGGAGTGTGGGACTTTCGCACAATCACTCCGATGGAGCGGCCCACTGGTTTTGAGGATAAAGACGTCCTCAGTGACCAGGAAGTGGCTGAGTTCGAAGCTGCTAGCGAAGCTCAACGAGCAGCGTTGGATGTCGAGACGCCGTTCGACACGGTCGGCAACTACAATCAGTTTTGGTTCGATGCTGGCACGGCTGTGGTCGATACGAGACGGACCTCGCTAGTTGTAGATCCGACCGATGGTAGGATCCCAGCCCTTACGCCAGACGCCGAACGGAGGCGTGCCGCTGGTACGGAAGAGGGCCGAGGTCTCCGGCGACACACGCCAACGCCAGGGGGATTTGTTGAAGACCTGGGACCTGGCGGTGTGCAGGTTCGTTGCATCGTGGGTTTTAATTCAGGTCCACCGATGACGCCAGGCGGCTATAACCAAAACATGCAACTGTTCCAGACTGAAGACTACGTGGTGATTCTGAACGAGATGATCCACGATGCCAGAATCGTGCCTTTGGATGGTCGTCAACACCTCTCGGAGGGACTCCGTCAATGGGCGGGAAGTTCGCGTGGTCACTGGGAAGGAGACACTCTTGTGGTGGAGACCACCAATTTCCTTCGCGAGACGGCGTTTCAGAGTGGACTGACGGGACAACGACTCACCCTAGTGGAACGCTTTAGAGCTGTGTCGCCCCAAGTCTTGTCGTATGAAGTTACCGTCGACGATTCTACTGTCTGGACTGCGCCCTGGACGTATCAAATTCCGATGCTGCGTAACGGCGAACCCTTGTACGAGTATGCATGTCACGAAGGGAACTATGGTTTGTACAACATCTTGGCTGGAGCTCGAGCCAACCCGGAGTCCAACGTGCTTACCGCTGAACAGGCGGCGGAAGAGGCTGCGCGTCGCGCCCGCTGATGCGTGGCTTGTAGTTCCCCATACGTATACGTGATGCGTGCTAAGCAGCTGACGAGAGTGTCGACCGTTGCGCTGCTTGTGTGCGCAATCATTCGATGTGGTAGTACTCCGGAAGAGAGCGTCGAACCGAATGGTGTGGATTGGCCAATGTATCGAGCCGATCTGGCCGGGACAGGTTACTCACCCCTCACGCAAGTGACCGATGGCAACGTATCGACTCTTACGCGCGCATGGACGTACTCTCTTCACAGCGATGGCTCCGTATCGAGTGATAGGAGGGAGCCACGCTCTCAGGTTACTCCGATCGTCGTCAACGGTGTTATGTATCTTCCCGCTGCTGACCGTGTAGTTGCTTTGGATCCAACTACGGGCAACGAAATCTGGCGGCACGTGACTATCGACGGTGCACCGTCTCGCCGCGGCGTCGCTTACTGGCCTGGTGATGAAGAGGGCGGCTTATCGCCGCGAATTGTTTTTACAACGGGACTTCGTCTTGTTGCGCTTGATGCTATGACGGGCTCACTTGTCGATAGGTTCGGTGACGGAGGGCTAGTTGACCTAGTGGTACCTTATAACTCGGTGCCGCTCGTCTTTGACGATGTCGTTGTGGTGGGTGCAAACACCCCCAGTGGAACGATTGGCGGCGTTGGTAATGCCCGTGCGTACGATGTGCGTTCTGGCGCAAAACTGTGGGAATTTAGTTCGGTCGCACAACCGGGCACATCTGGAAACGAGACCTGGGTAGGGGATAGTTGGCGGGACCGTCTCGGGGCCAATGCGTGGCCCTTCTACTTCACTGTTGATCAGGAGAGCGGGCTAATATTTTTGCCACTGGCTTCCCCAATTCCAGGTGCGTACGGCGGGGATCGAGAGGGAGCCAACCTGTTTGGAAACTCAGTTGTCGCAGCGGATATTCGCACCGGTGAGTACAAGTGGCATTTTCAAACAATTCGTCATGACTTGTGGGATGCCGATCCACCAGCGCCACCGGTATTGTTTGATTTAGTGCGTGACGGGTCGACGATCCGTGCTCTTGGTGTTACCACAAAATCTGGCTATCTATACATTCTTGACCGCGAGACGGGCGAGCCATTATTTGGCGTCGATGAGCGCCCGGTTCCAGCAAGTGACGTGCCAGGCGAGGTCGCTTATCCGACACAGCCGTTTCCGGTAAAACCACCTCCGATGGCTCGTGTGACTTATAGCCCGGAAGATTTGGTAACAGCCGATGACACATCGGATGAACACGCGGCAGCTTGTAAGCAACTCGTTGACGGCCTCGGCGAGATCTACAATGCTGGCCCCTTCACGCCATGGGTATACCGTTCGGAAGATGCGCCCAACAGAACCACGCTCAACTTTCCTGGGGTCGTTGGCGGTCCGAACTGGGGTGGTGTCGCATTTGATCCGCATTCTGAGTATTTATTCGTCGTAACCCAGAATATTGGTGCCTTGGGATGGATGGCGCCAACTGGCGCGGAAGGACAGCTTCAGTACGAAAAAGTTGTACCAGGGCAGGCCAGTTTTGATGTTGAAATCGGCGGTGCGCGGTTACCATGCCAGAAGCCGCCATGGGGTGAACTGATAGCGGTGGAGGCCCTGACGGGAGAGGTCGCTTGGCGTCGGCCCTTAGGGCTCACTGAGCAATTGCCTATAGGCAAGCAAGACACCGGCCGTCCCAGTCGAGCCGCGGCCATTGTCACCGCCAGCGGTCTCCTGTTTGTAGCCGGGAGCGACGATAATCGCTTTAGGGCGTTTGAAACGACGACGGGACAGGAACTGTGGGCGACCACTCTTGAGCGGCATGGCAACGCTAACCCCTTCACTTATATGACTGCTGAGCGTCAGCAGTTTGTTGGGATCGTGGCAACCGATACCCTTATAGTGTTCACTCTTCCTGAGTGATTCACAAAATCAACCAGCGAGTTTTTTTCACGGTTGATGACTGGTGCATCGAATATGGCAAGTTGCCATTCAGAAGCACTAGTGTGGCGTTGGCCCACCGTCCGCGATAACATAGCTGAGCCACCCCGGACAGTTCGTGAGCTTGAGTTTGGACGCAGGGCGAAAGTCACTCTTGTTTTCGTCTTCTTCGACATCCCAAAACACCTCGATATTCCGAAATCCTGCTGCATCGAGCGCGTCACATACTTCGACAGGTGAGTACACACGCCAATCGTAAGTAAACGCACGTTTCCACATTTTTCCGTTCTTAAACTCGAAATGGATGTGGCAGAGTGCACGATTGTTGATCGGATTGAAGTTGGCTTGGTCCCAGATAAAGCCGAACGTTCCCCCAGGACCTTTGATCGTCCGTTGTTCACGCAACACTTGTTGACTCTCCCAGCCGCCGTAACCGTCAACCATGAAGATCCCGCCAGGAGCCAAGCTTCGACGGACACAGCGGAAATACCGTACAAGTTCAGACACCGGATAAAAGAGGTAGGAGGAAAAATTAAATGCTTGAATTACGTCAGCTTTCGGATTAGTAACGCTCCTGACATCGCGTCGTCGAAGCTTGATTCGCTCACGCGCTGCACCGAGGTTTTCTAGGTTGTGTGTTCGTGCCCAGTCTAATGTTGGTTCGTCCAAATCTAAACCAATGGCTCGAAATGTAGGATCAGTTTGGACCCACTGGCATGCAACAGCAGCGGTTCCGCAGAAGTCTTCGCGCAGCACCGTGGGTTTTCTGCCACGTCGTTTCTTGTATTGCTTGACAGCAAACTCAGCTTCGAACGCCGGATCTTGGACGGACAACTGATAGAGTAAATGTTTGTCTGCGTGTTTGCGTGGTAGGGTGTATTTCCGGGACATTAGTATCTGAAACGGATTATTGTCGAGAAAACAAAGGGTTGATCATACAACGCGTGTGTGACTTTTTGGGCGCGCGTTCCTAATTAAACTCTTGATTTCAGGCGTGGATATCCGTGACAGGTGAGATGCTCGCCGGTAGTGAAGGTCAAGAACAGTAGGTGGCATCATTTTGGTCAACCTGTGGATCTGTTCAGTGGTATCAACTTGTGAAAACGGTTGACGGCGAAACTTGATATGTCATGATGCGGTGACCCTCCAGAGGATGGCAAATTACACACGTTGACTGGCCTAGTTTTGCTGGTCAAGAAAATTGAATAGCAGGAGATTGATATGAAACCAACACATGCGATCGTCATTGGTCTTACTGTTGCGCTGCTCTGGGGTGGGTGTAACACCGATAGCCAAGAGGTTGGTGCACAGGCCAATTTAAGCGACGTGACCAAGGATCAGTTTGATCAGTGGATGACGGAACTGTCTAATTGGGGCCGCTGGGGCGATGATGACCAGCGGGGCGTGCTTAATCTAATCACTGAGGACAAGCGTCGGCAGGCGAGTGCGCTCGTGCAGACCGGAGTCAGTGTGTCTCTTGCTCACCCGATTACGCGGCAACCAGGTGAGCCGTCACGACCGATTAACACCAACGGGGCACTGACCAACCGTTTCCTCGTGCAAGGAGATTTCTTGTTCGAACGAATGGAGATCGCGTATCACGGCATTGCCTTGTCGCATTTCGATGCCCTTTGTCACGTGTCGTACAATGGCAAACTCTATAACGGTTTTGATTTCGCCGAAGTGGTTACGGAGGATGGTGGCTGCTCCAAACTGTCTGTTACAAGTGCGGAAGAAGGGATTGTCACCCGCGGGATCCTGTTAGACATTCCTGAGACAAGGGTTACGCTTTCAGATATCGAAGCGTTCGAGCAGCGTACGGGAATCACAATTTCATCGGGTGACGCGTTGTTGCTGCGGACGAAGCGTCCTGGAGTGGAGCCCGCGGAGTTCGGTGGGGCAGGGTACGAGCCGTCTCTCATTCCCTTTTTCAAGGAGCGCGACATTTCGTTGCTTGGCGCTGACGTTCCGCAGGAAGGTGGCAATATTCCTGGATTGTTTATTCCAATTCACACTTTTACGATCGTGGCGCTTGGGATGAATCTGCTCGACAACCTGGCGCTTGACGAGCTCGCGGCTACCGCAGAGCGTCTTAACCGTTGGGAGTTTATGCTGGTCGTTGAGCCATTGCGGGTGGAGCGCGGAGCCGGATCGCCGGTTAATCCGGTGGCGATCTTTTAGTAAGCTAGAGGGACTTGGGAGGTTTGTGATGGACAACTCACTCAGATTTATTGGTACTGTCGCCTTGCTAGCGTGGCTTGCTCCTACAGCGGCGGAGAGTCAGGACAGTAATTTCTCGCCACCTCGAACGCCGTGGGGTGATCCTGATTTCCGAGGCCATTTCGTTGCTGGCACGTCGGCTCCGATGGAGAATCCTATTGGCGACGAGTGGAAACTCACCGCGGAGGAATTTCGCCGGTATCCGACGGCGAAGTTTTTTCCTGACCACAACCCTGCACCGGGTATGAAGAGCATGACGCGGACCATGATTATTGATCCGCCGAACGGACAGATTCCACTTCAAGAGTGGGCCATCGAAAAGCGGCAAGAAATTATGGCGAATCAAGACAATTTGGAGCTCCTTGATCCTCGCGTTAAGTGTCTGCCAGCCGCGCTCCCACGTGGCAATCTGCCAGTGGGTTATAACTCGTACCAGTTCATGCAGGTCCCAGGCGCCGTGATCATCCTGTACGAGTGGAACCACCACACACGCTATATCCCACTTGATGACAGCTCCCATGTCAGTTCGGATATTCAGTTAGGCATGGGCGACTCACGTGGCCATTGGGAGGGGAATACCCTTGTGGTAGACGTAACGAATTTTACGGATAACACATGGGTTACCGGTCATGGAGCGGCGCCTGAAGGGGCGCCAGCCACGTCGCTTAATACTGGACACGGGGTGTTCCACAGTGCCGATCTGCGTGTTGTGGAGCGTTACTCACTCGTCGACGAGAACACAATCCACTACGAAGCGACCATCTCGGATCCGCAGGTGTTCACGCAGCCGTGGACCATCTCGTACGACGCGTTTAATCGTGCGCCGGAGGGCCACATCCTGTACGAATACGCCTGCCACGAAGGCAATGCCCGCAACTTGAAGCTAATGACCGGTATCGATGTCGAGCATTGATCGTTGTCACTGCGCTTGTGCGGGTGGCATCTGCTGTGTGTAGACGCGCCTCTTAATACGCCACCCAGCTGCTGTCTTGACATAGATGTCTTCGTATATTCCGAAACCAGTCACAGCCACCGGCGACTCGTCCGTGCGATTCAGGGTGGTCATGTAGAGGGATCCCGTCGCACCGTTTGCGGTGGGTTTAATTACCACGTTGGAGACTAGATGGCGAGCCGTGTTGGTCTGCCTCAGATCGGCATAGAATTTTTTGAGTTCATCACTACCACTGACGGTTGCTCCGATGACCGATCCTGCTGAGTATTCGAATACAGCATCTTCGGCAAAGACCCATGAGGCGTCTTCAGGCCCGATGTCGATTCCACGGTGGTACCCTTCTACAAGTTGTTCGATCTCGTGGAGGTCTTGGGAAGATAAAATGCCTGTACGTGGCTGAGCAGATATCCAGCCAACGCTTCCCAAGATGGTAATAAGGATCAGAATGACGAGAAATCTTGGTATATACATAGCATCTCCTCTCAACGTGATAGGTAGCTTTACACAAAACCCAGGGACACTTACAAAACAAGCTACGATTTTGATTAATAGTACTGAAATTTGGTCGGCGACGAGCTTGAGATCGTGAGCCTGACGCCGGCCGCGCGGATTCGTCACGACACAAGCCAAAGAGATCGAGGGTCAGGAGGGGAGATGTCACAGTCGACGCGTACACACAAGGGAGCGGGTGCGCTGTTTGCTCTCGCGCTATCGGTGCTGTGGCTGTCGGTGGACGGTGCCGGGCAGCAGTACGGGATGGGCGGGACGGAGAACGGCGAGTGGCGCCACTACACGGGGTCGCTCGACGGGAGCCGTTATTCTTCCCTCGACCAGATCGATGCGTCCAACTTCAACGACCTTGAGGTGGCGTGGCGCCTGAAGACCGACAGCTTCGGGAATCGTCCGGAGTTCAAGCTCGAGGGGACCCCGCTGATGATCAACGGGGTGCTCTACACGACCGCCGGGACGCGCCGCGCCGTGATTGCGATTGACGCGAAGACCGGCGAGCTACTGTGGATGCACCGCATGAACGAGGGGCGGCGCGGCCAAGCGTCGGTCCGGCAGCTATCGGGTCGAGGCGTGGCCTATTGGACCGACGGGCAGGGGGACGAGCGGATCCTCTATATGACCATCGGGTATCGGTTGGTGGCATTGGATGCAAAGACGGGCCGCGAAATACCGACGTTCGGCGACAATGGCATCGTCGACCTCAAGGTCGGGGTCGTCTACGGCAGAGGCACCCAGATCGACCTCGTCGAAGGGCAGGCGGCGATCCATGCGACGCCAACCATCGCCCGCGACTACGTCATCGTTCCAGCGACGTTCGACGAGGGCCAAGCGGTGCCGACCCACAACAACTCGAAGGGCATCGTCCGCGCCTACGACGTGCGCACCGGCGAGCTCCGCTGGTCGTTCAATACCATCCCGCGGCCGGGTGAGTTTGGCAACGACACCTGGCACAACGAGTCGTGGGCCGACAACGGCAACGTCGGCGTCTGGACGCAGATTACCGCTGATGAGGAGCTGGGGCTGGTGTATGTGCCAGTCGAGACCCCGACCTCGGACCTCTACGGGGGGCACCGGCCGGGGGATAACCTGTTTGCGGACAGCATCGTCTGTCTCGACTTGGAGACTGGTGAGCGGCGGTGGCATTTCCAGATCGTCCATCATCCGATCTGGAACATGGACCTGCCGGGCGCGCCCTTGCTGGCCGATCTGACGGTCGATGGTCGGGAGATCAAGGCCGTGGCCGTCCCGACCAAGCAATCCATGTTGTACATCTTCGACCGCGAGACCGGCGAGCCGGTGTTTCCGATCGAAGAGCGTCCGGTCCCGCAAGGCGATGTGCCGGGTGAGTGGTATTCACCGACCCAGCCGATTCCTACGAAGCCGCCGCCGTACTCCCGCAACGAGATCAAGATTCCGGATGATCTGATCGACTTCACGCCAGAGCTGCGGGCCGAGGCGATCGAGGTAATGAAGCGGTTCAAGGTGGGGCCGGTCTTCACCCCGCCGATCCGGGGCGATGTCGATGGGCTGATCGCGACGGCGGCGATGGGGGCGATGGGCGGCGGGACGAACTGGCCCGGCGCGGGGTTTGACCCCGAGACCGGGATCTTCTACTCGCACGCGAACAACTCGTCGGTGAATCAGCTGTCAATCACTGAGCCGCCTGAGGAATTCTCGGACATCCGCTATGTCGCGGGGGTGAAGGGCCGCAACTTCCGGCGGCCGGTCTCAGTGGCCGACGAAGCGCGGAGCACGTCGCCGCGCTACGTGGCGGGCGGGCTGCCCCCGGGGCGCGGGCTGAACGTGGATGGGCTCCCGATCGTCAAGCCGCCGTACGGCCTGCTCTCGGCCGTTGACATGAATAAGGGAGAGCTCCTCTTTCAGGTGGCGCACGGCGAGACCCCGGACGCGATTCGTAACCACCCGAAGCTCGAGGGGCTCGACATTCCGATGACCGGCCAGGGCGGCGCCACCACGAACGTCGGCCTCCTGGTCACGAAGACGCTCGTCATCCTCGCCGACCCGCAGGAGACGAACCCGCCGGACCGGCCCCGGGGCGCTATGCTCCGCGCCTACGACAAGATGACGGGAGAGCAGGTGGGAGCGGTGTACGTCCCGGCCAGTCAAAGTGGGTCGCCGATGACCTACATGGTGGAAGGCCGACAATACATTATTGTGGCGGTGAGTGGACGTGTTTACTCTGGCGAGTACATTGCATTTGCTCTTCCCAGTTCTTGACATCAACTACCAACGTGTCAACCTCCCAATTGCCAGTAATGCGAACCGTCCACGGATTGGTCCACGTCGTCGGATCATCAATCGTCGTCTCGACGATTACGGTATCTTCGTCAACGCGCGTATAGCGCTCGACAAGATGCAACCCATGACTCGAGCGCTTGTATGTAGTCTTTGAGCCAAAGATGAAAGGGAAAATTTGTTTATGTCAGGATTATCAACAAAAGTTTAGCGAGGAGTGTTGGTGACAACGACCACTGTTTGGCGGAATCAGAAATTCAATAACATAATCAGTGTTGTTGGGTTGTTCATTATGATGCTTGTGACACTGACGGTTGGGCAGGCCCCGTCTACCGCTGAAGACACAAGCGCGGCGTCAGATTGGACGGTACCACTGACTTCATGGGGCCATCCAGATTTCCAGGGTGTTTGGACCAGTGACGCGGAATATGGGATTCCGCTGGAACGTCCCGCTGAGCTCGGGGATAGGGGTCTCATCAGTGAAGAAGATCTTGCTGAACGACTGAACGAAGCGGAGCAGCGAGCACGTCTTGAATTTGCTGATAGGTCGGCCCTTAGTCCTGAGGAGAAGGCCGATGTTCCGCCTCGGCTGCCGTTTGGTCCAGTTGGCGATGGTCCCGATCACTGGTTCGAATTGGGTAAGGCCGTTTCTGCTCGTAGTTCATTGATTGTTGATCCGAAAGATGGCCGTATCCCACCGGTCACGCCAGGGGCACAGCTTCGGGTAGTTGACCCTCGGTCGGTAGTGGGTAACGAAAGAGGTGTGGGCAGTCAAGGAACGGGGCCGTTTAATGGCCCTGAGGATTACCACTTGTCGGATCGCTGCATCACCAGAGGCTTACCGAACACGTGGTTTCCGCAAGTTTACAACAACGGTTTTCAAATTGTTCAACATCCGGACCATGTCGCAATTCTCTACGAACGTTTACATGAACACCGGATCATCCCGCTCAAAGGGCAGTTACACCTTGATAAGAGTGTATCGCAGTGGATGGGTGACTCTCGTGGGCATTGGGAGGGCGACACGTTGGTGGTTGATGTGACGAACTTTGGCTCAAAGACTACATACAAGCGCTCGAGTCATGGGTTGCATCTTGTCGAGCGCTATACGCGCGTTGACGAAGATACCGTAATCGTCGAGACGACGATTGATGATCCGACGACGTGGACCAATCCGTGGACGGTTCGCATTACTGGTAAACGGGACGCTAACTATTGGCAGATTTTTGAATATGCCTGCCACGAGGCGAATTACAGTCTGAGCAATATGCTAAGCGCCGCTCGCGCTCACGACGCTAAAACAGAAGAGAGTCCCTGAAGACCTCGCTTGACCTCAGATTTATTGGTGATCGAGGTGAGCTAGTTCTACAGAATTCGCAGTTCTTGCTTTCCGTTCGGGTTGCGGCTTTTTCAAATAAATTCCAAGAAATTTACCCATTTTTAGTCTCAGGGTATGCTATTTTCTGAGTGGGTTCGTTCGACATGGAGGAAGTATGGGGACTGGTGTTTTTATGTTTATGCGTAGAGTCTGTTTCCTGGCGTTCTCCGTTGCTGTAATTGCTGTTGGGGCACAGGGTGCTGAGTCCGATCTTCGCTTAGTTGAGGCATCGGCACGGCAGGAATGGCAGACTGTTCGCGTCCTTCTCAGTGAAAGTGCCGATGTGAATGTCCAGAGGGCCGACGGTGCTACGGCACTCTTGTGGGCGGCCCATTGGGATGATTTTGATACGGTTGCCCGGTTGCTCAAAGCTGGTGCGGACGCGAATGCGGCTGATGACCACGGTGTGACACCACTTATGCGGGCAAGTGAAAACGCAAGTGACGAGGTGGTTGAGGCTCTCTTGGACGCGGGTGCCGACGCTAACGCGACACAAACCAGTGGTCTCACGGCGCTGATGATTGCAGCTCGCACTGGGAGTAGAGATCTTGTGCGTCTTCTACTGAGCTACGATGCGGATATAAACGCTGCGACGCACGAAACTGGGGTCACTGCACTAATGTGGGCAGTCCAAGCTCCCCATCCTGACATTGTTCACGTCTTGTTGGAAACGGGTGCTGAGGTGGAAGTCTCATCAGCCAAAGGATTCACTCCATTGCTTTTTGCAGCTCGTAACGGTGATATCCCTCTCGCGAGGACACTCATTGCCGCGGGTGCTGATGTAAACGGAACTGGTTCGGATGGAACACACCCATTACCTCTGTCAATCGTAAGTCGACACGATGGTTTCGCGATGTTCTTACTGGAAGAAGGCGCTGATCCGAATGGCTCAATCCATGGTGTGTCGGCGTTACACGCGGCGGTAGGTCGTGTCAGCACCTGGTTGGCAGGGTGGTATCGAGAGCGTGGCATGCGGGGAACTGAGGTTAGTGGTGGCGGACGATTGGGTCTGGACCCTAATAGAAGGCTTCCACTTGTTAAAGAACTGCTGGCTAGGGGCGCTGATCCGAATGCGCGTATTACTAGGTCTACGGTGATACTCGGTTATCTCGCGCGACCGCGCAGAGGTGCGTTTGAACAGAACTCTGTGGGAACAGGTGATGTCCGAGGCGCGACGCCGCTGTGGGTCGCTTCGTTTTCGGCCAACGGAGGTGGGTTGTTCGGGAACGACTCGGAGTATCGCTTTGAGAGCAGTCCCGAGATATTGCGGACACTGTTAGCTGCGGGTGCCAACCCCGACCTGTCCACTGATGATCTCACGACACCGTTGATGATGGCGGCCGGTCTCGGGTATCGGTCTTACCAGCCGCATACACCCCGCGGGCGTCGATCCCCTTTGGTTGAAGAGGCCGTTAAGGTTCTTGTCGAGGCTGGTGCGGAGATCAATGCGGTAAACGAAGCGGATTTTACGGCGCTTCACGCTGCGGCATTCCGTGGGCTAAACGAGGTAGTGCAGTACTTAGTTGAACAGGGTGCGGACATTGACGCACGGGACTTTCGGGGACGGACCGCGTTCCGTATTGCCGAGGGTGCGAAACAGTCATTCCAGTTTCAGGCTTTTCCGGAAACGGCCGATCTGCTGAGAAGTCTTGGTGCCAATACGAGATTGGGAATTCCTGGAACCGTGCACGAGCGGGCTGATCGGGAAGTAGTTCAAGAGAATGAGGAAAGGTCTCAGAGTCGTTAACGAACGGATAGGAATGTTGAGATCACTTACAGGGCTGATTGCCATTGTCACCACTGTCTTAGTAGTTACCGGATATGCGGCAGCCCAGTCTGGGTCTGTTGCGACGACAAACGTCACTGGCGTTCCGTCACGCGCGTTGATTGACCAATATTGTGTGACGTGCCACAACGAGCGACTACAAACTGCTGGTTTAATGTTGGACCAGGTCGATCTCAGCGAGGTGCACACCAATGCTGAGGTGTTGGAAAAGGTAGTCCGGAAGCTTCGCGCCGGTCAGATGCCACCAGCGGGGCGACCGCGGCCAGATGGGTCAGCAATCGCCGCGTTTACGACAGCGCTTGAAACAGCTCTGGATCAAGAGGCTGAGGCATATCCGAACCCAGGCCGTGTGGCATCTCGACGGATGAATCGCGTTGAGTATGTAAACGCCATCGAGGACTTATTAGCATTAAAAGTCAATGGTTCGGAGTTGCTACCGGGCGATATGGCAGGCTTGGGTTTCGACAACAATGCTGACGTTTTGTCGATGACGCCGGCCCTGATGGCTCGGTACACCGCTGCCGCGACAAAAATCAGTCGCGCGGCTGTTGGGAGTCCCGATAACCGTCCGGTTCGACAGAGGTACGCGCTGGGTTTCGAGTCGCAGACTTCAAGGATGAATGAGGATATGCCGTTCGGGACCCATGGCGGGTTGTCTGCGCGCCACGTGTTTCCGCTTGATGGCGAGTACGTATTTACGATTCGCATGAAGGGCGGTGGCGGTGGTGGAGGTGGCGGGGTTGTGGGTGTCGGGGAAGACGATCATGAGATCGAACTGCGTGTCGATCATGAACTCGTGCGGCGTTGGAACGTAGGGGGACAGTTTCCAGGTCCGGACCCTGGTGTTTTGATCCCGATTCCAGACGATGATGTTGAAGGAATTCGTCTTCATGAATATCGACTCAATGCCGATAAAGGACTGGAAGTCCGTATACCGGTCGAAGCTGGTCAGCGTCTGGTCACTGTGGCTTTTACAGATTCAAATCCGACTCCGTTCGATGGAGCCTACGGGCGTCCTGGCATAGATCAGCTCTTCGTCTCCGGTCCCTTCAACGGGACGGTTCCAGATAGCACGCCGAGTCGGGAACGAATATTTTTATGTCGTCCAACAGGAAATCACGACGAAGAGTTGTGTGCACGCGAGATTTTGAGCGCTTTGGCACGACGAGCCTATCGACGTCCTGTAACAGGTCGCGATCTAAATCCTCTGTTGGAGTTCTATCATGCGGGTCGGCAAGACCGCGATTTCGATACGGGTATTGAAAGAGCACTTGAAGCTCTTCTTTCGATGCCGGAATTTCTCCTTCGCTTAGAGCGGCAGCCGGATGACGCGCTTCCAGGTGATGTCTATAAGCTTACCGACTTGGAACTAGCTTCGAGGCTCTCATTTTTTCTGTGGCGGAGTATTCCAGACGACGAATTGGTGACCATTGCGGTACAGGGCCGGCTTACAGATTCTGAAGTGCTTGCCCAACAAGTACACCGCATGCTCGCGGACCCTCGAGCTACGCGATTCATGAACGACTTTGTTGGCCAGTGGTTGCAGGTGCGCAACATTCATGCTCAAGATCCGGACGGAGCGCTGTTCGCCGGTTTCAACGACACGTTGCGTAAAGCGATGCTACGCGAGACCGAGTTGTTCTTTGAGAGTCAGGTGCGAGAGGACGAGTCAATCCGGGAACTGCTTCGGGCCAACTACACGTTTTTAAACGAACAGCTGGCGCGTCACTATGGAGTGAACGACATATACGGGAGCCGGTTTCGCCGTGTGGAATGGACCGATGATCGTCGTCATGGACTGCTGGGGCACGCAAGTTTGCTGACGATCACCTCTTATGCGAACCGCACATCTGTTGTATTACGGGGGAAGTGGATCTTGGAGACTTTGCTGGGTGCGCCGCCGCCTCCACCGCCTCCGAATGTACCGCCGCTCGAGGAGGGCGACGAAACAGGTGCGCCGACGTCGCTACGTGAGAAGATGGAGCAACATCGCAGCAACCCGGTTTGCGCGAGTTGTCACGTCCGAATGGATCAGCTTGGGTTTGCGATGGAGCACTTCGATGCGATCGGGCGGTGGCGAGAGGCTGATGGAGGGGTAGCGATCAAGGCTGCCATCGACTGGGATGGCCAGAGGATCGAGAGTCCCCGAGCATTCAGGGAAGCGTTGCTGGGACAGGGTGCTGAGTTTCTGCGAACGGTGACCGAGAAATTGTTTTCTTATGCTTTGGGACGAGGTGTAAATTTCTATGATGCTCCGACTGTTCGACAACTCGTACGTAATCTGGAGCGGGACGAATACCGTTGGTCGTCGCTTGTGTTGGGTATTGTTAAAAGCGCACCGTTCCAGATGCGACGGGTATCGGATTCGGTAGAGTCGGTTCCCGCAGCCGATGTTTGCGCTGCGGGTGGAACCGATAGTTGCGGCACTAAAGCTGCTAAAGGATAATTGCACGGGAGTCAGCCATGTTCATACGCAAGATGCATTTGCCGCGTCGCACCGTGTTACGTGGATTGGGCGCGACCCTTGCCCTGCCACTTCTAGACAGCATGGTGCCCGCGTTTACGGCACTCGCTAAGACTGCTGCGGCGCCAGTGCGCCGGCTGGGTGTGTTCTACGTTCCCAACGGAATGTCAATGCCGTACTGGTCTCCTAAAAAGGAGGGAATGCTGGCTGACCTTCCGCCGACATTGAAATCGCTGAAAGAGTTCAAAGATCGTGTCCTATTGTGTGGTGGATTGGACGATGAGGCCGCCAATCGTGTAACTGGAGGTGGTGACCACGCGCGCTCTGCCGGGACTTTTCTTACGTGTGTTCCTTTCAAATTGACAACTGGCGCAGATGTGTACGCATCAATATCGATGGATCAAATTGCTGCGAAGGAATTGGCGAAAGAAACGCAACTCGCGTCGATTGAGCTCGGGATCGAATCGAATTCAATGCTTGGGTCGTGTGATGCGGGAGCAAGTTGTGCTTACACGAATACCGTTGCGTGGCGCACACCGACAACGCCGCTTCCGATAGAGAATGACCCACGTGCCGTTTTTGAACGATTGTTCGGGACGAGTGGGAGTACAGATCCAGCGGCGCGGCTAGCACGTATGAAGAAGGATCGTAGTGTTCTCGATGCTGTTAGTCATGAACTTGGGAATTTGGAACGCGTTATCGGTCCAGGCGACCAGCTTAAGCTCGATGAGTATTTGTCGGCTGTACGTGATGCCGAGCGACGTATCGAGATGGCCGAACGCCAGAATACGAGGGAACTTCCGTTGGTGGATCAACCAGTCGGTACACCGAATGACTACGCGGAACACGCGAGACTGATGATGGATCTCCTTGCGTTGTCGTACCAGACTGATTTGACGAGAGTTTGCACGTTTATGCTGGCCCGTGAAGTGAGCGCTCTCGCATATCCTGAAATCGGAGTAGCGGATTCACACCATCCGTTGTCCCATCATCAGGATAAGCCACAGAATCTTGAGCGCTTGCATCGTATTAACGAGTATCACTTCCGTCAGTTTGCCCATTTAGTTAAGACTATGGCTGAGACCCCTGAGGGCGATGGTACGATGCTCGATTCCACGCTGTTTCTCTATGGTACGGGGATCAGCGACAGCAATACACACTTCCATGACGACTTACCCATCGCGTTGATCGCCGGGAAGAACACTGGGGTCACAACCGGGCGCTATGTTCGGTATCCACAGGGCACTCCGTTAGCTAACCTGTACACGACTATTTTGGAGAAGATGGGATTCCCCGTTGAGGAGTTCGGAGATAGTACGGGCGTGCTTAAGAATCTCTCTGTGTAACTGTGTTTACTGCCTCAATACTTTACGTTTCGTCATTAAAACACAGTCCCCGGCTAGATAGTTAATGGTTCTACGCACCGGATACTAAACGCGTTCGAAGGCGGCCGCAATTCCTTGGCCCCCGCCAATGCACATCGTGACGAGTGCACGTTTTCCCTCTATACGGTTGAGTTCATAAAGTGCTTTGACCGTTAAGATTGCTCCGGTCGCCCCAACTGGATGACCAAGTGATATTCCACTCCCATTAGGGTTCGTACGGTCAGACGGCAGTTTAAGGTCACGGCAGACCGCTAGTGCCTGCGCGGCGAAAGCTTCATTAACCTCAATAACATCGAAATCATCGACCTTTAAGTTGGTTTTTTTGAGTAATTGGCGTACGGCTGGGATCGGACCGATTCCCATGTACTGGGGGTCGACACCTGCGAAGCTATATGCCACCAGTCGCCCGAGTGGAGTGAGACCACGTTTTTCAGCTAACCGACTTTCCATCAACACTATGGCAGCGGCTCCATCATTGATGCTGGATGCATTGCCCGCTGTTACCGTTCCTCCTTTTTGGAACACAGGACGTAATTTGCCAAGCTTCTCGATCGAACTGTCTGAGCGAACAGTTTCGTCGGTATCAAATATGATGCTGTCGCGCTTTACCTGGATTTCGATCGGTAGGATTTGACTCCTAAAGTAACCTTGCGAAATCGCATGTCCTGCACGTTGGTGACTCTCTACCGCCAGAGCGTCTTGGTCTTCTCGTGACACGACGTATTTCTTGGCTACGTTCTCCGCAGTAATTCCCATATGGCAGTCGTCAAATGGGTCATGAAGCGCACCTACCATCATGTCCGTAAAGCTTGTGTCATTCATTCTGGCTCCCCAGCGCAGGGCCTGGGATATATACGGACTGCGACTCATGTTCTCTGCGCCGCCTGCGACCGCCGTGTCCGCATCGGCGAGCATGATCGTCTGGGCTGCCGTCACGATAGCCTGCAACCCGCTTCCGCAGAGCCTGTTTACGGTCACTGCCGGTGTCTCGTGCGGTAGTCCTGCGTCGATGGCAGCCACCCGCGCAAGATAATGGTCACGGGCTTCGGTGTGGATCACGTTGCCAATCACCACATGGTCGACATCACTTGGCTCGATCCCTGCTCGACTTACCGATTCCCGTACGCACTGTGCTGCTAGCGTAGTGGGTGGGCTGTTCTTTAAACTTCCGCCGTATCCGCCTATTGGTGTTCGTACGCCTCCAATTACCACCACATCGCGTGCCATTTATACGCTCCTCGTTTCACGTTACAAGCGATGAATTAGACACTGGTCTTGGAGTCGATCGCAAGTCCACGTTAAGGTAGAAAGCGAGTTGGATGCTCAGAGACGGATTCTGTCCTCTTGTCTGGACTTTAACTGAGTGCGACTGGTGTCTAAAAAGTAGCGAACGCATCCTAAGGCGTTTGCTTGGTAAAGTCTGCGCAGCCAAACGAGATCCGAAACGAAGGAGGTTAGAAGACAAGGTTGTTCTGGGTAAGATTGCCATCGCCATTTCACTGGATCCACTGACAGTCGAGTTTGGTCGCGGCGAGAGGGGGATTGACCGAATCCGTCTGCGCTGGAAGTTGATGGACAGGCATATGCGATCGGCATGTAAGCTATTGAGGGGTTGGTATTAAATGAAGTTAGGATTGTTGTTTGTTTTTGGCTAACACTGCTGACTCTGGGGTAGAAAGATCGAGGAGGATTCAGATGAAACGACTCTGCGCACTTCTGAGCATCATCGCACCTGCGCTGCTAGGGGCACAGGAGCTGGGTTTGGTCGAGTGGCCGTACGTAGGAGCAGAACAGGGGCACTCCAAGTACTCCTCCGTTGATCAGATTAACCGTTCGAATGTAGACCAACTGGAGATTGCATGGGAGTGGGAGCCCAATGAGATGCCGATGCCAGAGCTAGGTGTTCGGCCAGCCAGTTTTCAGGCCACGCCGTTAATGATCAACAACGTACTATATATCTCAACAATGTACAACCGTGTGGTAGCTCTTGATGCGGAAACCGGCGCTGAACTCTGGGCCTTCGACCCGAAGGCATATGAACGTGAGCCGCGTCATAGTTTCCACCATCGTGGGATTGCCTACTGGCGTGACGACAACGATTTTCGGATTTTTCTGAATAGCCGTGACCGGCTCTTTGCAATAAACGCCGAGACAGGGCAGGCAGTGGCTAGTTTTGGCGAGGGTGGGAGTGTGTCGCTCACCGATGGACACGGTCGACCGGTCGATTCCGCCGACTTCGACCAAACTTCCCCACCGGTAGTTTTTGAAGACTTAGTGATTGTAGGCAGCCGGGTTCCAGATCGAGTGCAACGCAAGTTCGACCCTCCGGGGACAGTCCAAGCCTATGATGTGCGGACTGGAGAACGTCGGTGGGTCTTTTTCACGATCCCGCAATCAAACGATGATTTTGGTGCAGATACATGGGAAAACGAGTCGTGGCGTTATACCGGCCATG
>Ga0315338_1000373_pt1 | contig 116306 bp, 107 predicted proteins | sample ASW8metaG_FD_204518 | JGI IMG/M metagenome (GOLD analysis project Ga0315338, IMG submission 204518) | Ammonia-oxidizing marine archaeal communities from Monterey Bay, California, United States - ASW #8 | ecosystem: Environmental > Aquatic > Marine > Coastal | place: USA: California | collected...
CGCGGGCAGAAGCAGCAATCACCCGCGCCCGCCTCCGCCGCCTCATCGCCGACATCGAATCCCGCCCCCCAAAGCCACTAGCCGGGCCGCGCCGCGAACTCACCCTCACCTCCGACGACCCCGTATCGGGAGATAACCACCCCGAGCGCCGCAACCTCCTCGCCACCGCCACCAGAAGAGAAACCGACTCCGGCCCGCTCACCTTCAGGGAGGTCCGCTACCCGCTCGCCCACGAAGCCGGCCACCAGTCCCTGGCCGACATCCTCACCCTCTCCCAGACCACCCTCGAACTCCTCGCCCCCGACGAAGGCCTCGACGACGCCACCCTCGCCGACCTCTACTTCCTCGACATCGAAACCACCGGTCTCGGCGGCGCCGGCGCCATCGCCTTCCTCGTCGCCACCGCTCGTTTCGAGGTGGACCCCGCCGGCAACCCCGAGGAACTCGTCCTCACCCAGTACCTCGCCGAATCCCCACCCGAAGAGAACTCCCTCCTCGAAGCCCTCATCGAGGACGCCCGCTTCAAAGACGACCCCGTCCTCGTCACCTACAACGGCCGCACGTTCGATGCCCCGCTGCTCGACGAGCGCGCCACCATGCACCGCCGCCGTGCCGGCTTCGACGGCCTCCGTCAGCTCGACCTCCTCCGCCCCGCCCGCACCTCGTTCAGGGCCCTGCTCCCCAACTGCAAGCTCGCCACCATGGAGCACCAGGTCCTCGGCATGACCCGCCCCTCCGAGGACATCCCCGGTTCCGAGGTTCCCCACTGGTACTTCCGCTTCCTCCGCACCGGCGACCAGCGCATGCTCAACCCGATCGTCGAGCACAACGAACTCGACATCATCGGCATGGTTGGCCTGCTCGCCTGGCACGCCGCCCACCTCGACGACCAGCGCCAGCCCGGCCAGCGCGACGCGCTTGGCCTCGGCCGCCTCCTCACCGCCCGCGGCCTCGAGGACCGCGCCATCCCCTACCTCGAGCGCGCTATCTCACCCGTCCCCGCGATCGCCGGCCCCGCTGCGTCCCCGCGCTCGGCCGCCCGCGCCCGACCGCCGCGGGCGGCAGACCTCCTCGCCAACACCGGTCGAACCGTCTACGAACCCGAAGTCCGCCCACCCCCGGATCCGAGCGAGGACGCCCGGATCCGCGAAGAGGCCCTGCTCCGCCTCGCCGCCCTCCACAAGCGCGCCGGCGACCGCGACCGCGCCGTCCGCCTCTGGCACGAAGCCCTCGCCCTCCCCGCCACCGCCCCCCTCGAACCCCTGATCGAACTCGCCATGCACTACGAACACCACCACCGAGATTTCGTCGCCGCGATCACCCACGCCCAGGCTGCGGCTGATCATGTTTCAACTCACCTTCACCCCCATGATCCAGCCCGCACCGCCCGCCTCAGATCCGCGATCGACCATCGCCTCACGCGGTTACACTCCCGACTGGAACGAGAGCGCCGCCGAGCCTGACCGGCTCGCACTGCCCACCACCGGCCGCTCGTTCAGCGGGGGCATTGATGCACCGATTCCTCGGGTTCGGGGTGCTCGTCCTTGCGTGGGCGTTGATCGCCACGCACGGCGCGCCCCGTGACTCGGGTGTCGCAGCGACCGCGGCGGCCCTCCCGGCCTCCCCGGTCTCGCTTGAGCGAGCCCCGCTCTTCGTCCCGCTCGCCGTCGAAGCTGCCCTCGAGCCGATCCGCGCCGACGTTTGGCAGGCCGCTGGCTTCACCGGCTACCAGCGCTCCGTCGCAGTCATTGACGCTGGTTTCGAGGGCTATACCGACGCGCTCGGCGTGAGCCTGCCCGATTCGGTCGAGGTGCGATCGTTCCGTGGCGACGGCGACGCGAATGCGGGAACGGACCACGGCCTCCGCGCGGCAGAGATCGTCCACGCAGTCGCGCCGAATGCTCGCCTCTATCTCGTGAACTTCGAGACCGAGCCGCAGCTATCGGCGGCTGTGGACTTCCTGATCGCTGAGCGAATCGATGTCGTCTCCTTCTCGCTTGGCTTCATCCACGCGGGGGCGGGCGACGGGACTGGAACGGTCAACGCCATCGTTGAGCGCGGGGTCAGCGCCGGGATTGCGTGGTCAGTGGCCTCCGGCAACTGGGCTGAGCAGCACTGGGGCGGCGCCTTCACTGATGAGGATGGCGACTCGATCCACGAGTTCGCTCCGGGCGAGCAGCTCAACGGCCGCGAGTTTCTCGCCGGTGATCTGGTGATCGGGTCCTTGCGTTGGTCCGACGTCTGGGGCGCGGCCTGCGCGGATTATGACCTCGAGCTGTTCGGCCCGGACGGGGCGCTGGTTGCCGCATCGCGAGACATCCAGAACTGCAGCGGTGACCCTGTCGAGAGCGTGCAAGTGCTGGCGACCAAGGCCGGCACGTACTCGGCGCGCGTCATCGAGGCCGACACCGAAGCACCCGCCAATCTGAGTTTGCTCCTGCTCGGCAGCCCAGACCGAGGTGACACGCTGACGATCCCCGTGGCGGCCGGTTCGCTCTCACAGCCCGCCGACTCCTCCGGGGTGTTGTCGGTGGGCGCCCTGCACAACGGGAGCAGTATCGAGGCGGCCTTCTCGTCTCGTGGTCCAACCACCGACGGGCGATCGAAACCAGATCTCTTATCGCCGACGGGCGTGGTGAACAGCGCGGGCGAGACGTTCTCGGGAACATCGGCTGCCGCGCCCCATGTCGCTGGAATGCTCGCGCTCCTCGGCGAGGCGTTTCCCGGGTCGAGTGCCGCTCAGCTCATCGCAGAGCTACGGACGAGGGGAGAGGCGATCGCATCAAGCTCGACTCGCGCGGGGAACCTGGGCGCGTTGACTGGCCTCGGCAGCCTGCTCCCCGTTGGGGGCGATGAGGCGGCGTTCCTGGGGCAACTACCCGAATCAGGCGGGATCGCCCTCCTCCAGTATCGAGGCCCCGACGGCTATCCGCTCCGCTTCGCCCACCTGCTGACAGATCTCGTCGAAGCGAACGCCTACTTCCGCCTCGACGTCGAGGCCCAGCGCTGGGACACCTTCATCCGAGGCGCTCCAGACTTCGTCCAAGATTTTGAGCGGTTCAACGACGATGACCTGGTGATCGGGCTGTTCCCGGTCTTGGGCTAGCGGCAGCTACTCTGCTGCCTCGGGACCGGGGAGCGTGCTGTCGGTCCGTGGGGTGCCCGCCACACTGCTCAGCGCCGCGGCCGCCTCGTCGGCGGTAGGTGCCTGGGCAGGCGTTCCGAGGTAACGGGCTGCGGTGATGAAAGCGCCTTCTGCCGCGACCTGAGCGTTGTCGAGGATCTGCTGTTCGTTCTCGGATGCGACCGACGCCTGATCGAGAACCTGTTGGCCCTTGAAAGTCGTCTGGTAGGCGACCCACGCTGACTGACCAGTCACCGTTTCGGGCCGCGTTTCGATCGTCCGAGCGACCGTCGAGCTGGTGTCCGCGATATCACGAAGGAGCGAGGTGTCGGCGGGTTGTCCCTGGGTGGTCAGCGCAGCTAGGCGCTCAAGGAGATCGACATAGCTGATGATCTGGTCATCGATCGACAGCGACGTCAGGTTGACGCGCCCCGGGTCCGACAGCGTGTCCGCCGGGGCCGCGGAGACCGCTGGTTCCGAGGCTGGTCCGGGATCGGCCGTCTGCACCGTGAGCGGAGCCGTGCTCGACCCGCCTCCGACCGCGATGACGGTCACCACAAACGTGGCGATCGAGGCGGCAGCGGCTGACGCGACGGAAGTAAAGAGACCGTTCCACCGTTGGAGCAGAGACTCACCACGGCCCTCAGAGACGGCCGCACGCGGCGCACGAGGAGTGGCGGCCATGACCCGTCGGCGGGAGCGCTCGTGGAAACTGCGGAATGTTCCGTGGGCAGTGGGCGCATTGAGGGATGTACGAACGACGCTCGCCGTTCGCAACAGAGCGGTCAGCGCAGGGTCTTCGACCGGGTCGAGGTCCAGCGGCCGGTTGTCTTCTGCGGACGTCAGCAGCTCGGACAAGCGTGCCGCCTCGATCTGCTCAGGCTCGAGGCCGAGTAGCTCCGGGCGCTCGGGGCGCTCGTCTGCGGGACGGTTGCTGGGCCGGTCGTCGCTCATCGCGCGCTCTGGTTCCCGTCCGTGCCGGCAGCAGCCGGCTCGCTGGTCATGCTCGCCGCCTGTGCGCCGAGCAGTTCCCTCAGTCGTTTTACGCCCTTGTGCTGGAGGACCTTCACGTTGCTCTGTCGCTTGTCGAGCGCTTCCGCGGTCTCAGCGACATTGAGCCCGGCGCCGAAACGGAGGCGAATCACCTCGCGTTGCGCGTCCGGTAATTGCTCCACCAGCTCAAAGACCTCCTCGATCGTGAGCTGGGTTTCCGCCAGCTCGGCTGGTCCGCGGTCCTCGTCCGGAATCCACTCAGGGACTTCGAACGACGGGCCACGCACGGCGGCACGCCGGTGATGCGACGCGACGTGGTTGTGAGCGATGCGGAAGAGCCAAGCGCCGAAGGGACTTCGGTCGCTGCCGCCCAGATCCCGCCACTCAAACCTGCCGATCGCACCCAGGGCCTTGATGAAGATCTCTTCAGCAAGGTCCTCGGCGTCGGTTTCGTTTCCGACTCGCGCGAGGCAATACCGGTACAACCGGGCGACGTAAGCGTCGTAAAGCTGACCAGTCGAGTCCTGGTCGCCCTCCGCGCAGCGCCGCACATGCTCGCGCTCTTCGGAAACAGTCAGCGAATGGGGTGTATCAGCCAAAAGGCGGAATCCCTGCGCGTCAGCCCGACGATCCCCGCCCAGCCGATGCGCGTTGACGCTTCGACTGATGGGGAGAGTATAGGCCCCGGCGCGATGGGATGAGGCACCCCGGTCGCATCAGTCATAACGTCAGTCGGGTCCGTCGGGTTAACAGCCTCCGCGAATCTCCGGGGGAACCCCGAGTAGATCGCATCACATTCCTCATACACAGTGTTAACCCATCCGCGACCTGGCGCGTTTCCTTTCATGTGCCGGGTTCCGTCCCGGGCTGCGCTTGTGCGTGGTCGGGCGAGATCTAGCGGAAGAGGAACATGTTCAGCCAGGTCGGACATCGGGCAGCCCTTGTGGCGTTCAGCTCGAGCGGCGGCACAAGCACGTCGCGATGCACGGCTGGCCTCGAACACGGTCGACGGGAGGCCCTCGGGGATAGCGGTAACCGGATTGAATAGCGAAGTACTGTTTCTCAATCGAAGGATTGAACACTTGACTGCAGCAAAGAAAATGACGGCCTACGGTGCCGTCGTCGTTGCCGCGCTGGTGATGGGTTTTGCGCTTCTGGCGACCGCTTCGGCGGCTCCGTCGACCTCCGACCAGTCGGTGACTGTCACCGACGCTGCCGGCGCGACGGTGATTACCCTGACCTCGACGGACAACACGGGCACGCTCGTGGTTACGGCCGCGGACGAAGGCACGTTCTCGATCGTGACGGCTCCGGCCAACGGAACTGTCTCGGACGTTGACGCCGCCGCGGTGGCGCTGACGACGACGTTCACGGCAGCTGCGGGGGCCGCGTCCACGACGCTGACCGTCGCTTCAACCGCGAACTTCCCGAGTTCCGGCCACCTGTTCATCGACAACACGGTCGCAACGACGATCAACAACACCATCGGTGCGTCGATGACCTTGGACCCGAACGACGAGGTCGTGTCTTACACCGGTAAGACCGGCACGACGTTCACCGGTGTTGCCCGTGGCGTTGGCCCGGAGACGGACGGGTTCGCCCACACCGTCGCCAACACGACGATTCACCCGATCTCCTACTCGACGATCGCGGTTTCGCCGGCGGCTGACGCTGACGGCAGCGTCAACCTGCTGGACGCGTCGGGCTTCGTCACGCCGACGGTTGTCGGCTCGATCGTGTTCCTGGGCGGCACGCCTGAGGCGAACACGGTCAGTGGCAAGACTGGCAATGCACTCACCGGGCTGCTCGACGGCGTCGGTGCTGGTCCGCTTCCCGCCGGCCACGCGGTCGGTGAGAGCGTGATTCAGTTCGGTTGGAAGGTCGACACGTCGGCCGCCAGCTACGACCCGAACGCTGGTTTCCTCGGCGCGGACTCGTTCGTTACGGCGAACTCGAACGTGGCGGCGAACCGCACGGTTTCGGTCACGGTTGTCAGCGACCTCCCGGTTGCAGATGACCTCACGGCGAATGTCGTAGCGACCCTGCCGGTGGCACTGCCAATCATCCTCAACTTCAGCGGTTCTGACAGCAGCGCCGTTGGTGGTGGTTCCTCGCTGGCCTTCACCGCGCTTCCGCAGAAGGGCCTGCTGACTACGGTCACGCCGGCACTCACCTGCACGAACGTGACTGGTGCCGTCCTCGGCGAAGTGATGACGAACTGCTCCGCAGCAACCGTCTACACCCCGCTGCTTGGTGCGACGGGAACCGACACGTTCACGTACACCATCACTAACGGTGGTGACACCTCGGCCGCCGCGACCGTGACCGTCACCATTGGTGGCGTCCCGGCCCCGACGCCGGGTGCTGGCTTCGCGACCGCGCTGGTCGCTGGTGTGAACCTCACCACCTACGGTGGCGGCACGCTGGCTGAGCTCGCGACTGACGCGGCTGCCGGTGGCGCGACTTCGGTCTCCGTCACCGTCGCTGGTGCGTTCCTGGTCCACGTCGTCGGCGCGCCCGACTTCGTGAACGCGGCGTTCGCCGCCAACTTCCCGACCGGCGTGCCTGCTGGCACTGTCGTTCTGGTGCTGGTGTCGAGCTAGTTAGCTAGGGCAGGCTAAGCCCTCGATTTTCAACGGTTCGACCGCTCGGGCGAAGTGCTCGCCCGGGCGGTCAGAACCGGAGACATCGAGGACACAAGGAGTCGGAATGACTTTTTTGCGCAAGACATTGGCTCTGGGCGCTGCCTTCGCGGTCGCTGTGTCGCTCTTCGGAGCGCTCTCGACCACGGCGCACGCTCAGACGAACCCGCCGTTCACCGCCTACGGGACTGGTGCAACTTCGGGCGATGAGGTTGGCGTTTGGGCTGGAACCACGCTGTGCACGACGGCCACGGCCGACGCGAGCGGCAACTGGGGTCCGGTCCAGGTTGGCGAGACCCTCGGCGACTGCTCGTTCTCCGATGGCGACACCATCTCGTTCTCACTGAACGGCGATGTTGCTGACCAGACCGAGACCTGGGCGGCCGGCGGTGCTCCCGCTGACGTCGCAGCTGGCACGGTTCTGACCGCGTCCGGCGGCGGCACCACGCCTCCGGTCCCGGGCGACACCGGCAACGCCGGCTTCGCCAGCGACGCGGGCACGAGCTCGATCGCGGCACTGTTCCTCGCTGCCATGGCAGTGATGATGGTTGCTGGCGGTCGCGCGGCGACGCGCACTCGCTAGAGCTTTCGACTTCGGTCGATACTCACGGCCGGTCTTCGTGCAGGAAACTGCGCGAGGGCCGGCCGTTTCGCATGTCCGCGCAGTTCGAGGTGTATGACGGGACGAGCCGAGCGCGTGCTCAGTCTGCGAGTAGCGAGGTCAGAGCTGGTTCGAGCTCTTCGATCGGGACGAACGCCTCGAAGCGGTGGGTGACGAGGCCCTCTGCGTCGAGTAGGAACGTCCACTCGTCTGTGCGGAGCCCCCATTCATCGAACAGCGGTGAGCGAATCGCCCGCTCGAGGCCGCCGCTCCGCAACTCCACCGGGTTCTCGAACAGATCGACGTGGATGTAGTTCGCTACCGCGGGATACCTCGTGCGGAGCTCGCTCATCACCTCGACCTGAGGGCCGCAGAGCGCGTTCGTGCAGAACCCGGGGCTGGCGAAGACGACCATCGTTGGACGGCCGGTCTCAACGGCGTCCGCGATCGTGAGCTCATACAGAGCGCGATCGACCTCGGCGCCTGTCGTGAGGTTCGCCACGTCGTCGACATCGGCGATCGTGCGACTCACGCTGGCTGGCGCGAGCTCTCCGACTGCCGGTGACTCAGTGTCCTCGGGGATCGCGACGGGGAACGTGATGGTGGCGATGTCGCCGCTGGGGGTCGGTACGGCGACCTCGAACGTCCACTGGCCGGCTCGGTCGAACGAGAATTCGCTGACATAGATACCGCGGATACCGAGTGGGAACTCGTAGAAGCGGCTTGTCGCCTCCTGGCTCGGCTGCTCGCGAGCCTGCGGCCCGAAGCTAGACACCTGCACGATCGGAAGGCGGACCAGACCGTTGGCGTCGCTCAGGACGAAAGCGACACGATGCGTTCCAACCGCGAGATCCGGTGTGCCGAGGATGACCGCAAGACCGGTCGACTCGTCCTGGTGTCTCGGATACCCGCCGCCCAGGACCAATCCGGCACCGGTCGGTGTCGCCAGCTGGTCAGCTGAGCCCCCGCCGCAGCCGACGAGAATGGCCACAAGTAGGGCGGCTCCAGCGACTCGCGCCGCCTTCGTGGCTCGCGCGGTCGAGCACCACCGAGTAACGGTCGGCATCAGTACTGGCTAGCGCCCTTCTCGAGGTGGTTTCTCCAGTCTACGAGCCCCACGGCGGGAGAGCGTAGTCGTCGATACGATGGAACCCGCGGTCGCTCGGTGACGTTCTGTGACCGAGGCAACGTTGCGTCTCCGTGGAGGGGCGCTATCGTAGCGATGTCGCGTTCGACGCTCTCACGCGACGATGTCCTTTACGCGCGGGGTGATGTGAGGAGCTGCTGATGGAGCGGCTGCAGGATGCGGCACGCTCGGTCGTTGCCTGGTGGCAGGGCCAGCAGTTGTTCGTTCGAGGTGGAATGCTCGGTGCGGCCGGGCTGTTGCTGGGCGCCGCCGTCGCGACAGTGGTCCTGGCAGGAGGGTCAGACGACGCTGGCGTGGTCGTCGCCACGCCGACCGTTGTCGTTGCGGCGTCCACGACACCGTCGCCGACGACCGAACCGTCGAGCCCGACGCCGACGGTCGAGCCGACACCCTCCTCGACGGCGACCGGCACGCCAACGCCCGAGCCGACGGCGACGCCTGAGCCGGCGATCACGACAATCGAAGAGCTCGTCTCACTCCACGGTCATCCACCCGGCTACGACTACGCACGGCTCCGAATCCCGTTTATTGGTGTCGATGCGCCGGTGGGTGCCAGTTTCGTCGGCGGCGCCTCAGGAGCGCAGATGGGCACTCCGGAGGGTCCCGCGACGGTGTTCTGGTATGACATGAGCGAGTGGGCGGGCCTCGGCGGGGCACCGGGCGCGGGGGGCAACGCGATCTTCTCGGGGCACGTCGACCTGGCTTCGTACATTCCGTATGCGGATGTGAACTACCACGGCGGCGCCATTTTCGCTGATCTGGAGCTGCTCTCGCAGGGCGACCGCATCTTCATTGATTTCAACGGCGAGACGCTCGAGTACGCCGTGTCCTGGAAAGAGCAGGTGAACGCGGGCAATAGCTCGCGCTGGGGCGAAATCTGGAGCGGCGATGTCGTCACTGACTCGATCACCATCTACACCTGCGGCGGAGAATTCGATGTGAACGGGCGAAGCTACGTGGATCGTGTCGTCGTTCGGGCAGAGCGCGTCTAGGCGGGCGACGGCTAGTTTGATTCAGCCGCCCCAGCGGTCCGCCAGCCGCTCAGGTCCTTTCCCATCAGCGTTTCCATCTCGTTGATCTCCAGTTCGAGAACGTTCTGGATGAGTTCAACGGTCGCTGCGCTGGGGACGGGTTTGCGATCGAGCAGCCGCTCGGTGCGTTGAGATGGCGGAGAGGGTGGGATTCGAACCCACGAAGAGGGTTGCCCCCCTTACCCGCTTTCCAGGCGAGCCTGATCAGCCACTCCAGCACCTCTCCGCGAGGGGTTGTGGTACCGCTGGGTTGCTGTTGGTTGAAGTGGGCCGTGTGGCGGAGAGGGTGGGATTCGAACCCACGAGACTCTCGTCTACCTGTTTTCGAGACAGGCGCCTTCAACCACTCGGCCACCTCTCCACGAGCCAGTATAGGTGCGGCATCCTGAGGCTCAATCGGGGGGAGCGAGGGCTCACGTCAGTCGGTCAGCCGACCAGTCTTGCGGAGGTACTCCTGGCGGAGTTCGTCCTTCGCATTGGCCTGTTCTTCACCGGCCTCTTCCATCGCTCGGGCCAGTCGCCCACGCGAATCCACGAGCACGCTTTGAGCGCGCAAGGCGGGCTCCTGCAGGCCTTCCGGCAGCTCGGTGACGGCGTCTTCACGAGCCATCAAGCGCCGCGCGGCGGTAAACGCCGCTGCGCCGCCCGTGATGATCGCCAGCACGGTGCTGAACCGCATGCCGGCAAGGAAGCGTGCGACCCGGACGGGGAGCATCACGACCGTGATCGGCGCTGAAACGATGCTGCGAATCATCGTTGACCTCGAACGCTAGCTTCGTCGGGAGCGGAAACCGGTGATCGAGGAGATCCCGCGCCGGATGCCGCGGACGGCCGACACGACACGGATCACAGGATGTACCGCGTTGTCGGCCACGAATTCGGTCGTGCCGCGGACGTTCTCCGCAGTCTTGCGAACCTCTTCGAGGGCGGGACGCACCGGATCGTCAATCAGATCGCGGATCGAACCGCGGATGCTTCGGAGGATCAGGAAAATCAGGAACAAGACGGCGATGAAGATGATGAAGGCGAGGATGCCGACAACGCCGTAGACGACGATGACGAAATCGCGCCATTCCTCAACGCTCGGCCACGACCAGCCGAAGATGAGAACGTTTTCAATAACTTGGCTCAATGTCCCTCACCGTCGCGCACTGAAGGCCGACTCGCCATGCTACGCGGGCGCTCTGACGAGTGACAATCGGGGAGCCCGGCGCTGATCGTCGCGTCTGCGCGATCTCACGCTCGACCTTGAACGATGGTGCCGCCGCCAACCACCTCCGTGCCGCGATAGAGAACCGCTGCCTGGCCGGGCGCTGCGGCGCGGACCGGCTCGTCGCATTCGAACGCGAATCGCTCGTCGGACAAAGCAGTCACTCGTCCGCGCACCTCTGCGCCGTGGTAACGGAGGCGCGCGGTGAGGCGCTCGCCGATCGTCGGCGCGGCGCCGACCCAGTGCGGCTCGATCGCCGTCACCTCGCGCGTTCCGAGGTCAGCGTCGCCTCCGATGACGACGATGTTCCGCTCGGCGTCGATACGCGTCACATATCGAGGACGTTCGGCGGTGACGCCGATGCCGCGACGCTGGCCAACGGTGAAATTGGCGATGCCCTCGTGGTGGCCGACGGTCTCTCCCGCTGACGTCTGGATCTCGCCGGACGGCGTCGTGAGTCCGCGCTCGCGGAGCACGGCCCGATAGTCGCCGCCGGGCACGAAGCAGATATCGACCGAGTCCGGCTTCTCGGCGAGCGGGAGCTGGTAGCGCCGCGCGATCTCGCGCGTCTCGTCCTTCTCGAGGTCGGCGAGCGGAAAGATCGTGCGCGCGAGCGCGGCCTGATCGAGCGTGTAAAGGACGTACGACTGGTCTTTCGCCGTGTCAGCGGCGCGGTGGAGACGCCAGGTGCCGTTCGACTCTTCGATTCCTGCGTAATGCCCGGTGGCCAGTCGGTCGACCCCCATGGCAACGGCGCGGTCGAGCAGCGTCGAGAACTTCACGTACTGATTGCAGTTCAGGCACGGATTTGGTGTCCGGCCGTTCGCGTATGCGTCGACGAACGGATCGATGACGTTCTGCTGGAACTCCCGTTCCATGTTCATCACATAATGGGGAATTCCGAGCGCCTGGGCAGCGGCTCGAGCATCGGCGACGTCTTCGATGCCGCAGCACGTGCGCTGCGAGCGGAGGACCGTCGCATCCGGCTCCGTATACAGCCGCAGTGTGACGCCGATGACGTCGTAGCCGCGCTCCACGAGGAGTGCCGCCGCGACAGCGGAATCAACGCCGCCAGACATTGCGACCAGAACCCGTTCCTTCATGTACTCAAGTGTACGGTCCTCCTCGTCAGGGTTCGTGGCCTGTTTTCAGCGGAGTCTCGCTGCTAGCCTCCGGGGTGAATTGGTTAGGCACCTGATCGAGAGGGAACTCAGAATGATGAAGCGATTGCTGATCTTTGGCCTGCTGCCGGCGTTGCTCCTGCTAGGCGCGGCATGCAGTAGTGATGACGACGGTGACGGTGACGACGATGCCGACGACCCGACCGCCACGGCAGCTGCGACGGAGGCCGGCTCGGACCCGACCGCCGCGGCGACCGAAGAGGCCACTGCGGAGCCGACTGAGGCGCCAACCGAAGAGCCGATGGACGAGCCGAGTTTCCTCGCGACGGTGAGTGGCGTGAGCTGCTCCGGCGACTGGACCAACTTGACCTTCGGGTCGACTGGTTCGTTCGAGGCCGTGTTCGCGGCGAACGAGGCAGGCGACGCCGGGACGGTGACGCTCACCCTCGGTGGGTTCGTGTTCGGGGTCGGTGGCGGCACGGTCGAGCTGCCACTCATGCTCGATGGCGACACGATCGTCGTCGACGCAGCAGCCGACTTCCTCGGAACGGCGAAGCTGACGTTCAACGCCGATGGCACGGCGGGCGAGTCTGTGTTCGAAGCGCCGCCGGCGTTCAACAACGCGGCCTCGAACGCCACGCTCGAGGACTTCGTCTTCGACGGGGCCGTGCTGACGACGACGATCCAGATCGACTTCGGGACCGGTGACACGGCAACGTCGGAGATCAACTCAAGCTGCGCGTAGCGGCGAACAACGACGCGGCCGGTGGAGACCGGTCGCGTCCTGCGTTGAGAGGGTGCAGCCGCTGATGTCAGGGCAGTCCGGCGCCTCGACGGCGGGCGATCCGATGCGGCCCGACCTCGAGCTGGCGCACGAGATCGTCGACTGGCTTGCTGACCGGCAAGCGGCTGATATTGTCCTGCTCGACCTGACCCCGCTTGCGGCCTTCGCCGACTACTTCGTCATTGGCACGGTGGACAACATCCGCCAGGCACGGGCCGTGATTGACGTCGTCGAAGAGGGGATGCGCGGTCGCGGCACCGACCGTGTTCGCGCCGAGGGCAACGCCGAGAGCGGATGGGTGCTGCTGGATACTGGCACCGGAATCCTGGTGCACCTGTTCTCGTCGGAGGCGCGCCTCCGCTACGACCTTGAGGGGTTGTGGAGCAAGGCGCAGGAAGTTGTTCGCGTCCAATAGTCCGGTCTCTATCACGGTCTGGTGGCGACGACGGCATAGCGTTCATCCGTCACTGTTTTTGCCCACAGCGCTGAGTCCCGGGCGAGGTCAACGACCTCGACGGTGCCGAAGTGCGGAGCCAGCGCATCCGAGAAGGTGTGTGCGCTGACACCTCCGTCCCAGGGCAGCTCAGGATTGGGCTCGGCAGGAGCGCTCCACTGTCCCTCGATCGCAACGAGGCGACCCGATGGGACGAGTAGGTTGGCCCACCGCGCCAGTGCGTCTTGCGGGTTCGGGAGCGTCCAGACGAGGTGACGGCAGACGATCGCATCGAATGATCGCGGATGGAACGGAGGGCGGGAGGCATCGGCGATCGCTAGATCCACCGTTGCTCCGACCCCGGCGGGTTCTCCGGCCGACCGGACTTTGTTTGCGGCCTCACGAAGCATCGGCCGCGAAAGGTCGATCGCGGTGACTTCGTGCGGCCGCTCCGCGAGCAACACAGCGAGTGAGCCGGTACCGCACCCGATGTCGAGGACCCGACGCGCCGTTGCCGGGATCCACCTGTGAAGGCGGCGTCGCCAGGCGTCTCGGAGCTGTGGGTGAGCGAGGCCATGGTCGGCCTCTTCATCGAAGCTTGGTGCCAGGCGGGACCAGAGCGCCTCGATTGACGCGGCGGAGCCTGTCGGCGTCACGATGCCTCCTCGCGCGACCAGCTCGAGGCGAGTCTGCGAGCGGGGGCTCAGTTAGCTACTCAAACACCCAGGTGTCGGTACCACGCTCCCAGGTCGTAACCGGGTGCCCGTCGAAGAAGATTCCGATCTCGCGATCCGCGCTCTCCGGGCTGTCCGAGCCGTGGACCAGGTTGCGGCCGATCTCGAGGCCGAGGTCGCCCCGAATCGTGCCGGGAGCAGCCTCAGTCGGCTTCGTCGAACCGATCGTCTGGCGCGCGGCGGCCACGGCGTCGACGCCCTCGAACACGGCTGCGACGATCGGGCAGGCGGTGATGTACTCCACGAGGCCTTCGAAGAACGGTTTGCCCTCGTGCTCCCCGTAGTGACGCTTCGCCATCGCCTCATCGACTTGGAGCAAACGCAGGCCAGCGAGTTTGAGCCCGCGTCGTTCAAGGCGTGCGAGCACCTCGAACGCGAGTCCACGCTGCATGGCGTCCGGCTTAACGAGGATCAGCGTTCGTTCCACGAGGAGTCCTTCTGAGCTAGCGACGAGGCGTCTTGGTCGGGTTGGGTCGGGTGATCGACGGCGGACGGAGGTAGGTCACGTCTGCCTGCGCTGGATCATCGTAGTTGTCGCGCTTGCGCGCGAGTTCGAGGACGGCGACGGCGCGTGAGTGCTCCGCGGCAGCCGCGTGGTCGTCACCGCGGCGCCCCGCGGCGTCGAGGGCATCTGTCAGCGCCTCACTCGTCTCGCCGCACCAGAGGGCGCCGGCCGGTGCGTTCGCCGCGCACTCCTCGGCTGTCGTGATCGAGGGCGGCACCAGTTCCGATGGCAGGCGTTCCGGAGCGGGGCAGGCATACGCGGCCCAGGCGATCCCAGAGCGTCTGGCATCGTGGACCGCGACCACGGCGCGCCCCGCCGCGGCTGTCCGCAGCAGCGGCATCGCCTCTGCTTCGAGGCGCGACACGGCCGCCAGGGGAACGTCCAGCGCCAGCGCCATCCCCTGCGCCGTCGCCACGCCGGCGCGCAGCCCGCCGTATCCGCCCGGGCCGACGCAGACCGCGAGGGCTGTCAGGTCGCGGCGCGCAATGCCGGCCTCGGTGAGGAGTGCGTCGATCTCCGCGAGCAGCTCCATCGACACCGTGGTGGCGACGCTCCAGCGCCGTTCGGCGGTCAGACCATCGGAGCCACCGATGGCAACAGAGGCCTTGGCCGAGGCGGTGTCGATCGCCAGCACCATCCCTATGCGAGTGCTCATCGACGTGCCTGCAATCCATCCAGCAATTGCTGGTAACGGACACCGGAAGCGACGCAGGTCAGTTTTCGGGCATTCGGCTGTTGCCGGTCTGTCTCAATCACGATCAGCAGATGCTCAGCCGGGAGTTCATCGAATGCGCGCTCAGGCCACTCGACCACAAGTACCCCGTCAGCGGTTTGATCGTCGAGGCGCAACTCCTCGACCTCAGCGGGGTCGGTGAGTCGGTACAGGTCGGCGTGATAGAGCGGCGGGCGGTCGTCCTCGGTGAGATGGGCGGCCATCAGGATGAAGGTCGGGCTGGTGACCTGTGACTCGAGGCCAAGTCCCTGACCAATGCCCTGCGTGAGCGCGGTCTTACCGGCGCCCAGCGGTCCCTGGAGCAGAACGACGTCGCCGGCGCGGAGCAGGCGCGCCAACCGCTTCCCGAAGGCGCGGGTCTGCGCGACGCCGCTGGTCTCGAAGCTCACCCGGTTGGCGGTGCTCATTGAGCGTCCGGGGTGCTGGAGTCCGCCAGCTGATCCCAGCCGCGGCGCGCCGGTTCATATGTCGCGCCCTGCTCGTCGAGGGCGATCGTGCGTCCTTGATGCCCATCGACCACTCGCCCGATAACCGTCACCTGCTCTTCGAGCCGGGCGATCGCGGGCCCGGGTCCGACGAGGACTAGCTCGAAGTCCTCGCCGCCCCCCAGCGCGAGGTCGAGCGCGCCCCCGGCTCCGAGGAGATCACGGGCCGCGGGGTGGACCGGCACGGCGGCCGCATCGAGTTCGATGCCGACGCCGGATCGCTCAGCGATGTGGTCGAGGTCTTGAAGCAACCCATCGGAGATGTCGATCGCGCACAGGAGACCGGCCCCGACCGCCGCCAAACCGGCTGCGGTGCGCGCGTGCGGGCGTCGGTGAGCCTCGACCAGCGGTGCGGCCTCAGGCGTGTCGCTCTCGCCGCGCTCAATCAGCGCGAGGCCAGCTGCAGACGCCCCCGGATGGCCGGTGACGGCGACGAGGTCGCCAGCACGGGCGGCGTCGCGGCGAAGGGCACGGGGCTGGCCATCTGCGAGCTGGACGCTGCCGTACGCGGCAATCGTGAACATCGTGGCGCTCCCCCGGACGATGTCGCCCCCGGCGACGCGAACATCGTGCGCGCGACACGACGCTGCGAGGCCGTCAACGAACGCGTCGAGGTCGGCCGGAGTGACACGCGGGCCGAGGCTCGCCGCGACCAGGAGGTACCCGGGGTCGGCCCCCATCGCCGCGAGGTCCGAGACGTTGGCGGCTACGGCACGCCAACCGACGTCCTCGAGGCTCATCGTGTCGGCGCGCCAGTGGGTGCCTTCGGTCAGTGCGTCGATCGTCGCGACAGCCGCCGGTCCGGCCGGACGCCAGATCGCGGCGTCGTCGCCGGGCGGTACGAGGATGTCTGTTGCCGCGGCTTCCCCGAGGCGTTCGATGATCCTGGAGATCAGCACGAATTCGCCGGGCTGGTCGGCGGTGGGTGATGGGCGCAGGGCGCGGTCGTCAGGCATCTGACGATTCTAGGGACGCCGACGGCGCAGCCGGAAGGCGGTCAGGCGTAGCCGATTCGCGAACGGTCGAAGATGGCGCCGCCGGAGGGCGGCGCCATCTGTTAGCTATCGTCGTCTTCGTCGTCGATCTCGGCCGCCGTCGGCGTACCGCTCCCAGCTCCGAGGTCGATCCGCGCGAGCGAGGCGACGCGATCGGTGTCTCCGACGTTCATCACCTGCACGCCGCGGGTCGAACGCCCCTGTTGGCTGATCGTATCCGCGCGCGTTCGCATCACGATGCCGTCGGTGGAGACGAGCATCAGCTCTTCCTCTGCGGCAACTACGGCGGCTACTGCGATCGGGCCGGTGGCGTCCGAGACGCGGAAGGTGAGGACGCCTTGCCCACCTCGGCCTTTGCTCGGGTACTCGCCGATCGGGGTGCGCTTGCCGAGGCCCTGCTCGGTGACGACCAGCAGATCATCTCCGTCCACGTCGACGACCAGCGCGATCAGCGTCGCGCCGTCGCGGAGCCGAATGCCGCGTACGCCGCCGGAGGCGCGGGATGCGACCCGCAGGCTGCCGACGTTGAAACGCATCGCCTGGCCGTCGGACGACACGAGGATCGCGTCGTCCGTTTCACTCGCAGCGCGCGCTGTCAGCAGCGAGTCACCGGCCTTGAGGTTCATCGCGATCAAGCCCGCTCGGCGGACCGAGGCGAATTGTTCGAGCGGCGTGCGCTTCACCTCGCCCTGCTCGGTCGCGAGGATCAGTGAGTCGCGCTTGAAGTCCTTCACGACCACGACGGCCGTGACCGCGTCTTCGGCGTCCATCTCAATCAGGTTGACCACCGGGAGGCCTCGAGCCTGCCGGGAGCCCTCGGGCACCTCGTAGCCCTTGAGCGAGAAGACCTTGCCATCGCGGGTGAACATCAGCAGTGAATCGTGCGTGTCGCAGACGATCAGGTGGCTGACGATGTCTTCTTCACGCGTTGCCATGCCGGTGATGCCGCGCCCGCCGCGACGCTGCACGCGGTAAGTCTCGAGCGGGACCCGCTTCATGTAGCCGCGGTCGGAGATCGTGACGGCGATCTGCTGGTGCGGGACCAGGTCTTCCTCGGAGAAGTCTTCGACGGCAGCCGCGAAGACCTGCGTGCGACGCGGGTCGCCGTACAGCTCCTTCAGCTCGTCGCAGTCGTCCTTGATCACGGCGTCGATCTTGCCGGGGTTCGCGAGCAAGTCCTCCAGCTCGGCGATCAGCGTCATCAGCTCGTCGTGCTCGTCCTGGATCTTCTGGCTCTCGAGCTGTGCGAGGCGCCGCAGCTGCATGTCGAGGACGGCCTGTGCCTGGCGCTCACTCAGCTCGAACGGAGCGGCCTGTAGCGCCGTCTTGGCAGCGTCAGCGGACTCGGCCGCGCGGATCGCGGCGATCACCGCATCGAGGAGGTCGAGCGCCTTGAGCAAGCCCTGGAGGATGTGGGCGCGTTCCTGCGCCTTCTCGAGGTCGAACTCAGCGCGCCGCCGGATCACTTCACGCCGATGGTCGATGAAGGCCTTCAGCGCTTCCTTGAGCGTCAGCGTCTTTGGCTGTCCGTTGTCGAGCGCCAGCATGTTGACCGCGAACGTCGAGCGCAGCGCGGTGTGCTTGTACAGCTGGTTCTTGACGGTCGCGTAGGAGGCGCCGCGGGATAGCTCGATCACCATCCGCATGCCGTGGCGGTCAGATTCATCGCGGAGGTCAGAAACGCCCTCGATACGCTTCGCTCGGACGAGGTCGGCGATCCGCTCCAGCAGGTTGGCCTTGTTGACCTGGTAGGGCAGCTCCGTGACGACGATCTGGGTCCGGCCCTGGGCCGACTCCTCCATCGTCATGACGGCCTGCATCGTCACGCGCCCGCGGCCGGTCGCGTATGCCTGCCTGATCTCGGCCTGATTGAAGATCGCGCCTGCGGTCGGGAAGTCCGGGCCCTTGACGATCTCCATCAGCTCATCAAGCGTCGCCTCCGGCTTGTCGATCACAAGCTTGAGGGCGTCGGCGATCTCGTTGAGGTTGTGCGGCGGGATGTTGGTGGCCATGCCGACGGCGATGCCGCTGCCGCCGTTGAGGAGCAGGTTCGGCAGTCGCGCCGGCAGCACGATCGGCTCGTTGATCGAGTCGTCGAAGTTGGGCTGGAAGTCAACGGTGTTGCGGTCGATGTCGACGAGCAGTTCGGTGGCGATCGGCGCGAGCTTCGCCTCGGTGTAGCGCATCTGCGCCGGTGGGTCGCCGTCAACGGAGCCAAAGTTGCCCTGCCCCGTGATCAGCGGGTAACGCATCGTGAAGTCCTGGGCGAGGCGCACCAGGGCGTCGTAGATCGCGGAATCGCCGTGAGGGTGGAACTTCCCCATCACCTCGCCGGTGACACGGGCGGTCTTCTTGAACGCGGAGTTCGGCCCGAGGCCGAGCTCGAGCATGCCGAAGAGGATGCGTCGCTGGACGGGCTTCAGGCCGTCGCGGACGTCCGGGAGGGCGCGCGAAACGATGACGGACATCGCGTAGTCGAGGTACGAGACGCGCATCTCGTCCTCGATACGGACGACCTCGCTGAGTTCTTCCGTATCGGTCGTGTCGGGCGGATCTTGGACCATGCGCACTCCATCGGTCGGCGGCCGCGCGAGGCGGTCGCACCCATGTTCGGATCGGTCAGTGGGGAGTGCCTGTAGTTTACCAGTTTCGACCGCTTACGCGGGGGCCCCGAGTGCCAAGAGAGCCAATGAATCCGGGGCGATCCATGATGTATCGGCGGCCCAGCTGACCGGGAACGCGAGCGGATCGTCGGATACCTCGATGCGCAGGCCGCCGTCGGGCGATGTGATCCAGACGCCGGTGCCGACGGTCGGCTCACGATGAACCGCCAGGAAGGCGGCATCGGGCGCCCAGACGATCGCGCAGCCGTCGATCAGACCTCGAATCACGGTTGTTCGCGGGTTGTACATCAGCACGGTGTGGTTGCTGCGATCGAGTTCGTAGGTCGAGACGGCGAGGCGACTGGAGTCCGGAGCCCACGCCAGCTCACCGACGTAGCCGCCAGCCACCTGCCGAAAACTCGTGCTCCAGGTACGCGTTTCGACCACGGCGAGTGCGAACGGTGTGCCGGTGATACTCCCGTACGCGAGGTGGCTCGAGTTGGGCGACCAGGCCACCGTCAGCGGGACCCCGGCGACGGCCGCGGCCAACGCCTTCGGGCCGGCGACGGCCGTCGGGTCATCTGGGCCCGCGACGGCGAGCGATTGGAGCCGTCGTTCGCCCGCGGAGACGTCGATCCACACGCCGAGGGCGTCGCGACGCACCGCGGCTAGGTAACGGCCGTCTGGGGACGGGTAGACGCCCCCGGCGCTGGACGCCCGTGCCGGGTGGTCTGCGACCGGCTCGCCCACGAACGATCGCTCAGCGATGTCAACGGTGACAAAGCCGCCCTCGCCGGTGAGGTAGGTGAGCACGCCGCTCGGGCGCGCCGCGGCGGGCCGGTCCGACTCCGTTTGGAGTTCGGCTTCGTTCGACGGGGCTCGAGGCGCTAGCGCCTCTGCTTGGTCGTCCGCCGCAGTCGCGGTGCGGACGACAGTCGCGGGCGCGGACGGACGATCCAGGGTCAGCGCGATCGACGCGAACCCGACTGCCCCGAGGAACGCGATCGCTGGGACCCAGGTCTGTAGGAAGCGAAGCATCGTGTCCTCCCGGAGGTTCCGAGAGAGATACACCGCTCGCGACGATCTGGTTCCGGCGCGGCCGAGCTAGCCGGGCGGTGCTTCGGCGAGCTCCACGACGACGGGCCGGTGGTCCGACCCGAAGCCGGGTCCGACTGTCACGTCGCAGACCTCGAACCCACGTTGCAGCACATGATCGATACGCAGCCCGAGCGGGCCGGCGCTGCTCGGCCAGCTCGGCGAATCGCGGCGACCGGCAATCGCAGACCGCAGGCCCGTGTTGTGGAGCAGCCCGGCGAAGCTTGGATCGAGCACGGTTGCGTTCATATCGCCAGCGACGATCGCGGACAGGTCGCCGCTGGCGAGCAACCCGTCGAGAACCTGGAATTGGCCGATTCGGACACTGTGCAGCAAGGCGGAACGAGAGTTCTGGGCGTGCAGGAAGTACAGCTCCGCCTCGAACGGCTCCGAGAGTCGCGCTTGCCACACTCGTCGTTCCTCAGACTGCCCGAAGACGTGATACGAGCCGACATCGGCGAGTGGGACGGTCGAGAGGATCTCGATCCAGCGTGGGCTCGAGGCCGCACGGTGGGGGTACCGGTCGTAGAGCGCACCGGCGTCGAGCGACGCATCGAACGTCATCTCCTGCAGGACGACGACGTGGATGCCCCGCTCTTCAGTGAACTGCGCGAACGCCTGAAGATCAGCAGCGCCGGCTTGCACGTTGAAGGTGGCGATCCTCAGTCGAGGCACCGCACCGCAGTCGTGGGCGCGGGCGAGGAGGGCGTCGGAACGAACCATGTAGCCGCCGGCGCCGACGACGATCAGCAACGACAGAATCGCGAGCGGCCACTGCCGCCCGAAGACCGCGTACGCGGCTGCGGCAAAGGCGAGCACCGTGACGTACGGGGCAAAGTTCAACGCATTGTCGACGAGCCAGCGCCATTCCATGACGCCATCGTCACCCAGACCGACTCCGGGGACGAATCGCACCGGTGTTCGTCGTTATGCGACGCGCCGCTCCGCCGTCCGCGAGGCACGTCGCTCGGCCTCGAGGCGGATGCCTCGCCGAATCGCATAGGCGTGTATCGACGACTCGAGGATCTCCTCGAAAGCGATCGCCAGCGCGAGGACGAAGAGCCAGAGGATGTGCCACTGCCACGCCGCGGCCACCGCGGTCAGCGTCAGTCCGAGGACGGCCAGGCGGAAGCCGCGGACGAATTCGAGGTTGTGTGCCGCATCGTGGTGCTTCGCCCATCCCCAGCCGAGTCGTATGCCACGGGCGGTCAGTCCGAGGCCGACCACTGCGAATGCCGCCGCTGGGATCGCTCGGTACGGGAAATCGACGATCGCCTCGAACACCATGCCCCTCCTCGGTCCCACTCGATCGTAGGGCGGAAGCGCGGCGTGGCGATTACCTCTCAGGTAGTCAGCGCGGGCCACCGCCCACGTAACCGTTATCCCCGATCGCCTGGAGGCTGAGCTGGTAGTCCTCGGGTAGTCCGATTGCTTGCGCGCCGCGGAGAATCGTGTCGCGGTACGCCGGGGATGGCAAGAACCCGTCCGGTTCCGGCGTGACAACCTGGTATGAGCGACAGGCGACGCGATCGCCGGCCGCGGTTTCGAGGTCTACGACCAGCCGTCGGTAAGCCGGCGGATCGCGAAACAGGCCCTCCTGCCGGTCCAGCGACTCGGCGTGCTCGTCATCGATCAGCCAGAGCGCGCCCCAGACCTCTCGGCCGGCGTCAGGTCGGATGTCGGCGACGCCGCCATGCCAGGTCTTCGTGCTCTCGATGCTGAACGCGAGCCGGTGATCGGCCAGGCGCGCCGTGCCGACGAGCCGGGCCGACGGACAGTGGATGTGTAACCGCGCCTCGTCGAGGTTGGACCCGTAGCCGAAGTAGAGGAATGGCGCCGTCATCGCTGCTCCCTTGCGATGCACGCGGCCACGAACGCTTCGAAGATCGCGGTCGACGCGCCGTGCATCGAGGGCTCATCGGCCATTTCTGGCCGTTCTGGATGCCACTGGATTCCGAGTGCCCACGTCAATCCGCGATCCTCGAGCGCCTCGACGACGTCTTGGGCCGCCGTCCCGCTGGCTACGAGGCCGTCCGCCACCGTCGAGGTCGTCACCGCCTGATGGTGGCGAGAGTTGACGTGGATCGAGGTCGCACCGGTGATCGTGGCGAGCAGGGAGCCGCTGGCGACATCAACGTCGTGCCAGCCGGAAGCGATCGTCTCGCCGTCGGGCCCGTAGCGCGCGCGGTGGGGTTCACGGTCCTCCAGGTGCTGAACCAGCCCGCCGCCGCACGACGTATTGAAGACCTGGTGTCCTCGGCAGATCGCGAGGATCGGGAGATCCTGCTCGCGTGCGCGTTGGAGCAGGGCTTCCTCGAACGCGTCGCGATCGGGGTTCACCTCCCGCACGCGATCCGATCGCGTCTCGCCGTAGCGCGCGGGATCGACATCGACCCCTGCCGTGAGCACGAGGCCGGCGAACGGACTGAGCGCCTCGACATCGTCGGCGCCGAGGTCAGCGGCGACCGGATCGCCACCTGCGCGGCTGATGCACGCCGCGTAGTCCTCCCAGCGCTCGCCGATCACCTCTTCGGCGCGGCTGATTAAGATCCGAGGGCGGGTTGGGTTGGTCACGACGCGCATGGTAGCGCCGGTGTACCCGTCTGGCGTCATCTACGCTTCGCATCGGAGGGCGCGTGCCGCTCATCGAGACCGTTCTCTTCGATATGGATGGCGTGCTCTCGCACTATGACTTTGCGCGCCGCCTCGAGGTGCTGGCTGCTGGTACCGGGCTCACGGCGACCGAGATCGACGAGCGCATCTTTAGATCAGGGTTCGACGCGCGTGCCGACGACGGGGCTTACACCGCCGATCAGTACATGGCGGAGTTCTCGCGGTTGCTCGGGGTGCCTGTATCGATAGCCCTCTGGCTCGACGCTCGTCGCGCTGGGATGTCGATCGACCTCGAGATGCTCGCCCTGGCGCGCGGGCTAGCTGAGCACACGACGATCGCGATGCTGACGAACAACGGGCCGGTGCTGCGGGCGCACCTTCCGGCCGTCGCACCGGCGATCGTCGAGACCTTCGGTGAGCGGGCATTCTTCTCGTGTCAGTTTGCGACCGGGAAGACCAAACCTGACGTCTTTGGGCTGGTACTCGCGGCGGTCGGGGGCGAGCCCGAGAGGACGCTCTTTGTCGACGACACCACGGACTATCTGGAGAACGCGCGTGTCGCGGGACTCCAGATCCACCACTTCAGGGGCATCGACAGACTGCGCGACGAACTCTCGGCGCTGGGCGTGCTCTGAGGGCTGGCGGCTCTGCTACGATGCCTCTTCCTCGTCCACCTCTGGCTCGTATTCGTCGTCAACGTCCGCCGGATCGGTCTCGTCAGCGTCGGCCTCGAGCTCGTGACTCAGTTCCGTTTCCTCGGACACGTCCTCGTCCAGATCCTCGACACCCGCGACCTCACGTAGTTCGCCGAGCGGGTCTTCGTCCTCGTTGTCGACACCAAGGTCCGGCTGGTCTTCCTCGACGAGCGCGGAGCGACGGGTGTACGCGCGAGGCGCCTTCTTGCGGGTTTCCGCGGCGGCGAGGAACGAGGCCTGCCCGACTAACGAAGCGTCGCGGCGGACCTCGCGGATGAACACGATCGCATTGCCGTCCGGATCGATGTTGCGAATCGAGACCTCGTACTGGTTGCCGCCCTCGATCAGGCGCTTCAGACGCAGGCCGGCCTTCGGCTCGAGGTAGCCGAGGATCGCGCCGTCGTCGGAAACGACGGCGACGCCCCGCGGATTGGACCGGAGTTCGGCAGAGTCGCCCGGCTCTAGCTTGGAGATCTCAACCGGGTTCGCCTGTTGGAGCTGGAACTCAGCTGCGGTGGCGGATGCGACCAGCGCGCCCGTCGCCCGCTCGCCGCTGCCGCCCTTCGCCTTGGTGGTCTTCTTCGCCTTCTTGGCCTTCGGCGAAGCCTGTTTCGAGGCCTGCTCCAGGCGGTCGAGGTTCTTCCGCGCGATCGGGTTGAACGAATCGATCTCGAGTGCGCGCCGGTAGGCCTCGATCGCCTTCTTCGGCTTGCCGAGCTCGGTCAGCGCCTTGCCGAGGCGATTCGCGGCTTCCACCTCGTCCGGGAAGTCGTCGAGGATCGCCGCGTTCGCGGCGGCGGCGCCCTTCCATTCGCCCGCCATGGCGAGGCGGATCGCTTCATCGGTCAGGTGCTTGCGGCGGCGTGGGTTGGCGGTTTCGGCTTGCTGAACCATCTAGTTGTCCTGTGATCGGCCAAGGCTGGCGACGGACCTGTTGCCCTCAGAACGCACGATGAAGGCGAAAGGTTTCCTCGAACCTCGTCGTCATTTCGGCCGACGGTACACATTCGCGGAAACCCCGAAATACATAGCGCGTCCTGAGACGCAGCTGTGATCAACCGGGGAGTCTGCGTGGTCGGATCGCCCCGATTCGAGCGGCAGCGCGTCAGCTCGTGAACGCGTCGTCTGGTGCCGGCTGCCCTGAGCGATTCGTCGGTGTGCAGATCGCGGGCGTCCGGCCGAGCTCGGCCGCTTCCAATCTGAGGAATAATGCGCCCACTGGCGGCAGAGTCTCGCCGGCTAGCTCAGAGGATCACCATGCTCCAGACACCTCACGCCGAATACGCCGGACCGCGCGCTCCCGGAATTCGCATGAACGATCCGCTCATGCCCGGCCTCACGACTCAGTACGGCCCGGCCGAGGATGCGCTGCTTGATGCGTACCACCTCTTCGACAAAGCCCACCTCGTGATGTTGGGCGAAGAAGAGCTCATCCCGCGCCAGGACGCCTCCGCCATGCTCGGCGCACTCCGCGACCTCGAGGCGGAAGGGATCTCCGCGGCTCGCAACGAGGTCGGGGGCGGCATGCACTCTGGCGAGCAGTACTTGATCCGTCGCCTCGGCTACGACATCGGTGGCCGCATCCACCTCGGCCGGTCTACCGGTGACTTTGGCGCTGTCGCCCGCCACCTTCGCGAACGCGCGAGGCTGCTCGAGTTGATCGAGGGCAGCGTGGCTCTCCGCGCCGCCGTCCTCACGCTCGCCGATCAACACCTGAACACGGTGATGCCAGGTCAGACCGGCAGTCAGCCGGCGCAGCCCGTCACCCTCGCCCACCAGCTGTTGCATTGGAGCGCCACGCTTCACCGCCAGGCGCTTCGCGCGGCCGAGGCCTACGCCCGCGTGAATCAGAGCCCAGCCGGTGCCGCCATCCTCACCGGCTCGAGCTTCGCGATGAACCGCCACCGCACTGCGGAACTGATGGGCTTCGACGGCGTGATTCCGAACACGTTCGATGCGATCCAGGGCCACGATGACGAACTCGAGACGATCGCGGTTGGCGTCTCGATGAATGTCAGTCTCGCCCGCTGGGCGAATGACCTGAACTTCTGGTCAACGGCCGAAGCCGGTTACGTGCGGATTCCGGACGCCTTCTGTGGCACCAGCAGCATCATGGCGCAAAAGCGAAATCCCGCGATCCTTCCGGCGATCCGCAACGCGGCCTCCGAAGCCCTCGGAGCCTACGCCACGACCTCAGCCGCCCTGATCACGACCACGGGCGAGTTCGGAGGCGATGGCGGGGTCGGCCTGCACCGAACCTTCGACGCCGCCGTCCGAGGGATGAACTGGCTCGCCCAGCTCCTTCCAGCGCTTGAGGTGAACGCTGATCGGATGCTCGAGGCGGCCGGATCCCACTGGGCGCAGGCGACGGACGTCGCGGCCGCTCTCGTGACCGAGCAGGATCTTCCCTGGCGCGTCGCCCACCAGGTGGCCGCGATCGTGGTGCGCCTCGCCGAGGAGCGTGTCATCCACCCGCTCGATGTCACCTCGGAGCTGCTGGACGAAGCCGCCATCGCGTACATGGATCGCCCGGTCGGCCTCAGCGCCGCGGCGCTCGCGGATGCGCTGGACCCGACCCACTTTGTCGCCGCCCGCACCCTCCTCGGCGGCCCAGCTCCGTCCGAGGCTGCCCGCCAGCTCGCGGAGCACCGATCCGAACTCGATGACTTGGCGCGCGACGTCGGAGATCGGCAAGCCGCGGTGGGTGCGGCCGGAACCTCCCTCGAGATTGCGATCGACGCGCTGGTCGCGGGGTGACCAGGTGCGACGTGCAGGGGTCGATCCGATCGAGGACAGCTTCAGAGGCTTGGGGCGCTCGGCGTCCGCGGGGGTCCTCGCCGGGCTCATCGTCGGCGGACTCGGCGGGCGTGTCGTTATGCGGATCAGCGCGATCGCGGCGGACAGCGACGGCCTGATCACCGAGGGCGGGAACCGCGTCGGTGATGTCACAGTCTCCGGCACGATCGCTCTGATCATTTTCGGCGGCGCGCTTACGGGGCTCGTGGGCGGTCTCGTGTTGTTCACGATCGGGTCCTGGCTGCCGCGGCGAACGGCATCTCGAGCCCTGTCGTTCGCTCTCGTACTCACGGCGATTACGGGTGCGACCATCGTGGCGGCCGAGAACCGCGACTTTCTGATCCTCGATCCACCCGAGTTGAACGTCGCGCTGTTCCTGCTGCTGTTTGCTGCCTTCGGCATCGTCGCCGTGGTCATCGACGAAGCGCTTGACGGGATCATCCCTGAGTCGCCGACGGCTCGAGCGAGTGGTGGAAGACGCTACGAAGCGATCGGCGTCGCGGTGCCGGGCGGATTTGTTGCCCTCTTGTTGCTCGCTGACGAGAAGCTCTTCGAGGCTGTCTTCATCCTCCTCGTCGCCGTCGCCACCTCCGCTCACCTCGCTGGAGTTTCGTCCGAACGGAGCGAGGAACGCTCCCCGCGGCTCAAGGCCCTCGGGTTCGGGGCACTGCTGGGGGCATGTTTGGCCGGGACAGTCTCCTTGATCCTGGAGATCGAACAGATCGTCTAGTCGTTCGGCCTGTACGGCTCGGGTTCCGCCAAGCCGTGTGCCTGCGCGATCGCGCGTTGGTCATCCAGAGCGCTCAAGAACCCCTCGAGCCGCCAGCATCGTTCGAATGAGTGTGGCGCGGGGCGCATCTCGGGCTGTAGGTCGGCGCGGTACCCGCGCAGCAGCAGCGAAGCGGTACGCGAGTCCGTCAGTGCTGGCGGGAGATGTGGTGGTCGGGGTGCCCAGATTTGAACTGGGGACCTCTTCGTCCCGAACGAAGCGCTCTGCCAAGCTGAGCTACACCCCGGGGCGGACGCGTGCGGCGTCCAGCGAGGCAGCGTAGCATCGGCGCCCACCGCCGACTACCACGCAAAACACCCAGCCCGCCGCTCGCGATCCCAGCGTTCCGCTGACGTATGATCGCCCCGCGGTCGCTCACGCGGCCGCATGGTGGGGTTTCGGAAGGCGCCAGCCGGTGCACCTGCGATCGTTCCGTGGTCGGACCCTGCCGCCACGCCCGTTCCTGCTGCTCGGATTGTTGCTCTGCGTGCTGCTCGCGGCCGCGGTCGGCGCGCGTTCGCTGCGCGCCCAATCGGTCACCCTGCCCGTCGAGAACTCCTGGATCAGGATTCAGAACGTCGGGACGAGCGCGGCGACGATCCAGCTCGACTTCTATGACCAGAATGGCGTCGCGGTCGGTCGGGACGGCTGTCCCGAGGTGGACGGCTGTGTCGCTCTGAAGCCCGGGTTCGGTTGGTCGTTCTTCCAACAGTCCTTGGACGAGTTGGACCCCGGATACCAGGGCTCCGCCTTTGTCACCGTCGATCAGCCGTTCGTCGCGATGCTCGCGCGTGACTCGTTCCGTTCGGGTGGCGGCTTCCAGATCGGCGGCGACGCGCTCCGCCTCGGATCGTCCGGCGGTCAGCAGTTCCTGCCGATCGTCGAAAACACGGCTGACACCGTCTCGAGGATCACGATCGAGAACAGCAGCGATACGAACGCTGCCTGCGTTGCCGTGCGCTACTACCAACCGGGCTCGTTGAGCGCGATCGCAGTCGATCCGGTGGCTCCGAGCGTCGGATGCTCATCGGGCGGCACGTTGCTGGAGCCGCGCGCGACGCTGGTCCGGGACGAGCAATCGCTCGTGGTGCCGCTGGGCTTCGACGGCTCGGCGATCGTCGAGACGTTCACGACTGACGCCGGCGTCGCCGCCGACGATCAGACGCTCGCGGCGACCGTCGATACCCGAGGGCGTGAGCGGGCGGGCCTCGCGACGTCGCGCAGCTTCGGCCGCGACGAGCTGAGCAATGTCGTCGTGCTCCCACTGGTCGATCGCGACGCCAGTCAGGGGCAGACGACGTGGAGCACCCGCTTTCGCGTCTTGAGCGGCACGCCACAGGTTCCGAATGAGGTGACGCTCCTCTTCGATGGCGAGAACGGCGCCGGCGACCGGATCGAGATCGAGCACACCGTGACGGTGTCAGGCGCCCTCACCTGCGATCAGCGGTTCGATGGCGCGTCCGGCTGTCTGCCTCCGGGGCAGTCGTTGCCCAGCCCCTTCTTCGGCACCGTACGGATGGAGGCGGTCGACCCGATCGCGGTCGTCGCCCAGCGGCTCTCGCCCGATGGCGCCTTCGCGGACTATCGAGGATTCACCGCGGAGGAGGCGTCACGACAGGTAGTGCTGCCGGTCCTGAACAAGAACTTCGGCCCGTGGGGCGACCTCAAGGGCTGGAACTCGTGGTTCCGGGTGCTCACCTTCGACGGCTCGATCGCGCATGTGACCGTGGTCTATTACTCGAAGCAGTTCCCAGACGGTTTGTTCCCCAATGGCGCAGCTCGCGTCGACGGCCAACGGACGTTCCTCCAGTGGGAGCATCCGATCCTGCCGGACGGCTGGGTCGGCAGCGCGGTGATCGTCGCGGATCGACCGGTCGTCGTCGTGGCGAACCTCGAAAGCGACGTATTCGGAGGCGATCCAGTGATGCTCTACAACGGGGTGAGTCTTGAGTAACGGCTCCCAGGGTCCTCGAACCGGCGGCCGTAAGCGCGGTCAGTCGGCCACGCGCGCGCAGATGCTGACCACCGATCAGGTCCTGGAGCGATTTCGCGATGGCCCTCAGACCGGGATCTTCACCGACGGGTCGTGCTCCGGAAACCCCGGTCCCGGCGGCTGGGGCACGGTTCAGGTCGATGACGGCGCCGTGATCGAGGAACGTCACGGGTTTGCCCCCAGCACGACCAACAACCGCATGGAGTTCGAGGCGATGATCGTCGGTCTTGAGCTGCTCCAGCCCGACGCGTCTGCTGACATCTACACCGACAGCAAGTTGGTCGTCGACACACTCACGAAGTGGGCGGCCGGCTGGGAGAAACGCGGCTGGCGGCGCTCGACCGGTCCGGTGAAGAACCTCGATCTGGTGCAACGTGCGTATCGGCTCGCTCAGGAGCGACCGAACGTGCGGGTGCGCTGGATTCGCGCGCACGATGGGTCGCTCTGGAACGAGTACGCCGACGCGTTGGCCACTGCGTATCTGCGCGACGAGGTCTGAGCAGCTCGGCTCGACCGGCTCACCTCGACGCTCTCGAGCCCAGAACTCGGGCGGCTCGGGAACCACCGTCACTTGTTCGTGCTGAAGATCGAAGCAATCCTCGCGACACCCACCACCCGGTCGTCCGTTCCCACCCGGACACCCCGAGGAGTCGCATGATTTCGATTCGACGCTGGTCGATGCTGTTGGTCGTCGGCCTCGCCGCGTTGTCGGTGGCGTGTGGTGGCTCCTCCGCAGCGCGCTGGGACGCACGTGGGATCGCCGAGAGCCAGGACGGCGCCCCCTTCTTCCCAATTCTCGTGAACTCGCCGTTGGGACTGGGGGCGAATCGACTCGCGGTGGCGCTGACTGACGAGGGCGCATTGCTGTCGGAGGCGGAGATCACCCTCCGCCTGTACCGGCTCGCCGAGGAGCCCGAGAACGCGCCCGAGAGCGCCGAGCTGCGCGATGAGCTCATCACCACCCCGCGATCGATCACGGTGACCACTGATCACATCCATGGCGATGGAACACTGCACCGGCATGCCGGCCCGCGGTCCACGATCTACGTCGCAAACGTGGAGTTTGACGAGACGGGCTGGTGGGGCGTCGAGATCGACGTTGTGCTGGACGGCGAACGTCACGAGGGGATTCGGCTCTCGAACTCGTTCGTCGACGAACAGACCAGCGAGCCGGGGGTCGGAGAGCAGGTACCGCGCAGTCAACAGCTGACGCTGCGCGACGTTTCCGATATCAGCGAGATCGACAGCACCAACCCACCGAATCCAGCATTCCACGAGTTGACGATCGCGGAGGCGCTCAAGACCGGAAAACCGGTCATCGTTGCCTTCGTCACGCCGGCGTTCTGCCAGACCCGATTCTGCGGACCGGTGATGGAGGAAGTGATCCTCCCGGCCCACGCTGAGTACGGCGATGCGGCCGTGTTCGTCCACGTCGAGCCGTTCGATCTCGAGGCGGCTCGCAACGGCCAGCTCGTGTCAGTGCCCACCGTCGAAGAGTGGGGTCTGCTCTCTGAACCGTTCGTGTTCGTGTTGAACGCCGACGGCACCGTTGCTGCCAAGTTCGAAGGCATCATGGAGGCCGAGGAAGTGACCGCCGCCGTTGAACAGGCGCTCGCCCGCTAGCCCTCTAGGTCGGGGCGCCCGAGCTCAGCTGGAACGACGAGGGCGCTAGAACAGCAGGTTGGTCAGGCGGCGTCGGTACTCCGACGTAAGCGGGTGCCCGACCCCGAGCAGTTCGATGCCCTCGAGGATGCGCTCACGTGCGCCGTCGTCGGCGAATTTGCGGTCGCGGATCATCACATCGAGCAGATGCTCGAATCCGGGCTCCCACTCCCCGACCGCGAGCATGTGCGCACCGAGCTGATACCGCGCTTCAAGGTCCGCGTCGTCAGCGGCAAGTCGGGCTTCGAGTGCACCGCGGTCGATGCCGACGGCGGCGCGCAGCAAGCCGGCTCGCGCCAGCACGCGCTTTGCTCGCGGCTCGTTCGGCGTACGACGTGCCAGCTCCTCGGCACGGTCGACGTCCCCGCTCTCGACGAGGACGACGGCGAGGCCGAGCGCGGCTCCCGTGTGGTTCTCGTCTCCGGCGTGAGCCGCCTCGAAGCGAGCACGCGCCAGCTCGAAGTCGCCAGCACCGAGGGCTGCGTCGCCCTCCTCGACGAGACCGTCCGCCTCGCTCGGCCGGATGCGGTCGAAGAACTCTCGGACCTGCGGCTCGGGCAGCGCGCCGACGAACTCGTCGACCATCTCACCGCCGCGAAACGCCTTCACGGCCGGGATGCTGCGGATGCCGTACTGCTGCGCAATGCCCTGGTTGGCGTCGGTGTCGACCTTCACCAGCTGCACGTCGTCGCCATATTCCGCGGCGACCTGTTCGAGTACCGGGCCGAGCACGCGACAAGGACCGCACCATTCGGCCCAGAAATCGACGATGACCGGCACTTCGCGCGACCGATCGAGGACGTCGGCCTGGAAGCTGGCATCGGTCGCGTCGATCACCGTTTCGGTCGTCATCGGGACCCCCTCATCTTCCTCAGCGTAGCGCAGGGGGCTGCACGCGGGCGCGATTCGTAGACTGGGTGGCCCGACCCGCGATTACCCCTCGGAGCCCCGATGCCGGTCCTGCTCATCATGCGGTCGATGTACGAGCGCTACGCCGAAGAGATCGCCGCGATGGACGGCGGTGATCGCGTCGAGCCGGTGTTCGTTCCCGAGCCCGGCGAGCGCCTGTCACCGGCCGAGATGGATCGGATCGAGATCGCGACACCGCCGATCCCCGAGGAAGACGCGCCAGGCTCGCGCCGGTTCTATGGCACCGCGACGAGGGCCCCGAACCTGCGCTGGGTCCACCTGCCGCACGTCGGAATCGACGACGATGTGTTCGGTCAGTTTCTCGATGGTGGAGTCCGTCTGACCAATGTCTCCGGTGCGATGTCCGAGCCGATCGCCTGGTCGGCGATCGCTGGACTCTTGCAGCTCGCGCGGGGCTTCCCACACTGGGCTGAGGCGCAGCGGCGGCGCGAATGGATGCCTCAGCCATCCGGTCAGGAACCGACCGACCTGCGTGGTCAGACGGCGGTCGTATTCGGCCTGGGCGCGATCGGCTCCGAGATTGCCCGCCTCGCTCAGGCGCTCCGGCTGCACGTGATCGGGGTGCGGCGCAGCCCCCAGCGCCCCGACGACCCGGTCGATGAACTCGTCGCCCCGTCGGCTCTGGCCGAGGTGCTGCCGCGCGCTGACTGGCTGATCCTCGCGGCACCGCTTACGGCGCAGACCCGAGGCCTGATCGACCGGAGTGCCCTCGACTTGTTGCCGGTCGGCGCTCGAATCGTGAACATCGCCCGCGGCCAGATCATCGACGAGCCGTCGATGATCCAGCGGCTCGAAGACGGCCGATTGGGCGGCGCCTACCTCGACGTATTCGCCGAGGAGCCACTGCCGTCATCGTCGCCGTTGTGGTCGTTGCCGAACGTGATTGTCACGCCGCACAACTCCGAGGCGGTGTCCCACGCCGAGCGACGGTTGGACGGTTACTTCCTCCGCAATCTCCAGCATTGGCTGCGCGAGGAACCGCTTGAGAACGAGGTCTCGGAACGGTAGTGCCCTCCGGCCGTCGGAACCGCTCACGGGCGGCCCGCGATCGACCAGTTTGGCGACATTCAGTCGAGCCCCCTTGCTACCGATAATCCACTGTCGTCGCCCACGAATCGGCCACGATCCGGCGGCTGCGTCGGTTCTCGAAATGGCAAACCCGCTGAAAGGCGGGGACGCAAAGGCACGGGCCTACCTCGATCCTGCGGGTCGAAAAGGCAGCCGGCTTACCGAAAGGACAGAGCGGTGCCCTCTCCCCGTCTCGCCTGTCATCGCGTCCACGCTCGGTTGGTCCTCTGATGGAGGAGCCTGTGGCCGACGCTGAGCTAGATGACCTCGAGCTGGCGGACGACGCGACCGAAGCTCCCTCCGAGCGGAAGCGGGAGGCCGATCCGGCTCCCCAGTGCGCCGGGTGCCACCGCCGCGGCGTTGAGTTGACGCTCCTGGAGAACGGTAAGCGCTACTGCGATCGCTGCGCCCAGGAGGTCGAGCGGCTGATGGGCATCGGGCCGCTGCCGCTCGGCGCCGATGACGGCGCGGGTCAGTCGGCCCCGGACCACGAGCCGCAGACCGCCGCGGTCTCCGCGGACATCCCAGCTTCTGACGATGACGACGACGACGACGCTGATCATTCCGACGATGACGACGATTCGTCGCCTGAGACCAGCGCCCGCTCGATCGTGTCCGAGGACCAGCCGAGCAACGAAGACCCGCAGGTCGGCCCCGAGCCCGAAGCTCACGCCGAGTTGACCTCCGGAGCCACCGCCGATCCCGCTCAGTCAGGGCTCATCGATCCCGCTGAAGCGGCCGTGGACGACCCGAAGCCGGTCGGCAGCTCCGCCGCGGATCTGGCCGCGATCGTTGCCGCGTCGAACCACGAAGCAGCTGAGTCCACGAGTTCGTTGATCTCAAGACCAGTCAGCATCACCGCCACCACCGAGCCGACCGGGAATGCACCAGAGGAGCCACCAGTGATGGAGCGCGTAGAGGAACAGACTCGGCCCGTGCGATTGGAGCCGCCGGCGGTGACGGCACCAACGGATCTCCTCGGGGCGCTGTCTGCCGAACGAGCGCGCTTACTTGAACAGCGCGAGCTATTGGAGGCGCGGTTCCGCTCCGACACGGAGGCGATCGACGAGCGTTTGTCGCACGTCGAGTCGCTACTCGGCGATCAACAGGACGCTGCTGCAGCCGGCTAACCGGCTGCGCGACTAGCTCGCCCGATCGTCCTCGGTGGCGTCGACGAAGTCTCGCACCGCGCGGTTCCAGAGCTCCGGCCGCTCGAAGTAGGCGGAATGCCCGGCCTCCGGGACCACCTCGAGCTGCGAGCCCGGCGTCAGATCGTGGGAGATCCGGATCAGATCGGCGGCGATCACGCGATCGTGCTCGCCGACGATCCAGAGGATCGGCCAACCCCCATCGCGGAGCCGCTCAGCGGTCGAACCCCGGTAATTGACCATCCGTCCGGTTGGCGCGAGGAAATCGCGTGACCGCGGCGGGTTGATGCTGCGGATGCGACGGTAGAGGTACTGCATGGCCGGCTCGCGTTCAGCGTAGCCGTCGGCCAGGGCGCGTTGGAGTAACGATCCGCTGAGCGTCCCGTCCTCTTCGAGGCGTCGCTTGAGGTCGCGATAGCGGTCGTCCACGCAGCCACCGTTCGTCCCGGAATAGACGAGCGAGGCGATCCGCTCTGGCTCCCGAGACACGAGGCTGAACGCGGTGCGACCACCCATCGAATGCGCCACGAAGTGCACGTGATCGAGTCCGAGGTGATCGAGCAGACCGCGCAGATCGGTGCCGAAGGCGATCCGTCCCGGGCCATCCTCGATGTCGGGTGACCGACCGAATGCGCGGTGATCGAACGTGACGACCGTGTAGCGATCCTCGAACGCCGGAACCTGCTGCCACCACGACATCCCGTTGCCACCCGCCCCATGAGCGAGGATCACCGCGGGCGCGGTTCCCGGTGGCGGACCGTGCAACTCGTAGTGAAGCGTGAAACCGTCGTCGAACGTCAGATCGGGCATGGTCAGTCTTTCAGGCTGCGGCCCTCATCCTCCCATGGTTCGCCGGTCGCTGCCGCCACGACATCCAGCATGTCTTCGATGTCACCCCGGAGCTGATCGTCCGGGTCGGCGTGGAGCGCCCGCAAGAAGTAGTCGCGCGCGGTCGCGTAGAGGGTCTTAGCGTTCTGCGCCACGGCCTGGTGCCGGGTCCGTGGTCGCTCGAGCGCGTTCGCCGTGTATTCGTGGCACCAGCCGGCGGTGTAGAGGATTGCAGCGTCGCCGGGTGCCAGCTCCGCCGCGCGATTCATCGCTTCCAGCCCATCGCGAAAACGGCGCTTGCGCGTGACGAGGGTGTTGCCGAGATAGGAGTGTGCCTCGGCGTACCGCGGCTCGAGGTCGACGGCCTGGCGTCCCGCCTCGAGGGCCTGATCGATCTCGCCCGAGGAGTGCAATGCCATCGCGCGCTGAAGCGCGGCTCGCGCCCGGCTATCGATGGCGAGCGGTGGATCGGTGGCCGCGTCCAATCGGATCGACCTCGATCAGTCGCTCGCGGCGACCGTGCCTTCTTTGACGACGGTCACCGGGACCGAGACGTCGCGGATCACTTTCTCCGCAGCGCTCCCCAGCAACGCCGAGGTGAGGCGGGATCGCTTGCTCCTCGTGCCCATCGTGATGGCGTCGATTGAGTATCGAGTGACCGCCTCAACGATCGCCTCTGCCGGATCGTCGCTGATCACCAGGTCGTGCTCGACGGTAAACCCGGCGAGCCGCTGATGGGAGATCATCTTGAGGTGATCCGCGAATTCTGATCCGAGCCGCTCGATCGCCTGTTCGGCGCCTTCGGCCGGGCCCGTAGGCGGTCGGTCGCTGCTCATCGCGCTCAGGTCCGCGCCGCGAGCGGCCGTATCGGTTGATTCCACGCGTTCGTAGGTGGCGCGGGCCTCGCGCGGGTGCGCCACATGGACGGCCATCACCCGATCGCGCTCAGCATCGAACATCTGCGCCACGGTGGCGGCGATATCGTGGTCGATCTCATCACCGGTCAGCGCGATCAGGATCCGCATCAGGACTCCACTCTGTCGGCAGCGCTTGGCGCGAGCGGTCTAGTCCTCGCCGAGCGAAGCCGTATTTTCCTTGACGATCAGCACGGGTGCGTCAACCCGCCGGACCACGTCTTCCGCGCAAGACCCGAGCAGCGCCGAGGCGAAGCGCGATCGCTTCCCGCGCGTCCCCATCGCGATGCCGCCAATCGCCTGATCCTCGACGACGGCCACGATTCCGTCGGCTGGATCCTTGTTGATGATGACCTCGAACTCGACACTGAACGCGTTGAGGAACTCTCGCTTGAGCTCCTCGATGTGGTCGCTCATCTCGCTCTCGATGCGTTGAACGGCCTGGCCGGTGTCCTCGGCAAGCGACGGTTCAGCCATATCGGGCGAGCCACGGAGCGCGCCGGCCTCCCGGCCGGCCATGGCACCAATCTGACCGGTGTTGACGGTGACTGATACCTCGCGCGGGTGTACGACGTGGACCGCCAGGATCTGGTCGCGCTTCGGATCAAGGACCCGCGCCGTGGCGGCGGCGATGTCTCGATCGATCTCATGGCCCGTGAGGGCGATCAGTGCTCGCATCCGAGACTCCTCCCGGCGACCGTCCACGGAGGCCAGTCGCCCTGTGTTTGCAGCCTAGACGACGGATCAGGGTTTGTCGTCGGGACCTCAGTCCTGTTTCGAGGTGGTCAATGTCCTGTCATTTGGCGACACGTTATTTGAAGGATCGGCTAGAGTGCGAGCTTCGAAGTGAACGTGGAGTGAGGGCTTCAGATGCCATACGCGGTGAACGACGGCGTCAAGATCTACTACGAGCTGACCGGTAGCGGCCCGTTCCTGGTGTTGCTGCATGGAATCGGCAGTTCGGGGCAGGTCTGGCACGACATCGGAGCCGTTGAGCGGTTCGCGCAGGACTTCACGGTCGTGACCATCGACGGCCGCGGCCTCGGCAAGAGTGACCGGCCGTCGGAGATGGCGGCGTATCAGCGTTTCGTCCGTCGAGATGACACGATCGCGGTGCTCGATGACATCGGCGCAGACCGTGCACACCTGGTCGGCTATTCCATGGGTGGGCGGAACGCCTGCTACGTGGCGGCACTCCAACCTGAGCGGGTCGCCTCAGTCGTCGTGAGCGGCGCCAACCCGTACCCGATGCGGGTGAACCTGGGGCTCACGGCGGATGTGCGATCTCCGCGGGTGAGTCAGGCACCCTCGCCCGCGCCCCGGCCACCATCGATTCCGGTTCGGGCGGTCCGCAAGCTGGTGCGAATCTTGCTCCGGCGCTCGGTCGCACAGCCAGTGCCGTACATGATTCGCCACGCAGACAAAGTCGATTTCGATGTCGACAGCGCGGCCGCGGCGATGACGATGCCTGCGTTCTTCCTGATCGCCGAATTCGACACGCAGTTCGACGTCGGGCTGACCAGGGAGTTCGCGGAGCGACTTCCCGCTAGCCGGTTCGAGATCGTTCCGGGCGAGGACCACGGGATGCTGCGCCGTCTCGGCCCGTGGCTCCCAAAGATCGAGGAGTTCATCGCGGAGGCTAGCGTCCCGGCGAACTAGGCTCAGACGATGGGGGCGCTGGCGAATCGGGTGGAGCGCTCATCGTCTCCACATGGGCTTTGAGCCCGCCGAGTGTCTGGTCCATGGTCCGAGCGATCAGTCGTTTGCCCATCGTCGCCGCCATCAGCGCGCCGATCGGCCCGAATGCCATGCGGAACTCGCTCGACATCGTCACCTGTGTTCCCGCGCCGACCGTTTCGAGGTCGTAGCGGGCTCGCATCGAGCGCATCATCCGCGCGCCCCGGACCTCTAGTTCCATCGACTGCTGGTCTTGCCAATCCGTCACCACCTCGTCGACCGCCCCCATGCTTCCGGGGAGTTCGCAGTGACGCGCCGAACCGACGCCGGCCGGTCCGGCTTCGTCCGCTGTTTCCGCCGAGTGATCGACGGCGGGGTTCCAGACAGAGACCGCGCCGAGGTCGGCCAGAGTGGCCCAGACTGCTGCGCGCGGCGCCTCGACCACGACGTGGCGACTGACCGAAGGCATCCAGATTCCTCTCCTCGATCGATGTTTAGACGAACGTACAAGTATCGTTCTGCGCGCCGCGTGCGCGAGGTCACACGCCGTGGCCGGGCGTCGCGTGATGCGGCTTCGACGCCCACGGGCACCGGGTAGGAGGAAGGGGGCCTGCGGACTGCGCCTCGCGTGACGGTCATTTATGATCGGTCGTGCCGCACAGTCCGTGGGACGGCGGTCGCGGTCCCCGGTGCGTGTAGCCTGCGGACCCGTTCGTGCGCCGGTAGCTCAGTGGATAGAGCATCAGACTTCGGATCTGAGGGTCGAGGGTTCGAATCCTTCCCGGCGTACCAGCAATCACCGGCTCGCCCACCATGCCGGCCGCCGACTCCGGGCTCCTCGAGGCGAAACCCGAGCCAACCCCCTGCCGCTTCGCGGCGCGCATCGCGAGCGGTGGCCGGACCGCGATTTCGTTGGCGAGTTTCAGCGACTGCTCGATCAGCTGGTCGTGCTCGACGGAGCGGTCGAGCAGCCCGAGCTCGTGCGCTTCCTCGCCCATCACCGAACGGCTGGTGAAGCTCAGCTCCACTGCCTTCGAGTACCGACGGTCAAGAGACGGCGGGCTGCGTCAGTCGCCCGATGTCGGCGCTTCGAGGGCGCTCGGGTTCGGAGGGAGGAATGTCCCGAACCAGACCCTGCCAAAGGTCCCGGGCGGTAGGTCCGCTTGGCCTGTAGATCCCGCCGTTGATCGGACCGAGGATCAAGCGCAGAGAGACAGGAGCACCTCATGCGGTTCCCGGGCGTGAAACCAGTGGTCATGGCGGTCGCGCTCGCCGCGGCGATGTTCTTCGTCGCATGTGGCGGCGGCGATGATGACGGCGATTCGACGGCGGAGCCGACGGATACCGCCGAGCCGACCGCGACCGCGACAGCCGATGATGGCGATGGCGATGGCGATGGCGACGGTGGCGTCCTCTTCGGCGGCAAGGAGGTCGGCGAGTTCTACACCCTGAACTGCTCGGCTTGCCACGGCGCAAACCGCGAGGGCATAACTGGGTTAGGCCTGCCGCTGAACCCCGACGTGCTGACCGAGGACGACGCGTTCTACCAGGACACCATCGCCAACGGTCGGACCGGGACCGTGATGCCGGCCTGGGCCGCGAACGGGCTCTCGGAAGCTGAGATCGACGCGCTGGTCGCGTTCATCCGGACCGCGCAGTAGACCAGTCCCCAGGCGTTTCCAACGAGCAACAAGACGCCGGCCGCGAGGCCGGCGTCCTTGTGTGTCGGTCGTCGCGCCGCGCGGCGGAGCGCGCACCTCGGCACGTGCTGCCGACAGTGGTAGGCATGCGCCGGCCAATGCCGGGTGGTAGGGCACAGCGCCAGTCGAGCGCCGCTCGTCAGCGGCCGCACCGTGTCGCAGTCAGCGATCGAGGTCGGCGATTCCAGGAACGAGCCGGCACTCAGCCAGCTTCCCATCTCTTCCATTTGAGCGGCCTGCTGCCTCGAAGTGACTAGCCTTCGTCGAGGACGGCGCGAAGGTCGGCGGCCATCTGGTCGACCGTGAGGAAGTGGTTCATCTTCAGCCGGCGCTGGCCGTCGCGGTCGAGCACCAGGGTGAACGCCGGGTGCCCGACGAGGTAGTTCCCATCAGCGTCCGGCTCGCCGAGTTCAACCCGGATTCGCCAGTCTTGAAGCACCCGCTGCACATCCAGGGGAGCACCGCTCACGCCGATGAAGTCATCGTCGAAGTGGGGGACGTAGTCGGCAAGCGTCGCGACGGTATCTCGGTCCGGATCCACAGAGAGCATGACGACTTCGAGGTCATCGCGGAGATCCTCCGGGAGCATCTCCTTGGCGCGCGCGAGGTTGCTGAGCGTGAGCGGGCAGACGTCGGGGCAATGGGTGTATCCGAAGTAGATCGCGACCACGTCGCCGTCGAACTCGCTGAGCGTGAAGGGGCGGCCGTCGTGTGCCGTCAGCGTGAAGTCCGGCACCGTCTCGACCGGATCGTAGACGACGCTGGTGAAGAGGTGGGGTTCGGCCGCGCTGCCGAATGCGTCGCTCAGGAACAGCGCGGCACCAACGGCGACCGCGAGGAGCGCCACCGCCGATGCGCCAGCGAGCCTCAGTCCTCGCGTGCTACTAGTGAACATAGAGCTCTCCTCGCATCTGCTCGCGATGACTGTCGTCGAAGAAGTAGGCGATCTGGTCGTCGTGGAAGTGGAACGTCACCACCTGGGAGCCTCCGGGAGGGAGCAGCGACGAGCTCGCCAGCGGCTCGGTGCCGGCCTCGTCGGCGTAGAGGGCGAAGGCGTGCGGCCCGCCACCCATGTTCGTCACCCGGAAGGTGATGTCGTTGTGTGGCTGGACGTGGATGCCTGGCGGCTCCACGGCTGACCCGCCGGTGCTCGCCTCGGGACTGCCGATCCAACCGTCGTGCAGGTCGATCGTGATCGTCGTCTGCTGCGCGCCCTCGGCGCCGAACTCGTTGAGCGCCGAGTCGTCGCAGGCAGCCAGGATCGCGAGGACGAGGATCGCGGAAGCGAGCTGCATGCGTCGTCGCATCGGGTGCCTCGCTAAATCGCGTCTTCGCGCTGGAAGCGGAACACGGCGATCAGGGCGGGGACGATGGTCCACGCCGCGAGGAGCGCCAGCAGTAGTGGTCGCAGGCCACGGCCGAGGTTGGTGACCAGGTAGTTGCCGGCCGGTCCCAGCGCGTCGAGCGAGCTGCCGACCTGGTCGATGCTCGCGATCTTGAACGCCTCGGCCGGGTTGAGCAGGGCGACACCGATCACGATCCGCAGATCGAGCCGTGTCGCGACCACCGTCGCCATCAGCCCGAGGTCCCCGAGGAAGAGCAGGGTGACCCAGACGAAGACCGCGACGCCGAGCGCCATCGCGCTGCGTTTCGACATCGCCGAGATCAGCGTGCCGACCGAGTATGAGGCGAGCATCAGCAGCGCGGACAGCCCGACCAGCCATGCCAGGTCGAGGGCGTTCAGTCCGCCGCTCCGGGCGAGCGCGAGTGCCGCGACCGCGAATCCGGCCGCCAGTCCGATCAGCAGCGCCGCCGCCGTCCCGAGGTATTTGCCCCAGAAGAGTTCGGCGGCGGAGATTGGTTGCGCGAGGAAGTAGGCGAGCATCCCGCGTTCGCGGTCTGCAGCGAGCGAAATCGCGCCGGCGATCAGCCCGAACAGCGGGATCACGAGCAGCACCACGTTCGTCAGCGCGGCGGCGGTGCGCCCGAACTGGCCCTCCTCGAGTCCGGACAGCTCGCTCGCGGAGAGGTAGGACACGCCCGCGGCGAGGATCGTGAAGATCCCGGCGTAGAGCAGCAGCCACCAGTTGCGGAGCGCCGCCTGGAAGTCGAGGCGCGCGATCAAGAGCACCGTACTGAGACTCATCGCTGACTCCCGACGGCTGATTCGAGGACATCGATGCCCTCGGCGAAGAGGATGCGTAGTGGCTGGTCGGGAGCCGCGTCGCGGACCGTCAGCCATCCCGCCCGCGCGGTGACGTCGAGGCCGCTCGCCGCGAGTTGGGCGCGGGCGCGCGTGAGGTCCGCGTCTGCGACGCGGATCAAGATGTTCGTGCTGGTGTCGTTCAGGTCGCGCGCGAACGTGTCCGCGCTCGCCTCGGCGACAGCGCGGCCGTCCTCAAGCGTGATCACCCGGTCGGCGAACGCGATCACCTCGTCGGCACGGTGGGTGGTGAAGACGACCGTCGTGCCGCGCGACCGCTTCTCGTCGAGGAGCGCGAAGATCGACTCGCGAGTCGCCGCGTCGAGGTTGGCGGTCGGTTCGTCGAGCAGCAGCAACGGCGGGTCGCCAAGCAGCGCGAGCGCCAGTGCCAGCCGCTGACGGAGCCCACCTGACAGTTCGTTGGGCCGCTTGTCGAGGTGGTCCTCGATGCCGACGAGCTGTGCCGTGCTGTCGAGCTCGGCCGATTCAACGCCACGCAGCGCGCCGAAGAAGGCGAGCAGATCGCGCGAGGGCAGATCGGGGAGTTGTTGATCCTGCGGAACGTAGCCGATCGACCGCCGCACGTCCTTCGGTCGCTCGGCCAGCCGGGCGCCATTCACCACGACATCACCCTCGTGCTTGATGACGCCGACGACACAGCGGATCGCGGTGGTTTTCCCGGCGCCGTTGCCACCCCAGAGGGCGACCGCTTCGCCCCGCTTCACGGTGAGGTCGAGTGCGTTCAGGACGGCACGTTCGCCATAGCGTTTCGTGAGGGCGCGTGCCTGGAGGACCGTGCCAGCATCCGTCTCACCCGCCTGGACGACCGTGTCGCGGGCAGATGATGAGCGAGCGCCGAATCCGCGGGACATGCCGCGTGTAACGACGACGCCGAACGCGGCGAGGATCGCGGTGACCCCGAAGAGCGGGAGTCGAGCGCTGCGGCCTGCCTCGAACCAGCCGGGGGCGCCGCCGCCGGTGAGCGGGGCTTCGTCGACGACCTTCGGGCTGGGGCGCAGGTTCGGAACCGCGCGGGCGGCGAAGTCGACGGCGAGTGCGGCCGGGCTGTAGTTGAAGAGGGCGAGGACGGGCTCCTCGTCGCGCATCGATTCGAACAGCGAGTTCGGCTCGTAGGCGAGGTCGCCGATTCCGTCGCCATCAGCGTCGTAGCCGACGTAGTCGCTCCAGTAGTTGCCGCGTTCGCCGCTCCAGGTGTTTCCGGCGAGGTCGCCGCCGCCGCGGATTTCGATCTGGCTGCCGTTGCGGTCAAAGCTGTTGGTGACCAGTTCGACACGTTCGGTCGAGGGCTGGAACGACATGCCGGCGACATTGAACGCGACGAGGTTCCCGGTGAATGAGGCGAACGCGTCCTGTCCATGCGGCACCGTGTCGAAGGAGACACCGATCCGGTTGCGCAGGATCACGTTGTCGGTGACCTCGAGGTTGGCGATCTCCTTGAGCCCGATGCCGTAGCCACTCGGTCCGAAGCTGTCGGCGATCAGGTTGTTGTCCACGGTGACGTTCGAGGAGTACATGAGGAACATGCCGACCGAGTTGTCGCGCACCTCGTTGCCGCGGACGACCATCCCGTCGTCGTACATGAAGTGCAGGCCATAGCGGCCATCCGTGATGACGTTGCCCTCCACGACGGCGTCGTTGGAGAACCAGAGGATCACGTCGCGGGTCTGCTCCACGTGGTTGTCGATGAACCGTGCGCCGTTTGAGTACCAGGCACGGAGGCCATCGCCGCGGGAGTGGGTGTCGAGGTCGTAGCCGACGATGTGGTTGCCTTCGATCAGGGCGTTGTCGCCTTGCTTCACGAAGACCCCGAACAGCACATCGTGGATCGTGTTGTTGCGAACAATTACGTCCGGCTGCAGCACCGTGACCCCGGCGTGTTCCTCGTACATCACCGTGCCTGAGTTGCGGAGCTCGAAGCCCTCGAGAATGACGCTGGGAGCGTCGATCGTGACGACGTCGCCGATGCCGCCACCATCGATCACGGCGCCGGCCTCACCGCGGATCGTCACGGCCTTATCGACGACGAGCGCCGGATGCACGCCGCCACGGACGAGGATCGTGTCGCCGGGCTCGGCGTCGGCGAGCGCCTCGCTGATCGAGGTGTACGGCCCGCCCGGGGCGACGAGCAGGACGACCGCGACGAAGGCGGCGACCATCGCTACGCGGCCTCGGTCCGCGCGAGCAGCTCGGCGGGCGCGCGCTTGAGCCGGACCACCACGGCGACGATGAGCAAGAGCGCTGCGAGGAACGCCAGGCCGAAGCCGATGTCGTAGAACGAGAAGGTTGTGAACTGTCCGACGCGTCCGGGACCCAACAGGGTCGGCGTGAACTCATCGAACGCATTCGAGAGCGCCGCGGTGGGATCGAGATTGTGTCCGAAGTTTCGCAACCAGTAATAGAGGTCGGCGGTGAACACGATCGGGTAGACGATTGCCGGTAATGCAAACAGCCAGAAGCGACGGCGTCGGAGCGCGGCCAGCGCCGCGATGCCGGCCATCAACGGAACCGCAAAGACGGAGATGCTGCGCTCGAACTCGCCGCCTTCGTCCAGTCGCCGCATGCCGATGTAGTGGTTGAGCCCGTCGATCTCGTCGACGTCGCCGCCGACCTTGCTGACGCCAATGGTGGCGGTCAGGCCAGAGGGGTATTGCGGCGCGTTGAGCTTCAGCCGCCAGTACGGGAAGAACATCGAAACCGTGATCAACACGGCGGCGATGATCGGGAACCAGCGGTCGCCGTTCGCCGCCGTCCACCGCTTCGATGGGACCCAGATCGACCGCCGGAATGACCCGGCGGCCGACGTCAGAATTCCAGCGGGGCGGGCGAGTCCTCCTCGTACATCCGTCATCGCCATGTCTCTCTCCCGGTTGGCGCTCGAGGGCAGCTTCGGTCTGCTGCGCTCGAGCGCCGCGAGGCGAGAGACAAAGCCCTCGCCCCTAGGCTTCGATTCAGTCTGGCTCGGTTCGTTTCCCTACTAATAGGGCCTTCCGTCAGTCGCGTTCGTTACGGTTCGATGAGCAGGTGGCCCATCATTTCGAGGTGGAGTGCGGAGCAGAACTCGGTGCAGTAGAAGTTGAATACACCGGCGTTCTTCGCATCGAACTCGAAGGTCGCTGACTCACCAGGCTCAATGCTGACGTTGACGTTGTGGCCTGGCAGCGCGAACCCGTGCGTGGCGTCGTAGGCCCGCTCGACGTTCGTCAGGTGCCAGATCACGTGGTCGCCCTGCTTGATTTCGATATTCTCTGGCGTGAAGTGGCTGCGAATTGCCGTCTGCCAGATCTCGACCGTGTTGCCATTGCGCTCCACGCGCTCCTGGCCAGGCAGAGCCGCATCGGGGTCAACTGCGCCCGTGTGCGGGTCCCATCCGATTTCCGGGTAGACCTCCCACGGGTCGAGCTTGTCGGCCTTGATGATCTGGGCATAGTGCGGTTCGCCAACGCCCATCGCCATGTCGTAGATGACCTGCATCTCTTCGCCAGCGATGTCGACGAGCTGCAAGTTCTGCGGCAACAGCGGACCAACATTCGTGAAGCGGTCAGTTGCCCACTTGTTCAGCGAGACCAGGTACTTCCCGTCAGGGGAGACCGTGTCACCCTCGGCGGTCGCGATGTGGCCGACGTTGTACTGCGTGGGCACCGTTTCCAGCAGCTCCCAGCTGTCGCCGTACGTCCACTTCGCCACGGCGTTGTCCAGGAACAGGCTGGTGTAGGCGTTGCCATCGCCATCGAACTGGGTGTGTAGCGGTCCCAGGCCGACTTCGATCTGCGCTTCCATCACCTCATCGAACGGGAGAATGCGGATGCCGTAGTCGTCGGTCTCACCAGAGCCGGCAGCGATCGCATCCTGAATCTTCGCGAACGAGTAGCCGGTGACCGTGGGGTCGAGCTTCCCGGACACGATGATGAACTTGCCGTCAGGCGTCACGTCAGAGCCGTGAGGGCTCTTCGGCTCGGGGACCATGTAGACCAGGTCCTCAGCCACGGCCGTGTCAATCGTGATGTACGGCATGCCGTCGTACGTCTCGGTCTTCGACGCGTCCGCGCCGATTTCCGCGGCCTTCTCCCAGTTCACGACGTGGAGGAAGTCGTTGTCGTTCTGCGAGACGCCAACCTCGAACGGCGCGTTGCCGTCCTCGATACCGCCCGTCGCGCGCTCAGAGTTGAGCGAGCCGCAGAAGAGCCAGCCGGCCGAGTCGAGCTTGCCGACGTCGCAGAGGTCCTGCCAGTACGGCGGGAGCTCCATGCCGAAGGAACGGTCTGGATCGATGCGACCGGCGTCGCGATCGAACTTCCAGAACATGATGTAGCCGCGGTACGTCTCGTTGTACTCCGACAACGGTGCGTACTCGCCACCCAGCGGGTGTGCGTACTGCGGGCCTTCGATCACCCACTCCGTGTCGGGGGTGACGAACGTGCCGCCGTGGTCGATGTTGGCGAAGGGGTTCTTGACGATCTGCTTCGTCTCGAGGTCCTTCAGGTCGATCACCGCGACGCGGGCCGCAGCCTTGTCGTTGATGAACAGGAACTCGCCGTCGTAGTCGCCGCCGGTTTCCGACAGCGCCGGGTGGTGTGTGTCGCCCCAGCGAATCTCCGTGTCGTTGAAGTTACCGTCAGCCAGCGTGGCTTCGGTCTGGCTACCGCCGATGCCGTAACCCTGCCAGGCCTCTGGCGTGAACACTGCGATGCTCTTCAGCAAACGCATCGAGGGGAGGCCAATTGCGAAGACCTGCCCCGAATGTCCGCCCGAAGCAAACATGATGTAGTCATCTCGCCCACCGGACGGGACGAACGTCTTCAGCGCAGCCGATATGTCGTCTTCGGTCAGTCCTCGGTCGTCAGCAATCTGCTGCGCCGAGTCGGAGACGCCACCACTGTCGTCGTCTCCTCCGGTGCAGGCATAGAGTGACAACGCCACAAGTGCCGTCAAACCAACCAGCAGTAACCGCTTCATCCCGGTCCTCCTGTCCTTTCCGGCAGTCCGCTCCGCGCCTCCCGATCGGATCGATCTGCTGCGTCATCAACGTTGATCCGAAACGTCTGTGAACGAAGGGACAAACGTCAGGTCACGTCCGGGACCATCGGTCCCCGCCCCACCCCCACCCCCCGTAGAGCCCAAGATTCGGGCGCGAAACGGGATCTCGTCAGCGAATCGTCATTGACGCCATATAACAGTTAGTGGCAGAGTCAACGTTATGCAGACGACGCTTGGTCGGACCGGTGACTACGGTGTGCGAGCGGTGCTGGACGTGGCGCGGACCTATGGGCACGGGCGACGGAAGACGCGCGAAATCGCGCAGGCGATGAACATTCCGCCGCGGTACTTGTCCCAGCTCCTCGCACTTCTCGTCCGCGTCGAGATCCTGACGGCAACCGCCGGTCCCAGCGGCGGGTACGAACTGGCGCGGCCGCCCGAGGAATTGACACTGCTCGACGTGGTCGAGGCGATCGAAGGATCGGTTGCGCTCGAACGCTGCGTGGTGCGCGGGATCCCGTGTTCCTCAGACGGGATCTGCGCGGTTCACGATGCCTGGTCGGCCGCACAGGATGCGATGGCCGGGCGGCTCGCGGAGACGAACTTTGCTGAGCTGGCGGCACGCGATCGAGAATTACTCGCCGAATCGCGCTAGCCGCATCGCGTTCCCTCGGACCACATCTGAGATTGTCCCGTCGGCCGGTCGGATTCGTCTGGGCGCTGATCGTCGCGTTCTGAGCTGCGCTCGCAGATAATCAGTCCATGTCTTCACATTCGCTGGCGACACCGGGTGCCACGTTGCGCGATGTCGCGGAGCGCGCAGGCGTTTCCGTCAGCACCGCGTCTCGAGCGCTGACGGGGAGCCGCCCCGTGAGTGACGGGCTCACGGAGCGTGTTCAGGATGCCGCGGCGGCCCTGGGCTACCGGGCCAACGTCAGCGCTCGCAACCTCAGGCTGTCCCGAACGATGACGATCGGCTTGATCTACGAACGGATGGACACGCCGGTCTACCAGGACTTCCTCGCGGGGCTGACCGCGACGGCCGATCGCCATGGCTATTCGATTCTGGTCAGCAACGCCGACGGCAACGCGGAGCACTACCGCCAGCTCGTTCGCCGGCTGTACGAGCGACGAGTCGACGCGTTATTGCTCTCAACACCGCGCGATGTCCGCCCGGAACTCGAGCCATTCGTGACCGCGGGCGTGCCCACGCTCGCGCTGTTTGGTCGCGGCGACGATTGCGCCGACATCCCGCTCGCCACCGTGCCTCAGGGCCGCGCCCTCACCGTCGGCGCCAAGCGCTTGCGCGCGCTTGGACATCAGCGCGCGTTATACCTCGCCAACGCGGCGAGCCTCGCCGACCGTTGGCGGGCGGTCAGTCGAGCTGCTCGCGGGGTCGGTCTCGATCCAGTCTTGCGGATCGTGCCGGATGGGCTCACGCCTGACGAGCTGCGGACCCACCTCGAAGAACAGCTCTCCCTCGAGCGCGACGCGACGGCCATCTTCGCTCACGGACGACATCTCGGCGGGCTGTTGGCCGCGATCGACGCGCTGGGTGAGTCGATTCCCGCGGACCGCTCCGTGGTGACATTCACCGACTCGCGCCTGACGGTCGGTCTCATCAACCCACCGCTCTCCTCGATCCACGTGGACACCGTGGAATTCGGCGAGCGCGCGATCGACATACTCGAGGCGTGGCTCGCCGGCCAGCCGCCTCGAAACATCAACCTGCTGGACCTCGCTGCCTGGCAGGAAACCCAGTCGGTGGCGACCGCGCCCACGCGCTAGTCTGTGCGCGCCCGTCCGGCGTCCGCTCCTCGATGATTGCGGGTCACCAGGCAGGCTGACGAACCACCACGACCTGAAGACAATGCCGACTCGGGAATCGTCGCGCGCCGCCCGGTCATCGGGCGCGCCCACGAAGGAGAGATGTCATGCGCGGAAACGATGCGATCGCCCAGATCCTCAAGGCCGAGGGAGCTGAGTATCTCTTCTGCTTCCCCGACAATCAGTTGATCCACGCCGCCGCGGCCGCCGGCATCCGCCCGATGATGTCCCGCACCGAGCGCGCGACGATCAACATGGCCGATGGCTACACGAAGATGTTGAACGGCCGTCGCAACGCGGTCGTCGTCACGCAGTCCGGCCCCGGGATCGAGAACGCCTACGGCGGTATCGCTCACTCCTACGCCGATTCGGTGCCGATCCTGGTGATCCCCGGCGGCACCGCTCGAGGCCGCCAGGGCTCCCATCCGGACTTCAGTGCCCCGGCCAACTACGCGGGCATCACCAAGTGGGCGACACAGATCAACCAGACCGGGCGCATCTCCGAGATCATGCGTCGTGCGCACACATTCCTCCGCGCTGGCCGCGGCGCCCCGGTGCTGCTCGAGGTGCCAGCTGATGTCGCGATGGAGGAGATCGGCGACGCCACCGTCGACTATCGCCCGGTTGCCGCGACCCGAAGCGCGGGCGACCCCGCGGACGTGAAGGCCTCCGTGACCGCGCTGCTCGCCGCGAGCAAGCCGATGATCTTCGCCGGTCAAGGCGTGCTCTGGGCCGAGGCCACCGACCAGCTGATCGAGCTCGCAGAGCTCGTCGACGCTCCGGTCGCGGTCACGAATACGGGCAAGAGCGCCTTTCCGGAGAACCACGCGCTCTCGCTCGGCGCCGCGGGCAACACGCGTACGAAGATGGCGCGCCACTACCTCGACGAGTCGGACGCGGTGTTCGGCATCGGCGCGAGCTTCACGACGAACCTCGCCTCGTCGGCCATCCCCCGCGGGAAGATGATGGTCCAGTCCACCGTCGATGAGCGGGATCTCAACAAGGACCACCACCTCGACCACGCGATCATCGGCGACGCTCAGCTCGTGCTCGGGCAGATGATCGAGGAGGTCAAGGCGCAGGCCGGCGATGACGGCAAGCGCGGTGGCCCCGCGGCCGCGGAGGTTGCAGCCGTCCGCGCCGAGTTCATGGAGGAGTGGATGCCGCTCCTCACTTCGGACGAGCAGCCGATCAACCCGTACCGCGTGATGCACGACATCATGCACGCCGTCGATCTCGACAGCACCACCGTCACACACGACTCGGGTCACCCCCGCGACCAGCTCATCCCGTTCTGGGAGCCGACGGTGCCGCGTGGCTACCTCGGCTGGGGCAACTCGACGCAGCTCGGCTACTCGCTCGGTCTGGTGCTCGGCGCGAAGCTGGCCGCGCCAGAGCGGATGTTCATCAACTTCCTGGGTGACGCCGCGATCGGCATGGCGGGGATGGACATCGAGACCGGTGTCCGCCTGAAGATCCCCGTGCTCACGGTCGTGCTGAACAACCAGGTGCTCTCGGGTTACCCGGCGCGCTACGAAACCGCGGTCGAGCTGTACGGCTTCACGGAGCTCTACGGCGATTACGCGGACCTCGCGAGCTCGCTCGGTGCCTACGGCGAACGCATCACCGATCCCGCCGAGATCGTCCCGGCGCTTCGCCGCGCCGAAGCGGAGATGGCAGCCGGCCGCCCCGCGCTACTGGAGTTCATGACGAAGGAAGAAAACACGCTCGCCCGCTACCCGGCCCCGTAGCGCCCGACCGTGCTGGCGACCGGGAGCCAGGGTTGATCGGGCAACCCTCGCTTCGGTAGCGTCTCGCCTCGAATCGATCTGCGACCGAGAGGCGAGATGTCATGAGTGAGCTGCAGACGGACTATCTCGTTGTCGGTGCCGGGGCGATGGGCATGGCCTTCACCGACACGCTGTTGACCGAGACGGACGCGAACGTCGTCTTGGTGGACCGAAACCACCAGCCGGGCGGGCATTGGAACAAGGCCTACCCGTACGTACGTCTCCATCAGCCGTCTGCGTTCTACGGCGTTAATTCGAAGGACCTTGGCGCCGACACGATCGATCAGACCGGGTGGAACGCAGGGCTCTACGAACTAGCGACGAACGGCGAAGTCTGCGCCTACTTCGACTCCGTTATGCAGCGACAATTCCTCCCGTCTGGCCGAGTCCAGTACTTCCCCATGAGCGAGTACCTCGGCGATGGCAAGATCAGGTCTCTGGTCTCCGGGACGGAGACCGGAGTCGAGGCGCGGAAGACGGCGAACGCCACGTACATGAACGTGACAGTCCCATCGATGCGTGCCCCCCTCTACGAGGTCGGTGAAGGCGTCCACTGCGTGCCCCCGAACGGATTGCCCGAGGTCACCGGTCAGTTCGACCGCTACGTGGTGGTGGGTGCCGGCAAGACAGGAATGGACGCCTGTCTGTTCCTACTGAAGCACTCGGTGAAGCCCGAACAGATCTCGTGGATCATGCCGCGGGACAGTTGGATGTTGGATCGGGCGCGCATTCAGCCAGGCCCAAGCTTCGCCGAGAAGAACGCCACGGGCTTCGCACTGCAGCTCAAAGCAATCGCCGAGGCCGAATCGGTCGAGGACGTGCTGCTTAACGTCGCCGAGGTCGGCGGCCTGTTGTGTTTCGATGAGGACGTCTGGCCGACGATGTACCGCTGCGCCACCGTCACAGCCGCCGAGCTCGAGCAACTGCGTCAGATCGAGGACATCATCCGCAAGGGCCGCGTGCAGGCCATCGAGCAGGACCGGATCGTGCTCGATGAGGGGGAGGAGCCCACGAGCACGCGCACGTTGCACGTCGACTGCTCGGCAGACGGCCTCGAACGACGGCCCGCCGTCCCCGTCTTCGACGACGCGACGATCACGCTCCAGGCCGTGCGGACGTGCCAGCAGGTATTCAGTGCGGCGTTCATTGGCCATGTGGAAGCCGCCTACGACGATGAGTCGATGAAGAACGAGCTGTGCACCCCGGTCCCCCATCCGGACAGTGAAGTGGACTTCCTGCGCAGCAACCTCGCCAACAGCCTGAACGCGCGGCGCTGGGGCCAGGATGCCGAACTCCAGGAATGGCTGAAGGACGCCCGGCTCGATGGGTTCGCTCGCCGGGCCGCACAGCCGCTCTCCCCGGAGACCAGCGCAGAGGTCAAAGCGCTCAGCGGCGAGTACGCCGCAGCTTCAGTCGCCAACCTCGAGCGGCTGCTGTCTGCCGTCGACGCGTAGCTCCACCCGGGTACCGAGAGCTACCCCGTCTCGGCGGTGAGGTCGGCCGCCTCGATCCCCGCGACCGCGGCGGACTCGTCATTGTCCGAGTTGTCGCCACTGACTCCGACCGCGCCGATCAAGGTGCCGCCAGCGTTCTTCACCAGGACACCGCCCGGTACGGGGACCATCCGGCCTCCGAACGCGCCGTTCACCGCCTGCACGAAGAACGGCTGCTGCTGCGCGCGCTCGAAGAGCGCGCGTGAGCCGATTCCGAGGCCAAGCGCCCCGTACGCCTTCCCGTCCGCCACCTGGAAGCGCAGGTTCGAGGCGCCATCCTCACGCTCGAAGGCGACCGTGTGCCCGCCGTCATCGAGGACCAACACCGCGAGTGGCTGCATGTCGGCAGCGCGACCGTGGGCCAGCGCGGCGGCGACGATCTGTCGCGCCTGGTCGATCGTGATCGAGGTCGTCATCAAGAGGCTCCTAGCTTCCCGCGATCTCAGCTTTTCGCTGGCGTCGACGTTCGTGAAGGATCGGCTCCGTGTAGCCGGACGGCTGCTCGCGACCTTCTAGGACCAGCGCCAGTGCGGCGTTGAACGCGTGTCCGTCGAAGCCCGGCGCCATCGCGGTGTAGAGGGCGTCATCCTCGTTCTGTCGGTCAACGACCGCGGCCATCCGCTCGAAGGCGGCGCGCACCGTCGCCTCGTCGACGACGTCATGGTGCAGCCAGTTAGCGATGTGTTGCGAGGAGATCCGGCAGGTCGCGCGGTCTTCCATCAGCCCGACGTCATGGATGTCGGGCACGGTGGAACAACCGACCCCCTGGTCGATCCATCTCACGACATAACCGAGGATGCCCTGCGCGTTGTTCTCGATCTCCTCGCGGATCTCGTCGGCTGACCAAGGGCGGCTCGCCGAGACGGGGATCTGGATCAGCTCGTCGAGAGTGGCGCGGCGACCCTCCGCGGCGATTGCGGCCTGCCTCGAAATGACGTCCTCACGCAGGTAGTGGGTCGCGTGAAGTGTGGCGGCGGTCGGGGAGGGCACCCAGGCGCAGTTCGCACCGGCCCGAGGATGACCGATCTTCTCCTCGATCATGCGCGCCATCTCGTTCGGCGAGGCCCACATCCCCTTGCCGATTTGGGCGCGGCCCGGCAATCCGCAGGCGATGCCCACGTCGACGTTCCAGTCCTCGTAGGCGGCGATCCACTGCTCCGCCCGCATGTCCGCCTTGCGGACCATCGCACCGGCTTCCATCGACGTGTGGATCTCGTCGCCCGTCCGATCGAGGAACCCGGTGTTGATGAACGCCACCCGCGATTTCGCGGCGCGGATGCACTCCTTGAGGTTGAGCGTCGTGCGCCGCTCCTCGTCCATGATCCCGAGCTTCACGGTGTTCGCGGGCAGCCCGAGGACATGCTCGACACGTGTGAAGACATCGTTGGTGAACGCCACCTCCGCCGCTCCGTGCATCTTCGGCTTCACGACGTAAATCGATCCGGCTCGCGAACTCCGCAGACCATCGGTCTTCTGGACGTCGTGCATCGAGCCCAGCGTCGTCATCATCGCGTCGAGGAGCCCCTCGGGAACCTCGTTCCCGTCGGAATCGAGAATCGCATCGGTCGTCGTGAGGTGGCCGACATTGCGCACGAGCATCAGCACCCGGCCGGCTAGTGTGAGCTCGCCGCCATCGGGTGAGGTGAACGTCCGGTCGCCGTCGAGCCGACGCGTGAACGTCCCGCCGTCCTTGGTGACCTCCTCGGTGAGGTCGCCGCGGTTCAGGCCGAGCCAGTTCGAGTAGGCGAGCGTCTTGTCCTCGGCGTCGACGGTCGCGACCGAGTCTTCGCAATCCATGATCGAGGTGATCGCTGACTCGAGGATCACGTCGGCCACGCCAGCGGCGTCCGTCTTCCCGACATCGTGGTTCGGATCGATGACCATCTCGGCGTGCAGCCCGTTGATCCGCAGCAGAACGGACGAGGGCGATGCGGCCTCTCCGCCGAAGCCGGCGAACTGGTTGCCGTCCTCGAGACCGACGCTACTTCCGCCGGAGAGCGTCACGGCGAGGTGCCCGTCCACCACGGCGTACGAGGTGGCGTCGGCGTGCGAGCCGCCGGCGAGCGGCGCGACGTCATCGAGGAGTGCGCGCGCCCACGCGATCACGCGCGCACCGCGCGCGGGGTCGTACGGGCCGTCGGGCGGCGAGTCGCCGAGTACGTCGGTGCCGTAGACCGCGTCGTAGAGCGAGCCCCAGCGCGCGTTCGCGGCGTTGAGGGCATAGCGAGCATTCGTGATCGGCACGACGAGCTGCGGACCAGGGATGTGCGCAATCTCGTCATCAACGTTGTCCGTGTCGATCGAGAAGTCGTCGCCTTCAGCCTCGAGGTAGCCGCTCTCCTCGAGGAAGGCGCGGTAGGTCGTCGCCACGAAGCCGTCGTCGCGGTGCCTCCGGTGCCACGCGTCGATTGCAGACTGCAGCTCTTCGCGCCGGTCGAGAAGCTCGCGGTTCCGAGGTGCGAAGTCGCGGAAGAGGCCAGCGAGCCCCTGCCAGAACGCCTCGGCTTCGACCTCGAGCCCCGGCAGCGCCTCATGCTCAACGAAACGGTGCAGCACGGGAGCGACGGCCAGGCCCGCCACCTGGACGCGGTCGGACGAGTCATTCATCGCTGCCTCCTGGCTGCCATCGAATCATAGTGCCCGGTCCCGTCCGACCATCGCGCGTTCGCGGACATTCGTATGATCCGGCCGCCTGTCCTGGGTGAGGAGCGACCGATGAAACGACGACCGCTCGGCAACACCGGCCTCGAGATATCGGAGATCGTCTTCGGCGCGGGCGCCGTCGGGGGCGGCGTCTTCCATGGCGAACGGGCGGATCGCCTCGAAACGGTCCGGCACGCACGGGACGGCGGCATCAACTGGATCGACACTGCTCCGAGCTACGGCAACGGTCAGTCCGAGGAGAACCTCGCCTGGATCCTCCGCGAACTAGATTGGCTGCCCCATCTCTCGACCAAGGTGCGCCTCGGTCCTGACGGTTTCGAGGACATCGACTACGCGGTGCGCGACTCCGTTGAAGAGAGCATGAAGCGCCTCGGGTTCCCGGGTGTCGAGCTACTCCAGCTTCACAACCGCATTCAGCGCGAACGCGACATCGAGGCCGGAGTCGTCGGCATCGAGGATGTCCTCGGCGCGAACGGTATCGCCGACGCGCTGGACCGCGTCCGTGAAGCTGGATTCACGAAGTTCATCGGGTTCACGGGGCTCGGCGACGTGGACGTGCTGCATGAGCTGGTTGCGAGCGGCCGCTTCGACACGCTGCAGACCTATCACAACGTCCTCAACCCGAGCGCGACGCGACCGATGCCTGCGGGCTGGTCGTCCGAGGACTACCGCGAGCTGGCGGTCCGCGCCTCGGAGCAGGGCATGGGCACGCTGAACATCCGCGTGCTCGCGGCCGGCGCGGTCGCCGGAAGCACCAGCCGCGCCGGTGGGCGCGCGATGTCGCGCGGCTCCGAGCCCGACCGCGACGTGGCGAGGGCGAAACTGCTGAACGAGGCGTTCGCGGGCGAGCCCGGCGCGCCAGCCCAGCGTGCCGTGCGCTTCGCCCTCGATCAGCCGGCGCTGTCCGGCGTGCTCGTCGGAACCGCGAGCGCCGACGAGGTCGACGAGGCGATCGCCGCGGCAGTGCTGCCGCCGCTCAGCCCCGAGGCGCTGCGACGTCTCGAGGCGTTGTACGAGCGGGACTTCGACGGCGTCTAGTCAGGACGCGGGTGCGGCGAGCGATCTCTGTTCGCTGGCGGTGCCCTCAGCCCACGCCTTGAACCCCTCGTTCTCTTGAGTGAGCGCGCTTCGGATCGGCCGTCTCAAGAGGAAGCCGATCACCGGCGCGAGCGCGCCCTCGATATCGATCGTCAGCGTGTTGGTCGTACCGCTGGCGCTCTCGGCGAGGCGATGGCTCGCGGTCATCACAGTGCCCATCGACTTCGTCGTCCACGCGAATCGTCTTCGCGGCACCAGCGCCGTCACTGTCCAAACCTTCTCTCTTTGAGCCGGCTGCTTGATTCGCGCCCGTGATCCCACCAGGAGAGGGTCGTCGAGCAGTTCGACGCTCGTCATGCTCGGTGTGTGCTCGGGCCACGCCTCGACGTCGAGCGTGAGCTCCCACACGCGCTCGATCGGCTCGTCGATCTCGATGCTGTGCTCAATCCTCATCTCAAACCTCGATTCTCATTGAGGTGATAGCTCTGTTCAATCATCATGTACCAAATGGTACATGATTGCAAGGTGCCGTAGGGTGAGGTCGTGGACGACGCGCGCTCGCAGCTCTTGGACCGGATCGTTGACGAGGTCGCCGTGAACGGCCTCGCCGATCGCAGCCTGCGTGACGTCGCCGAGGCGATCGGTTCCAGCCACCGAATGCTCAACTACCACTTCGGCTCGCGGGCTGGCCTCGTGACCGCCATCGTCGAAACCGTCGAGGCGGCTCAGCGGGATCTGCTGGCCGAGCTGTCGGCCGAGATCGACGACCCGATCGACCTCGCGCGGGCGCTCTGGGACCGGACGGTCGCGCCGGAGATGCTGCCGTTCGTGCGACTGTTCTTTGAGTGCGTCGCCCTCACTGGTGGGCAGGGCCTCACCGATCCGTGGATCGCCCGCTCCCTCGAGGTCAGCGATCGCCTGGACGTGGCGACGGATGAGGACGAGCTACGGCTCGGCGTTGCGGTCACCCGCGGGCTCTTGATCGACGTGCTCGCGAGCAGCGACGCGTCGAAGGCCACGAAGGCCTTCGAGCGTTACCTCGAGATGTGGCGGGCGACGCAGTAGTCAGGCCACCCAGATCTGGTGCCGTTCGACGGCGGAACCGCTAGTCGCGTAGCGGCACGATCTCCGTCAACACGCCCATCACGCTCGTCGGGTGGAAAAACGCAGCCGTCGTCCGTCCATCCGCCGTGCCGGGGAGCTCGACCCGACGCATCCCGGCCGACTCGAGCCGGGCGGCTTCCTCGGCGACATCTTCGGCCGCGAAGCACATGTGGTGCATCCCCGGTCCGAACTTCGCGAGGTAGCGCGCCGTGCCGGTCTGGGCACCTTCCTTCGGGATCAGCACTTCGAGTTGGGTCTTCCCATCGCCGACCTGGAAGAAGTAGTTGAAGGTCTGCTCAGGCTCGAAGAAGCTCCCATCCGGCCACTTCGATCGGGCCTCGTCGACCGGTAGACCAAGCTGATCGGTGAGGATCGCCTTCGCCTCTTCGATCGTGTAGGCGACGAGACCAAGGTGATCGAGTCGAACGAAACCCACGTGCTGCTCCCAGCTACTTCCTCGAACAGTAGTTGTTATTCGCCGCCGTCGGCGCCGCCCGCGTCGCCATCGGCGCTGTCGCCACCACCGGCGAGGCCGCGTGCCTTGTCGACCGCGTCGCCCGCCGCGTCGGCGGCAGCGGAGGCGGCGTCTCCAGCCATGTCGGCTGCAGCCGCTGCGGCATCGCCTGCTTTCTCGGCCACTTCGCCGGCGGCGTCGATCGCTGCCTCGGCCGCATCGCCGGCGGCCTCGGCCGCTCGCGATGCCGCGCTCGTCGCGGCGCCGGCCGCGTCACCGGCGGCATCCGTCGCGCGGTCAGCAACATCGCCGACTGCTGAAGTTCCCATACCGAACATGCCCTTGAGCGAGTCCAACAGTCCCATTGCGATCCTCCTGATGCGTGGGGTTACGGCCCCGCGTGGGCGTCCCTGCCAGCGCGCAATGTACGAGATTCCACGCAGCTTCGTGCACACTGACTCAGCACGCCTGCCCACGACGAAGGACGAACGATGGATCTGCTGCATGCGCTCGCCACGAGGCGCACCGCCTCCGGCTTCAGCCCCGAGCCGATCGCCCGGCCGATCATCGAGCGCCTGATCGAGGCGGCGACGTGGGCGCCGAACCACAAGCACACCGAGCCCTGGCGGTTCCACGTACTCGCCGGCGACGCCCGGTCCGACCTCGCCGCTCGAGTCGCGGACTGGATGCGAGACTCCGAGCGAGCCACCGAATCTCAGATCGACTCGACGTGCAAGAAGCTCGTGCGCTCCCCGGTCGTCGTGGTCCTCGCCCAGACCGGTACCCCCGACGACCCGATGCGCGACCTCGAGGACTACGCCGCATGCGCCAGCGCGGCGCAGAACCTTTTGCTGGCAGCTACGGGCGAAGGACTCGTCTCGAAATGGAGCACCGGGGCGCTCGCGACGATGCCGCCCGCCTTCGAGTACTTCGGCCTCGAGGAGCACGACCGCATCGTCGGCTACCTCTATCTGGCCCACCCGCCCGAGGGCACCCAGGAGCAGATCGCCGAACGCGGCCCCACCGTCATCGACTGGCACGGTTTCGAGGCCTAACGAGACCCGAGGTCAGACCGCTTTGAGCGCCTCGTGCGCCGCCGCGATCGTGCGGTCGATCATCGCCTCGTCATGCGCGAGCGAGAGGAACCAGCCCTCGTACTGTGACGGCGCGAGGTGGATCCCACCGTCGAGCATCGCTCGATGGAACCGACCGAATGCTTCGGTATCCGAGCTCGTCGCCTCGCTGTAGTTCGTCGGCGCTGATTCACGGAAGAACGCGGTGATCGTCGACCCGGCCTGCACTACGGTGAGCGGAACGCCCGCCGCCGCCGCGCCAGCTTCGAGGCCCGTGCCCAGGCGCTGCCCCATCGCCTCGAGTCGCTCGTACGCGCCGTCGGTGGCGAACAAGACGTCGAGCGTCGCCGTGCCCGCGGCCATCGCGAGCGGATTTCCGGAGAGCGTCCCCGCCTGGTAAATCGATCCAGCCGGTGCCATCTGCTCCATCAGCGCGCGCGACCCACCGTAGGCGCCGACCGGTAGCCCACCACCGATGATCTTGCCGAGCACGGTGATGTCCGGCGTGATGCCGTACCGCTGCTGCGCTCCACCCTTCGAGGCGCGGAACCCGGTGATCACCTCATCGAAGACGAGCAGCGCGCCGAACTCATCGCACAGCGCGCGCAGGCCTTCGAGGTAGCCATCCGCTGGCGGGATCACGCCCATGTTGCCGGCGATCGGCTCCACGACGATCGCGGCCACCTCCCCGCGGTGGCCATCGAGCGCCGCGCGGGTGGCCTCGAGATCGTTGTACGGAGCAACGAGCGTCTGCGCAGCCATCGCCGCGGGCACGCCGGGCGAGTCGGGCAACGCGAGCGTCGCGACCCCGGAGCCGGCGGCGGCGAGCAGGCCGTCCGCGTGGCCGTGGTAGCAGCCCTCGAACTTGAGGATCAGGTCCCGACCGGTGGCGCCGCGTGCGAGCCGTAGGGCGCTCATCGCGGCCTCGGTCCCAGAGTTCACGAAGCGCACCATCTCCACCGACGGCACGGCTTCGATCACGCGGTCGGCAAGGTCCAGCTCGGCCTCGGTCGGCGCGCCGAACGACGTCCCGAGGCTGGCCGCCTCTCGGATCGCGTCGACGACCTGCGGGTGTGCATGTCCGAGAATCAGCGGCCCGTATGAGGACACGTAGTCGACGTACTCGTTGCCGTCGACGTCGGTTACGAGGGCGCCTCGACCGCTCGCGAGGACGACCGGGTCGCCGCCGACGGAGTTGTAGGCCCGGACCGGCGAGTCGACGCCGCCGGGGAGCAGCGAGCGCCCTCGTTCCATGGCTGCCCGAGAGCGCTCGTGACTGATGACGGCCGAGGCGGTGGAGCTAGTCATGAAGGGCCAACCATCGTGCGGCTTCCTTTGCGTGGTACGTGATCAAGATGTCGGCGCCCGCTCGGCGGATTGAGGTCAGCGTCTCGAGGATGATTCGCTCTTCCTCGAGCCAGCCATTCGCGATCGCGGCCTTCAGCATCGAGTACTCGCCCGAGACGTTGTATGCGGCGAGGGGCAGGTCGGTGCGGTCGCGCACCTGCCGGATCACATCGAGGTACGCGAGCGCCGGCTTCACCATCGTGATGTCGGCGTGCTCGGCCTCGTCAGCCTCGACCTCGCGCAGCGCCTCACGCGCGTTAGCCGGGTCCATCTGGTACCCGCGACGGTCACCGAACTGCGGCGCGGAATCCGCCGCCTCACGGAACGGCCCGTAGTAACCCGACGAGTACTTCGCGCTGTAAGCCATGATCGCCGTCTCGGCGAAGTCCGCGTCGTCGAGCGCCTCGCGAATCGCGCCGACGCGGCCGTCCATCATGTCCGAGGGCGCCACGATGTCCGCGCCAGCCTCAGCGCAGCTCACCGCCATCTGCGACAGCAGCGGCAGACTCTCGTCGTTCAGCACCTCGCCCGTCGCGCTGAGCACGCCGCAATGGCCGTGGTCGGTGTACTCGCAGAGGCAGACGTCGCAGATCACCGCGAGGTCGGGGTCGACGTCCTTCAGCACGCGCACCGCTTGCTGCACGATCCCGTCCGCGGCGTAGCCCTCGCTGCCGACCGCGTCTTTCGAGGCCGGCAGGCCAAACAGCAGCACCGCCCGCACGCCCAGCGAGCGCAGCTCGCGCGCCTCGGCACCGAGCTGGTCCGTCGAGAGGCGAAACTGGTCCGGCATCGACTCGATGGGCTCGCGTACGTCGCTGCCGTGGGTCACGAACAGCGGGTAGACGAATGACGACGGGTCGAGCCGCGTCTCGCGCACGAGGCCGCGTAGCGCGGCCGTCCGTCGGGTTCGGCGCGTGCGAGTGAAGCCGGCCGTCGCCGTCCTTCGTTCCAGTTCGGCAATCACGAGGCGTGCTCCACTCCCGCGACGGTCGGACGCCGCTCCCAGAGATGATGACGTAGCGCGGCGACGAGCCCCGGCACCGAGTGTTCCTCGGCGACGACGTCGGGCTCGAGGCCCAGCTCCCGCGCGGTGGCTGCGGTCGTCGGTCCAATGCAGGCGATCGTCGCGCCGCCCAGCGGCGACAGGTCGCCGTCGAGGATCGCCGCAAGATTCTTCACGGTGGATGAGGAGGTGAACGTCGCGACATCGATCGCGCCGCGTCGAATTGCGGCGAGTACCTCGGCGGGTGGATCCGCCGGTGCGGCGGACAGATAGAGCGTCAGCGATTCCACGAGGGCGCCCGCCGCTTCGAGGCCGGCTGGGAGTGCCGGGTGTGCGCTCTCGGCACGGGGGAGCAGCACGGGCTCGTTGCGGATGCCGCCGGCCTCGATCATCGCAGCCGCGGCGGCTTCGCCCGTCGACTCGTTCGGCACGAGGTCAGCGATCAAGCCTCGGGCAGCCATCGCGCGCGCCGTCGCGGCGCCCACGGCGCAGAGCCGCGTGTTCGCGAATGCGCGCGCGTCCGTTCCCGTCTCGGCGAGGGCATCGAGGAACGCGTCGACCGCGATCGCTGAAGTAAACGCGACCCACGCGTATCGCCCTTGCTGGAGTTTGAACGCGACGTTTGAGACGGCAGCGGGATCGACACGCTGTCGTGTCTCCACGGTCGGCAGCTCGATCGGACGTGCGCCCTCGAGTCGCAGCGCATCGACGAGCGTCGACGCCTGCTGCCGGCTGCGCGTGACGAGGATGCGCCGCCTGGCAAGCGGGCTGAGCGTCACCGGATCGAGTTGCTCGCGCAACCGCACGACCTCGCCAACGACGAAGATCGCCGGTGACCGCACCTCGTGCTCCCGCGCGGCTGCGGGGATCGCAGAAAGCGGCGCCGTGAAGACGCGCTGCCCCGAGGTGGCCGCTTCTTGCACCAGTGCGGCCGGCGTGTCGGCGGGTCGGCCACCGGCGATCAGCGCCTCCGCGATCGCTTCGAGGCGGCCGACGCCCATCAGCACGACAAGCGTGTCGGCGGCCGTAGCGAGCCGCTGCCAGTTCGCCTGTTCCGAGTGCTTCGTCGGATCCTCGTGCCCGGTCACGACCGCGAAGGAGACGGCGACCCCGCGATGCGTGATCGGGATGCCGGCCGCGGCGAGCCCGGCAATCGCCGAGGTGATGCCGGGCACTTCCGTGCAGGGGACGTCAGCCCCGGAGACCGCGATCGCTTCCTCGCCGCCGCGGCCGAAGACATATGGGTCGCCACCCTTGAGCCGGACCACGCGCTTCCCGGCGCGACCATGCTCAATGAGGCAGGCATTGATCTGGTCCTGTGTCATCGCGTGCCGGTTCGGTTCCTTGCCGGCGTTCACGAGGAGTGCATCGGTCGGCGCCTCGGACAGCAGTTCGACTGGAGCGAGGCGGTCATAGACGACGACCTCGGCATGACGCAGCGCCTCGAGGCCGGCGTGGGTCACCCAGCCGGGGTCGCCCGGTCCCGCGCCGACGAGCCAGACGTGACCGAGCGCGCGGGCCGTCATCCTGGCGCGCCACTCGCAACGGCCGCCTGCAACCGCTCTCCGAGGGCGCGACCGATTGCAGCGGCTTCGCTGACGGGCCCCGTTGCGTCACCGAAGTCGGGCAGGGCGTCATCGTGGGCCGCTAGCATCCCCCGCACCGAAAGCAGCTCGCCGTCGACCGTCGCGTAAGCCCCGACCGGCAGTGAACAACCCGCGCCCAATGCCTCGAGGAACCCACGCTCGGCATCGGTCGCGGCGCGCGTCTCCGCGTCATCGAGCTGCGCCAGCCGCGCAACGGTCGTCGCATCGTCATCTCGGCACTGGATCCCGAGCGCACCCTGGCCGGGCGCTGGCAGGAACTGCATCGCGTCGAAGAGCTGTGTCGCCTCGTGCAGACGTCCGAGGCGTTCGAGCCCAGCCGCCGCGAGGATCGCGCCGTCGTATTCGCCCTCCGCGACGCGGTCGAGCCGCGTGTCGACGTTGCCGCGGATCTCCGCTAGCGCGAGGTCCGGTCGTAGCGCCCGCAGCAGCGCGACGCGTCGCCGTGAGCTGGTGCCGACGCGCGCGCCCTCGGGCAGCGCAGACAGTGGCCGACCGCCAGAGGCGACCAGCACGTCTCGGGGATCGGCGCGCTCCGGGACGGCGGCGATCGTCAGGCTCGCTACCGCGTCGGTAGGGACATCCTTCAGCGAGTGGACGGCGACATCGGCGCGTCCGTCGAGCAACGCGTTCTCGACCGCTTTAACGAACACGCCGCGGCCACCGAGCACGCTGAGCGGCGTTGACCGGTCCTGGTCGCCCTCGGTGCTGACCTCCACCATCTCCACCTCGAGATCGGGGTGGGTTGCAGTCAGAGCGTCGGCGACCGAATTCGCCTGAACGAGCGCGAGCCGTGAGCTACGGGTGGCGATCCGGAGCGCGGTCATGAGCCGGCGGCGGCCATTTCAGATGCGAGCCGGTCGGACTCATCGTCAAGCTGGAAGAGCGTACGAACAGCCTCGATATAGTGCTGTTCCTCGTCGCCGCGGTCGCGCAGCGACGCAATTGGGTCGTGGAGGAGGCGCTTCACGATCGCCTTCGTCAGCGCCTCGATCTCGTCTTGGGCTGCTTGGTCGGCGTCGAGCTTGCGGAGCGACTTCTCGACGGCGGTTCGTCGAATCGCCTCGGCCTGCCCGGTCAGCGCGGCGATGGTCGGTTTGGTCCTGAGGCGATCCATCCATGCGAGGAAGTCGGCGGCTTCCTCCGCGAGGACAGCCTCGACCGCAGGTACCTCAGCAGCGCGGGCGCGGCCGTTCACCTCCGCGATCTCCTGCAGGCCTTCCATGTCGTAGTAGCTGAGCCCCGTCAGCAGGCCTGCGGCCGGGTCGATGTCGCGCGGGAGGCCGATGTCGATCGCGATCAATGGCGCACCCTCACGACGCGCGACTGCCGCCTGCATCAACTCGAGGTCGATGATGAATCCCGGCGCTCCGGAGGCCGAGACGACGATGTCGCACGAGGCGATCGCGTCCCCGAGCTCGGCGAACGGAACCGGGCGGCCTCGGAGTTCGTCGGCCAACGCTTCGGCCCGAGCGAAGGTGCGATTCGCGACGACGACGTCGGTGACACCCTGGTCGACCAGCGCCTCCGCCGTGAGGCGCCCGGCCTCGCCGGCGCCCACAACGAGGACGCGCGCCCTCGAGATGTCAGGGTGTAGGTCGCGCGCCTGGCGCGCTGCGATCGAGGAGACAGACAGCGCGTGGTGCCCGATCGCCGTTTCGTGACGAGCGCGCCGGCCGGCGCGGATCGCGCCGTGCATCGCGCGGACGAGGATCGGGTCCTCCATGCCCGCGTCGGCGGCAGCGGAGAACGCGCCCCGTAGCTGCCCCATGATTTCGAACTCGCCGAGGACCAGCGACTCGATTCCGGAGGCGACGCGATAGAGATGTCGAACGGCCTCGATGTCGTGGCGTACCTCGAAGTGGCGACGCACGGTGTCCTCCGACGCCCCGGTCTCGGCACGGACGAAGTCGATCAGGCGATCGGGCTCGTGGTGCCCGGAGACGTACAGCTCGAACCGGTTGCACGTCGAGAGGATCGCTGTCGGGCCTAGCGTCTTCTGCGCGCGTTCCGAGGCGGCAACGATCTCGTCAGCGGAGATGGCGATCCGTTCGCGTACGCCGATCGGCGCCGTGTGGTGACTCATCGTCGCGAGGGTGAGCACAGCTAGTCTCCGCCAGCTGAAGCAGCAGCTTCGCCAACACGTGGCTTCAGCGGGAGGTCGATCCCCAGCGAGGTGATCAGCTGAGCCTTCGCTCGCTGGTAGTCGCCGGCCCTCAGCAACGCTTGCAGCTCATCGTCGATCGAAGCCTGCCAGGTGTCGGGGGCGATGCGGTTGGGGCACTCCTTGCAGAGCAGGGGAGGAGGCGTGCGCGTCTGATCGCACGAGCCAGCGCATTCGCGATCGCGCTGACGCGCCATCACTCGCACCTCGGCCAGCAGGTCGCCGAGCAGTTCGACGTCCTCGGAGAGGAACTCCTCCATGCGCTCACGCAGCCAGCGTGCGAGCGCCGGACTGCTGCCGCCGGTCGAGGTCGCGATCGCGATCTTCCCGCGCTTCGCGAGCGAAGGCAGGATGAAGTCGCAGTTCGCGACGTCGTCCGCGGCGTTCACCCAGATCTCGCGCGAGCGTGCCTCATCGGCGACCTGTCGGTTCACTTCACCGTCGTCGGTCGCGACCATCACGACCTCGTAGCCCTCGGTGTCGCCGGGCGCGAACCGGCGCTCGATCCACGTCGCGCGACCCTCGTCCACGTATCGCTTCACCTCGGGGATCAGCGAGGGCGCCACGATCGTGACGCGTGCACCAGCATCGACGAGCTTGTGCACCTTCTCGTCCGCGACGTTGCCACCGCCAACGAGCAGCACTGGGCGATCGCCCATCTCCCAAAACACGGGGTAGTAGCCCACTAGCCGCCGACCTCCACGCTGCTTCCCTCTGGGGCGCGCATCTCGTCTGGATCGAGGCCAACCGATTCGCACCACGCCCGGTAGGCGATCGGCGAGATCTCCGACGGCTTGATTTCGCTGCGGCCGCCCCAGAACACGTTCGTGTAGCCGAGGCTGATCCCGGCCTCCTCGAGGTGGGCGTCAATCGCGGCCTTGTGATCGAGGACGAGCTGCTTGTCGGTGCCGTGCGCCACGCCCATGACGTTCACGTCACGGAACTCGGGCCCACCTTCACGCCAGTAGGCGTGCGTCATGATGTGGTGGCGGCCGACTTCCTGGCCCGCCTCGAGTTCGCGGCCCACGGGCACCGCCCAGTGGAAGAGAGCGTTGTAGCGGGTCACCCGCTGGCCGCCAGCCACCGGCTTCACATGCTCGAGGAAGGTCGAGAACCGCCCGATCACGCCCTTCGCCTGTAGCGCGTCGGCGGTCGCGAACAGCTCTGCGAGGCTGACACCCGCTTCCTCGGCGCGGCGGATCCACGGATCGGCGACGATCTCGTCGAGCGCGAACTCGCGCTTGAGCGCCTCCATCACGAGCCACTCGTGATCGCTGAGTGGGATCACGTCGGTGTCGATCACGCGCCCGGGCTCATCGCTGCGGGCACCCGGCTCGATGTCACGCCGACGCGTGTGCCCCACGCCGAGGGCGAACAGCTTCTTCGCCGGCATCAGCCGGAACGCGTCGGCGCCGACCTGGTCCGCGAGGTAGCGCGCGTGCGCCTCGATCGAGAACTGGGGCGGCACCTTGAGCGTCGTCCAGAGCCGGTAGCGAGAGCCCGCGGTCGCCGAGTCCGTCGTGCGAATCACGACGTGCCCGGAGAACGGGTCTTGCTGGAACAGGTACTCGAACGCCTCGGTCAGGCGGTCTTCGGGCACCTGCCAGGCAGCCAACGACCCCGTCGCGAGGCTCGTTGTAATCATCGTCTGGCGGACGCGCCGGATCGTCCCGGCCTCGAGCATCGCGCCGATCCGTTCGAGGACCACCGGCAGCTCGACGCCGGACAGCCGCGCGATCTCGCCGAACGGGTCGCGCTGGAACCCCTGCAGCCGATCCTCGGAAATCTCGAGGATGGCGACGTTGATCGCGTCGTCGATCGTGACGGGGACGGATGCCGCGGTCGTCATGAGCCGGCCACCGCTGCGGCGACCTCGGACGCCACTTCACGAGGTCGCACGCCGAGGCCGAGGCCGATCTGATCGACCAGCTCCCCGATCTCCATCCGCCGACAGGTGAACATCGGCGTGTCGAAATCAGTGAACGAGGTCGAGTCGGAGACCCGCAGGTCCTTCACCAGCGCGAGGAACTGACCAGGCGAATCACCCTCGAAGGCGACGACGAACTCCTGATCGTCGAGGCCGTACGAGTAGGTCGTATTGATCTTGATCTCGGGGTAGGCGTGGCCGACCGCGATGTGCTCCGCCATCGCCTTGTTCCGGCGAGTCGTCGAGGACTGGTACCAGGCCTTCGTCTTCGCCATCGGGTAGATGAATAGCCAGTCGTTCGTCCCGCCATCGGCACGGAAGCGGTCGCGGGTCTCGGCGCCCGGCGTGTACTGGTTCTGGTATTGCGACCGCATCGTCATCGAGAGGAACGAGTGCGGGCGCTCTAGCGCGCAGCCGAGCTTCGTGTCGAGCAGCTCCGCGTGCCAGTCCATGATGACGTCGAGCTCGTCCGCCACCTGCCAGACGAGGAAGTCGGTGTCGCCACGCGACCCGACGGTCGAGTAGACGCGGGTCAGCATCCGCGCGTTGGAATCCACCAGCAGCTCTGCCAGCCGCTCACCGAGGCGCTGCCGCTTCTTGCGGCCCTTGCCTCGGACCTCGTCGCGCACCTTGAAGAAGCTGAACTTCACGAACTGTTTGCCGTGCGCCGACTGCGGACGGCGCGGCGCGGCTGCTGCGGCCTTCACCCAGGCTGGCGGCCCTCCTGCGCTTCCCGAGCCGTGACCGTTACTAGAAGGGCGTCCGTTCGTCATCGCGTCGCCAGTCCGGCTTCGCGCACGACCTCGAGCCCGTAGTTCGCCTCGAACAGCTCCTCGATCCGCGCCGCCTCGCCGTCGGTGATGTTCGGCACATCCGAGGCGCTTGCGAACTCGTCGAGCTGCTCACGGTCGTAGATGTTCGGCAGTGCGCTCACGACTTCGGGCGTGCGCATCACGTAGCGCAGCGCCGCCTGGCCGAGCGTCCGTTCGCCCGAGGCGGTCAGGAAGTCCAGCTGCTCGATCTTCTTCAGGCCGTTCACCATCCACGCGCGCGGCCGGTGCTTGCGGTGGTCGTTCGCCGCGAACTTCGTCTCAAGCGTGTACTTGCCCTCGAGCATTCCGGAGGAGTGCGGCACCCGCGTGAGCAGCGACCTGTTGGTGCGGCGCGCGGTCTCGATCAACTCGCGGCCGGGATCGAGCTCCAGCGCGTTGTAGATCATGTGCACCACCTCGATCGGCAGGTGCTCCATCGCGTAGACGCCTTCCTCCAGCCAGCCGATCGCCGGTCCGAGGGCGACACCGACCGAGCGCACTTTGCCCTCGGCGCGCACGCGGTCGATCAGGGTCCAGAGGTCATCGCGCTGGAGGTGCTCCATGCGCACGTTGTGGAGCTGCCAGAGGTCGATCCGGTCAGTGCCCATCCGGTCGAGTGAGTTGTGCAGCGCGCGCTCGACGAAGTCGGGCTCGAAGCAATGCTCAGCCGGCTGGTGGTTCTTGGCCGAGCGGTCGACGGACTCCCAGTCGTAGCCGAACTTGGTGCTCAGGACGATCTTGTCGCGCTCGGCACCGGGGAAGGCGGTCGCGATGATCCGCTCGCCGCGACCTTGCCCGTAGGTATCGGCCGTGTCGATGAAGTTGATGCCTCGGTCGGTCGCATCGCGCAGCATCTGCGCCGCGTCGTCGTCCGAGTGATCGCCCCACCAACCGGCTGTCAGCGTCCAAACGCCAAACCCGATTTCGGAGACCGAAATGTCGGTCCCTGCGATGGTGCGATAGCGCATCGACGACTCCTCGAGGCGGTGGTGATTGGCCTCGAAGCACCATCGGTTTGGAGCAGCGCACCTTCAACTCGTGACTTGGTGCACTATTCCCAGATTTAGGCAGGGTCTAGCGCAAAATCATCAAGCAATAGCCCGATACGCTTCGCGCGAGATGATCAGGTTTGCGCGGTTTGGATACGTTCGATCCTCAGACGACCGGTGCTGTGCCGCCGTCCACGTTGATTGAGGCACCGGTCACGTAGCTCGCCCGTTCCGAGGCCAGGAAGCAGATCACGTCGCCTGCCTCCTGCGCTTCGCCGACTCGGCCCAGCGGCACGCGGCCACCCATCCGTTCGTAGTGCTCATCGAGCGTCAGCTCGGGCGTCGTGTCCTGCATCGCCTCCACGCGACGTTCGTGTTGCCCGGCCTTGATTAGCCCGATGCACACGGTATTTACGAGGATGTTGTCCGCCGCGAGGTCGCGCGACATCGCCTTGGTCAGCCCGATCCCCGCCGCCCGCGACAGCGAGGTCGGCAGCGAACTCGCGCCCGGCGCTTTCCCGCCGCCGGTCGTGATGTTGATGATCCGCCCACCGCCTGTCGCCTTCAGGTGTGGGATCGCCGCCTGCGAGGCGTACACCGCTCCGTACACCTTGAGCTTGAGGTCGTAGCTCAGGGCCTCTTCCGTCAGCACCTCGACGGGCATCGCGGAGGAGGTCCCCGCGTTGTTCACGAGGATGTCGAGCTGGCCCCACTTGGTGACCACCTCCGACACGAGCGACTCGACCTGCTTCTGCTCGGTCATGTCGCAGACGATGCCAACGACCTCGCCGCTGGTCTCCGCGTTCAGCTCGGAAGCGGCGGCCTCGAGCACCTCGGGTCGCCGCGCACAGATCGCCACCCGCGCACCCTCGGCCGCCAGCGCCCGAGCCGCCGCCTTGCCGATGCCATCGCTGCCGCCGGTCACGATCGCGACCTTGCCCGTCAGTCCGAGGTCCATGTTGAAGTCCTTCTATCCAGTGCCGAGTCGTGCTGAAGCTGGTCGTTACCAGGAACCGCCGCCGCCGCCGCCCATGCCGCCGCCCGCGAATCCGCCGCCACCGAAGCCGCTGCCACCCGATGATGACGGTGTGGAGACGATCGTCCCCGCCGTCGTCGTCGAGAAGTCGCCGATCATCGAGGCGAATGCGAGCGTCGTGAACGGTCGATGCGATACGTACCACGTCCCCGCTCCGGTCAGCTCATCATCGAGGCCCTCGAACGCCTTCGCCCAACGGTCCGTCAGGCCGAACACAATCGCGTAGGGCAAGTACTTCGAAAAGATGCCCTGCTCCTCAGCCCAGCGGGCGGTGTCGCGTTCCGCCGTCGCGATCGCGCGCTGGAATCCGAGCACGCGTCGCATCATCCCCGTCCCCTTCGCGGTGCGGCGCGGCATCGCGTTTGAGCCGATCGCGACCAGCAGCCCGGCCAGGGCGATCGGAATCCCGACCAGGGCCCAGGTCGTGAACATCGCCAGCAGAACCGTCAGCACGATCCCGACGATCAACGTCAGCACGCCGGTCACGACCCACGAGCTACGCACCTGATCCGGCCGCCGCAGGAACCAGCCGTTGGCGACGACGTCGCGATAGAGGTCGTCCTGCACCGCCTTGAGTCGCTTCACGAACTTCGTCTTCAGGTCCGACAGCAGCACGTCGTCGCCATCCTCGAAGAGACCGTCCAGCAGCTCGCGCTCGTACTCATGCAGCGAGACGTCGGACTCCTTGAGGCGCTTCAACCGCCAATCGTCCTTGGCGAACCAGCCCTCTCCCTCGATCTCCTCGATCTGCAGGTAGCCGCGCACTGCGAGGTCGATGATCGTCGCGGTCACATCGAGGGGGTGCGCCACCTCGTCGACGACCGTGCCCATCTGCCCGGGCCGCGCGTCCTCGGGCGGTGCGAACTCGATCGCGGAATCCGAGGAAGACTCGAAAAGCGGCACCCGCTGGGTCTCTTCGGTTTCGGAGCCGAATGCCACCTCGACGACTGACCCAACGAAGCGACGGTCGCGACCGTGCACCCAGATCAGGCGAGTTACCGTACCGACGCCGGCGACGAGCAACAGCATGGCGGCGCCGATCGTGAACGGCGTCAACGAAAACGCGCGCTGGATCGTCCATCGCGCTTCGAGGATCGGCTCGGGCACCTCGACGACGCCGGTCGGCAGCGCTACCACCGGCGTCATCACCTCCCGTGGGTTCAGGCGGTCTTGGCGAAAGCGGGCGGCTCCACCCTCGATTGCCCCGCCGTCGCATTCGTCATGCGATCCGGCCTGCCCCGCGGAGCAGGCGATCCGTGTGATCCCCGCCGGGGCCGTGACGATGACCTTGGCATTCGAGACGGGGACGGTCCAGCCAGGCCCGATGGCGTTCAGGAACAACTCGTCGTGGTCCTCGAAGGCGTTGAGCGCGCCCTCGATTCGGTAATCGATCCGGTAGGTGTGCACGCCGCGAATCGTGACGTCGGGGTCCCCGATCCGGATCCGGAAGCTGTCGCCCTCGGTGCTGGTATCGACGTCGTCAGGCGCTCCTGGTGACGTCGATACAGCGACGTCGTGGATCCGCAGCAGCCGGTCGTTGGTGTCGTCGAAGTGGAAGCGGACCGGGATGTCGCGGAAGATCCCGCGGCGCGCGTTCGGACCGAAGTCGTACTCGATCAACTCACTGACGAGGACGTCGCCGTCACCGCGGATCTCCCAGTCGACCTCGTAATCGAGGATCTGCTCGAAGCCCGACTGCGCGTGGGCGCTGGGCGCGAACGCGGGCGCCACGAGGAACGCCGCGGCGAGCAGCAACGCCCCGAGGACGAACGAGCGGTGCGCGGTGATCACGATGCGGTTCGCGCTGCTCGACGTTGGCTAGTCGCGGGTCCCGAAGTCGACCTGGACTGGCTCGCGCGACTCGATCTCGGCCTCGAAGTACGGCTTCTCCTCGAAGCTGAACATCCCGGCGACGATGTTCGACGGGAACATCTCGATCGCGTTGTCGTAGTTCAGGACGCGCTCGTTGTAGTAGCGGCGGGCAAATGCGATCTGTTCCTCGGTCTGGGTCAGCTCGGCCTGCAGCGACGCGAAGTTCTCGTTCGCCTTCAGGTCGGGATAGGCCTCGGAGAGGGCGAACAGCTGACGCAGCATGCCGGTCAACATGTTCTCGGCCTGTGCCTGCTGCTGGATGTCGGGCGCGGCGATTGCCTGGTTGCGCGCCTGGATCACCGCTTCCAGCGTCTCCCGCTCGTGCGAGGCGTAACCACGCACGGTCTCGACGAGGTTCGGAATCAGGTCGTAGCGACGCTTCAGCTGGACGTCGATCTGCGACCACGCAGTCTCAACGCGGTTTCTGAGGCCGACGAGCTTGTTGTAGGTCAGGCCGACGTAGCCCGCCACGAGGACGAGCAGGACGACGATCACGATCAGTGCGATGCCCAACGGGGGCCTCCTGTTCGCGGACGCTAGACGCGTTCGTTAATTTCGCCGGCGAGCGCGATGTCCATCTCCGTGATGCCTCCAGCGTCGTGAGTCGACAGCTCGATACGCACACGGTTGTAGACGTTGCTCAACTCCGGGTGATGATTCTGCCGCTCGGCGAGGACGCCGACCTTCGCGATGAATCCGAGCGCGTCGACGAAGTCCGCGAACTCGAACTCGCGGACGATCGTATCGCCCGCGCGACTCCAACCAGCAAGATCAGCCAACGCCGCATCGATTGCGCCGTCATCGAGTCGTTCAGCCATCACGTCCTCCGGGGTCCTCGACCGTCCGAGGAGTGCCGCGTCGCGGAGCGTATCACGCACGATCGACCGGCCTCGTCCGGCACTTGTCGTGCCCCGGGCCCAGGGCGAGACTGCACGTAGACCCCCGCACGGCGCAGCGAAACGGCGGCAAGATGCCTTCCATTCTCGAGACCTTCGAGGCCCTCCACCCGATGTCAAAGTCGATGGCTGCCCGAGCCGCCTCGATCTTCCCGTCCGGTGTGACGCACGACGCGCGGGCCTTCGAGCCGTTCCCGATCTATGTCGATCGCGCCGACGGCGGTCGCAAGTGGGACGTCGACGGCAACGAGATCATCGACTACATCGGCGGCCATGGCGCACTCCTGCTCGGCCACAATCGGCCGGAAGTGATCGAGGCGGTGCGGGCTGCGCTGGCCCGCGGGACGCACTTCGGCTCGTCGCATGACCTCGAGATCGCCTGGGGCGAACAGGTCTTGAAGATGGTTCCGTGCGCTGAGCGCGTGCGGTTCACCAGCTCCGGTACCGAGGCGACGATGATGGCGTTGCGGCTCGCACGTGCCTACACCGGCCGCGAGCGTGTGGTGAAACTCGTCGATCACTTCCACGGCTGGCACGACCTCGTCGTCGGCCGGCTGGGCCCCGACGACGCTCGCCCGCACTCGATTGGCGTGCCCGAAGGCTTCTACGAGGCGCTCACGATCGTGCCGCAGGGTGACGTTGCCGCTCTGGAGGAGGCGCTGGCGGGGCGGGACGTCGCGGCCGTGATCCTCGAACCGACCGGAGCGCACTGGGGGACCGAGCCGCTGCCGGCCAGCTATCTGCACGATCTGCGCCGGCTGACCAGTGAGACGGGCTCCATCATGGTGATGGACGAGGTGATCACCGGATTCCGGATGGCACCCGGCGGCGCCCAAGAGCGGTATAGCGTCACACCTGACCTCTCAACCCACGCGAAGATCCTCGCCGGCGGTCTGCCCGGCGGCTGCGTCACCGGGCGCGCCGACATCGTCAGCATGCTCGAGATGCGCGAGGGCGACCCGGACTGGAACAGCAAGCGCCGGGTCAGCCACCAGGGCACGTTCAACGCGAACCCCGCCTCGGCTGCCGCCGGACTGACGGCACTTCAGCTCATCGAGGAGGGCACGCCCGTCCGTCAGGCCGACGCGACTGCGGCCGCGATCGTGCGCGGTCTGAATGAGCTGTTCACAGTTGAATCGGTGCCCGGATCCGCCTGGGCCGCATCGAGCATGTGGCACTTCAACCTCGGTTACCCCGCGCCTCACCCAACCGATGTCGAATGGGACGGCGGCGAGCCGCCACAAGGCGTCGGGGACGACCTGATGCGGCCGCTCCGCTGGTCGCTGTTCAACCACGGCGTCGATCTGATGGGCAACGGCGGGATGGTCTCCGCGGCACACGGCGACGCCGAGGTGGCCGACACCATCGAGGCGTTCCGAGCGGCGGTTGGCGATCTACGCGCTGAAGGACTGCTCAGCTAATCGATCGTTCGACCTCCCCACTTCGACCGGCGAGCCGGATTCGACCTGGGAGAAACCCGGGTAGGCGTCCGACGGCCCCGCTGCGATACTGCTCGACGTGCGGGGGAATCCTTACCTGCGGCTGCGCCGGAACACGGCGCGCGCGCTTCGGCGCGCGATCGGGGGCTCACTCGCCGTCGCGGTCTTGTCGATCGCGATCGCGACGGTGGCCGCAACCACCCTCGAATCAGGTGACGCTCAGCGGCTCACCCAGACCGCAGTCCCCACGACCAATACCGTCGGCGTTGCCGCCGGCCCGCCTCCAACGGTCGCGACGACCGACGATCTGACACCCGCTGCTCCGCTCCCCGATCTCATCGAATCGATCGTGCCCGACCTCGGTCTGTCACCAGCGGATGTGATCGAGCCGGTGCTCGAGAGCGTTGCCCCGGTGCCGGCGACCAGCTCGCGCGTCGCCGCCGTCCAGGCGGTCGCGCCGCCACCCCAACTGCTGACGATCGAGGAGCGCCGAGAAGCAGCGGTGAGCCGCGCGGCGCAGCGCGGCGATGAACGCGAACTGATCGAGCCGCCGTTCGTCGTGACCGAGGGCCAGACGGGGAGTCCGCCACTGGTCGCCGGTGACGTGATCGAGGCGACCATCAGCTTCTACTACTGCGAGCAGGGTGACACGCCGGATGGCGGAGACGGCGGGGGATTCTGCGGGGCGATGCGCGACGGCACCATCGTCTACGAAGGGGCAGCTGCCTGTGCGCTCACGTATCTGGGCCAGCAGTTCCGCGTCATCGACGATCCGACGGGTCGCGTCTACACATGCCACGACACCGGGAACGCGGTGCACGCCCTGCACCGGGACATCTTCTTCCACCGAGCGGCGGACGGCTGGCCGTGGCTATCTTCGGTCGGGACGCTGGTCGTCCTCGAGATCGTCGAGTAGATCAGCGCCGGTTCGCGATTCGAAAAGGCACCGCATTCCGGGTTGCGTCAATCGTTAACGGTTTTGTGACCATTGGGCCTTGCTGATCGCCGACTTCACGTCCATCATGGATTGTGCACTTAAGCACAAACTAGAACACGGCGTCCGCGACCCGGGCGCCTTCGCGGGAAGGTCGAGCGGAGATGGTGACAGAAATCGCACCGGAGACTCAGGTGCAGCGACGGGCAGTTGGGCAACGCATCCGCGAGTGGCGGCTCCGCCGCGAGCTCTCACAGGCCGATGTTGCCCGTACGGCCGGCATCACCCAGGCGTCGCTGTCGAACTATGAGAACGGGAAGCGGGACATGCCGCTCTCGACGCTGCTCGGAGTGACCAGCGCCCTGAACGTCAGCCTCGGCGATGTGCTCGACGTCCCGGACGTGATCGTGGTGAGGGATTCCGCCCTCGGCAAGGCCGTGACCCAGCTCGTCCAACGGCCCGAGTTCCCGCGCATGGCGAACGGCGAGGCTGCCGGCTAGCGCGTCCCGCAACGACTTCCGCTCAAGCAACGGCCCCGCCCATCGGCGGGGCCGTTTCGTTGTGCGCGACTCCGTGGGGACCGACGCTCCCGTCCGCGTCCGTATACTGCAACCACCCGTGGGCTACGGCGGCTGAGCGGCGCCGCCGGTTCTGACTCACGCTTCGAACTGACTCAAGCCGCGATCGGACGAAGCGTCCGCCGGGATCGGCTCTCCCCTCCGGCGACCCGCAGCAAGGAGCCCTACACGTGGCGAATGACCGACCATCGACCTTCGGCGAATTGAAGGCAGCCGGCATCCAGGTGCTGCCGGTTCGCGAAGAACTGCGGAACAACCTGATCGCCAGGCTGCGCGCCGGCGATGATCTGTTCCCCGGGATCGTCGGCTATGACGAGACAGTCGTCCCTCAACTTCAGAATGCGATTCTGTCCGGGCAAGACATCATTCTGCTGGGCGAGCGCGGGCAAGCGAAGTCGCGGATCATCCGCAGCCTGACCTCGCTGTTCGACGAGTGGACCCCGATGATCGCCGACTGCGAGATCCCCGAGAACCCGTTCATGCCGATCACCCCTCAGGGAATGGCGCTGATCGCGGAGCATGGCGACGACACGCCGATCTCCTGGATGCATCGAGACGATCGTTACGGCGAGAAGCTGGCGACGCCCGACATCACGATCGCCGACCTGATCGGCGAAGTGGACCCGATCAAAGTCGCCGAGGGCCGCTATCTCTCCGACGCACTGACGATCCACTACGGCCTGATCCCGCACACCAACCGCGGCATCTTCGCGATCAACGAGCTCCCCGACCTCGCCGAGCGCATCCAGGTCGGCCTCTTGAACGCGATGGAAGAGCGCGACGTCCAGATCCGCGGTCACAAAGTGCGGCTCCCACTGGACGTGTTGATCGTCGCGACCGCGAACCCCGAGGACTACACCAACCGTGGCCGGATCATCACCCCACTCAAGGATCGCTACGGCTCGCAGATCCGCACGCATTACCCGGAGAGCATCGAGCACGAAGTCGCGATCATGGAGCAGGAAGGCCAGGTCTTCGAGGCCGATGGCTTCGACGTGGTCGTCCCGGATTACATGAAGGAAGTTGTCGCCGAGATCACCCGGCTGGCCCGGCGCTCGCCCGACGTGAACCAGCGGTCGGGCGTCTCCGTCCGCGCCTCGGTCGCGAACTACGAGGCGATGCTCGCCAACGCGCTGCGGCGCGCGATCCGGCTCGGTGAGACGGACGTCGTACCGCGCGTCTCCGATCTGCCGTTCGTCATTCCCGCGCTCCAGGGCAAGGTCGAACTCGAAACGGTCGAGGACGGCAAGGACCAGCAGATCATCGAGCGCCTGATCCATGGCGCCGTCGTCGCCGTCTTCAACCGGGTCTGCGGTGACGCGACCGTCGAGCCGGTGATCGAGGCCTTCAAGGCCGGGATCTCCGTGGAGACCGGCGAGGTGCTGCCCGTCGACGACTACTTGAAGCTGCTGAAGCAGATCGACGGCCTCGATGTCGCTGTCCACGAGGTCGTCGGCGAGGACACCCGTCCCGCCGTGCAGGCCTCGGCGGTGGAGTTCGTTCTCGAGGGACTGCACCTCAACAAGCGGCTGAACAAGGACTCGCTGGGTAGCGGCGGCCGCTCGCTCTACCGGGGATAAGCCGCGCCGTCGGATTCGACGCGCGAACGGAGGCCGCCATGGCCATGCGATACCGCTACAGCGAGTGGGACGGCACTCAGGAGATCCCGCAACTTGGTGCGGACGAAATTCTGGACGCGCTGTCCGACGACCTGATGAACTTCGGCGATCTCCAGCACGCACTGCGGAACCTCATGCAACGTGGCATGTCGACGCCGGAGCAGGGTCGCATGCAGGGTCTGCGTGATCTGCTCCAGCAACTGCGCCAACAGCGTCGTGAGCGCCTCGATCAGTTCGATCTCGGTGGCGTGATGGACGACATCCGCAAGCAGCTCGACGAGATCCTCGATCTCGAGCGGGACACGCTGCGTGAACGCCTCGGCGAGGACGATCAGCCTGAGAGCGACCCTGCTGGCGAGCAGTCTGATGCACCCCCGGGCACCGAGGGCGAGCAAGGCCAGCAGCAGCCCGCTGGGCAGCAGCCGGGCCAACAGGCACCGACCGGTCAGCGCCAGCCGGGCGGGCAGCAGCAGCCTGGCCAGCCAGGCGAGCAGGGCGAGACGGGCGAAGGCCGGCCGGGTCAGGGCGACCAGAGCGAGCTGAGCGACGAAGAGCAGTTCCAGCAGATGCTGGAGCGGATCGCCCAGCGGAAACAGGACTTCCTCGAGGCGTTGCCCGACGACCCGGCCGGGCAGATGAAGGAGCTCCAGAACTACGAGTTCCTGAACCCCGACGCCCAGCACCAGTACCAGGAGCTGGTCGAACAGCTCCGCCAGGCGATGACCGAATCGTTCTTCAATGACGTCTCGAAGATGGTCGATGAGATGTCCGAAGGCGACATGCAGCGCATGAAGGACATGGTCAGAGACCTGAACGACATGCTTGCCCAGCGCATGAAGGGTGAAGAGCCCGACTTCGATTCCTTCATGGACAAGTACGGCGACATGTTCGGCGAGAACCCGCCGCAGTCGCTCGACGAACTGTTGGCGCAGATGCAGGCCCAGATGCAGGCGATGCAGTCGCTGATGGAATCGATGCCGTCGGACCAGCGACAGCAGCTCCAGAGCCTGCTCTCCGACAAGCTCGGTGACGCCGAGTTGGAGTCCGAGCTGTCCGAGCTCGCTCAGAACATGGAGTTCCTCAACCCGTCACGCGACCAGCCGGGCTCCTACCCGTTCCGCGGTGACGAGGAGATCGACCTCCAGGCCGCGATGCAGCTCATGAACGAGATGCAGAACATCGACGGCCTCGAGAGCGGCCTTGAGCGCGCTCAGTACACCGGTGAACTCGACGACGTCGACATCGACCAGCTCCGCGAGCTGCTCGGTGACGAGGCCGTCGAGACGTTCGAGGAGCTGAAGCAGCTGCTCGAGGTACTCGAAAACGCCGGCTACATCCGCAAGGAAGGCGACGAGTGGGAACTCACGCCTCGGGGCACGCGGATGATCGGCCAGAACGCACTGACCGAGATCTTCAAGCAGCTCAAGAACCAGGGGATCGGCAACCACCCGGTGCCGCAGTCAGGCCGTCACGGCGAGCGCCTCGATGACACGAAGCCGTACGAGTTCGGCGACCCGTTCCACCTCGACATGCGCAAAACGATCATGAATGCGATCGAGCGCGAGGGACCGGCAACCCCGGTCCAGCTCAGCCCGGACGACTTCGAGATCTACCGCTCGGAGCTCGTCACCCAGACCGCTACGGTGCTGATGGTCGACCTCTCGTGGTCGATGGCGTTGCGCGGCTCGTTCCAGGCGGCAAAGAAGGTCGCGCTCGCGCTCCAGAACCTGATCAAGGCGCAGTACCCGCGCGACAGCCTCTACATCATTGGCTTCTCGGCCTACGCCCGCGAGCTGAAGCCGCAGGACCTGCCGTACGTCCGCTGGGACGAGTCCGTTCTCGGCACGAACATGCACCACGCGTTCATGATCGCCGAGCGCCTGCTCGCGAAGCACCGAGGCGGTACGCGTCAGATCCTGATGATCTCCGACGGCGAGCCGACGGCTCACCTCGAACGAGGGCGCTCGCAGTTCGCCTACCCGCCGAGCCCGATCACGATCCGCGAGACGCTCAAGGCGGTGAAGCGGGTCACGCAGCAAGAGATCACCATCAACACGTTCATGCTGGATCGGAACTACTACCTGAAGGAGTTCGTGAACCAGCTGGCGAAGATTAACGGCGGCCGCGTCTTCTACACGACGCCGGACCAACTCGGCGAGTACATTCTCGTCGACTACGTCCAGCACAAGCGGAAGAAGATCTCCGGCCGCTAGCCCGCGCCTGCGGGCCGACCGCATCGCCTCGGAGCGTTGAGTGCAACGACTGATCGTGCCCGTCACCTCGTTGGCGATCGTCTTCACGATCGGCATCGGGTGGTATTGGCTCGTCGAGGAGTTCACCTTCCTCGACTCGGTCTATCAAGCGGTGATCACACTCTCGACCGTGGGCTACGAGGAGATTGAGCCATTGGATGCGGGTGGTCGCATCTTCACGATCTTCTTCATCCTCGCTGGCATCGGCTTGATGTTTTATACCGCGACCGCTGTGGTGGAGCTGGTGGTGGCGGGCGAAGTTCGGGAACTGGTGGGCCGACGCCGCACGGGCCGGAGGGTCGATCGTATGGAGAACCACGTCATCGTCTGCGGTTACGGCCGCGTCGGTCAGAAGATCGCCCACGACCTGACTGAGAATGGGGTTGAGCACGTCGTCGTTGACATGCGCGCCGAGGCCCTCGATGCCGCCGTCGCCGCCGGGAACGCGGTGGTTCATGGCGACGCCACTGAGGAGCAAATACTCCGATCCGCGCACATCGAGCGTGCGCGCGCCCTCGTCGCAGCGGCGGACTCGGACGTCGGGAACACCTACATCGCCCTGACCGCCCGATCGCTGAATCCCGACATCTTCATCGTTGCTCGTGCCGGCGGCGCCGACGCTGAACAGCGGATGATCACGGCCGGTGCGAACCGCGTGATCTCGCCGTATCAGATGGCTGGCTTCCGGATGGCGCTGAGTGTCGTCCAGCCGTTGATGCTCGATTTCGTGGACATGCTCGCCGCGCGGGAGACCGCCGACGAGAAGATCCTGGCCGAGATCGTGCTGGCACCGGGGAGCGGATTGGATGGCCGCACGATCGCCGAGGCCTTCGATCCGAGCTGGGGGTTGAGCCTCCTGGGCGTCGAGCACGCCGACCGGAGTGATGGCGAGATCGTGATCGGCCCGACCGGTTCCGAGGTGCTACACGAAGGCGATCGGTTGATGGTCTACGGCTCGCAGGAGGCAGTCGGTCGCCTCAGCGAGCGTCAGAGCGTCGGCTGATCGTCCTCGAACGCCGGCGCTGGCGGCGGCTCCGCCGTAGTCGACTCCCAGGAGAACAGCTGCACGAGCATCCCGCCCGTGTGCTCGGGCGCGAGGAACGCCTCGCTCCACGTTGCGCCCTCGGACTGCCCTGACTGCTCGCCGATGACGCGCACGCCGTTGCGCTGGCACACGGACACTGCGCGTTCGACGTTGCGCACCTCGAATGAGACGTGGTGGACTGCGGCGCCGCGACGGTCGAGGAACCGCTGCAAGAACGAGTCTTCGCGGGTCGGCTGCATGACCTCGACCCGGAGCTGGCCGCCGGGGGTCTCGAGGACCCGCGAACTGAAACTCGTCTCGTCGACGGCCGAGCCGGAGCGATGCACGGTCTCGAATCCGAACAGCTGCTCGTACCAGTCGCCCAGTTCGAGGCGACTGTGGTGCGCGTGGGCGACGCCACTGATCGCGGTGATCCCGAGCGAGTCTGAGCGTTGGTCGTCGAACGGCTCCGGCAGATTCCACGGGACCCCCTCGTAGAGCTGGAAGAGGAAGCCCGCGCCGCCGGCCCGCGGATGGATATACGAGACGGCGTGTGCCTGTCCGTCGGCGTCCAGTTCCGGGCGCGGTTCGCTGTCGGTGCTGTCTCCGGCCTCCGGGCGATCGGTAGCCGGGTCATAACCCCAGGGCTCGATGCCGAGCGTGCGCATCGTCTCGACGGCGGCATCCATGTCGCGGACATGCATCGCCACGTGGTGCAGGCCGGGCCCATTCTCGCCGTCGAGAAAGCGGTGGAGGTACGACTCCGGGCCATCGGGGGCGAGGATCTCCCAGGCGATACCAGATCGCCCCGGAACCTCGAGTTCGGCCCCGACGTAGCCGTCCTGCGCGAACCGGCCGCGGTACCGAAACCCGAAGAGCCGCTCCATCAACTCGATCTGCGGATCGAGTTCGCGGACGGCCATGCTGATGTGGTCGATACGGGTGACGTCGATCATCGCTTGGTTGGCGCTCTCTCTGGGTCCCCCGTCTGCTCGATTCTATGGGGGCGCTCACTACGGCCTAGCGTCACGGGCGCGTAACGATACGATCCGCGCATGCCTGACCTCGGTCCCGCTCCATCACGCCGGGTGTCGATCATCCGCAATCCCGGTTCACGTCGGCCGCCGTCCGCCATCCAGCTGACCGGCGCCCGTGAAGCGCTCCATCGCTCCGGGTGGACCTCGACGGTGACTGACACGGCGGTCCCGGGCGACGCCACTCATCTGGCGCGCGCGGCCGCCGCCGACGGCGTCGAGGTCGTCGTCGTCTGTGGGGGCGACGGCACCCTGAACGAGGCGGCGAACGGGCTGGTCGGCTCGGAAACGGCGCTCGCCCTGATCCCCGGAGGCACCGGAAACGTATGGGCGCGCGAGGTCGGCATCGCCACCGATCCCGCAGGCGCCCTCGGTCTGCTCGGCGCCGGGCGCCGCGTCCGAGTCGACACGGGGGTCGTCCAGATCGGCAACGACCCCCCGCGGCACTTCTTGCTCATGTGCAGCGCGGGCGTTGACGCCGAGGCGGTCCGCGCCGTGGAGCAGCGACCGAAGTTGAAGCGCCGCCTCGGACGTGCCGCCTTCGGCTGGCCCGCGCTGCGTGCCATCTTCGCCGGCTCGAACGAAACGCGGCTCACCGTTGACGGAGAGTCGTGCACCGTTCCGCTGTTGATGGCGCTCGCCGGCAACACCCAGCTCTACGCTTCCGTGTTGCGGCTGACGGCGGATGCGCTCATGGACGATGGTCAGCTCGACCTGCTGACGTTCGAGGACGCGCCTCCGGGCCGCCTCCGCGTCGCGATGCGCCGTGCGAGCATTCTGGCTCGCGCGGTTCGCAGCGGCCTCCGCGACGCGAGCACCGAGGGCATCCGCTATACCCGCATCGCTCACGCTGAGTTACGTCCGAGCGGGCCGCTCGCCGTTCAGGCCGACGGCGAGTTCATCGGGATCGCGGGGCCCGACGCTCCACTGCAGCTCTGGGTCGAGCCTCGGTCCCTGACGATGCTGGTGCCCGCCGGCGTGAACTCGCTGTTCAGCCGCAACGGTGATCGCTAGATCGGCTCGAGCACACCTCGGTCGAGCCGATAGCGCGTCGCATCCGGCAGCTCCACGGAACTCGGGCGATCGGGGTCCGGGGTGGTGATCAGCACCTGGTCCACCTCGTACGCGGTATGGAGGACCCGGTCGCGGTGACGCTCGTCCAGCTCTGAAAGGATGTCGTCCAGCAGGAGCACCGGCGAGTCTCCCGTACTGTCGCGCGAGAGCGCGACCTCTGACAGGCGCAGTGCCAGCGCGGCGGTCCGCTGCTGCCCCCGTGAGGCCGACACGCCGGCCTCGTGCCCACCGATCTGGAACGAGATGTCGTCCCGATGTGGACCGATCCGCGTCGCGCCGCGCCACACGTCTTCCTGTCGCCCAGCCTCGATCGCCGAGCGGAAGTGTTGCTCGAAGTCGTGTGCGCCCGTCCGCTCGAGGAGCTCATCTGGCAGCGCCGGGCGATAGCAGACGACCAGCGACTCGTCGGGTGCCCCGAGCGCCGGATAGCGGCTTGCCGCGTCCTGCCCGAGGCGCGTGAGCGCATTCGCCCGCGCCTGGATGATCACCGATCCCGACTCCGACAGCTCGTCGTCCCAGAACGCGAGCTCCTCCAGGTTGCCGCGACGCTCACGGAGCGTCCGCAGCAGGCTGTTCCGCTGCTGCAGCACGCGGTTGTAGCGCTGCGAGGCACGAACGTACGCCGGGTCGAACTGCGAAATCGTGAGGTCGAGGTAGCGTCGTCGGCCCGAGGGCGATCCGGAGATGATCGACAGGTCGTCCGCGGAGAACATCACCACGCGGAGCTGACCGATCAGGTCCGAGGCCCGGCGCGCGACGCCATTCAGACGAAACCGTCGCGATGCGCGGCGCGACCCGTCGGCCTTCGGCTCGCCCGCGATGACCGAGATCTCGAGCGTAGCGGTGCCGGCCTGACCGTCGATCTGGCCGACCAGGCGGGCGCCCGGCAGCGGCTCATCGGCGAGCGCGGTCCAGTTAATGAGGTCGATGTCGTGACCACCCCGATGACTGCGGGTGGTGGCAAGCATCGCGACGGCGTCCAGCAGGTTCGACTTGCCCGCCGCGTTCTCGCCGGCGATCACATAGATCCCGCGGTCGAGGTCGAACTCGAGCCGTTGGTACGTGCGGACGTTGCTGAGCGACAGGTGAGTCAGGCGCATCAGGGTCGATTATCCCATGCCCGGCTCAACCACCGTCCGCGTTCGCCGCATCATCGGGCCGTGGGGTGCTCGCCGCCCGCGGGAGCTCTACACAGAAGCGGGCTCCGCCCGTCGCCGCATCCTCCACCCAGATGCGCCCGGACTGGAGTTCGATGAGCTGGCGCGCCACTGCCAGACCGAGGCCGGAGCCGTGGACTGTGCCGTCGTTCCGGTCCACGCGGTAATAGGGGTCGAAGACCCGTTCGCGGAGGTCCTCAGGCACGCCGTCGCCTGAGTCCTCCACCTCGATCCGGACCGTCCCATCCGAGGCGGTCGTCCGCAGCGTGACCGTGCCGCCCAGCGGTGTGTAGCGGTGTGCGTTCGATAGCAGGTTCAACAGCACCTGTTCCAGGCGCTGCCGATCCGCCTCGACCAGCGCGCTGTCTTCGCCGATCTCGAACGAGATCGTCTGTTCCCGGAGCAGGTACGCCGGCCGCAGGAGCGTCTCGAGTTCGTCGAAGAGCGGCGACAGCTCGACCGGAGCCGGCGTCACCGTGAAGCCCGCTGACTCCGACTGTCCGAGGTCGAGCAGGTCATTCACGAGCAGATTCAAGCGCTGCACGCCCTGGTCGAGCGAGTTGACGAGCTGCTCAGCGGTCTCGTCCATCGCCATCGGTTGCAGTTGGAGGAGATCAGCGAACGCCTGGATCGAGGTGAGCGGCGTCCGCACCTCGTGGGCAAGCGCCCCGATGAACTGCCGGCGCTGCTCGTCGAGCGCCTCGAGGCGCTGTTCGCGTTGATATGAGGCCTCGTACATCGCGGCGAGGTCGAGCGCCGTCGCGAGCTGCGCCCCGAGTCGTTCCAGCAGTGTGTGATCTTCGAGGACCCGCTGATGGCGGCCAGCTAACAGCAACAGACCGATCGGGTTTTCGGCGCTCGTCAGCGGGATCCGCGCGACCCACGGATACGCTCCGAACGAGTCAGTCAGCGCGCCGACCCAGGGATGGGCGTCTTGATCGCGTCCGCTCTCGACGAGCGCACCACGAGCCGGGAGCGCACGGGGTGGAGCACTCGCGAGCCAGTTCGCGGGGTAGCCGTCGGCGGCGACGATCTGCATCTCCTGCTCGGAGTCGTCGTCGGCCAGCGCGATCAGGCCCGCCTCGGCGACCCCGTTCTGCAGGAGGGCGTCGAGCGCTTCCTGTGCGGTCGATTGGATGCCGCTGGGCTCGGCCGCGAGGTCAGCGAGGATCGTGCCCAGCGCGAATCGGGTCCGATCGCGGATGAGTTGCCGGATGTGAAGTAGCACTGGGATTAACAGGAGCAGGGTGATCAGCACCTGCACCGCGAAGATCCCGACGTCCACCCGATCGAGGACGGCGTACAGAACCGCCCCGTTCACCACGAGCACGACGATCGCGACGACGATCGCGCCGATCGTGAGGCGAGCACCGCCGCTCGCCGGTGGACGGGCTACGCGTGCGAGCCCCGATTGGTCGCTGGAAGAGGTCAAGGCGAACGGTCCTCCCCGGAGGGATGATCTGGCGCTATTCGAGGACGATCAGCACGCTGCGGTCGGCGATCGACGCGGCTCGGACCCGCGCGACCTGCCCCAGTCGTTGATGAAGTCCGCCGGCAAGATCGTTCGACTGTGCGGTGTCGCCCAGTTGAATCCGCAGCCGCGCTTCACCCTGGGCGTAGGCCTCGACGGTCGCCGCGCGTACCGCCTCCAGGCGCGCCAGCGCGTCCTGGACACGCATCAGGCCCTGGAACCCCGAAATCGGAAACACGCGCACGATCAGCGAGCCGCCCGCCGGCTCGAAGCTGACCGCACCTGGCTCCGCGACCACCGTCGGTGCGGCGGCCGCAGCGCTCGAGGCGGCCCCAGCACTCGAGGTGGCAGCAGCGCGGGCCGGTTCCGCTGAAGGCGGCGCGACCGTAGCCGGTTCGGGCACCACAGCGGCCGGCTGACGCCTGGGCGGCTCGGCCGGTGGAACCGTGGCGGTTCCGTTCTGCGGTGTGACGGACGGCGGTGGCTCAGGAGGCGTCAGGCCGCTCGGCGCCTGCGGCGCTGGTGCGACCGGGGTCGCCCCGGGCGGTGAGGCGTCGCCGCCGGTCGAATCGTGCTGGCTGCTGCCAGAGCGCTCGGGCGTCTCTGGCGCCGCGCGCTGCGGTGCCGCAGCGGCACTCGGCGCCGTCGGCTGGGTGGGCGGACTCGGCGCCGCAGCAGCTGGTGATGTCGGCTCTGGAGTTGCCGCCGCCGGCAGCGCGGAGGGTGCTGCGCCGAACGTCGCCGGCGCGACAGGCGGGGCGGGACGGTCGCGGCTCGGAGCCGCCGGTGGCTCAGCGACCCTCGATGCGGGTGGGGGTGCGGGTGCGGGGCGCTCCGACAGCTCGGCGAGCTTGCTCTCGATGCGTCCCAGCCGGGCGTCGATCGTCTCGACCGTGGAGTCGAGGTTCACGAGGCGTTCCTCGATGGCGGTAAGCTTGCCTGTGGTCCCCTCGCTCGCGCGGCGGAGGCCGTCGAACCGCACGTGGAACTCGCCGAATCGCTCCGCGACGCTACCGATGGTTTGCTCGATGCTGCCGAGTCGACCGTCGATCGCCGTCACCCGCTCGTCGACTGACGTACGCAGGATCGACATGTCCTGGCCGAGGCTCTCGACGCTCGCGCTGAGCTGTTGGATCAGCGCGGCCCCCGGATCACTCCGTTGGCTGAGCATCTCTCGTGCCTGCTCGACCGACTCGTCGATCACCAGTCGGGCACGCTCGCGCGCGTCAGACAGCACAAGGTCGATGTCATCGCCACCCTCGACGTTGCCTTCGAAGCGCGGGGGCGGAGCACTGACGGGAGGCGTGGTGGGTGGAAGTGCCGCAGGCGCCGAAGGTGCGGCCTCGGGGCTGGGCGCGGCAGCTCGCGGCGGAGCCGCCGGGATCGGCTGCGGCACGGGCGTTTCGCGCTCCGGCTGGCGCTGCACACCCCCGAGGGTGACGAGCAGCGATCCGACCGAGCGCAGCACGGCATTGACGCCGCCCTCCGCTGACTGCGCCAGCTGAGCGAGTCCTTCGCTACGCGGCGGCTCTCCCCCGAGTGGCCTGTCGTTGGTCACGGAACCGTCCCCGCCGCGACGGGCGTCGTGTTAACGCCTTCGCCGGAGTGTAGAGGGCTAGCACCCCTCGTCAAACGCGGCCCGAGGAGCGAGTGTTTCGAGGCCGGATCGCGCTTCGACATGATGTATCGTCCAGCAGTGGCTGACCGTCCGTTCATGGTGGTCGCCCCGCTCAACACACCGCCGACGAGGCCCGCTGACACCGCTGACGAGGAGACCCAGATGGCAGATCCGCTGCGCGTGGCGTTCATTGGCGCCGGAGGCAACACGACGCTCCGCCATCTCCCCGGTTTGCTGGGAATCGATGACGTGACTGCAGTCGCCGTCTGCAATCGAACGGCCGAGAGCGGACAGCGCGTTGCGAGTCAGTTCCCAATCGCGCGCGTCGAGACGGACCCCGCCGCGATTTTCGAGGCCGACGACGTCGATGCGGTTTCCATCGGCACCTGGCCCTACCGGCACCGCGAATTCACCGTTCGAGCGCTCGAGGCGGGCAAGCACGTCCTCTGCGAAGCGCGGATGGCGATGAACGCGACCGAGGCCCGCGAAATGCTCGCGGCCTCCAGGATGCGCGATGACCTCGTTGCTCAGCTCGTGCCGGCACCGATGGACCTGCTCGTCTGGCGCACGGTGCGGCGACTGCTGCGCGAGAACGCATTGGGCACGGTCCGCGAAGCGCACGTCGATGTCTTGAACGGATCCGGCGTCGCCGAGGGTGGCCCGCTGCACTGGCGCCACCAGACCGAATTCTCCGGCATGAACGTGATGACGTTCGGGATCTTCTCCGAGATGGTCAGTCGCTGGCTCGGCGCCACTGAGCGGATCGTCGCCGATGGTTCCACCTTCGTCCGTCGTCGTCATGACGAAGGGACCGGGGCCGACGTGTGGGTCGATGTCCCCGACAGTCTTGGCGTGTTCGCTGAGCTCCGCGGTGGGGCACGGGTGAGTTATCGCGTCAGCACAGTCGCGCATGCCGCGCCGCCGCCATCGATCTCGGTCTACGGCTCCGATGCGACGCTGCACTGGCGCGGCGGCGACGATCTGACGCTCGCGCGTGTTGGGGGCGAGCCGGAGCAGGTCGTGCCAGACGAGGGCACCGCGGTCGGCTGGAACGTCGAGCAAGACTTCGTCGATTCGATCCGCGAGAACAAGCCCGTCGAACTCACGAGTTTCGAGGACGGCCTGCACTACATGCGTATCACCGAGGCGGTCCAGCGCTCCCGCGAAGAGGGACGCGCGGTCAACCTCGAGGAGGTCTAGTTGGTCGAGGGTGACCCTAACGTTCCAATCTCCGCGGTCGAGTGCCTGGCTCGATTCCGTGCCGCGCGGGCGCGGGTCGACCAGCTCGCCTCAGCAACGACCTCGTGGGATGCCGAGTCCGATGAGGGTTGGACGGTGAAGGACTACCTCGCGCACCTGACAGCCTGGCAGCGCCGCCTCGTCCGATGGTTCGAGGAGGGCTCAGCCGGCCGATTCCGAGAGCGCCCAGAACCGAATTTCACGTTTGAGCAGCTCGACGAGCTCAACGACCATGACTGGCACGCCGCGCGCGCGACGCCGCTCGCCGTGGTTGAACACGAATTCGCGGCCACCGCCGACGCGGTTGAGGCGCTCATCGGTCGCTTGACCGACGACGATCTCAACGACCCGGCGCGGGCCCCCTGGCTCGGCTTCGAGGCGCGCCACGCGATCGCCGGGAACACCTACGGCCACTACGCCGAACACCTCGACGTCATCGAACGACTCGCGGCGGCGCGCGCATGAGCAACGTCCGCGTCTACCGCTTCCAGTCGGGCGACCCGAGCGACAGCTCGCTATCAGTGCTGCTGATGCGGTTCCTCGTCAACGGGGTGGGTTTGTTTCTGGCTGGCGTGATCGTCCCCGGCATCGAGATTGGCGACTGGCAATCGCTGTTGGCCGGCACTGCGATCTTCGCCATCGTGAATATGCTGCTGAAACCGCTAGCTGTATTGGTCTCGTGTTGCCTGATCGTCTTCACGTTCGGGCTCTTCGTGCTGGTGATCAACACCGCGCTCCTGGGGGCGACCGCGTGGGTCTCCGGTCAGCTTGACCTTGACTTCACCGTCGATGGGTTCTGGTCCGCGTTCTTCGGGGCGCTGATCATCTCGATCGTCTCGCTATTCGCGACGATCGTCATCCGCCGGCCCCGCCAGCGCTCGGGCTAGTGGGTGGCTGCGCTCGCGCTAGTGGTTTGCTGGACGCCACGGCAGAGCGCCGTCGGGCGGATCGCCGCAGGGCGGGCGGAACTCGGCGAGTAGGAATCCCTCTCCCGCGATCGGGAGCGCGGTTACGGCCGCCTCAACCCAGAGTTCGCTGCCATCCTGCCGGACGACCGCGCGGCCTCGAAATCCTGTTGAATCGCCCTGGAGAGCGCTGTTCAGGCTGTTGCCGGTTTCAACCTGATCGCGCTCTGGCGTGAGCGGGCTGGTGCGCTCCAACGCCATCCACTCGTCGTAGCTGTAGCCGCTCATCTCCAGGAAGGCCTGGTTTGCATAGACCGGCCGCCGCCCCTTGCCGATCAGCAGGAAGGCGTTGCGGGCGTGCTCCACCATCACCGCCAGGATCGCGCGGTCGTCGAGGTGATCGGGCAATCGCATCTCGTTCACGGGGCGGATTCTCGCAGACTGGGAGTTCGCTAGCTAGCGGAAGCCTGACAGGGCGCGACGGGACCGTGTCCCGGCACCAATCGATTGCCTGTCGCGCGAGCTCCGTCGCTACGCCGGTCGAATCTCTGTGCCGCGCTTCTGCTGCATCCGCGGTCCGCGCCCCTGTCGCGAGGGCGTGCCGGGGTCTTCGACGCGGACGGCGCAGGCCTTGTACTCCGGGATGCCGGCTGCAGCGTCGAGCTGATCGTTGGTGACGAAGTTCGCCGCCACGCCCTGCAGCTGGACGAACGGCACGAACAGTTCGCCACGTCGCATCCGATCACCGATGTGCACCTCGGCGATGATCTCGCCCCGCCTCGAGGCGAGCTGAACGTCGTCACCCTCCGACACGCCGAGCTGCTTCGCGTCGTCCGGGTGCATGTCGACGGCAACCACCGGCACGGTCGCGAGGAGCCTCGGGACGTGCCGCGTGATCACGCCTCCGTGCCAGTGGTAGAGCGAGCGCCCCGTGATCAGCGTGAACGGGAACCGTTTCGAGGGCAGTTCGGCCGCCGGCGGCCCCTGCTCGACGGCGACGAACTTCCCCTTGCCACGCGGGAACTCGTCTGCGAACAGTCGCGGTGTGCCCGGGTGGGTCGTGTCCGGCACCGGCCACTGGATGCCGCCCTCCGAGTCGAGGCGGTCATGTGACAGGCCAGCGACGATCGGCGTCAGCGAGGCCATCTCGGCGAAGATCTCCGCAGCCGATCCGTGCCCGAATCCGTCTTCCGGGCGTTCGAGCAGCTTGAGCACGCGACGAGCGATCTCGTTCGTGATCGTCCAGTCCTCACGGGCGTCGCCCGGCGATTCGATGATCGGCCGCACGAGCTGAACGCGCCGCTCGCTGTTGGTGAACGTCCCGAACTTCTCGGCGAAGGACGCGGCAGGCAGCACCACGTCGGCGACCTCCGCGGTCTCATGCATGAAGATGTCCTGCACGACGAGGAAGTCGAGCTGGCTGAACGCCTCGCGCGCGTGCGCCAGGTACGGGTCGGAGATCAGTGGGTTCTCGCCCACGACATACATCGTCTTGAGCGACCCATCGAGCATCGCTTGGATCATCGCCGTCGACTGGAGGCCAGGTTCGGTCGGCAGATCGGCTTGCCACGCCTGCGACCAGCGCGCGTTCACCTCGAGGTCGTCGACGGCTTCGTAGCCGGGCATCACGTTCGGCAGGCAGCCAGAGTCCGAGCAGCCCTGCACGTTGTTCTGGCCTCGGAGTGGCGAAATACCGTTCCCGTAGCCGCCGACCTGCCCACAGAGCAGCGCAAGGTTGATCAACGCGCGCGCGTTGTCGGACCCCATCGTGTGCTGGGTGACGCCCATCCCCCAGATCAGGCAGGAGCCGCGCACCTCCCCGTCACGTCCGGGTCGAGGGCGCGCGTACAGTCGCGCGGCGATCCGGATGTCGTCGGCTGAGACGCCGCAGATCTCCTCGGCCACCTCGGGCCGAACTTGCTCCACCACCCGGCGCCAGGCCTCGAAGTCCTCGGTCCGTGCCGCGATGAACTCCCGGTTCTCGAGGCCCTCCTCGAGGATCACGTGCGCCATCGCGTTGAACAGCGCGACGTCGGTGCCAGGGCGCGGCTGGAGGTGCACCTCCGCGCTGTCGACGAGGTCGATCTTGATCGGGTTCACGACGATCAGCGAGGCGCCCCGGTCCTCGACCGCGCGGCGCATTCGCGAGGCGACGACCGGGTGGTTCTGCGAGGTGTCGCTGCCGACGACGAGCAGCGTCCCCGCGTTGTCGTAGTCCTCGTACGAGTTGCTCGTGGCGCCGGAGCCCACCTGTTCCATCAGAGCCACGACCGAGGGCGCATGGCAAAGTCGCGAGCAGTGGTCGATCGAGTTCGTTCCCATCACGGCGCGCGTGAACTTCTGCTGGATGTAGCCGTCCTCGTTCGTCGCTTTCGCCGAGGCGATCGAGGCGAACGAACCGACGGCACCCGCAAACCGCTGGGCGACGAGGTCGAGCGCGTCATCCCAGCTCGCCGGTTGCAGCTCCCCATCCCGACGGACGAGCGGCGTTGTGAGCCGATCCTGGGCGTGCACGAAGTCGAGGCCGAAACGCCCCTTCACGCAGGTCATGCCCTCCGAGGAGCCGTTGTCGGGTTCGCCGTCGACCCAGGTAATGCGGCCGTCGGACTTGTGCACCTGAAGGCCACAGCCCACGCCGCAGTACGGACAGGTCGTGCTGACAACCTCGTCCTCGGTTTCGAGGCGGTGCGACGCCGTCGTCGGAGTGCCGGCCGTCGGCATCAGCGCTCCGGTCGGGCACTGCGAGACGCACTGGCCGCACGAGGTGCAGGTCGAGTCGTCCCAGAGTGAGTCGAAAGCAGCGCCGATTCGCGCAGTCTCGCCGCGCCCGTTGATTCCGATCGCGCCGATGTGCTGCGTGTCCTGGCAGGCGTCGACGCAGCGGCCACAGAGGATGCAGTCCGGCATGTTCAGCGTGAAGAAGATGTTTGAGTCGTCGCGCGGCTCGCGCGGTCTCGGTGCGAACGACGACACCTCGAGGCCGTGGGCGCGGGCGTGTTCGGCGGCCTGGCCGGCCCCACGTCCGTCCTCGGACATGCCGATCGTCAGGTCGAGCACGCCGCGCCGTACCCGCGCGGCCCGCTCGGAAGTCGTGTGGACGACCGCGCCGTCGGCGACCGGCGTGTGACATGCGGCGGCGAGGCGAGGCGCACCCTCGACTTCCACCAGGCAAGTGCGGCACGCGCCGAGCGGGCCGCGATCGTCGGGCTTGCAGAGGTTCGGGAGCGCAGCGCCGGCGGCCTTCACCGCATCGAGGAGCATGCCGCTCTGCGGGACCCGGACGTCCTGGCCGTCGATCGTCACGGAGACGAATGCCTCGATCACTTCGAGCGGCGAACTGCTGGCAGTGGTCATGCTCTGACTCCGGTCGGGACGTCTAGCTTGATACGTCGTCGAATGCGCTCGGGAACTGTTCGAGTGCGGACTGCACAGGCCGGCCCGCCATACCGCCGAGCTGGCACAGCGAGCCCTCCGTCATCACCTCGATCAGCGTCGCGATCTCATCCCGGTGCTCGCGCGGGGATTCGAGGAGCTGCACCATCCGCACCGTGCCTTCGCGACAGGGCGTGCACTCCCCACACGACTCGCGCATGTTGTACGCCGCCAGCTCACGCGTGACCCGTGCGAGGTCTGCGTTCGCCCCGAGGACGACCGTGCCGCCTGCGCCGAGCACGCGCATCTCGAGGGCATCCTCGAACTGGTCGGGCATCACGAATACGCCGGACGGTCCGCCCAGCAGAATCGCTTGTGTATCGCCCGGGTTCGCGCCGGCCATCGCCAGCAACCCGGCCCACGTGGTCGCGCCGTCGACCGGCACCTCGTAGAGCCCCGGCCGCGGCACGTCGCCTGAGAGCGATACCAGCTTGGTCGGCGGCGGCGGGCTCTCGAACACGGTCGTCACCGCGCAGAGCGTTTCGGCGTTGTTGATCACCGTTGGTCGATCGAACAGCCCTCGGTCGGTGGCGAACGGCGGCTTGTAACGCGGCACCGGGCGCTCGCCCTCGATGCTGTTGAGGATCACGGACTCCTCGCCGCAGACGTACCCGCCCGCGCCAGAACGCACGTGGATCTCGAGGTCGAACGATCGGTTCCACGCGCCACCGTCGAGAATCCCGGCTTCGCGCGCCTGTTCGAGGGCGTGCTCGAAGGACGCGCGCCCCTGGCGCGCCTGCCCGTTGATGTAGACGTAGGCGCGCTCGAAGCCGACCGCATGATGGGCGAGCAGGATCCCTTCGATCAGTCGGTGCGGATCGCCCTCCAACAGGTGGCGATCCTTGAACACCCCCGGTTCGCCCTCCTCGGCGTTTACGACCAGCATCCGCGGCTCGTCGCCGTGCGCAGCGGCGAACCGCCATTTCGATGCCACCGGGAAGTGCGCTCCGCCGCGGCCGGTGAACCCACCCTGCTCGATCGCATCGAGGAGCTGCGCAGGCGTCAGGTCGAGCGCACGGTCGAGCGCGCTGTACGCCCCCTGAGCGAGCACGTCGCCGAGCGTGCCGTTGTTTCGTCCGAGGCGTGCCGTCAAGCCGCGTCCGCCGGTGCCGGCGTAGTTCGCCTCGTCCCCGCAGTCGCCGTTGAAACAGGCAACGACCTCATCGATGCCGTTCAGGTCGAGTCGATCGAAACGCCGCGCATAGGTGCCCTGGAACACCGTCGCCGAAGGCGCTGCCCAGTTCGCACCGTCCGAGGCCGCCTCGTAGACGGCGTCCGCGCGATCATCCAGCGCGGCTCGCAGTTCCTCGACATACCGCTCGGCGCCGAGGGCGGCGCCCGCCGTTCCGAGGTGTACGAGGATCCGCGGCAGCTTGGCCGCGGGGTAACGCTCCCGCAGTCGCGCGAGCGGGGCGACCGCGGTGGTCGTCATCAACCGGCCCGTTCGCGGAGTTCATCAGCAGCGACACGCCCGTAGAGCTGCTCGTGTTCGTCGGCGACGACCGGCGCCAACGCGCAGAGGAACTGGCAATCGATCCCGGTGGCCGTCGGTGCGGCGTCGAGCAGCGCGGGCGCGCCGGCCAGCTCGCAGGCGACGCCGGTACAGACGTGCCACTGTCCGGCGACCGGTGGGTCGAGGCGCAGCTCGGAGTAGGCGGTGGTCGTCGCGTAGACCTCGGAGAGCGGCACGCGGATGTGGCTCGCGACGTAGCTGATCGCCTCGCGCGGAAGCCAGTGCACCGCGTCGTGCATTGCCTGTAGCGCCGGCAACAGCTGCTCACGTTCGCGCGGCAACGCGTCGACGCCGGACATGCCGTCCTGCATCGCGTCCAGATCGAACGCCTGCAACGCTTCCAGATCGAACGAGCGCGTCTCGTCAGCCATACGGGGCATTGTATGAGGCTCCACCGACTGAGAGACCGCCAAACTGCCTTGTTTCGCTGGGACTAGGGGTTCGCGAGCTGACGAACTTCAAGGACTGCAATCTTCGTAACAACTCCGGGCCGCCGATCACGTGTAATTGAACGAGACCCAGGCAGCCCGAGGAACTCGTCCGTGAATCGAAGTCGCTCCGCAGACATGCTCGCCGGCCTGATCGCCGCGGCCGTCGCACTCGGTGCCGCCGAACTCACGGCCGGTCTGTCGGGTGGCGCCTCGCTGATCGTCGAGGTCGGCGACGTGATCGTGGAGCGGACGCCCGGCCCGGTCGTGAAATGGGCCATCGACCTGCTCGGGACGAACGATAAGCCATTCCTGCTGGCGAGCGTCGTAGTCATATCGCTGGCACTGGGTGCCGTGCTCGGACCGCTGGCTGGCCGCTGGAGCAGCGTCGGACTGCTCGGTTTCACGATCTTCGGCGCGATCGGCGCGGCGGCGGCGGCGCGTGATCCGCTGACGGACAACTCGGTCGCGATCTTCAACGCGCTGGTCGCCGGCGTGGCCGGCTACCTCGTGCTCCAGTTGCTGCTCGCCGCCGCCGCACCGGCGCCAATTCCCGCCCGCGCTGAGCACTCTCCGTTGACGCCCGGTCGTGGCCTCGCCAACCGGCGCCGCTTCCTGGGCTTTGCGGCTGGCGCGACCGGCGGCGCCGCGCTCGCAGCGTTCACCGGCCGCGGCATCCTCGGCCCAGCCGTCGACGTCGAGGCTCAGCGAGAAGCGGTCACGCTGCCACCCCCCCAACTCGTCGTCGGCGACAACGGCTTCGAGGTCGACGGCATCTCACCGCTGATCACCCCCAACGACGAGTTCTATCGAATCGACACCGCGCTAGTCGTGCCGCGCGTCGACACCGCGGACTGGACGCTCTCGTTCACCGGCATGGTCGACAACCCCTTCGAACTAACCTTCGACGAGCTCCTTGAGCTGGCCACGATGGAAGAGGCGGTCACGCTCGCCTGCGTATCGAATGAGGTCGGCGACGACCTCGTGGGTAACGCGGTCTGGCGCGGCGTCCCGTTGGCCAGTCTGCTCGAGCGCGCCGGTGTTCAGGAGGGCGCGACGCAGATCGTCGGCCGCTCCGTCGACAACTTCACGACCGGCTTTCCGACGGAGATCGCGCTCGACGGGCGTCCGGCGATGGTCGCGATCGCCATGAACGGTGAGCCGCTGCCTGCGGCCCACGGCTTCCCGGCGCGCCTCGTCGTCCCCGGCCTCTACGGCTACGTCTCAGCCACGAAGTGGCTGAAGGAGATCGAGCTCAACACCCTCGAGGGCTACGACGCGTACTGGATCCCACGCGGCTGGTCCAAGATTGCACCGATCAAAACGCAATCACGCATCGACACGCCGCGCAGCGGGCGTGAAGTCTCCGCCGGTCGCGTCCCGATCGGCGGCGTCGCCTGGGGCGGCCTTCGCAGCGTCGATCGTGTCGAGGTGCGCGTCATCCCGCGCTTCGAAGGGGCCCCGGAACCAGAGTGGGTGGAAGCCGAGCTCGGCGAGAAGCTGTCCCAGAGCACCTGGCGTCAGTGGGTCTATCAGTGGGACGCCCAACCCGGCGACTACCGCGTCGAGGTCCGCGCGACAGATGGCGAGGGCGTCACCCAGACCGAGGTGCGCCAGTCGCCGGCGCCCGACGGCGCAACCGGCCATCACAGCATCACGTTGGCCGTCGGCGAGGGCGACTCGCTCGTCGATCCCAACCGTCTGACTGACCCGAGCGAGGCCCTCGCCGCCGCTCGCGCCCTGTGGGCCGTCCACGGTCAGGACGACTACAACATGGCCTTCAACTGGCGCTGCTTCTGTTCCCCCGCCTTGCTGGCGCCCGTTGACCTGTGGGTTCGCGGTCGCGCCGTTGACTCAGGCAACCTCGCGGGCGGACCGGAGTTGGTGCCGGATCACCTCGCCGAGTACCGAACGGTCGACGGGCTCTTCGACTTCATCGATGAGGCCATCAGCCAACAGGCGGTCGGCATCAACGTCACCTACGACCCAAGCGGCTACCCCGCCGACGTCTGGATCGACTACGACGAGCGCCTCGCCGACGAAGAGCGAGGCTTCGAGGTCCGCTCGCTCGACTTCGTCTAGGCGGTTCAGCTCGCTGGGGTGACCACCTCGTCGCCGACGCGCAGTCTCGAGGCCACGCGCGGCACCGCGAGCACACCCATCGTGGGTCGCTCGTGTCCGAACTCGCGGGTGAGCGTCTGCATCACGTCCTGATCGCGCTCGCCGGTGACCGGATTCGCGTGCGTCGCCAGGCAGCGCACGACCGGCCCGGTCACGTCGAACTCAGCGCCGCCGATCTGAATCGTTTCGCCAATCCAGTCCAGTTCGGCCCACGGCTCCAGGCCGTCGATGGTCGCGTTCATCCGGAACCGGCGCTCGTCGACGTCGCTGCCGATCTCTTCGGCCAGCGCCTCGATACTTGCGCTCGCGACCAGCGTTACGTGATGCGACTTGCGATCGTGGAATCGAGGCGTCGCGCCATCGCCCACCAGGCGAAGCGGCATCCGCGATTCGTGACCATCGAGCGGGTTCACCTCGAAGCCCTGCACGAGGGCGGTCACAGCATCCACGATTCGGTCGCGATCACCCTCGGCGCGGACATCGCCGGCGACCACCTCGGACCCCTCGTACGTCAGCGAGAGGTGGCCTGATGCGGGGTCATAACGCGTGTCGACGCGCGCGAATGCTGGCGTGTTCTGCATCGTGAGGAACGAGGTCTTGCCCCGCCAACCGGCCTCGTCGGCTTCTCCGGCGTCGGCGAAGAGGAAGCCCAGCACACGATCGCCATCGACGGCCCCGTCGGCAGCCACCGCGAGCTCGTCGACGAGCGATGGCGTCAGCCCCTTCACCGGGACCTGGTAGAGACGAGCGATCGTTGTCATCTCAGGCCCTGACCGCGCGGAACCGAATCGCGTACTCGTTGGGCTGCACCAGTACCTCCTCGAAGCCGGCTGTCATGAGTCGCTGCTCCAGCGTGTCGGGGTCGATCGGCACACAGATGTCGTCCACGTGCAGTGCGCGGAACTCGTCGCTGTCGCGGCTGTCCTGCCCGGTGAAGATGCCACCCGGTCGGAGGACGCGCGCCACCTCGCCAAAGATCGCGTCCTGCAACTCGACCGTCGGCACGTGGTGCAGCATCGTGAGCGACAACGCCGCGCTGAACCGGCCGTCCGGCAGCGGCATGTCGGTCGCATCTGCCTGAACGACCTCGACGTGGGCGGGCGCCCGATCAGCGAGCGCGCTCGCGAGGTCCTCGTCCAGCTCGACCGCTGTGAGTTTCGGCACGGCATCGGCAATCACGTCAGTCGTGCGTCCCGGCCCCGGCCCGATCTCGAGTACGTCGTCCCCGAGGTCCACGCCATCGAGCACCCACGGCAGGATGTACTTCTGCACCGTCTCTGCCCACTCGGCACTGGCACAAAGTTCGAGGTGTTTCGCGTTCATGGTTCGCTCCGCCATCGTCGGTGACGTCGGCGAGCGTAGCGCCTCACGAGGCGAGTCGGTCTTTCGAGGGCGGGACGTGGGGTTGGCTAGCCGCGGACCATGCTCGCGTTGCCGCTTTTCACTACTTCGATCTGCTCCGGCAGGCGCTCCGCCATCTCCTGCACGTGCGAAATCACGCCGATCATCCGGCGACTGCTCGCGAGCGTTTCGAGGCCCTGCACCGCGAGGTCGAGCGAGTCGCTGTCCAGCGCGCCGAACCCTTCATCGAGGAACAGCGACTCGAGCGATACCGCCCCGCCCAGTCCGGCGAGCTGCGGCAGATGCTCCGACAACGACAGTGCGAGCGCGAGGCTGGCGAGGAACGTCTCGCCACCCGACAGCGTCTTCACCGAGCGTTGCTCGTCGCCGTTCAGCCGGTCGACCACCATGAACTCGTTGTCCTCCGACGCGAGTTCGTAGCGCCCACCGGTGAAGCCGACGAGCCGGAACGACGCGTCGGCGGCGAGCAGCTGCATCGCCTCGCGCTGGACGTAGCCGACAAACCGATCGCCCTTGAGCTCGGTCGCGAGCGCGCCGTTCAGATCCGCGATTGCGCGGTCCGAGGCGATCTCGCCACGCATCCGCTCCGCGTCGATCGTCTCGCGTTTCGCCTGCGCGATCTGTTCGCCCAACACGCCTGCTCTGATCCCCGCAGCCTGCTGATCGGCGTCGTGCGCGAGCATCAACTCTCGCAACGTCTCGAAGCTTGGTGCCGAGTCGTCGCCGATCGAGTCGCGCCAGGCCTCGGTCAGTGCGGACTGCGCCGTCGCGGCGCTGCCGGTTGCCGCTCCCGCTAGTCCGCTCGCAGCGGTGACGCCCTCGGTGCGGCGTACCCGCTCGCCCTCGGCGGCGGTTCGCGTTGCAGTCGCGGCCGCGATCGCCGCTCGGGCCGTCGAGATCTGCGCATCGAGCAGCTCCGATCGTTTCGAGGCCTGTTCGGCAACGTCGAGGGCTTCGCGCAACGCGCTGACCTCGGTGCCGGCAGGTCCACTGCTGTGCCCGACGAGTCGCTGCTCGGCCTGCGCTACGGCGACCGTCGCCGCCTCGACGTGCGCTTCGGCGGCTGCGATCGCCTGCTGAAACTTCGCGCGCGCTGCCAGCTGCTCCTGCAGCCGCGCAGCGCCTTGGGTCGCGCTGGCATGGGCGCTCCGCCACCCGTCCAGGGCTGCGACCACCGGTTCCGGATCCGCGGTCGCAGCCGCGCCTTCCGCCGCGACCACCTCATCCGGCACCGCCGCCAGCGCGAGCCGCAGGGTGTCTCGCTGGCCCACGATCGCCGTCGCGACGTCGCCGGAAGTCGCCTCGCTCCGTTCGGCGCTTGCGAGCGCAGCCTGCCGTTCCTCGAGGGTGGCCGGCAGTCCGTCGCGCGATGTCTTCAGCTCGGTCAATTCGAGGTCGATCGCTTCGAGGAGCGCATCAGCGCTGGCCACGGTCGTCGCGAGGCCATCCGCCCGTGCGGCAGCGGCAGCCGCGATCGTCCGCGCCTCGGTCGAGGTGCGCCGGTGCTCCTCGAGCAGGCGCTCAGCCTCACTGACCGCCGCTTCCGCCGTGGCAAGGTCGGCCGCCCCGAACTCCATCGGCATCTGGGTGATCCGCTCGCCGCAGACGGGACAGGGATCGCCGGGCTTCAACCCGGCACGTAGTGTCGCCGCCAGATCGGCGTGGCGCGCGTCGGCCAGTGCCCCCCGCGTCGCCTCGACCGCGATGGTGTCGAGGGCAACCTGCGCCTCCGCCGCGGTCGCCGCTTCCTCCGACTGTGTGCGCGCCGTCGTGGCAGTTGCTAGTTCGCCAGCGGCGGTGTCACGTGCCGCCGTTCGTTCGTTGAGCTGTCGCGTGATCGTGAGCAGCTTGGGCAGCTGTTCGGCGAGCGTCGCGCGCTCACGCCGTGCGGCCTCGAGCTCGGCGGTGGTCGCGGTCACCCGCGTCTCGAGGTCAGTGAGCGCCGTCTGCGCTGCGCCGGTCGCCTCAGCGAGGGTGGTCGCGGCGCCCTCCAGTGCGCGGTCCGCGGCCTCGGCGGCGGTGGCCGCCTCGGTCGCAGCGGTCGTCGCGCTGGCCGCTTCCGCCGTTGCTGCCGCGTGGGCTGCGGTCGCCGCCTCGAGCCGTTGCTTCGCCTCGGCGACATCGCGCTCCGCCGACTCACGCAGATTGATCCGCTCGATCTGCGCGAGCAACGACTGGTGGTGCTTCGAGTCGTAGCCGACGGCGGCTAGATCGCGGCTGAGTGCGTCGCAATGCCGCTCGGCGTCGACGACCGCGTTCGAGGCCGCGGCGCACGCCTGATCGGCCGCGCTCAGCGCCTCTCGTGCCGCTGTCGCTAGGGTCTCGGCGTCGTGCTGAGCTTGCCCGGCGTCGCGGGCAGCGCGCGCGAGGTCACCGAGGCCGCGCAACGCCTCGCGGCGGGTGTTCAGCTCGGCGAGGCTGCCCTGTGCCGACGTGTGCTCGATCTCGAGTTCGGCGATCCGCTCCGGCGAGGCGAGGTTGAGTTGGGCGAGCTGCGCCTCGATCGTCGCGGAGCGCTCCTTCGCGGCCTTGGCACGCTCGTTCGCGATCTTGCGTGCGTCGTCGTAGATGCTGAGACCCAGGAGCTTCGTGAGGATCGCGCGCCGCTCGCTCTGCTCACCCTTGAGGAACGCGTCGAACTCGCCCTGCGGTAGCAGCACGGTTCGTGTGAACGTAGTGAAGTCCATCCCGAGCAGCCGCGTTACTTCCCGGGTGACGTCGCGCGACCGGTCCGCGAGATGTCGCCAGCTCCCGTCCGCCTGCTGATGTTCGAGTCGCGTCCCGGTGACGGCCGGTGCCTTCCGCACCACCCGGTACACCTCGTCGCGGGTCGCGAAGTCGAATCGCACCTGCATCGAGGTCGCGCCATGCGACACGAGCTGGCGCGTCGAAGAACCAACCCGCGGCACCTGACCGAACAGCGCCCAGGTCATCGCATCGAGGAGCGACGACTTCCCGGCCCCTGTCGGCCCGGTGATCGCGAACAGTTGCCGCCCCTCGAACTCGACGACCGTCCGCTCGCGGAACGCGGTGAAGCCGCGCAGCTCGAGGCGTATCGGCCTCACGACGCTGCCACCGCTTCGGTGACGAGTTCGCGGAACAGTCCCAGCAGTTCCTCGGCGGGCTCCGCGCCGTGCTGGCGCTGGTAGTAGCGGACGAAGAGCTCCTCCGGCGCGAGGTCGGCGAAGTCGACGTCGGCGCCTTCGTCCTCGGATCGGTCGTATGCGAGCCGGACGTCGACGACCCCCGGCAGCGCGTCTCGGACGCGTTGCGCGAGGCCCGGCTCGGGCCGCTCCACATCGAGGACGACTCGGATGTGTGCTGGCCCGGCCGCTTCACCCGCATTGAGCACGTCGCCGAGGCCACCGCGCAGTTCGATCAACGGGAGGCCAGCTGTCAGCGGCACGGCGCGATGCTCGACCGGACGGCCGGGCGCGGCGTCGACGATCCGCACCACCTTCTCCTGCCCGATCTCGCCAAAGTCGAGCTGCAGGATCGATCCGCCGTAGGCGGTCGCGCCGTTCGGTGCATCCACCACCACCTGCGGCTGGTGAATGTGCCCGAGCGCGATGTACTGCGGATTGGACGGCAGCCTCGAGGCCTTCACGCCGTACGACTGCTCGATGTGCAGCCGCCGCTCCGAGCCGTCCACGCGGGCCAAGAGCGCGCCGTCGACGAACAGGTGGCCGACCATCAGCTGAATCGCGCCGTCGCTGAAGCCGCCCGCGAGCTGTCGGTAGATCTCCTCGACGGAGTCCTCGTACACCCCGCGCGTCTTGAACTCCTCGTCGAGCAGCTCCACGCCGTTCAGCGCGCGCCCTTCGGGCACCCACGGGATCGCCGCGATCTCCGCCCGCTCGCCACCGCGCTCGATCGTCACGAGGCCACCCCCCTCGGGCGGCCGGATGTAACCACGCGTCTGCACCTTGAGCATCTCCGCCAGCCGCCCGATCGCTTCGAGCTTGCGCGGGCTGTCGTGGTTCCCCGCGACCAGCACGACCTCGATGTCGCGCTGGATCAGCGAGCGCAGCGCGTCGAAGAGCAGCCGATCGGCGTCCGGTGACGGCGACGCCGTGTCCCAGATATCGCCGGCCACGAGGAGTGCGTCCACTCGCTCGGCGACCGCGATCTCGACGATCTCGTTGAGTACGGCCTCGAACTCGGCGGCTCGACTCTTGCCTCGGATCTGACGACCGAGGTGCCAGTCAGCGGTATGGAGGAATCGCACGCCGGTCGCCTAGTCCAGCGCCGGCACGTCGTCGAAGCGGGCCATGATGTCGCGCTCGCCGCCCGGGGCGGCCGCCACGGATCCCGAGGCGACCTCGGACTTCCGCGTCGCCCACGAGGGGTGCGGGAACCGGATCAGCAGCGGCACGGGAATCTCCGGCTGCTGAACGATCATCGAGCCCGGCGTCAGCAGCGTCGCCCGCTGCCGCCACGTCGTGCCGAGGAAGCGATACTCACTGCGCTGCGCCTCGGCCGTATCGAGGCGCCCCACGATCCGGAATGACGAGTTCGCGACGATCCGTTGCTCCACCTCAGAGGCGGTCTGCTGCGCGCCGATCAGGATCACGCCGAGCGAGCGGCCGCGCTCGGCGATGTCGAGCAGCGTCTCCTTGATCGGGCTGTGCCCGTCGCGCGGCGCGTACTTGTTCAGCTCATCGACGACCACGAACACCGGTGGCGCGTGCTCCGCCGCCCCGAGGGCTTCCCGCTCCTCGAGCAGCTCCGCCAGCAGCACCCCGACCACGAAACGCTGCGCCCGGTCGTGCAGGCGGTGCAGGTCGACGACCGTAATCTGCTGGTCGCGTTCGATGCGGTGCGTCTGTGGATCCCCATACTCGCTGCCACGCACGAGGTGGCCGAGGTGCCTCGCTCCGGCCTGCAGCCGCCGCATGAACGCGCGAATCGTCCCGAGCGAGGCCTGCCCGTAGCCGCGCCCCGCCCACGACGGCACCATCGAGTCGGGGTCCGTATCGAGGTGCGTCTCGATCGCATCGACCAGCTCGTCGAAGGACGTCACCTCAACACCGTCGATGCTCATCCGGTCAGACGCGCTCTTCCGCGCCTCGCTCCGCAAGTGCGAGGACACGGTGTCGACGAGACCCGCGATCTGGGTCTGCTCCGTGTCCGCGTCGACGAAGAGGAATCGCAGGTACCCGCGCTCGCAGAACTCACGCAGGCTCCAGAAGAACCCGGTCACGCCGTCGGAGCGGGACCCGGTGTCAGGCAGCGGCTGCTCTCCGCGCCGCACCGGCGCGTAGAACCCCACAGACCCGAACGGTCCCGCCGGCAGATCCAGCGCCTCGTACGCCCGTCGCAGCTCCACGTCCTCATCGAGGCGCTTGTTCGGCCGGTCGAGGAACAGCAAGTCCTCGCCCTTCACGTTGAAGATCAAGGCCCGCGCATTCGTCGTCAGGTCGCCAAGACGGCGCCCTTCGAACAGCGAGTAGAGGAGGTACGTCGCGTACGAGGTCTTCGTCGCGACGCCGGAGATACCGGAGATGTTGACGTGGGCGCCCTTGCGCCCGTCGAGGAAGTCAAGATTGCCGTGCACGGGCTCGACGCTGCTGAGGTCGCCACGCGATAGCCCGAACGGGAACCGGCGCTCCATCGCATCGAAGAACAGCGCCCGCCCTCGGGCTTCGCCGTCAGCGAGGCTAACGGCCGCACCCGGCATCGGCGGCACGTAGATCTCCGGGTCGACGCGCGTCACCGCCACGTGGGCCGACACGATCGGCTCCGCCGGCAGGATCCCGTCCCGCACCAGCGCCACATCCGAGGTGAATTGGACGCCCTCGTGTCGCGCCGACACCTCGTCGACCACCCCGTAGACGTCGATCTCGCGCCCGTCCGGTAGCCCGGTCCGCACGCGCACGACATCGTCGAGTTGGAGGTAGCGGTCCGGCGCCACGAACACCGAGAACCCCAGCGGCGAGGACGCCTCCTGCTCGGTGCCAAGCACGAACCCCCGGAACGCCGCGTCCTGCGAGACCTCTGCGCTGACCGCAGCCTCGAGGAGGTCCGAGCTGAATGCCCCGTTCGTCGGCCGGTCCGCGATCGTCATGCGTACGCCGCCGCGTGTGCTTCGCGTCCGACGTTCGCGGTCAGCAGCCGCTGCACCCAGCGCCGGTCGCCGAGCCGATGCGTCAGCACCGCCTCCAGCGCGCCGACCGGGACCAGGTTGTGCGGCGCCCTCGGGTCATGTCCGGGCATCGAGGACAGTCCCGGTAGCGTCCGCGTCGTGTCGTCAGCCAGCGCGACCGCCTCGGCAAGCGGTAGCGCACCGGAGGTTTCGAGGCGCATCACGCCACCCAGTGGGTGGTAGAGCGGATTCAGGTGACGGAGCCGTAGGAACCACGAGTAACGGCCGTCGTGTCGGTCGGACTCGATGCCGGAGCCAGCGGGAATCATGAACAGCGGCGTGCGTTCACCCGGTTCGAGGGTGGGGAGTAACTCGCGCTCGGCTGCCCCCACGTACCACTGTTGGATGCGTTTGACATAACCAACAACGCGGCGGCCGGGCGAGCGAAGCGACCGCAGCGGCCCATCAAGCAGCGTGACCACCGATTCGTCGCGCGAGAGCTCTGCCGCGAGCAGCGCCTCTTCGTCCAACATCGCCCGATTCAACGCGCCAACCAGCGCCTGCGCGGTCGTCGCGTTCGGCACTCGGTGCGCCTCAAAGTCGACCGTGGCGGCACCGGAGGTGATCACGCGGTCTGGGACCGTCTCCTGCGCTGCGTGCAGATAGCGCCGCCGCACGAGGATCGACTCTTCGAGGATGCGCGCCCGCCCGTCGCAGCGAACCCCGCCGACCGCGTACGACCCGAACAACCCGAAGATCGGTGTGCCGTCGGGCGCGTCGTCCATCGCGTGCGATTCGGCGCGGCGTACCCCGTCGACGATCTGCACGGATGCGGGCGGGGCGGGTTCCGGGGTCACGGGCGCCCAGATCTGACGCTCGACCGAGAGGTCCACCGGATCCATCGGATCAGGCTCTGATTCGCTGTCGAACGGCAGCGCAGAACCGTAATCGGGCTGCCAGGGTAGGAGTCGAACGACCATGACGTACCGCCGGGGGAGCGTGGGCGGCAGGATAGCCGATTTAGCACGCTAGTTCGACTCACGCGCGTGAGCATTTCACTCGCTGCAGGCTGACGTTCGAGGCCACCTCCGAGCCTGTCGGAGGGCGGTAACTGCCGCCGACTCGGACCTGCCGTACGCTCGCTATATGAGCGCGCGGCCCACCGATCCACCCCGGAACCCCGAGGCCCTCTTCGACGAGGAAGCCGATCGCGCGGGCTATGTCCGAGGCATGTTCGGTTCCATCGCCGGGCGCTACGACCTGATGAACACGCTGATGACCGGTGGACGCCACCACGCGTGGCGTCGCATGGCCGCCCGCGAGCTGGTGCGCCCCGGTGACAGCATCGTCGACGTCGGCTGCGGCACTGGCGACCTCAGCTTCGCCTGCATCGACGCCGGCGCGTCGCAGGTCACAGGCGTCGACGTCGCGGTGCCAATGCTCCCGATCGCCCGCCAGAAGGCGTCCCGTCGCTCCCAGGCCGCACGCACTACCGGCTTCGCCGCCGGCGACGCTACCCGCCTCCCGCTTCCGGACGAAAGCGTCGACGGCTGGTGCTCGGCGTTCGTCGTACGCAACGTCCCCGACCTCGACGCCGCGATCGCCGAGGCCTGGCGCGTGCTCAAACCCGGTGGCCGACTCGCCAACCTCGAGATCACGAGGATGAAGTCCAGCCCGCTACGGCCGTTCGCGCAGTTCCACTTCAAGCGCGTCGTGCCGGTGGTCGGGGGGCTGATCTCGGGCCACGGCACCGCCTACAAGTACCTGCCCATCTCAGTCGATCACTTCGATACGCCCGAGGAGTTCACCGCGCGGCTGACGCGCGCCGGCTTTCAGGTGACCCGCGTCCGCTCGCTCATGCTGGGCACGATCGCGATGCACATCGCGGAGAAGCCGCCGCTGGACTGATTCGTCCCGCCGATCAGCTGACCCCCACGGAGTGATCGCGGCTCAGCAGTTCGCTGGACGACACCCGGTCGATGACTGACACCGAAGGGTCAAGTAAGAAAGGCGTCGCCGATTGGGTCGCGTGGGACATCCTCGTCGGCGTTCACCATGTGCTTCGCCATCGGACCGAAGACCGCAATGATCTCCGCGATCTCCGGTTCACCCACCTCGTTGTCGCGGAACGCCTGAATCATGTGCCGCATCCAGCGTCCGGCACCGCGCTCGGTGATCTCGAACGGGAAGTGGCGACGCCGTAGTCGAGGGTGTCCGTACTGCTCGCTGTAACGCGGTGCTCCGCCCAGCCACTGCTCCAGGAACAGCTTCTGCTTCGCGCGCCCGGGAGCGAGGTCAGCCGGAAACACTGCGCGCAGCTCGGGGTCCGCCTCGACCGCGTCGTAGAACGTGTCCACCACACGCTCGATCACCTCGCGACCGCCGACGCGCTCGAGCAGCGCGGGCTGCTGCGTCGTCTTGATCCGAGGCGGGATCGGCTGGGTCGGTTCTTCTGCCATCGGTCCTAGTATCGCGCGTCACCTCGTCGGGCGCGCCTCAACCCCGTCGCATTGCAGCACCGGCAACGCCGGATACCGCGCGTATCGAGGGTCCTCGTCCGACCGCCCACAGCGCAGGAAGCTCGATCCGCGGGCGGAATCAACCCGGCCCGCCCAGCGGCACGCGACGCACAGCCCTGGACGCGGCCCGCTCGGCTTCGGGGTCGGCGATTCGCTCATCGCGACCGAGCGTAGCGACCACCTGGCGGGTTCGGCGCTACCCTCGCTCTCCGCGCCGCCTGGAGCGCGCGAGGATCGATCGGCTCGAGGGGGACAAGATGCGCGCAACGCTCAAGGGCATTCAGCCGTACGAACTGCACGGCACCCCGTACTTTCAGCTCATCATGACGCCCGACGGAGGCCCGCGGCCGATTCAGGCGCGCCTCTCGAAAGACATGATCGAAGGCGACCTGGAGGTCGGCGACAGCGTCGAGGTGCACGCCATCCTCGGTGTCGTCGATCGCGTCACGAAGGTCGCCGCGGAGGCTGAGTAGCCCCGGATGGGGCGGAGCTGCTGCTCACCCGCCCGATCAGCACCCGTTCCCCCGACGTTGGGGATCCGCCGGTCGCGGCAGGCACGCCCTACTGCTAGCCTGTACGTAATGCAACACCTCGCCGCGCATCTGCTGCGCGCGCCCGCGAACCACTCCCTCACACCTGGTTCGCGAAACAACACCTGGAGAACACGAACCGTATGACGCCGCTTTCCGGCATTGTCCGGCGGCTGCTCGGTGGATCCACCTCAGCCGCACCAAAAGAAGCTCCCGCCCAGACCCGCACCGACCGCTCGAGGACTGACCGCTCCCGTGCCGATAGCACGCAGACCGGCGAACGCGCCGCCGACGGGCAAGGGCGCCGTCGACGTGGCCGCCGCGGCGGTCGCGGAAGAGGCAAGGGCTCGGGCGAGAACGGAAACGGCGACGCACGCAACCGCGACGCCTCAACCGCCACCCGTGAGCGCGAGGATTCGAACGACCGCCAGCGCAACTCCAATCGAAGCGACGAGGGCCGCTCCGGTGGCCGCTCACGGGGCGGCCGGGGTCGCAATCGCAACAACGAGGCTCGCGGGGACCGCAACAGTGACGGGCGCGGGGACCGCAACTCCGGTGGCAACGACAACCGCAACCAACGCGACGGCGGCCGCAACGATGGTGGCCGGAACGGCGGCGGGGGCAAGGCCTCCAAAGACAACTACAAGTGGGGCGGTGTCTCTCGCGGCGAACGCGACCGCCAGCAGTCGAACCAGCGCCGCCAGCGCGCCGGCCAACGGCGCGGCTTCCGACCTTCCCGTGAATCCCTCGAAGTACCCCTGCCCGAGGACGTCGCATTCCGTTCGATCGACGAAGGGGGAGCCGGTGACATCCTGCCGGCGCGCCGTCGCCGTCCGAGCGGTATCCGCTCGACTGAACGCGTCATCGTCGGTGGTGCCCGCTCGCTGAGCGGCATCCCGCGCACCCTGGGCGGTTCGAAGCCCGACCGCGACGCCGAGCGCTCGGTACGCGACCAGCCCGAGGAAGACGATCGCCCGCGTCGCGGCCGTGAGGCCGGGCAGCCCGCTGCCGAGGCTGAGGACGCTCCGATCGAGGCCGTCGCCGAGGCGCCCAGTCGTCCCGACACTGATGACGACGCCGCGGAGACTGAGGCGGCGCCCCGACGCCGCGGACGCCGTGGCGGCCGCCGCGAGCGCGAACGTCGCGAGGCGCGCGAAGCCGCCCTCGCCAAAGCCGAGGCCGAAGAGGACGATGAAGTTCCGGTCGATCACGATCACGCGATCGAGGCGATCGAAGAGCTGCCCGAAATCGTCGAGCAGGCGATCGAGGATTCCGAGGAGGAACTCGAGATCCCGGCGGCCTTCGCCGACCTCGGCCTGAGCGACGAATCGCTGAGGGCGATCGCCCGTCTCGGATTCTCTGATCCGACGCCGATCCAGGCGCGAGCCATCCCCGAGCTGATCGACGGCAACGACGTCGTCGGCCTCGCCCAGACCGGTAGCGGAAAGACCCTCGCCTTCGGACTGCCGATGGTCGAGCGGATCGATCCTGACCTCGAAGAGGTACAGGCAATCGTGCTGGTACCGACGCGTGAACTCGCGCAGCAGGTGCTGGAAGTGCTCACCGACCTCGGTCGCTCATATGGGCTGCGGACGGTCGGCTTGCTCGGCGGTCATGCGCTGAAGCGCGACTTTGCCGCGCTGCGTGAACAGCCACAGATCGTCGTCGGCACGCCCGGCCGCATCATCGACCACTTGCGCCGCGAGACGTTGAGTCTCCGCCAGGTCAACTATGCCGTCCTCGATGAGGCCGACCAGATGCTGGATATCGGCTTCCTGCCAGACATCCGTCGCATCCTCGGTCGAACGCCGAAGCGACGCCAGACGGCGCTCTTCTCCGCCACGATGCCGACCTCGATCCGCCGCCTGATCTGGCAATTCATGGACGACCCGGTGACGGCGAAGGTCGACGCGGAGCTGAGCACCGTTGACTCGGTCACCCAGATCTATTTCGAAGTCGCGCAGCGCGACAAGACCGCCGGTCTGCGCGAACTCGTCGAGCGCGAGCTCAAGGGCCGCACCCTGATCTTCTGCAAGATGAAGCGTGGCGTGGACCGCTTGGCCGAGGACCTCGATCGGCGCGGTGTGCGCGTCGGCGCATTGCACGGTGACATGGATCAGCGGCGCCGCGACCGGGTCGTCGAGCGCTTCCGCGAGGGCGACCTCGACGTCTTGATCGCGACGAACGTCGCGGCACGTGGCCTCGACATCCCGGAGATCACGCACGTCGTGAACTTCGATGTGCCGCAGAACGCCGAGGAGTATGTCCACCGCATCGGGCGTACTGGTCGCGCCGGTCGCGAGGGCAAGGCGATTACCTTCGTCGGCGAGTGGGAGTTTGACGAGTTCCAGCGTGTCCTCGACGAGTTCGAGGAAGAACTCACCAAGGAACAGCTCGACCTCTACCAGAACGACTAGGTCCGAGGATTCCGGAGAGAATCGCGGCGGTCCACGCCGCGAGGTCGGTACCTCGACGCCGCGAGTCTTGGCTTAAGTGACGGGCTCGGCCTCCGCCACCGGCTCGGTGTCGGCGCCGTCCTCGTCTCCGCCGCGGTTGCGCCGCAGTCGCGAGCCGAGCGCACCGGCACGGCCGGCCGCCCCACCCAGGACGTCTCCGATGTTGCGAAGCAACGTCGGACCGGGACCCTGCTCGCCGCCGAGGCCGCGCAGTCGGTCCTCACGCTGCTGACGGCGGTTACTGCCGCGGCCCTTCATCACCTCGGCCAGTGCGCGTCGCACGGCCGGTTCAAGCATCCGGATCGCACCGTCGGGGTCGACGTGCGCCCCCCCGGCGGGCTCAGGCACGATCTCGTCGATCACGCCCAGCTCGAGGAGTTCACCAGCCGAGACGCCCAGCGCTTCCGCTACTTCGGGCGCGCGCTCGCGGTCGCGGAACAGGATCGCCGCCGCGCCTTCGGGCGAGGTGATCGCATACATCGCGTTCTGTTGCATCAGGATGCGGTCGGCCATGGTCAGCGCTAGCGCGCCGCCCGAGCCGCCCTCACCGATCACCACCGCGACCGACGGGGTCGTCAGGGCGCTCAACTGTGCCAGGCAGTCCGAGATCGATCCCGCAAGCCCGCTCGCCTCATCGCCGATGCCATCGTGTGCACCGGGCGTGTCGACGAACGTGATCAGCGGCAGCTGCAGACGATCGGCGAGCTGCATCAGGCGCTTCGCCTTGCGATAGCCCGCCGCGCTCATCCGTCCGTCGTGGCGGTTGCCGTCCAGCTGGCGGTCGCCTCGGCCCTGCGCGATCACGACACAGTTCGTGTCGCCGATCCGCGCGAGTCCGCCGAGCAGCGCCGGGTCATCGATGCCGGAGCGGTCGCCCCGCAACGGGATGAAGTCGGCCGCGTTCCGTTCGAGGTACTGCATCGCCCGCGGCCGGTCCTCGTGGCGCGCGCGCTCGACGACTGTCCAGCCGCGTTCCAGGTGGCGCACTTCAACGGCGGGCGGGAGGAGGTCGATGTTTGGGGCGACCGGCTCACGGAGCAGAGCGAGGATGCGGATCAGCTGGTCACGCATCGCGTCCCGCGAGAGCACCGCGTCAACGAGGCCACCCTCCAGCAGGTCTTCGGCGTACAGCGTCTCGCGCTTCTCGCCCTCGTCCTTCACCGCGCGGACGCGCGGACCGGCAAAGCCGATCAGCGCCTCGCTCTCGGCGAGGATGATGTCGCCCTGACTGGCGTAAGACGCGAACACCCCACCGGTCGTCGGGTCGGCGAGGATCGTGATGATCGGAACGCCAGCCTCGTGTAGTCGCTGAGCGGCAGCCGCGGTCTTTGACATCTGCAGCAGGGCGATCATGCCCTCCTGCATGCGCGCGCCACCGGAGCAGGTCACAGTCACGAACGGTCGCTGCGCGCGGCGAGCACGGTCCATCGCCGTCGCGACGCGCTCGCCCTGGACGAAGCCCATCGACCCGCCGATGAAGCGGAAGTCGCTGACCGCCGCGACGACTTCGATCCCGCCGATGAGGGCGCTGCCGATGTGAACAGCCTCGTCACCGCCGCTCTTCACCCGTGCTTCCTCGACGCGCTCGGGATAGGGGCGGGAGTCCGAGAAATGCAGCGGGTCCGGCGTGCTGAGTCCGGCGAAGTGTTCGTCGAACGAGTCCTGGTCGAACAGCAGCTCAATCCACTGGCTGGCGGAGATGGCCATACGCGCTCCACACGATCCGCAGACGCCGATCTCGCGGTACCGCTCGTCGGTGCTCAGATCGATGCCGCAATCGAAACAGCGCGGACCGGCCTCGATGGCTGGGGTTGGCGCCGAATCCGGCGTGTCGACCTGGAATTCGGGTGTCGTCGGCTTCGCCGGCTCCATCCGCACTCCTGAGGGTTCTACGGATCGCGTGAGACTGTTCACACCAGTCTACGGACCCCTGCTTCAAAACTCCCTAAGGGGAAACGACGATTCAGTGACCGTGGCAGTTGGTCGTCAGCCGCTCGAAGGCGCGAGTCCAAGGAAGTCACGGATCGTCTGAACCGTCGCGTCGATCTGATCGTGGTGTGCCCAGTGCCCGGCGCCATCGATCGTGACCGCGGTGGCCTGGGCGAAGTATGACTCGACCGGACGCCCCTCGACCGCGCTGCGGTTGAAGTGTGAATCAGAGCCGGAGATATGGAGCACCGGCGCGGTGATGTCGCGCCACAGCGTCGCGACCTCGTCGAACCGCAGGTTGTGCAGCGGCGATCGGGCGTACAGCCATGGATCGAACTTCCACACGTAGCCGCCGTCGATCCCGTGCGTCCCCCACCGCGCGAGGTGCATCGCCAGCTCCGAGGACAACCGCGGATTCGCCTCGCGCATCCGATCGCGTGCTTCTTCGATGCTCGGGTACACGCGCGGCGAGTGTTGTTCGGTGCCGCGCGACTGCTTCGCCCAGGAGCGGAACTCATCGGCCGTGATCGCGGTTGGACTCGCCCACGCCCCGGCGCCCTCGATCGACACGACGCGCTCGAAGTGATCCGGGAACGCGCCGGCCGCGAGCAACGTGATCGCCCCGCCGAACGAATGACTGACCACGGTCGCCCGGCCACCAACCAGATCGATCAACGCGATCAGATCCAGCACGTGTTCGGGCGTGGCGTAGTGAGACCCGCGCGACCACTCCGAATCGCCGTGTCCGCGCAGATCGCAGGCCAGCACGTGGTAGTGGTCCGTCAATCGTTCGGCGATGAAGTCCCATGAGCGGGCGTGATCACGGCCGCCGTGTACCAGGATCAACGGGGGCTTCGAGGCGTCCCCCCACGTCCAATAGCTCAGCTTGAGGCGTTGGGACTGTAGGAAATGCTGCCACGGTTCGGACATCGCGTGGGCGACCTGTTCGTTCGTCGTTATCACGTTCGGCGTGGCAGCGTACCATCCGCCCGTTCGACGCTTGACGCCGTGCTGTGCTCGTCCATACCGTCCGGCCGTGACCAACGACCTGCCCGAGGAACCTCCGCCAGCGAACGCCGACGAGTCGAGCGCCGATGGGCTACCCCCATACGTGCGTGCGCTCCTCGATCCAACGGCTTTCCCACATGCGCCAGCGGCAGTCGAGCTCGTGCAGACGCACATCTCCTACGTCTTTCTCGCGGGTGATCGCGTCTACAAGACCAAGAAGCCGGTCGACTTCGGATTCGTGAACCAACTCGAGGCAGAGACACGGCATCAGTTCTGCATCCGAGAGGTTGAGTTGAACCGCCGCCTCGCCACCGACGTCTATCTGGGCGTGCACCCCGTCGTCCGCTTCGCCGACGGGCGACACGCGATCCTCGAGGGCGAGCCGTCGGCTGACGCGACCGTTGTCGAGTGGGCGGTCCAGATGGCTCGTCTGCCCGACGACCGCACGCTAACGAACCTGCTGGCCACCGATGCCGTCCCCGCCTCACTCATCCGCCAGGTCGCGGCCAGGCTCGTCGACTTCCACGCTGCCGCAGAAGTCGTGCCCAACGACCGCTCCTTCGCGGGAGCCGAGGCCGAGCGCGCCTGGTGGGAGCGCGAGCAGGGCGAAGCAGAACCCTTCATCGGCGAGACCTGGGAGCCCGCGCACGCGAACACGATGCGCACCTATGCGACCGCGCTCATCCAGCGCGAGGGTTCGCTCTTCGATCAGCGCCTCGCCGATGGGCGGGTGGTCGATGGCCATGGCGACCTGCACGCGATGCACATCTACCTGATCGACGAAGAGATCGTGATCGTCGATTGTCTTGAGTTCACGGACTGGTTCCAGTTCCGGCTGCTGGACGTCGGCTACGACGTCGCCTTCCTGTCGATGGACCTCGAGGCTCGAGGGCGACCGGAGCTCGGCGATGAGCTCGCCGGTCGGTACATCGCCGCGACCGGCGACGAGACGATGCCGGTCCTCCAGCCGCTACACCGCGCGTTCCGCGCCTTCGTCCGCGGAAAAGTCGAGTCGATGGGGGCCCAGGCCACAGAGATCTCCGCCGAGCAACGTCAGGCCCTCGCTGAGTCGGCGAGCCGCTACTTCGCGCTGGCGGCTCGCTTCGCGGAACGGGCCAAGGAGCCGATGCTCGTCCTCCTCGCCGGCCGGTCGGGAACCGGCAAGTCGACCGTCGGCGCCGCGCTGGCGGCCCGCATCGGCGCCGCGTACGTCTCCTCCGACGTGGTGCGCAAGGACATGGTTGGCATCCCGCCCCGCGAACATGTCCCCTCCGATCGCACCGCCGAGGTCTACGGCGCCGAGATGAACAACCGCACCTACGAGGAGATGCGCGTGCGCGCCACGAGCCACCTCGCCGCCGGACGTGCCGTCGTGCTCGACGCCACCCATTCGCGCGCGGCAGACCGGGCGGCAGCGTTGGCCGTCGCCCGATCGGCACGCGTGCCGGCACTGATCGCGGAACTCTGCATCACCGATGAGACGGCGCTCGCGCGGATCGCCGAACGTGCCTCCGATCCGCTGGCGACCTCGGACGCGACCGCCGCCGTGTTCGAGGCCCAGGCTGCGACGTTCGAGGCGATCGGCGCATCGGAAGGCACTCACCTCGCGCTCGACGCCTCGCAGGAGCTGAGCGCACTGATCGAGGAGATCGCTGCTTCGCTGGGCGACGCCGGCTAGCAGCACACCGCTCGGTGTCCGCGATCGCGGTCGCTGGCTCGCGGGCGGGCGGCGCCGGTAGGCTCAGGTCCGCGAGGTGCCCCCATGCCTGAATCGCTCCCCACCGCCGTCGAGGTTCTGCGCGACCGGATGGTCGCGCTCGTCAACGACGAACTCCGTCCACTCGAAGCGCAGTTACCCGATGACCCCCGGGCGCCAGTGCCCGCGGAGATCGCTCAGCAAGTCCGCGAGCGCTCGCGCGAGGCCGGGATGTGGTCGCTGACCCAGCCCGTGGAGTTCGGGGGCGGGGCCGCGGGCGCGCTCGCCCAGACTGCGGTCCGCGAGGCGCTCTCTGCTGGGCACCTCCGCGTCGCCCGCCACGTCTTCGGTCCCGGGCCAGGGATGCTCGCCGCGGCCGAGGGACAGCTCAAAGAGCACTACCTCGATCCCGTGCTCCGCGGCGAGAAGCGCGGCTCGTTCGCCTTTACCGAGGCCAGCGGCGAACGTGCCGGTAAGCCGACCTGGGCCACCTGGGATGGCGACGACTTGCTGGTCACCGGCCACAAGTCCTACGTCACCGGCGGCGCCACCGCTGACTACTACGCCGCCCTGATCAACGTCGAAGCCGCCGATGGCTCCTCGGAACCGTCGGGTCCGGCGATGTTGATCATCGATCGCGAAACCGCGGGCGTCACGATCGATCGCGAATTCCACAGCATGGAGGGCGGCGCGCACGTGGAACTCTCGTTCGACAAGGCGCGGGTTCCGGCCTGGCATGTCATCGGCCAGGTCGGCGAGGGCATGCCCCGCGCGCTCGGCAACATCGGCCATGAGCGACTTGCGGTTGCCACCCAGGCGACCGGTCTGGCGGTCTGGGCCGTCGACTTCATCGATCAGCACATTCAGCAGCCACATCGCAGCGGCCAACGGCTCGCCGATCGCGAGGGCATCCGCCTCCGCTACGCGGACATCCGCATCGCCAGCTACGCCGCGCGCAGCGTGCTCTACCGCACCGCCCGTCTCGTCGAAGAAGACGGTGAGGCCGCGATCAACGAGGTGATGGCCGCCAAGGTCTACTGCACCGAGCAGGCCGGATTCGTCATCGACCAGGCCGTCCAGCTCGCGAGCGGTGGCGCGTTGGTGGAGGGACACCCGCTGGAGCGCGCCTACCGCGAGGTGCGTTCCTGGCGCTTCACCGGTGGTGCCTCCGACATCCTGCGGCTGAACATCGCGCGCGGCCGCATCGAGTTCGATTCCGGCCGCGTTTAGGCGCGCTCCAGGACCACCCGGCTATGCGCGTGATCGGCTGGAACATCCGCGCCGGCGGCGGTCGGCGCATCGAGGCGATCGCTGACCAGCTCAAACGGTGGCGCCCGGATGTCGTTGCGCTCAGCGAGTTCCGAGGGACCCCACCCAGCACCTGGCTGGCAGAGGAACTGGCGCAGCGCGGCCTCTCGTACCAGCACACAACGGCGGACGCGGACGCGCTGGCGGTCAACGCACTCCTCCTGGCCTCGCGATGGCCGATCCGACTACGCGCTCTCCGCTCCGGGCCGCGCGAACCGCACCGCTGGCTGCTGGCCAGCGTGGCGGCGCCGCAGCCGATCGCCCTCGGGGCGATGCACGTGCCGAACCGCGTGACCGGCAGGAAGGGTGACTACCTCGCGTCAGCGCTGGCACTCGCGCGCCGCTGGCGCGGCGGTCCAGCACTACTGATTGGCGACACGAACTCCGGACGGATCGGCGTCGACGAGGAGGTGCCGACATTCGATCGCCTCGAGGACGGCTGGATCGCCGATCTGGACGCTGCAGGTTGGGCAGACGCCTTCCGCGCCCTGCACGGTGATCGGCGCGCCTACACCTGGTATTCGCCGAACGGCGGCAATGGGTTCCGACTCGATCAGGCATTCGTGAATCGTCGACTTCGCCACCGGTTGCAGCGCGCCCGCTACGTGTGGGGTCGCCCGCGAGGCGAGCGAACCGGCCGGCGTGAAGCGTTGAGCGATCACGCGGCTCTGCTCGTCGACTTCGACGCAGCGGATGCCGCGGCGGCAGCTTCCTCCGCACGCTCATAGGATGAGACCGTGACCGCATTCGCCCGCCACATCTCTGATCCGGATCGATCGCTGGTCCGTCCGCTGGCCGTTCGCTCTCTGCCAGCCGGGGTACGCGTCGCGATCGGCCTGATGATCGCCACGGCGCTCCTCTGGCCGCTGGCGCCGTTGGTCGCCGACGTCATCACCCGTGACGCGTCGACCACTGGTCTGGCCTCGGCCACGTGGCTCAGCCTCTGGCAGGCGGCGTCCGCAGCGACCGCTGGCATCGCGCTATCCGTGCCGATTGGTTGGGCGCTCGCCCGCCTCGCCGTACCGGCTCGGCGACTCGTGCGCGCGTTGCTGACGGTACCGGTGATCGCGCCACCGCTCGGCATCGCGCTCGGGACCTCGCTGTTGCTCGGTGATCGCTGGCCGCTCCTGGTCGTTGCGAACGTCGGATTTGGACTCGCGGTCGGCGTGCGCCTCGGCGGCTTCGCCTGGCTCGCACTCGATCCTCGTGAGTCCGAGACAGCGCGGACGCTCGGGCTCGGCCCGTGGCAGATCGTCCGTTGGCACTACCTCCCGGCGCTCGGTCGGATGTACACCGGTGCCTGGGCGCTCGCCTTCGCCTTGGCGTTCAGCACGTTCGGCACCGTGCACCTGCTCGCCTCCGCTTCGACCCCCGCGCTTCCAGAGTTGGCCGGTGCGGCGGTCCCGGCGCCCTCAGCCTCCTCCGCTGCGCTGGTCCTTGCGGCCGTAGCCGCTGTCGCGCTGGTGGTCTTCGTGCACTGCCGTCCCGGATCCGCGATCGTTACCGGCGACGTCGGCTATCGGCCGCTCACCGAGGTCCGCGTCCGCGATCGCCTGTTGCTGGCCGCCGCGTTCGTACTCGCGACGCTCATCGCCCTGGGACCGGTCGGCGCGCTGTTCCACGCCGCGCTGACCGTCGGTGCCGCGGAGCAGGTCACGGGCGGCAACATCGCCGCGATCTTCGAGGACGCCCGTCCGTTCGAGGTGGATGCCTGGAACGCGCTGCGCCGGTCGCTGACCCTAGGGACGGCCGCGCTGCTGATCGCCCTGCCGCTGGGTGCAGCTGTCGCGTTCGTCATCGCGCCGCTCCGTGGCTGGGCGGCCACCCTCACCGAGGCGGCGCTGCTGCTGCCGCTGCTCTTGCCGGTCGTCCTGGCGTCCGGCCTGCGCGAAGCAGGCTTCGACCGATCGTTTTGGCTGTTGCTGGTCCACGTCGCGATCGCTGTCCCAATTGTGATCCGCATCGTGCTTCCGGGTGCACGCTCCCGCCTCCGCTCGCAATTCGAGGCAGCGACGATCCTCGGCGCCTCTCGCTGGGCCAGCTGGAACCGCCTCGCCGCCCGGTCGCTGCGCGCGCAGCTCTGGGTGGCCGCGGCGCTGACACTCGCGTGGTCGGTCGGCGAAGTGGGGGCGGCGCGGCTACTCCACCGCGTGGATACGGCGCCGGCGTCGGTCGCGATCACGCGCTCGCTCGCGCAGCAAACCGACGCCGGCGACGGGCGCGCCATCGCACTCGCGGGTCTACTCGCTCTGTTC
>Ga0315338_1000375_pt1 | contig 115976 bp, 92 predicted proteins | sample ASW8metaG_FD_204518 | JGI IMG/M metagenome (GOLD analysis project Ga0315338, IMG submission 204518) | Ammonia-oxidizing marine archaeal communities from Monterey Bay, California, United States - ASW #8 | ecosystem: Environmental > Aquatic > Marine > Coastal | place: USA: California | collected...
GGGCGGTTCCGCGATGGGCGGTTCCGCGATGGGAGGCTCTGCGATGGGAGGCTCTGCGATGGGAGGCTCTGCGATGGGAGGCTCTGCGATGGGAGGCTCTGCGATGGGAGGCTCTGCGATGGGCGGTTCTGCGATGGGAGGCTCTGCGATGGGAGGCTCTGCGATGGGAGGCTCTGCGATGGGAGGCTCTGCGATGGGAGGCTCTGCGATGGGAGGCTCTGCGATGGGAGGCTTTGCGATGGGAGGCTGCGTGATGGGAGGCTGCGGAATGGTCCGATCATCCTCCACCATTAATTCAGCCTGCAGCACGGTTGGCTTCTTTTTCGTGCGACGTTTCAGGTCTGCCAGCGAAGACTTGAGGCGGATACCAGAGGATCTGCCAAGGGCACTCAGGTTACGCCCAGCTGCTATCGCCTTTTTGCCGCAGAAGGAGGCGGCCTTTTTGCTTTGCGGTCCGGCCTTCAGGCGTAGCCAGGCACCGAAGGAGGTGGCAGCACGCCCCGCCTGTTCGCGTGCTCGCTCCAGACCCTTGGCAAAGTTACGCTTGCGGTTGGGCTTGGGCGCGGGCGGCGGATCGCTCGGCATGGCGCTCGGGGCGGGAGGAGTTGGAGGTTATCAGTTTGAGCCGTTTGCGGTGGCCGGGGTGAGGAGCTTTCTGGCAGTGGCGGCCGCCTCTTCCTTCTCGAAACGCGAAACTACTTCCTGGAAGCGTTCCCTGGCCTGTTCAGGTTTGTTCTGGGACAGGAGAATGCGTCCGATTTCGAGCACGGCTTCCGCCTGCCAGCGGGGATACTGCGGGTAGCTGATCTCGACCTTGACGAAATCGATCACGGCCTGGTCGTGCTTTTCGAGCTTGGCATTGCACGAGCCGGTCTGGAAGCGGCTGCGCACCGTCCAGAGGTCGGTTTTCGGTTCGTCGAGGATTTTGGAATATTCGGCGAGGGCGGTGGTGGGATCGCCGGCGTTCTCGGTGGAGAAGGCAAACCCGAAGCGCGCGTTCCGGGTCCAGCGGCTCTGCGGAAATTTTTCCAGGAAGGCCTGGTAGGAGGCCGCGGCTTCGCTGTGCTGCCCGGTGAGAGCCTGTGTTTCGGCCAGGCGCATGGTGATCGATTCGACCAGGGACTGTGGGCTGCCCTGGATCATGGCTGCCGCGGCGAAGTGGGCCTGAGCCTGTTCGATCTGTTTGAGCTGGAGTTGCGATTCCCCGGCCTGGAAATGCATGGAAGCGAGAAACCTGGACTGGGGGTAGTCCTCGAGCAGTTTTTCGAACTGTCCGGCCGCGTTGGTGTGATCGGCCTTCTTGAAGTGGGCACTGGCGAGTTGATAACGCAGTTCCTCGCGGAGGGGTTCCTTCTTCACTTTCTCCAGGGTGGCGGAGAGGCCTGCGATGACCTGGTCCTGTGCCCCGCTGTCAACATTGAGTTCAGCCAGTTCACTCTGCACCTTGGGCGCGAGGGAGCTCTCGGGATGATTCTTGAGAAGAAGATTGTAGAGATCGATGGCTTCCTTCTGCCGTTTTGTTCCACGTTCGCACCAGGCCCACTCGTAGAGCGCATGGTCAGCAAAGTCCGACTTGCTGAACTCTTCGTTGATACGTTGGAACTGCTTGGCAGCCTGGGCCAATTCCTTCTGGCGGGAAAGCGAGAGTCCGAGGTGGTAAACCACGCGGGCGAGCTTGGGGTGCTTTTCGTATTGCTGGAGGACCGATTGGAACTGCGTGGTGGACTTATCGAAGGTGCCCGCATTGAACAGGGCGATTCCGTGCTGAAGGGCGGCGTCGGCAGCGAGGGGATGGTCGGCCTGGATCTGGACCACGGCATTGAAGTTGGCAGCGGCGGCGGCATGCTTTCCGGCTACCGCTTCGATCCAGCCGAGGTAGTAATTCACGCGGGGCCGTTGCCTGGGGGCCGATTTTGCGAAGAGTTCGTTCTCCGGCTTGTCCATGGTCCGGAACCTTTCGAGGGCGGCACGGGCGAGTTCCAGATTTCCGCCCTCGTAGGCGAGGCGTCCCTGCTCCGCGAGGGCGAGGGGTAACTGGCCGGACTGGCCGGGGTAGTGATTGACGACCGTGTCGAGGTGATCGAGGGCTGCTTCCTTGTTGCCACTGCGGTCATGGCAGACCGCGAGCTGGATGAGGGCAGTGTCCACGTTCGGTTCGGCCTTCACAGTCCGGCCCTCGTCGGTTTTTGCGACTCTGGTAGCGAGGAATTCCGAGAGCGGGGCGATGGACTCCTTCCAGTTCTTCTGCCGGAAGAGGGAGTCACCGATCATGAAGGGGAGTTGACCGTAGAGTGGACCCTCGGGCTTGTTGGCGGCGATGGCGGTGGCAGCCTTGAGGCATTCGGCCCAGCGACCGGTAGCGTGATGAATCTGCGCCTGACGGAAGCCGGCGGCCATCTTGTTGGGATGGTCGGCGTGGGCGGAGAGAAACTCGGCATACCCCTTGGAGGCCTCCTCCAGTTTGCCCAGGAGGAAGAGGTTCTCGGCCTTCATGAAGCGTGCTTCTCCAGCCAGTCGGTGCTCGGCATGGGCAGCCAGGAACTTGTTGTTGGAGGCTAGGCTCTCTTCATACTGCTTGAGCTTTTGCTGGCAGACGGCGGTCTGGTTGAGCACCTCAGCCTGCTGACCGAAACTCTCAGCAGCGCTCAGGAGGGCGAGGGAGGCGAGGGCGTTCTGCCAATCGGGTTCAGGTTTGGCCATCAGGACGTTGGCGTAGTCGAAGCGCAGATCATTGATGATGGGGGATTCAGCGTGGGTTTCGGTGGCGGTGGCCAGGATGGTGGCAGCGGTGGTGTAATCCTTGGTCTCCGGGCGGGTGTAGACTCTTGCGTGCCAGAGGTTGGCCTGGGCCGACACCTTGCTGGTCTCCTCGGCGAGGGCTTTCAGTTGCGTTCCGGCTGTCTCAAAGGATCCGCGTTCAAGGTGAGTACGAGCGAGGTAGAGTTGTGCTTCGGCAGCGTGAGGGCCGTCGGCGGCCGCTTCAAGGTAGGCCGCCAGATCGGTTGCGGACTCTTCGTACTGTTTGAGGACAAAGCGGGTGAGGCCCAGGCGGTAGCGGCATTCGATGGCATCCTTGCCCTTGAGCCCCGGGAGGGCTTTTTGGAAGGCCTGCATGGCTTCCTGGGATTTCTTCAACTGATTGTAGCACTCGCCGGCAAGATAGAGACCCCGCGTGATCCAGATCGAGTCCGCTTCCAAACCTTCGATCTTGGAGAGTGCTTCGATGGCCTTTTCCGGATCCTTGAGCTGATAGTGGGCGTAGCCCTGCTGGTAGTAACCGCGAGCGGCCTGAGCTTTGCTCGGTTGGGCGCCGAGGAGCTTGCCCGTCCAGGTGACCACCTCAGCCCACTGGGCCGCGCCGAAACTCACGTCTGAGACGGAGGCGAGAGCAGCGTGGAGGTAGGCGGGTGTCTTGAGGTTGGCAAGTTCAGCGGCATAGAGAGCCTTGGCCTTGTCCTTCTCGCCGGTGATGAGGAGGCACTGGCCGTGCATCATGACGAGACGTTCGCGGCTGATGGCGGGATCCAGATTCTCTTTTCCCAGGAGGGCGGAGAGGGGGTCGATTGCTTCCTTGTATTGCTTGGAGGCATAGTGGCTGAGAGCGAGCCCGCGCCGGGCCAGGTCAGCCTTGGCGTGATCGGGATGCGCATTGAGGAAGGCCTGATATTGCTGAATCGCAATCGGATAGAGCTTCCGGTTGTAGGCCCCATTGGCGACGTAATATTGTTCCAGGGTCGGGTCGTTCTGGCCATCCTTGGCGGCAGGAGGCTGGGCAGCAGGGGGCTTAGCAGGGGCAGGTTCCTCCTCCTGGGAGGAGGAGGGGGGGGAAAAGCAGAGGAGGAGAGAGACGACGACGAGGCGGGAGAGTGGGGAAGAGGTCACTGTTCGGCGTGGCAGAGGTGTCTGAAAAAATACCAAGAGAGGCGCGGTTTTCTTCATCATTCACCGCAAGCATATTTGATAGGTTACATCGGCTCTGACTGCAAGGCTGACTGCAAGGCTGACTGCAAGGCTGACTGCAAGGCTGACTGCAAGGCTGACTGCAAGGCTGACTGCAAGGCAGGTCGGTCTTTCGCCGGGTCCGACGAGGACGGGGATTTGAGGAACTGCGGGAGCGCCTGGTGAGCCGAATTCCCAAGACGAATGCCCGTCCTGGTCCGGTAGACCAGGTGGCCCCATCTATCTTAAACCACTAACTATGAAGTGGTAGTGTCCCGTTAGGGCGATTTTGCTGGCATGCTCCCGGGGGACTGGGACAATAACAATGCGGCCGAGGGCTGTTCTTATGAACATCATTATCGTCGGAGCCGGAGAGATTGGCCGGCACTTGGCCACGGAGCTTTCACGTTCCCGGGAAGGTGCGCGGGAGGCACACAGCATCTCGGTGATTGATTCGGACCCGCGATTGGTGGCGGAGCTTGAGAGAGGGATTGATGCCAAGGTGATCTGCGATGATGGAAGCAGCCCGGCTGCATTAGCGCAGGCCAATATCGGGGAGTGCGACCTCTTCCTCGCTCTGACCAGCGAGAATACTGTGAATCTGATGAGTGGCTCCATGGCCAAGGCGATGGGCGTGGAGAAGGTGCTGAGTCGGGTTCATCCGGGCCTTGAGCGTGACAAGTGGCTGTTTGACTTTCGAGGGCACTTTGGAATCGATGATCTGTTCAGTTCGGAACGCCTGACCGCAATCGAATTGGCCAAGTTCATCCGCAACCCGGACTCGCTCAGGGTTGAGGCTGAGCAACTGGCACCGGACCAGATCGAGGTTCAGCAGGTCCGGGTAGGGGCGAAGAGCGATGCGGCCGGAACAACCCTCAGGGATCTGAAGGTGCCCGAGCGCACACGGGTAGTTGCGATCACGCGGGAGGGTGAGAGTATCGTGCCTGATGCGGAGTCAGTCCTCAAGGCAGGTGACGTGGCCACTATCTTTGGGGAGCCGCGGCGTCTGCGGAATCTGGCGGAGAGTCTGCAGCAGGGCGGCAAGCGCGCCGAGACGATGCGGGTGGTGATATTCGGAGGCGGGGAATACGGGTTTGCCCTGGCACAGAGGCTGGAGAGCTGGGAGTCCTGCCGGGTCCGGATCTTCGAGAAGGATGAGAAGATCTGTCAGGAACTGACCGAGCGGCTCAGCGACACCACCGTGATCAATGCTGATGCCACGGTGGTGGCGGAGCTGGAGGAGGAACAGGTGGGGCAGGCTGATTTCTTCGTAGCCACCAGTTCGAGTGATGAGGACAATGTGATGACGTGCCTGCAGGCTAATGATATAGGGGTCAAGAATTGCCTGACCATCATTCACCGGGCGGATTATGCGCGCGCGATTGGATCGAGTGGTCGACAGTTTGGAGTAGTGGCCGCGGTCAGTCCGCGGGAGGCGACCAGACGCTACATTGAACGTTATCTGACCGGTGAGAAATACTATGTAGCCAAGAAGTTCATGGCCGGTCAGGTGATTGGAACCAATGTGGGCAGGAAGGCCAAGGCGGTGGGAATGAAGGTTAGTGAAATTGACTGGCCTGCCGGGTCAGTCCTGGTGGGATTGCTGCGGGGGTTGAAAGCTATTGTGCCGGGTCCCGATGATGTGGTGGAAGCGGGCGACCACATTTACGCCATGGTTTCCCCGAAGGTGCTCAAGAAACTGCTCAAACTGCTGCATTGAACCGGGCGGTTCCGGAGTGATGGAGAATATTCGATCGAGGAGTGAGAAATACCGGGCAATCCCGGCCGTGAGGACATTCGTGCATTCGTGTCCAGGCGGGGGAAGCCAGCAGGATGGGCCTGCGCTCTCGTCCGGATTCTGCCCTGCGGAGGGAGTCTTGTCCCGGGTGAACACCTCGTTGCACAGCGGGGGGAATGATCAGTAAGAAGAGGGTATGAACTTCCGCTTGATGGCCAAGGTGTTCGGGTGGTTGTTTACGCTGGAAAGCGTGGCAATGGTGGCCTGCGGCGTCTTTGCTTATTATGACCCCGTCGATCCGCATGGCGCAGGGGTCATGCCGCTGATGATTGCGGGGGGGATTACCTTTGTGGCAGGCATCATTCTCATGGTTTCCGGAAGGAGCACCCTCGACCGGATTCCCCGGCGGGAGGGCGTGCTGATTGTGGGGCTGGGCTGGGTGCTCAGTGCATGTTTTGGTGCGATTCCCTTTCTGCTGGGAGAGCCTCGTCTTGCTCCCACGGCCGCTCTCTTTGAGTCAGTTTCCGGCTTCACGACCACCGGGTCGACCGTGATCGCTGATCTCAGTGAGTGGCCCCGGGGGATTCTTCTCTGGCGTGCAGTCATGCAATGGCTGGGAGGGCTGGGGATCCTCGTTCTCTTCGTGGCTCTCCTCTCCAGCATCGGAGGCGGGGCAAAGTCCCTCTTTCGAAACGAGTCCTCCTTCCAGTCCGGTGAGGCATCTACTGCGCGGATCCAGGATACCGCCCTGTTGTTCCTGAAAATCTACCTCAGCCTTACGGCAGTGTGTCTCCTGGGACTGCGCGGGCTGGGTCTCAGCTGGTTCGATGCGGTGGCCCATGCCTTCACCACGGTGGCGACCGGAGGATTCAGTCCCCACAACAACAGCATCGCGCATTTTTCCGACCTGGCAAACGGACTCTTCATCGAGATCTGGCTGGAGCTCTTCATGATCCTGGGCAGCACGAGTTTCCTGATTTATCTCATGATCGTGAAGCGGAACTGGCAGCGGCTCCGACGTCTGGAAGAGGTTCGCTGGTACTTTTTCCTCGTGTTGATGGGGATTCTCGGCATGTGGGCGGTGGGGTCATGGGGTGGAGGGATGAGCGCGGGGGAGTCCCTGCGGGGTGCGGCCTTCACCATTGTGTCAATTGCCTCGACGACCGGTTACGCCACTGTCGACTACGGACAGTGGCCGGTAGCCATCTACTTCATTCTGCTGGTTCTCATGCTGGTGGGTGGTTGCGCGGGATCGACTTCAGGCGGCATGAAGGTGAGCCGCCTCATCCTCCTGTTACGGGCGGCCTGGCAGGAGATCGTGAAAGCCTTTCGGCCGAACCAGATCCTGCGGATGCAGGTGAATGGCAACCCCATTGATGACGTGTTCCGGGCGCAGACCGTGCTCTTTGTGGCTCTCTTCGCGCTGATAGCTCTCGTGTCGATGGTGGTCGTGGCAGTTATTGAAACTGCACACGGAATTGATTTCGATACCACGGTGTCCTCGGTGCTGGCGACCTTCGGGAACATCGGACCCGGCTACGGAGAAGTGGGCCCCGCCGGAAACTATGGTCATCTGTATCCCACCACCCAGGTGCTCCTTTCCCTTCTGATGGTGCTGGGAAGATTGGAGCTGTATGTCGTGCTGGTTCTGTTCGTCCCGACGGTGTGGAAGAAGTACTGAAGAAGGGCCGGTGGCGATCCACCTTTCCGGAGCGGGAACAGGGAAGTGGTGTCGGGACTACTGCTCCTTCTCGCGGAGGTTCTCCCTGTGTTCGCCGCGCAACTGTTCGCCCCAGTAGGAGAGGAAAAATTTCTTTTCACCAAAGTCCACGAGCTTCTCCCCCTGTTGACTTCCCAGGATGGGGCGGAGGGTGGTGCTCATCTGGAGCGTGACCAGAAGGAACACCCCGCACCAGACCACAAGATGTCCCGTGTTGGTCATGCCGAGGGCCCGACCGGCACGAAAGACCAGTGCCAGGCCCAGACTGGCGCAGATGATCCACAGGGTCAGGAGAAGAAATCCGAGGAAGGTGACCGAGGTGCTTGATACGCTGAAGAGCCACACAACCGGCGCAAAGCCCACCAGAAGGAGTCCGGAGAGAGCGATCAATCCGCACAGAATGCCCACGATGGTGCGGAACCTGGCGTCCAGCCCACCGAGGCAGGCAAAGATGTAGAGACTGGGCAGGCAGAGTAGGCCACTGAAGAGGAGGCCGCCGACAATCTTGAGGGGAGCGGCCCAGAGCTGGTGGTTCCAGGAGAAAGTTCCCACCACCAGCCCGAAAATGGCCAGACAGGTAATGCTGATGCAAAGGAGTCGAAGAAGGATTTTCCGACCATCCGCTCTCTTTTCCATCTCGATGGTGTAGACCAGGGAGAGAGGCTTTCTGAGGAGAGTGTTGATGGTGTTGGAGATGGTTTTATCCCCCTCCATTTCTACGAAGCCCGCCTGTGATCTGTTATGGGCAGATTCGTCCCGGGGAGTTCCAGGTGACGGCTTCGGCTGGCCGGGAAGCGGAGGGGGCGGGGTGTCGTCTGTTGGCTCTTCGTTCATTGCTGTTTCGGCTTGGTGTTTTCTTTCTGACTACAAGGGAGAGATCTTGCGGAAGGCATGGAAGACGGCTTCATAGAAGCTGCCGTCAAAGGGGTCGGATCGGAGGAATTCAACTTCCAGACCAGGCGAGATGAAGAAGGGGCGAAGATTCCACGAGATCTGGGCGCCCACAAAGAGATTGCCGGCCAGCCAGGCGCAGAAGGTGAATGTCCCGGTCCGACGGGAATTCGCAAAAGCGCGCACATATTGAAGGAGGCGCCAGTGGGCAAGGGTTCCGGCAAAAGCAATGATCGCGGTGTGGAGGAGCAGGTTGAGAGCGTGCCATTCCAAGCTGTTCTCCGCTCCAGGAGCCGGCATGTTGAGGGTGGCAAATAAGGTAACCGGACTGAGCGCGCCTACGATCACGCTCATGATGGCAAAACCGGTGAGAAGAAACTGCAAACTCTGGCGGAATCCGATGCCACTTCCCAGGATCAACCCGATCATTCCGTTGAGGAGACCATTTACAAAGAGAGTGAGAAAGATGATGGCGGGGAGCTTGAGAGCCACCCAGGCGGCCATTTCCCAGCCGTTGCGGTATCCGATGGTGAACCCGTAGGCCCCACAGCCCAGAATGATCAGGATCGCGCAGATGCGAAGGGAGCCCGGCCGGGTCCCTTCGATCCAGGAAGAGAGGAGGGCTTGTTCACCCCGGCAGAGAGCCGGAATGGGCAGAATGTGATAGGGATCCTGAGGCATGCTCGCCAAGACAAACTTTGCGATACAAAGTTTGTGTCTTGGGGAGAGTTTTCGTTCAAAAAAAGAGAAACACCCCCCCATTATTGAGTTGGGGAAATGGCCAGAAGAGTGCGGATGACGGCTGCAGGTTGAGGGCCTACATGGGTATTGTGGACAAATTGGTCATTCCGATCCTACGGCTTCAGGGTCAACCGGAGAGGATCGTAGTGATCGCTCGGATGAAAAAGCCACCCTGGGTCAGGATCGATACGCTGGTAATCGGCGAGGCGGAACTCCGGAAGGAATTGGTTGCTGTTTGGTTCGTAGACATCCTCGCCCGTGAAGGAGCCCCAGATGCGATACTCGTAGTTGTTGTCGTAGGCGTAGTGTGCGCCGGAAGGACCGCTCTGGGTCAGATTGTCGGGAGCCCGTTTGACGCTCTGGTTAAAGACCACGAGTTGGGCCTTGGACCAGGGTTGGCGTGGGCGTCGGAGATACCCCCACCACCATGTACGGTTCACATGATAGCGACGCCCGATGTAAAAGTCTCCCGTTTGCTCAACCGCAATCGCCTCCCTGCGTTCTTCCTTCCCGGGGCCTCCCATGTTAGGAGTTCCGTAATTTGGAGGAATTGTCTCGCAGGAGGTTAGTATTAAACCTACGCAAACTACAGCGGTGGAGATGCATGGGCGCATGCAGTAGAATGTCTGATCGGGCGGCTCCAAGGTCAAGAGGGATCAGGGGAGGCGCAGGGGAAAACTCTTGCCCGGGTCGGGGAATGAGTCTACCCGGCCCCAGGCATCTGCCTGGAGTTCTCCCCACCCCGATTCCCATGAAACTTGTTTCGCTTCTTTCGGAGCGCCGCATCCTGCCGGAGATGGTCTCGGAAACGCACTGGGATGCGCTGGCCGAACTGGTGGATCATCTCATCTCGATCGGCTGCGTTGAATCCGGACGGCGGGTTGATGTTCTGGGAGCGCTGCATGCCAGGGAGGAACAGGTGAGCACCGGGATCGGGCATGGGGTGGCAATCCCCCATTGTTATTGTGAGTGGGTGGAGGAGCCGGTGGCGGCACTGGGACGGTCCCCGGGGGGAGTCGGTTTCGAGGCCTGCGACAATGCACCGGTGCATTTTGTTATTCTCCTGATCGTGCCCAAGAATCAACCACATGCACACTTGCAGACTCTCGCATCGATCGCCGGGCTCTTTTCGCAATGCGAAGTCCGGAAGAGGATGTCCGAAGCATTGACCGCGGACGATCTCATGCGGGCCCTGGAGAAGTGTGAGGAGGAGGTTGGCTGAATTCTAGGCTCCGCTTTTGGCTGCCGAAATGTTAGCGGGTCCATGTCCTGAGAGCTAACGATCTCGCAATTTCAATCAAGCGTGGAGCGCATTGCATCAAAGATGACACTTGTTGAGATACTCAAGGAGCGCCTGAGGGCGGGATGTGCGGCTTGCGGGATTGGAGAGGAAGAATTGGAGAAGGTGGACGTCACGCAGGCCGCAGATCTGCGTTTTGGTGACTACCAGTCGAATGCTGCCATGGTTCTTGCCAAGGTGGAGAAACAGAGCCCCCGTTCCCTCGCAGAGGCGCTGGCGGAGGTTACCGAGGTGTCGGATCTGGCCGAGGTCGAGATTGCCGGGCCGGGCTTCATGAACTTCCGGGTCAGGGCGGAGGCTTTTGCAGGGTGCCTCGGGGATCTGCTGGAAGATGATCGACTGGGTGTGGAGCGGGTGCGAACCCCACACCGCATCGTAATTGATTTCAGTGCTCCAAATGTGGCCAAACCGATGCATGTAGGACACCTCCGATCCACCTTTATTGGAGACTCCCTGGCGCGAATCGGGCGCTTTCTCGGACACGAGGTGATCACCGACAATCACATCGGGGACTGGGGCACGCAGTTCGGGATGGTAATCTGGGCCTGGAAGAGGGAACTCGATCGCTCCGCGCTGGAGGACGATTCGCTCAATGAACTGTTGCGTCTCTATCGAACCGCCAACAGCAGGTGCGCGGAGGACGAGTCCGTGAAGGAGGAGTGTCGCCATGAACTGGTCGCGCTCCAGCAGGGTGACGAGAACAACCTCGCGATCTGGAAGGAGTGTGTGGGTCTGTCGCGGGAGGGACTGCAACTGATATACGATCACCTTGAGGTGAGCTTTGATCACTGGTTGGGGGAGAGTTCCTACCATAAGCGCCTGCCTGGCGTGGTGGAGGACCTGCTCGAGGCCGGTCTGGCGCGGGAGAGCGATGGGGCGGTTTGTGTCTTCTCGGACAACTCAGTCGATCCGGGGAAGGATCCCTTCAGGATCCAGAAGGAAGGCAGATGGGAGGACAAACCCATGATCGTCCGTAAGAGCGACGGGGGCTTCAACTACGCCACCACCGATATTGCCACCATCGATTACCGGGTGGAGGAGTTGCAGGCCGATTGTGCCTGGTATGTGGTGGATCACCGGCAGGGTGATCATTTCAAGCAACTTTTTGCGGTGGCGGCGCGCCGCGGACGGGAGATTCAACTGGAGCATATCTCCTTCGGGACGATCCTTGGTAAGGACGGCAAGCCACTCAAGACGCGGGCGGGGGACCTGCCCCTGCTGAGCGACCTGCTGGACGATGCCATCCAGGTTGCGCGGGAGAGTTCGGAAGGGCGTTCGCGGGTGGAGGATGAAGGGGAGCGGAAAGCCTTGGCAGAGTTGATCGGAATCAGTGCCGTCAAGTTCATGGAGCTCTCTCATCACCGGAGCTCGGATTACATCTTCGATCTGGAGAAAATGGTCTCCATGGAAGGGGATACGGCACCCTACCTGCAATACAGCTATGTGCGTTGTCGCTCAATCTTTGGGAAACTGGGGGAAGAGGTTGTTCTCGATGGTGAGGGGCTCGAACTGAGCGATGAGAGGGAAATCCATCTTGCCCGCATGCTGACGCGTTTCGGCGAGGTGGTGCCGGTGGTGCTGGAGGGATTCCGACCGAACCTGCTGGCAAGTTATCTCCTGGAGTTGGCGCGGGCCTATCATTCCTTCTTTCAGGCCTGCCCGGTTCTCAAGTCGGAAGGATCGGTAAGGAATACGCGCCTCGTCCTCTGTGAATTGACGGCGCGCGTTCTACGGAAAGGATTGGACCTGCTCGGGATTGCAGTGCCCGAACGCATGTGAGGATGTTTTACCTTGGACGGGAAGGACCTTCACTCAGAATCCAGACGAACGGGGGAATCCTGAAGATGCCAAAGCAGGACATCATTGTGATCAAGATCGGGACGGGGGTCCTTACCCGGGAGGACGGCACGTTGGACGGGGCGTCCCTGGCCCGACTTGTAAACGCGGTGGCGGACCTGCCGGACCACAGTCAGCGGGTGGTCCTGGTCTCATCGGGAGCGGTCGGAGCCGGGATACCGGCCCTGGGCTTGAAGGAATATCCCGACGATGTGCCTACCAGGCAGGCCGCGGCGGCGGTGGGACAGACCCGGCTCATGCACGCCTACGAAAATCTCTTTCGCAGCTTTGACGTCAGCGTCGCGCAGTTGCTTCTTACCGCGGCAGACCTTGAGATCGAGGATCACCGGTGGCGGGTCTGCGACCTGCTGGAGCGGCTTGTGGCGGAGCCTGGAATCGTGCCGGTCATCAATGAGAACGACTCGGTGGCAGTGGAGGAGCTGAGTGTGGGGGACAACGACATGCTTTCGGCGCGGGTGGCAGCCCTGCTTGGAGCCCGGTTGCTGGTTCTCCTGACGAGTGTTGATGGTCTATTTCCGCCGGATTCATCTGCGATTGTGCGCGAAGTGTGTTCGGTTGAAGAGGTGATGTCATACGCCGGGAAGGAGAAGGGAAGATTTGCAATCGGGGGAATGAGTTCCAAGCTGAAGGCAGTGAAATTTGCGGTGGAGGAAGGAGTGGAAACTGTGATCGCCAACGGTCGCCGTCCTGACCGCCTGACCGAGATCGTGGCAGGTGATGGGGTTGCTACCCGCTTCCGGGTTGGCGCCTGAGGGAATTCCCTTTATAGCAGTCTCACCATGAATGCGGTCGGAGAACTGAGCCCGGAGGAAATTCATGATGCCGTCTTCACAATGGGGCGGCAGGCGCGGACGGCGGCACACAGCCTGGCGATCCTGAGCACCCGGCAGAAGAACGCCATGCTGGAGTCCATGGCTGCCGAACTGCGGGAGCAGTCGGCGGGGATCCTGGAGGAAAATGCCAGGGACCTGGCGACGGGGGAGGCGAACGGGTTGACCAGTGCGATGCTGGATCGCCTGCGCCTCGATGAGGCTCGTCTCGAGGCCGTGGCGGGGGGCGTGGAGCAGGTGGCCGGACTGGCAGATCCTGTCGGTGAGATTCTCGATGAACGCACCCGCCCGAACGGAATACGTATTCAACAGATCAGGGTGCCGATCGGGGTGATCGGAATCATTTACGAGAGTCGTCCCAATGTGACGAGTGACGCGGCGGTGCTGTGCCTGAAGTCGGGTAATGCCACCATACTGCGCGGTGGTTCAGAAGCCATTCACTCCAACCGGGCGATAGCAGCGGCCCTGCAGGGGGGCGGAGAAAAGGAAGGGCTCCCACCGCACTCCATTCAGTTGATTCCCTTTGCCGATCGGGAAAGCGTGAAGGAGATGGCCTCGATGGATCGCTATCTCGATCTCATCATCCCGCGGGGCGGCAAGGGTCTTATCGAGGCGGTGGTTTCGCAGGCACGGATGCCGGTCATCAAGCATTACGATGGGATCTGCCATGTATTCGTGGATGAAGCGGCGGATCAGGTGATGGCCGGGGAGATCACGGTTGACGCCAAGACGCAGAAACCGAGCGTCTGCAACGCCTTGGAAACATTGCTTGTGCACGAGGCGCTGGCGGGTGAGTTCCTGCCGGCAGTGGCGCAAAGCCTTGCCGCCCGGCAGGTCGAGTTACGGGGGTGTCCGAAGACGCGGGCGATCCTTGGGGACCAGGTGGTGGCGGCGAGCGAAGAGGACTGGAGCACCGAGTACCTTGATTATATTCTGGCCATTAAGGTAGTCAGTTCAGGGGCGGCGGCGGTAGCGCATATCAACCACTACGGATCACAGCACACCGACTGCATCGTGACGAAGGATGAGGCAAGTGCTGAGCGTTTCCTGCGTGAGGTGGACTCCGCCTGCGTGTTTCATAACGTTTCCACGCGTTTCAGTGATGGGGAGGAATTCGGATTCGGTGCAGAGATTGGGATCTCTACCGACAAACTGCACGCCCGGGGTCCGATGGCTCTCCGGGAGTTGACGTCCTATCAGTATCGCGTGCGGGGCGCGGGCCAGATCAAGGATCCCTTGCCCTGACCAGGCAGTATGGAAGCTGGGAAATAGCCGTCGCCTGTCACGAAAAACAAGGTTCCGGATTGGACCGGTCCTACTCGGAAGAGTCAGGCTTCTTCCTGGGCAGTCCTTTGTCCCACATGTCCCCCCAGAGTCCCTTGGACTCATACTCGGTTCTGGAATACTTGCTCTGGTGCTTGCTGGCGAGGCCGAAGTAGAAGGCCATCAGCGCAAGGAAGAGAAGGCCGATTGTAATGGCAAAGTTTGCGCCTGAGGTGGTCGGGGTAATGACCAGAGGAGGGGCGGCTCCGGGAGAACCAGGAAGGGAGGGAAGAGGTGAGGCCGGGCGCTTGGGCGAAGCCTTCCCGTCCTTCTTTTTCTTGGGAAGAGGGGCGCGCTGCTTGGGAACGTGTTCCTCCTCGGACAGAGCGTCCTTTTCCTTGTCGGTCAACTCAAAGTCTAGGGCGGCGTCACCGACCAGAATATCAAGGCCGTTTTCAAGGTCGATGATCTCCATTCGGGCATCGGCTAACTTGATTCCGTTGGTTGAGTCCTTGTCTTCAAGAATATAGCCACCGTCGATGCGTTTCATCTCGCAGTGGTGGGAGGAGACCGAGGGACAATCGATGACGATGTCGTTGTCGGTGGAGCGACCGATACGGACCACCTTTCGATCAAGGGAGAAACGATAGGGCTGGGCGTTTTTGCCTTGGGCAGTGATGCAGACGCGGGGCATGGTTTGGTATCGAAGGAGTATTGTTGAGGAAGAGGGGTTAGCCCCTGTTGACAGCTTGGCCGTAACGGGTTAGGTCCCGGCTGTTTCAATTACCATCATGAGTAAGACGGAGAGTGAGACCAGAGAATTTCATGCAGAAGTTCGGCAGTTGCTGGATATCGTCATCCATTCGCTTTACACTGACCGCGAAATTTTTATCAGGGAACTGATTTCCAACGCCTCCGACGCATTGGAAAAGCAGCGCCTGACGCAATTGACTGAAAATGAGATCTTTGACGGGGATCTCCCCCTGGAGATCAATATCACCACCGACGAAACGGCCAGGACCATCACGATTGCGGACTATGGGATCGGCATGACTCGGGAGGAACTGGTGGAAAATCTCGGAACCATTGCGCACTCGGGCACGAAGGCCTTCCTGGAAAAGATGAAGGAGGGAACAAGGTCGGATGTTATCGGCCAGTTCGGAGTCGGTTTCTACAGCGCTTACATGGTCGCGGATCGGGTGGAGGTGTTCACCCACTCGTGGCGGGAGGAAGGAGAGCACCTGCGATGGGAAAGCGACGGGGCGAGTGGTTATACCATTGATGGGGTAGAAGGCCAGCGACGGGGAGCTCGCATCGTGGTGCACCTCAAGGAGGAGCACGAGGAGTTTGCAAAGACCCACCGGGTGAAGGGCATTATCGAGCGCTACTCGAACTTCGTGGGCTTTCCGGTCAATCTGAATGGCGAACGGGTCAATACGGTGGAGGCGATCTGGCTCAAGCCGAAGAGCGATGTAAGTGAGGAACAGTACAAGGAATTCTATCAGTTCACCGCGCATGCGATGGACGAGCCGCGTTACACCATGCATTTCTCGGCCGATGCGCCGCTGGCCATTAATGCGTTGCTCTTCGTGCCGGGCGAGAATGCGGAACGCATGGGACTGGGAGCACAGCCTCCCGGAGTGGCGCTCTACTGTCGCAAGGTGCTGATCGATCAGCACCCGGAAGGCTTGCTGCCCGAGTGGTTGCGGTTCCTTCGCGGAGTCATCGACAGTGAGGATCTGCCCCTCAACATCTCGCGGGAATCGATGCAGGACAGTGTCCTCGTGCGGAAGCTCAACGAGGTGCTCACCAAGCGTTACCTCAAGTTTCTGGACAAGCAGTCCGGGACCGACCCGGAGGGCTACCGGGAATTCCATGACCGGTTCAGCCGGTTCCTGAAGGAAGGGATCGTGGCTTCGCCCACACACCAGGAACTCCTGGCGGGCCTCCTCCGATTTGGATCCTCCATGACGGAGGGTGATGAACAGACTTCCCTGACTGGCTACCTCGATCGGATGAAGGAGGGACAGGAAGAAATCTACTTCCTGGTGGGATCCAGCCGGGAGGCCCTTGAGAAGGGGCCCTTCTTCGAGGGGTTCCGGGCCCGAGGGCTGGAGGTCGCCTTTTTCACCGAAGCGGTGGACGAGTATGTGCTGGAGGCGCTGCGGGAGTACAAGGGAAAGAAGCTGGTGGCCGCCAATCGGGCCGGAATCGAACTGGAAGAGTTGGCGGAGGAGTCCGAGGGTGAGTCGCTCTCCGAGGAGGAAACGGAAGGGCTTGTTTCATGGTTGAATTCCACCCTCGATGATCGCGTGACGCGAGTGGATGCCGGTAAGCGACTGGTGAAACATCCGATGGTGGCACTGCTTCCGGAAGACGCGCCCAACGCCCAGATGAGGGCGATGATGGCGTCGATGGGGCAGGAGATGCCGGAAACGAAGGCCAAACTTGAGATCAACGTTCGCCATCCGCTTATCCGCAGGCTGTCCTCACTGCAGGAGAGCCAGCGGGACCTGGCTGCCATGGTGGCGAAGCAGTTGACTGATCACGCCCTGTTGGAAGCCGGATTAGAAGTGAATGCCGGAGAGGTCTCCGAAGGCATGGCGGAACTTCTCGGGGAGCTGCTGGAGCAGCCCGGAAAGGGTTAACAGGTGAAGCCGGAGGGGTGTTCCTGATGCCCCCGGCGGGCGGCAGAAATCCAGGCCACGGGGTAGTGTTCACCGGCCCCTGAAGGCCGGAGTCCAATCGGCGAGTCCTTATTGAGGTTCTCTGATCATGGACAGCTCAGCCAGTTTCGATTGGTTCGAGTGGACATTTCTGCTGGGAATTGGATGCTGCCCAGGCCTAAGAGACGGCATGGGTAGATTGCTGGCAGGGGGATCGCCGATCCTCAATCGTGCGCCTGGAATCGAGATCCTGGAAGAAACGTCCGCGGACAAGTGATTGAGCAGGATCTGCACAGTATATGGCTCTCACCCCTCTTCCTGAATTCGATGTTCCTTCACCCGAGGAACTGACGAAGGTTCTGCCCCAGCTGGATGTCCAGCGGTTTGTGGCGCGGGGCGGCATGGGTGCGGTCTACTACGCGGTGCAGCGTCACCTTGAGCGGCAGGTTGCCCTCAAGATCCTGCCATACGATATGGGCGAGTCGGATTTCCGTAGCCGTTTCTCGCTTGAGGCCAAGGCGATGGCGCGCCTCAATCATTCGAATCTTGCCCAACTCTACGACTTTGGAGAGACCGGCGGATTGTTATGGATGGCTCTGGAGTGGATCGACGGACCAACTCTCCACTCGCGGTTTCAATCCGGACCATTGACTGAGGAAGAGGCTGTGGCCCTGGTTTGTCAGGCGTGTGACGGCCTCGCGTATGCTCACCGCCACGGCATCGTGCATCGTGATGTCAAGCCAGAGAATATCATGTGGAATAGCGAGGGAGTGGTGAAACTCATGGACTTCGGCCTTGCCCGCGCGACGCAGGGCGGTCCGGATCACCTGCGCAGTCAGAACGAGGCTCGCTTTCTCACCCCCGAATACGCTCCGCCGGAAATGCTGGACTTGAACGTGGAGATTGACCATCGCGCAGACATCTTTGCCCTGGGAGTCCTGGCTTACGAGGGGCTCACCGGAACGAGACCCAGCGGGGACTATCGGCCACCCGGGGAAGTCCATCCCGGATTGCAGGGACGCTTCGACTTGGTGCTGGCCAAGGCCATGCAGCGCAACCGCGACAACCGCTACAACGATTGCACGGAGTTCAAGCGAGATTTTGAGTTTGCGGCTTCCCAGCCGCGTGAACTGGAGGTGCTCCGCTTTTTACGGAGGAAGCACCTTGGGCCGATGCTGGCGTTGTGCGGAGCGGCGGTGGTGTTGATCGGAACCGTCGTGATTGCAATTGGAGTCCTGAGAAACGCGACTACGGAGAACCCCGGGGAGCTTCCAGTTGCGGCGGAGGATCCAGTTGCAGCGAAGGAGCCAGTTGCGGCGAAGGAGCCAGTCCCGGAGGAGGAGGTCCCGGCATCTCCCGACGTGGTTCTTCCGACTGGTTCGGCACTCTACTACTCCTTTGAGGATGTTGCTGATGGCGAAAGCGTTTCCGATCAGAGTGGGAACGGTATCAACGCTATCTTGCACGGGGTACAATCCACGCAGGGCCGACGTGGCATGGGAGTGCTGTTTGACGGGGTGGATGACATGATTGAAGTCCCGGCTGGAACGCTGCCACTCTCCAGTTCCAGTTTCACGATTGCCCTCTGGGTGCGTGCGGAACTGGAAGGGGTTCAGGGCCTCGTCGGGCAACGAAAGGCGGAACAGGAGGGACAGTATTTCCATCTCATCTTCATCGAGCGCGAGTTACGGCAGGATTTCTGGGGAGGAAAGCCCGTGCCCCTAAGCCACGTCATGTCCACGAATTTTTCCGGACAGTGGTTCCATATCGCCTTCACCTTCGATACCACCTCCAGGCTCTCCGTTCTGTACCTCGATGGGAAGCCTGTCTCGCAGATCCACTTCGAGGGACGGGTGGACTTTGATGGAGCACCCCTCATCTTCGGTCGCTTTCAGGCAGGTCGAACTGTAAGTCACCTTGCTGGAGCACTCGACGAAATCATGATCTTCCCGCGCCGATTGAATCCAGATGAGGTAACAGCAGTGTACAATCACGGTAAGTTGCGGCCTGAACCTCTGGAGCCCTAGAGGCGGAGTGTAAAAGGCAACCCCCCGATCGGTCTCCGCTTCCGATCAGGGGGTATCTGGGGGTGAACCGCAGCAGTTGTCAGGGCGCTTCCAGAAGGCAGGAAAAGGGCGATGTTTTTGTTTGCTGATCAGTTCGAACGGGGAAAGACATCCCCTTTCTTATAAAAATTCACAAGAGCAACTATGGGAAAGCCTCTCCTGTTGGATAACTGCCAATCTCGAAGCAAATTCAGGAAACCAGATTGTTCCACTTTCCTTAACCTGATCAGGCCGATAGGCAAACGACCTACGATGAGAGAATTAGGAAATATCGAAAGTGCTCAGGCCCAAGCTCAGGGCTCGACTGGCTTCCGGATTGGCGAAGAAATCGCAAATCCTTCAAAGGGAATACATTCGGGAAAAGTGATCTCCGCTGCTTCTGATTTATTGGCCAATCCCGATCTTTAACGGTCACGTATTATTGAGGTGGCGATTCCCGGATGGTTGCTTCGCTTCCGGCAGACTCGGTAAGGTTCTGATACCTGGTTGTTATTCAGCGCTGTCGGGATAGCTGCCGAGTAGTTTGACCAGGGAACAGTGTTTTTCGAGTTCCTCCAGAGCGGAGGACACCTGTCCGTTTTCGCAGTGACCAGCGAGGTCGACGTAGAAAATATATTCCCAGTCCTTTTGTTTGGAGGGCCGGGATTCGATCTTGGACATATTGATCTCGAAGGAATCGAAGGCTTTGAGGGCTGCGACGAGTGATCCGGGGCGGTCGTGGACCGAGAAGAGGATGGAGGTGCGATCGTTGCCGGTGGACGGGCAGGTCTTTTCGCCGATGACCAGGAAACGGGTCGTGTTGGTTGCCCGGTCCTGGATGGCCTCGTCGAGAACCTCGAGCCCGGCCAGCTCGGCAGCGAGACGCCCTCCGAGAGCAGCAGCACCCTCAGCGGCGTTTTCGTGGGCGAGATGGGCGGCCTTGGTGGTGGAAGAGACCTCCACAAGATCCGCCTCGGGGAGATTTCGCAGAATCCAGTTCTTACACTGACCGAAGACCTGGGGATGGGAATAGAGGGTGCGAACCTCCTCCCGGGTGATGGTGGCGAGCAGGTTGTTGTCGATGCGAAGGAGGATCTGGGCGCATATTCGCAGGGGCGAATCAACGAAGAGGTCGAGCGTGTGGGAGACCGCGCCCTCGGTGGAATTCTCAATGGGCACCACGCCATAATCGGCCCGGCGGCGGGCGACATCGTCGAAGACGTCGGAGAAACTCGCATGAGGAGTGTAGTTTACCGAGTGCCCGAACTTCTTGATGGCGGCTTGGTGAGTCCAGGTGCCCTCCGGGCCCAGGTAGGCGATCTTGAGATCCTCCTCCAGTGCAAGGGCGGCCGACATGATTTCCCGGTAGATGGAGCGGATGGATTTTTCCGGGAGTCGGCCCTCGTTCATTTCCACGAGTTTCCGCAACAGGGCCTCCTCACGGTCGGGCGCATAAATCTGGAGACCGTCGCGCTTCTTGATGAGGCCGACTTCGTGCACGAGATCAGCCCGCTGCGAGAGAAGATCAAGCAGCTGCTTATCGATCGTGTCGATACGTTTACGGATCTCGTCGAGGGGCACTGGAGAAAACTTTAGCGACTAATTCCATAATTCTAAACCGAAAAGCGGGGTCACTCATCGCCATCAGCTTCCAGGAGCCGAAAAATCAGGAGGAGGTTGTTGGATGGCGGCGGGTTCGATGGGGGGCTCCACGAGGGCAAGTTGTTTCTCGCCGGCACTTTCCTCATTGCTCCCCTGAGTTACGTTATCTCCCCCCTGTCCGGGAGGTTCGGGAAGCTCGACGGCGCGAAGTTCAGCGGAATTGGGAAGTTCGCTGATGGATTTGATACCGAAGTGCTCGAAGAAGAATTCAGTGGTGGCGTAAAGGAGCGGTCGTCCGGGGAGTTCGGCGCGGCCATCGATCTTGATCAGTTCCCGGTCGAGGAGTTTCTGCAGGATGCTATCCGAGGACACGCCGCGCACGTGCTCGATCGAGGCCTTGGTGACGGGTTGGCGGTAGGCCACGATGGCGAGGGTTTCCATCGCAGGCGGACTCAGGCGGCGTGGCTTGATACCGGGAAAGAGCTGGCGGACGAATCCGCCGTATTCCGGACGGGTGAGGATCTTCCAGCCTCTGGAACGTTCGATAATTGAAAAGGAGCGCTTGCCTCGATCATATTTTCTGTTGAGAGAGGCGATGGCCTCGATGACGGTTTCTTCATCGATCGCGGTCAGCTTTTTCAGGTCATCAGCAAGTTCGGCAGCCTTTCCGTAATCCTCTTCCTCGTCCACCACGCCATCCTCGATTTCTGCGAGGCGGGCCCGGATCAACCGGGCCAGTTCCGGGGAGGGAAGAGGTTCTTCAGAAGCGAAGAGCAGAGATTCAATGACCGCGGATAGATCCATAGGACGCTGGAAAGGTAAGAGGGTGCGGGTCAAATTCAAGCGTAAGGACAGTCTGGAAATTGTGAATATCAAAGGCTGATCGAGACACTTTCCACTTGCAGCGCCTGGTGAAAGCCAGTAGGCACTCCCGCCCTCCCACCGGGGAATGGTTCTGCCGGTTGGGCCTGGAGAGCACTTTTCGTATTCAACAATCCTATGGCGACGAAGAAGAAGGCAGTTAAGAAGGCAGCGAAGAAAGCGCCCGCCAAAAAGGCGCCCACCAAGAAGGCTGCGAAGAAAGCGCCCGCCAAAAAGGCGCCCGCCAAGAAGGCTGCGAAGAAAACGCCCGCCAAAAAGGCGCCCGCCAAGAAGGCTGCGAAGAAAACGCCCGCCAAAAAGGCGCCCACCAAGAAGGCTGCGAAGAAAGCGCCCGCCAAAAAGGCGCCCGCCAAGAAGGCTGCGAAGAAAACGCCCGCCAAAAAGGCGCCCGCCAAGAAGGCTGCGAAGAAAACGCCCGCCAAAAAGGCGCCCACCAAGAAGGCTGCGAAGAAAACGCCCGCCAAAAAGGCGCCCGCCAAGAAGGCCGCCCCCAGAAAACGGGTGAAGCTCACCAACTTTGTCAAGAAGCAGCGCCAGCGCCTCCGTGACCTGCAGGACGAACTGATGGACGCGATGTATGGCGTGCAGCAGGAGGCGTTGCGCAATGGGCCCTCTGGCAACGATTCCTCGGGGAGCGGTATGCACCAGGGGGATGCCGGTAGTGATGCCTATGATCGCGATTTTGCCCTCAATCTCCTCTCCAAGGAGCAGGATGCCGTGCAGGAAATTCACGCTGCCTTGGAGCGTATTGTAGTGGGCACTTACGGGATTTGTGGAATTTCAGGGAAGAAGATTCCCCAGGCACGTCTGGAGGCAATCCCCTTTGCCCGCCTCACAGTGGAGTGCCAGTCCCAGTGGGAGCAGGAGAATCCGAACCGCAAATTCCGCAGTTCAGATGCAATCGGGCTTGGTATGGGGGCGGCCAACGCGCCAGCAGTTTCGCTTGACGCACGCGCCTGATTGGCTAGGTTTCCGGCCCTTTTCGCAAGTCATGCCGCGCGACATCATCATCCTCGAGTGCACCGAAGCGAAAGCGGAGGGCAAGCAGCCATCCCGCTACGTGACCACCCGCAACAAGAAGAGCCTGCGGACGCCTGGCCGTTTGGAGAAGGTGAAGTTCAACCACTATCTCAAGCGCCGGACGCTTCACCGCGAACTCCGCTAACGACTATCATGAGCGAGCCCAAAACCAAGGAGCGGCGGATTGCCTTTCGCAAGGCCAACAAGCAGATGACAACTAAGCGTCTCGACCTCGAGATGCATCGCATCAGCTATCAGAGTCCTGAGGTTCTTTCCAAGTTCACCACGGAAACTGGCAAGATCCTTCCGCGCCGGGTGACTGGCGTATCCGCCAAGATGCACCGCAAGATCACGCGTGAGATCAAGCGGGCCCGGGCGGTGAATCTGCTGCCCTGAACCGATTCCGAAGCGTTCGGTTCCTGGGCGGTATTCTGGCCTTGTCTCGAAGTTGCAGGACCAAGGGGACCGATGCACGAACTGACGGACATGCAGAACGAGAGGGACGATCGTAATCTTCCGATCGACCGGGTGGGTGTGAAGTCCCTGCGTTTTCCTGTGGAGGTGCGTGAGAAGAGCGGGGAGGTGCAGCGTACGGTTGCCACGGTTGCTTTGGCAGTGGACCTGCCGCATCACTACAAGGGCACCCACATGAGCCGTTTCGTCGAGATCCTGAATTCGCATGGCAACTGCCTGGATGTGCGCAGCATGGCGTCCCTGCCGCAGGAGTTATTGGAGCGTCTTGACGCGCGGCGCGCTCACGTGAGCTTTCAGTTTCCGTTCTTCCGGTCCAAGTCCGCACCGGTGACCAAGAAGAAGGGACTCCTGGACTACGAGGTGCGTTTTGAAGTGGATGCGGAGAAGGAAGGTGGGGTTGACTTCGTTCTGACCGTAATGGTGCCAGTGACCACTCTCTGTCCGTGCTCCAAGGCAATCAGCAGCCGCGGGGCGCACAATCAGCGCGGGATGGTGACCTATGCGATCCGGTTCTCGGAGCCAGTGTGGATCGAGGATGCGGTGGATCTGGTGGAACGTTCGGCCAGTTCGGAGCTCTACAGCTTGCTCAAGCGACCCGATGAAAAGGAGGTAACGGAGCGTGCCTACGATCATCCGGTATTTGTGGAAGATCTGGTGCGGAATGTGGCCTCGCGCTCCGAGGCGCATGGAATGATCACATGGTACCGGATAGAGGCGGAGAATTTCGAATCCATTCATAACCACAATGCCTACGCGGTAATCGAGAAGCGGGGGAATTCATGAGCGAGGAAGCTGAAAACAAGGGTCCCCTGCGCCGTCCGTATCTCAGCCTCCCGGGGGCGACTGGCATGCCCGATATCAGGGAGATTCTCGCGCACATGCCGGCTGAGCAGCAGCATCGGTTCGAATCGGCGGGAGAGTTCGTGAAACGCCTGGCGCACCGCGTCCAGAAGTGGCGTGAGCGTCTGGGGGAGGATGAACAACCTGTGATCCTCGCCCTGCTCTCGAATGGAAACGCCATTGAAGTGCGTTCAGTTGGCGAAGACGGGCATTCCAGCGTCGTGGTGGAGGGGGTTCTCGACGGAGCGCCCTGCATGTTTGTTTCGCACCAGGCGAGTTTTCAGATCCTGTGCTATACCCAGAAGGTTGAACCGGAGAAGAGGCGCAAGATCGGTTTCTACGTTGGTGGAGAGGAGATTGAGGCGTAGAGAATCAGGTTTCCCCGGGAACCGGAATCCTGGGTCAACGGGGACGGCTCGTTCTCGTCTCCAGGGCTGCCTCTGCCGCAGTTACGACTGGCTGTTATTTCGCGAGGCAGCCAGGGCAGTCCTGGGCGAAATGTCCCTCCGCGACCTCGGTCAGTTCCGGGCGACGATGGGTCAGGCAGCGGGAGGCATCACCGATGGTGTTGCGCGGGTTGAAGGAGCAGTGGGTGGGTTCCTGGGAAAGGTCGGGCGGGATGCCTGGGATGGTGTAGAGGGATTCTCCGCGCTGGTGGGTGGCGGGGATGCTCTTGAGAAGGGCGCGGGTATAGGCGTGCTGCGGATTTGTAAAGAGGTCAGTGGTGGGCGCCTGCTCCACGATGCGTCCGGCATACATGACATGGACGACCTCGCAGCTCTCTGAAACCACCGCGAGATCGTGAGTGATCAGGATGATGGAGAGTCCGAGCGCCTTCTGTCGCTCGTTCAGGAGATCGAGAACCTGCTTCTGGACAGTGACGTCGAGGGCGGTGGAGGGTTCGTCGGCGATGAGGATTTCGGGCCGGGTGATGAGTGCCATCGCGATCATGACGCGTTGACGCATACCGCCGGAAAACTCATGAGGGTAGGAGTGAATGCGCTTGGAGGCTTCGGGAATTCCGACTTCCTCCAGCGATTCGATGGCACGCTTGAGCGCTTCCGATCCAGTCAGTCCCTCGTGGATCTCGAGCGGTTCGGTGAGTTGCTTCGAGATCCTGAGATAGGGATTGAGGGAGGTCATGGGGTCCTGAAAGATCATGGAAATCCGTTTGCCGCGAATGCCACGCAACTCTCTCTCGGAGCTCTTGAGGAGATCGATCCCGTCGAAGATGGCTTCTCCGGAGTGGATCTTGCCCGGTGGTTGCGGGATGAGGTCAAGGAGCGAGTAGCAGGTCACGCTCTTGCCCGAGCCGGATTCACCCACGATCCCGATGGTCTGTCCGGCCCCCAGGGAAAAGGAGACGCCTTCCACCGCGTGCACGACTCCCGTACGCGTATGAAACCGGGTGGTGAGATTGCGGACGTCGAGAAGCGGCATGAGGGAAGCCTGCACCTTGATCGTTGGGGGATCAACGATCAAGGTACGATGGAAGGGTGATCGCTGGAGGTTCCGAAAAACCAGGATGAAGTCCTGAAAATGCGCCAGGGAGCTACGCCGGGGGGTTACATTTCGGGTTTGCGGCGTGATCGTGCCGAGAAGTTGATAGGCAGACCGAGGGAAGAGGTTTCCTTGCGCAGTGTATTCTCGAGGTAGGACTGGTAGGAGTCTGCGAGGAGGCGTTTGTCGTTGACGAAGAGAATATAACGGGGCACCGGAATGGCAGCGTAGCGCTCGTTCACGGCAGCAGTGGCGTAGAGAATCTTCAGTCGCCTGCGATGGCGTTTGCCGGCGGGAGGAGGATTGCGGCGGAGAGCGTCGGCAAGGAGGCGATTCAGTTCTCCCGTTCCGATGACGTTCTGGGCGTCCTCACGCACTTTGCGGATAGAACCGAATATACGGTCAAGTTCCTGTTTCTCCCGGGCGGAGACGCAGATGAAGGGAGCGTAATGGAGAAAGAAGAGCTCTGTTCGGATGGTCTCCTCGGCTTCTTCCATGCGCGCTCGCTTGGGAGCGTCCGGGTGGTAGAGATCCCACTTGTTGGCGATGATGATGCAGGGCTTCTGTTCGCGTTGCACGAGGCGGGCAATCTTGCGATCCTGGGCGGAGATACCGGCAGAGAGATCCACCACCAGGAGGCAGAGGTCCGCCCGGCGGATAGAGCGTTCCGCGCGCATGGCGGAGAACACCTCCACGGAAGTGTCCATGCGGGAACGCTGCCGAAGACCAGCGGTGTCGATAAGGGTGTGGCGCTCTCCGGCCCGATCGTAGGGAATGTCCACCGCGTCCCGGGTAGTGCCGGCCACTTCCGAGACGATCGTTCGCTCGTCATCGAGGATGGCATTGACAAGCGAGGATTTGCCGGCGTTGGGTTTGCCGATCACCACGATCTTGAGACCTGTGACCCGGGCGGCTTTCTCGGCCTCACGGGCGGATTCAGCAAAGGGGGTGAGGCGGGTATCCAGCTCGCTCAGGAGAGCCTTGAAGTTGCGGCCGTGCGCGGCCGAGACGGAAAGACCTGCACCCAGACCGAGTCGGGCAAAGTCGCCGGCGATGTGGTCGAGTTCTTCGTGGTCAGCCTTGTTGAGGACGAGGCAGACCTTTTTCGCGGCTTTGCGAAGTTGCTGTGCGATGGACTCGTCGACCGGAGTCAGTCCCTCGCGGGCATCGACGAGGAAAAGAATGATTTCCGCGGTGTCGATTGCGATCTGTGCCTCAGTGCTGACGGCCTCAGCGAAGTCCGCGTCAGCCAGGGCCCCGATGCCGCCGGTGTCGACCAGATCACAGGGGACGTCAGTGAGGGAGCATGGAGCGGAGACGCGATCGCGTGTGACGCCTGGCTGATCATGCACGATGGAGATGGTGCGGCCTGCCAGGCGATTGAAGAGAGCGGACTTGCCCACGTTAGGACGCCCCACGAGGGCGATCACGGGTTTACGGGACTGGCTGGTCATGTTCCTGTTCGGTTGTGCGCTTCAATTCACCCTGGTGGAGTTGGTCGATACCCTGGCGGATATTGATGGAGGTGGCGAGGACGAGGAAGAAGGCGGTGACGGTGGTGGGGTAAATCGGATTGAGGGGGATGATCTTGAGTCCGGTCCAGGCTACTGTGACCATGAGAAGAGCAGTGCAGATCTTTCCGGTCCAGTGGGGTTGGATCTCCACCCGGTGTTCGAGGAAACGCAGCACGGCGATGCCGCCCCATACGACAGCATCGCGGACGATGACAAGTCCGACGAACCAAATAGGGATGGCCCAGTCGTCTCCCCAGGGCCAAATGGAGAGGATGAGGATGGCGGTGAGGATGAGGAGTTTGTCGGCGATGGGGTCGAGGACCGCGCCCAGAAGTGTATGCTGGTTGCAGTGGCGGGCGATGATGCCGTCGGCCAGGTCGGTGAGGGCTGCTACCACAAAAACACCGACTGCCCACCAGTGGTAGGCCTCAACCGGGGCGCCGTCTTCCACGCTCACCCCGTAGTAGATCGCGAGGACCGCGAAGACCGGAACGAGAAGGGTGCGGAGGAGGGTCAGATAGGTGGCGGGGGTCACGGTAGGTTCGAACATAGAGGCAGGAACGGCGAGTGGCGATTGGTTTCAGATCGGTCTCTCGCTCCTTGCTCCTTGCGCTCCACTGATCCACTCTTCTGGCGTGAGCGGGACTGATGTCAGGGCGGCTTTAGCAGAGGCTGAGGTGGTGCCGTCGAAGAAACTGGGCCAGAACTTCTTAACAGATCCCAACACCGCCCGTTGGATCGTGGATCAATTGCAGCCCGAGCCTGGAGACTTCGTAGTAGAGGTGGGACCCGGCACGGGAGCTTTGAGCGAGGCTTTGGTTGGGCGGGTGCGCCGCCTTCTTTTGGTGGAATACGACCGACGGCTTGCGGCGTGGCTGAAGGAACGGTTTGCTGGTGAGGATACGGTGGAGGTGGTGCATGCCGATGGGGCACGCTTTGACCTGCGATCGCTCTTCAAGGAGCGCCCGGTCAAGTTTCTGGGCAACCTGCCTTACTCCGCAGGTGGGGCGATTCTCCGCAATTTCCTTCAGCGGCCTTCCCCGGTCTCGCGGGCTGTGCTGATGCTGCAGAAGGAGGTGATTGACCGTATTCTGGCGGTGCCGAGGACCAAGAACTACGGGGTGCTGGCGCTGCGTATGCAGAGTGAGTGGTTGAGCACGCCGCTGAAGACCATTGGCCCGGAGGTTTTCTATCCACGCCCGACCATCAATTCCACCCTGATGGCGGTGGAGCCCCGGGGTGACGATCTGCCGGTCTACGATGCGCGTCTCTTTGACGAACTGGTGCGGCGGGGATTCGCGCAGCGACGCAAGCAGCTTCGCAAGGCCCTGCCACCGGAGCCGGAATGGGCGGTGGTGGCAGCGGCGCTGGGAGTGGCGGAGACGATCCGGGCGGAAGAATTGAGCCTCAGGCAGTGGGTGGATCTGTGCCGACACTACGATCTTCACCCCCTGAGCGAGATTCCGCAGCGTGGCGATGAGGTATTTGACGTGGTGAATGAAAACGACGAAGTGATCAGGCAGGAACAGCGGGAGGTGGTGCATCAGCGCAATCTGCTCCACCGTGCCATTCACGCTTTCATCTTCAATAAAGGCGGGGAGGTGTTCCTGCAGAAGAGGTCGCGATTGAAGGACACTCATCCCGGAACCTGGGATTCGAGCGTGGCCGGGCACCTCGATGCCGGGGAAGATTACGAAGCCTGTGCGGTGCGTGAGTTGGAGGAAGAGGCTGGGCAGAAGGGGGCCGAGCTCAAACTGGTGGCAACCCTGCCCCCCACGGTGGAAACCGGCTGGGAGTTCGTCCATCTCTTCGAGCTTCGGCAGACGAATCCCATTCGCTTCCCCTGCTCGGAGGTGGATGCGGGCCTGTGGTTGTTCCCCGATGAGGTGAATCGCTGGATTGCGAGGCGTCCGCAGGACTTTGCGAGCGGGTTTCTGGAGTGTTGGAAGGCCTGGAGTGCGGTTCCGTAGTTGCCAGCAGGGGAAAGGGAGGCGAGACTGCGCACGCGGTGATTTCAGTCAGACCAGCCAGAGAACGAAGCTTTGCTGTCGCGGTGGTCGCCGCTCTAGCACTGCACTTCGTGGCCTTCGGTGCGATAGTGGGCACCACCATGGTCGATATTCTGATTGCGGAGGAGGAAGAGCCCGAACCTCCCGAACTGGCGCGTCCGGATGATCCTGACGAGTTTAAGGATGTTGTGGTCGAACTGGATGCGGCGGCCCTGCTCGCCCTGCGCGAGGCACTGGAACCGGAGGAGGCGTCCGAAACCGGAGAACCTGCCAGGATCGATCCGATCGAGAACGATCCCGTCGGCTATGCCAAGACCAGTCCGGGCCAGGAATCCGAAGAGGCTCCCGGGGGGGCGATTCTGATCGGTGAACGGAACACCCTGGCGTCTGCCGAACTGGCGCCGGCCAAGGAGGATGGTCCCGAGTTGCCGACCCAGGAAGGGGAAGATTCCGTGCGCAACGAGCGCAACCTGTTCAATTCCGATTTCTCTCCTGGTGAGGAGGAGAGCAGGGCGGCTCCGGAGAATGTGGATCCGCAGGAGGTGGCAGGTGATCCCGAATCAGCCGTTGGGGATTTAACCGCCACGGTCGAAACAGATCAACCCGAGGAGGAGAAGGGCAGGGCGAAGGAAGATTTGCTGGAGAGCAGGAATACGGTGGAGGTGCCGGCCGAGGAAGGCGTGCAGGAGGAGAAGGAAGAAACGCTCCCGAGGAGAAAGAAGAACGAGCGTGAGGCCGAGGTGATCAGGAAAGGGGAGGACGGGCAAAGTCAGGAACCGATCAGAGAGCAGGTGAAGAATGGCGGTTTTCGGACGGAGTCCAGCAAGACGAGGATGGAGGGGACGATCAGTCGCCAGGGACGGAGTTCCCTCAAGGTTGAAGCCACTGCGCTCGGAAAATACAAGGCCCGGGTGAACCGCATGATCGAGACCGAGTGGCAGCGGCGCTGCGTGATGCACCGGGATCACGTGCTGCCGGGGATCCTCACTCTCCGGTTTTATGTCGATAAGAACGGCAAGGTGTCGGGTTTGCGCTACCTCGACGTCTTCCAAGCCAGTGCGATGCAGAAGGGTTTCACCATGAAGGCTGTGCAGCAGCCCCGGTTGCCGGCCATGCCCGAGGAAGTGCTCAGGGAGCTGGAGGGTGAACCACTGGAGTTTCACATCAACTTCCGTTTCTAACATGTTGCGGAAGGATTCATACACCCTGGCGGCGGATGCCGCGCCCGAGGCTCTCCAGAAAACCTGGAAATTTTTTTCCGATGGGGGCTTTTTCATGCTGCTCATCGTGCTGTGCTCGCTGGTGGCCCTGATTGTCATCCTCTACAAGATGATCACCCTTACGAGGGCTGTGGTTGTTCCCGACCGACTGGCCGGCGACCTTGAACTGGTCGAGGTGCACGTGGAGGAGGGGCGCCTGGAGGCCTTGCAGGAAGAGTTCAGGGCGGGGGAATCCTCTCTGGCACGACTTTGCGACGTGGCCATGAAGCACGGTGACCGTTCTGCAGCGGAAGCGCAGGAGTCGGTGCAGGCCAGTGCGAAGGAGGAGGTTGTGCGTATGCATGCCGGCCTGTCGGTGCTGGATGTGGTCATTACGGTTGCTCCCCTGCTGGGATTGCTGGGTACGGCGAGCGGCCTGGTTCTCATCTTTGGCAATACGGAAGACCTTACCTCCGGGGTGAACAATGCCAAGATAGGTTCGGGTATCGCGCGGGCGCTGGGCACTACCATTGCGGGCATGGTGGTGGCTGTGCCGTCGGTGGTGGCCCACAGTTATTTCACAAGAAAGATCGAGACCATGTCCGCACGGTTGGAAGTATTGCTGGGAATTCTCATCAGTGCCTGTCAGCGGAGGCCGGGACGGAAAGGTACGGACGATGGGACGATGTCAGAGAGGCCGGCCGTGACATCTCCCCAACTCTCCGAGTTCCCCCGGTAGGCGGACAATGAACTTTTACCAGCCCAGGAAGAGGAAGGAGCGGGTGCCCATCGTACCGCTCATCGATATTCTCACCATCCTCCTGATTTTCTTCATCGTGACCCGGGGGGTTCCCAGGGAGGAGCAACTCAACAACCCGCCCCCGGAGCCACGACCGGTCGTGAAGGTGACCCTGCCGGTGGTGAAGGAGATGGAAACCACTGAAGTGGTGGAGCGTCGGGCAGTGCTGGCGGTCACGGCGGAGGGTGCGATCACCCTGGACAACTACGAACTGGCCAGTCCGGACCTGCTTGCCGATGCGCTCATTGTCTTTCGGAAGGAAAATCCCCACCGGAAACTTGAACTTGCCGCCGACCGGGGTGCGACCCTTGCCCAGCTCTTCCTGGTGCTGGACGGGCTCACCGCAGCGCAATATGATATCAAGGATGTGCCCGCCCGCATTCGCCTGCCCCAGCCCGTCGATTTCGTAGACCCGCTCCAGCCATGATCTTGCCCATCATTCAATTTGGTGACCCCGTTTTACGCAAGCGATGCCGGACGGTAAGCGAAGTGACCGAGGAGATCAGGACACTGGCAGAGGATATGATTGAGACCATGCGCGAGGCGCAGGGGGTGGGTCTGGCTGCACCGCAGGTTGGACAGGATCTGCGACTGGTGGTGGTGGACGTTTCGCACGACCCGGATTGTGTGGGTGTGCTCAAGGTGAACGGCGAGGAGGCCGAAGTGGCGGACATCATGCCTTTGGTCTTCATCAATCCCCGCTTCGAGAAGAGGGGTGAACGGGAGCGAATGGAGGAGGGCTGTCTCAGCATTCAGGAGATTCGGGCCGAGGTTCAGCGGCCGGAGATGGTAAAGGGAACGTTTCCACAGCTTGACGGCAGCGAACTGGAATTGGAGACCGACGGGCTTCTCGCCCGGGTCATCCAGCACGAGGCCGATCATCTCAATGGGGTTCTCTTCATCGATCGGGTGAGCGCCGCCACCAAGCTCATGCTGCGTCGTGAACTCAAGAGACTCAAAGGCTAGAAGTTCCCCTGATGTCATCTCGTCCCGTTCTCTGGACCCGGGGGGGAGGGGTTTCGCCGTCTGGATGCCCAGGGGAGGCGGACGGATTTAGGTTTACAACAGGAGATAGCCCGCTTAATTTGAAGTTAATCATAATCGAATCATGTCTCACTCCAATCCTCCTCTCAATCCCTTTGGTTCCGGTCCCGTGAGCAGTCCGGCCGGGGGATTGCCGGATCTGCAGAATCCCTTTCAAATCGCAGGGGGAAACGGAGAAGACCAGGCTTCTTCGCCTTCGCCATTTGAGGCAGTCGGCCAACAGGCGCTGGAGCACACCCAACCCTATTGCGAGCAACACCCGACTACTGCCAATCCCTTCGAGATTGCCGAAGGCCAGATTCTCCAGCAGCAGAAGCAGGCAGGAGGTGGATTCCCGATGAAAGGGTTCCCACCAGGCCCGGCGCCGGTGCAGCAATTGGAGGCGGCTCCCATCCAGATGAATTCCCAACCCGAATCTCTGGAGCAGCAGGAGGCAGCACCGTCGCCCGTGGCGGATCCCTTTGTGGGAATGAACCTGCCGCAGGTCAGTGAGGATCCGGAGAAGGCCGATGCGGGCGCTTCTTCCTCAGCCGAGGACACCCGGACCGGGGATTTTTCCGCCCCGACCGGGACAGGGAGCAAGACGGCTCCCCTCCCGGAGCCGTCACAGCAGCCGGAGAATGAGGGATCTTCCAATCCGGAGCAACCGGAGGCTGAGGAATCGATAACGGGCGAAACCAAGCAGCTGGAGCTGCGGGCAATTTTCGGAGTTGATCACGAGTTGAGCTATCAGGAAATCATGCAGCGTGTGCGCGGATTGCCGGGTATTCTCAACGTTACCAAGATCAACTCCAAGGAGGTGGAGGCTCTCCAAATCCTGCAGGAGTGCACCTCCAAACTGGGTCTGCGGGAGGGGGAATCGATTGTGATGAGCTGTTCTCAAGGCTTGGTCGATTTTCTTGAATTCAAGGGGACCTCGCTGGCTATTCTGCGCAAGGGTAAGTATTTCCCGGGGGTGCGTGAGACGCTCATCATATGCGCCCGCGAGCTGGATAAACTTTGAGGAGGAGCGACGAGGGGCCTGGTGAGAGGGGCCGCGATCCGGTTGGTGAGGTTGGTAGCGGCTCAGGGTAGGCGGCAGATCAGTGATTGGTCCTTCAGGGCGCTGCCGCGGTTTCATTGTGAGCTCTCGAGGAACCCTGCGACCCTGCCAGGGTGGAGAGAGGGGCAATGGATCATTGCGTGCCTGGCAAATGTTCCGATGATCGGTCCGAGTCGCCGCGATCCGCTCCGGAGTCGGGGGCTGTGCTTTTTGTCTGATGAACTCCCCGCCTGCCCCAGATCCGCCCTGGTTGCTACGAGTGGATACGGGGGGAACTTTTACCGATGGCTGGGCCCGGAGTCCGGAGGGGGAGGAACGGCGTTGCAAGGTGCTCTCCAGCGGGGTCCTGCGGACGCGGGTGGAGGAACGGATTGGCACAGGATGCTATCGGCTCGCAGGTGACTTCGGTGTCGAGGATGGCTTGTTGCAGGATTTTGCAATCCATGGTGGAGGAGTGGTCTCCAGATGGCGGCGTAAAGGACGACTCCTCACGGTTGAGGGGGGGCGAACCTTTGCGGAGGGAGAGTTGCTGGATCTTTTCACTGGAGAGGAAGCTCCGGTTCTGGCTGCGAGGCTCCTGACCTCCACTCCTCTGGGCAGCCCCTTCCCCATCATTGACTTCAGGCTCGCCACTACCCGTGCAACGAATGCCCTGCTTGAACGGAGAGGAAGTGAAGGCGTTTTGATTGTCACCGAGGGGTTCGAGGACCTCCTGCGTATCCGTGATCAACGACGGCCTCATCTCTTCAAACTCGATCAGGAGCTCCCCGTGCCGGTCTTCCAGCGTGCCATCGGCATCCGGGAGCGCATCAGCGCGACGGGAAAGGTCATCGAACATCTCGATGAAGAAGAGGTCGCGCTGTTGATTGAGTGCCTGCATCACGAGGCGGTTGAGGTGGTAGCGGTTGCCCTTTTGAATAGCTACGCCAATCCCGTGCATGAGAAGCGGCTGGGAAAACTTCTACGCGAGGCAGGGATTCGCTTTGTTTCGCTATCGACTGAGCTTGCCAGCAGGATGCGGTTCCTTCCGCGAGCGGAAACCGCAGCCGCCAATGCCTACCTTGCTCCGGTCATGGATCGATTTGTGGCGGCAGTGGGATCGCGCCTGGGAGAGGGTTCCCTGGAGTTGCTGACCAGTGCCGGATTTCTCAAGGAAGCGAAAGACTACCGCCCGGTCGACAGCCTCCTGAGTGGACCGGCTGGGGGAGTGGTGGGGGCCCTCTCGGCGTCCCGGGCGGCCGGGCATGAGCGCATCCTCACGTTCGACATGGGAGGGACCAGCACGGATGTGGCGCGACTCGAGGGAGCGCCTTCCTTCCGCTATGAGCAGGCCATCGGTCCGGTGCGGGTTGTCGCCCCGGCTGTTCGGATTGAAACAGTGGCGGCAGGAGGGGGGTCGATCTGTCGTTGGCGCAACGGAGGGATGGAGGTTGGACCGGAGAGCGCTGGGGCCGATCCGGGGCCAGCCTGCTATGGACGGGGTGGCCCGCTCACCATCACCGATGTCAACCTTCTGCTCGGATGTATGGAGACCGGCAAGGCGGGAATCCCGCTGGAAGTGGGAGCCTCGCAGGACCGGTTTGAGTCGTTGAAGAAGCAGATGCAGCGCGACGGGGTGGAGCTCGCACCGGATCAAGACTTGTTGGAAGGACTCCGGGAGATCGCGGTGGAGCGCATGGCGGAGGCGATCCGAAAGGTTTCCCTGCGAGAGGGTTATGATCCGGGCGACTACCTCTTGGTGGCCTTCGGGGGAGCGGGGCCCCAGCACGCCTGTGCGGTGGCTGAAAAACTGGGGATCAGTGAGATCCTGGTGCCGGGTGATGCCGGTCTGCTGAGTGCCTGGGGGCTGCATCGATCTGTGCGAGAGAGTATTGCAGAGCGACAGATTCTGCGAAAGTGCGGGGATCTTGAGCGGGGCTGGTCCGGTTTGCTCTGTGAGCTAGCCGGTGAAGCGCGGGACGAGGTAGGAGGGACCGCGGAGGTTTCGCGCTACCTGTGTGAGTTGAGGCTCTGGGGACAGGACTCCTCGCTGGAGCTGGAGTACGAGGTGGCGCCGACTCTCGACGAGGTCCTGGCTGCGTTTCACGCCAAGTATGAGGTGCTCTACGGGTATGGGGTTCCCCGGGATCGCGAGGTGGAGGTTGTTGCGGTGCGGGTGGTGGCCGCCGGGCCGCTCGAGGAGCAGGAAATCGAGGAGTTTGCGGAACCGGAGGAGGTGGCGGAGAGACGGGGAGTGCGACAGGATTCATTTCGCACCTGCGTCGTTGAGCCGGGCTGGCGATTCACGCAGGGTTCAAAGGGGAGTCTGAAGCTGGCTCGCGTGGCCGAACCGCGGCGATCGGCAGAGTGGGCTCCTGAGGTGGAAGCTGAACTGTTCCGCTGCCGGTTCGAGAGCGTGGTGGAGGAAATGGGAGAACTCCTGCGGCGTTCCGCGATCTCCACCAATGTGAAGGAGCGCCTCGACTATTCCTGTGCCCTGCTGGACGGGGAGGGGCGCCTGGTCGTCAATGCTCCCCACATCCCGGTGCATCTCGGTGCTCTGGGCGAGTGCGTGCGGGAGGTGAGCCGGGGTCATGCCTGGCAGGAGGGCGATATGGTAGTGGTGAATCATCCCGGCTTTGGCGGATCCCATCTTCCCGATGTCACGCTTATCAGTCCCGTATTTTCGGAGGGAGCCCTCGTTGCCTTTGTCGCTAACCGGGCGCATCATGCCGAGATCGGAGGCCGCACTCCCGGGTCCATGCCGGCGGAGGCTTCTTCACTCGAGGAGGAGGGAGTTGTGATTGCGCCGGTTCTCCTGTTCGAGGGAGGCAGGGACCGCTTCGCGGAGGTGAAGGACCTCTTCCAATCCGCCGCCTGTCCCAGTCGCATGCTGTCCGACAATCTCGCTGACCTTGCCGCACAGGCCGCTGCCAATCGCCATGGTGTCAAAGCCGTGCAGTCTCTTGTGGCAGACGCGGGCCAGGAGACGGTGACTCGAAACATGGTGCGCCTTTATGAACGTGCTGCGGCGGTCATGGCGGACAAGTTGCAGGAACTGGGTGAGCGCACCTGGAGGGCCGCCGACTCCCTCGATGACGGCACGGTCATCGAGGTGAAAATCGCGAGCATGACGGGTTGTCTTCACATCGACTTCGCGGGGTCGGGGCCGGTGCATCCGGGAAACCTGAACGCAACCCCATCGATTGTGCGCAGCGCGGTTCTTTATGTGCTGCGGGCCTGGGTGGCCCTCGATCTCCCGTTGAACGAAGGTCTCCTCGAGGGGGTTCAGATCGAGATTCCACGCGGGATCCTGAATCCGGATTTCCCCGATGATCCCTCATGCTGCCCGGCCGTGGTGGGCGGTAACGTGGAAACCAGCCAACGAGTGGTCGATGTTTTGTTAGAGGCCCTCGGCGTGCAGGCCAACAGCCAGGGGACCATGAACAATTTTCTCTTCGGCAACGAAGATTTTGGTTATTACGAGACCATCGGGGGAGGCTCCGGTGCCGGTCCGGGTTGGAACGGTTTGAGCGGAACGCACGTGCACATGAGCAACACCGCCATTACCGATCCTGAGATCCTTGAGCATCGTTTTCCGGTCCGACTTCGGGAGTTTTCGCTCCGCCGCGGCTCGGGCGGAGAGGGGAGGTGGCCCGGTGGCGACGGTCTCTTGCGTGACATCGAATTTATCGAACCCATGACGGTCTCGCTCCTGACCCAGCGCCGCGAGACGGCACCCCGGGGTGCGGAAGGTGGAGGGGATGGAGTTCTCGGTCGGCAGGTGCTCATCCGCCCGGATGGATCAAGCGAGATCCTGCCCGCAGTTCACAGCTTCGAGGTGCGCTCGGGAGAGCGCCTCCGGATCGAGACGCCGGGTGGCGGAGGATGGGGAGAGCCGGATTAGAGGGAGAGGGGTGCATGCGGATCGGGCGGAATTCGACTGGCAATCAATGATCTGAGAGATTTTAATCCTTCGAATGCGTCGGCTCATTCCGATCGTCATCCTGTTCTCCGTTGAAACGTTCGCGGAAGAGGAGCGCGCAGGGCTGGATTGGTGGGCCTTTCAGCCGGTAGTGCGACCGGTGCCGCCTTCCGTGGAGGGGCAGGAGAAGTTGGGTGCGGTTGATGCCTTTGTGCGGTTACGCCTGGCGAAGGAGGACATGGATCCGGCGCCCCGCGCGGAGCGGGGAACCCTGATCAGGCGCCTGCACTTTGATCTGACAGGAATCCCGCCGACCGTGCAGGAGATCGCAGCCTTTGAGGCGGACCGGTCAAAGGGTGCCTACGCGGCGTTGGTTGATACTCTTCTGGCTTCCCGGCACTTCGGAGAGCGCTGGGCCCGGCACTGGCTCGACGTGGTGCGCTACGCGGAGACCAATGGCTACGAGCGTGATGCAGTGAAGCCAAACATCTGGAAGTATCGTGACTGGGTGATCCAGGCGTTCAATGAGGACATGCCCTACGACCGGTTCGTTCGTGAGCAGTTGGCGGGCGATGAGCTGCCGGAACGAACCGGGCAGTCGTTGATTGCAACCGGCATGCTGCGGGCCGGGACATGGAATGACGAACCGAATGACCCGCAGGATTACAAGTACGAGCGATTGGAGGACATGGTGGATGTGGTGAGTACGGCCTTTCTTGGAGTCACGGTAAAGTGTGCGCGTTGTCACGATCACAAGTTCGATCCGATTCCCCAGCGCGACTACTATCGCATGGCGGCCGCGTTCTGGCCTGGAGCCATCGAACCACGCGACAGTGCTCTGATGGGAGGTCCTGACGAACAGGAACTGGGAGTGAAGGGTGTCTTCGGATGGACTGATATCCGGAAGGAACCGCCGCCGCTTCATCTGCTGGAGAACGGGGAGGTACACAGGAAGGCTCAAGTCGTGCAACCCGGTGTGCTCTCGCTGGTGCCGGTATTGGACATGCCGATGATAAATCCGCAACCGGAGGCGAAAACTACACAACGTCGGGCGCAATTGGCCGAGTTCATCGTCGATCGACGAAATCCTCTTACCGCTCGCGTGATGGTGAACCGGATCTGGCAGCATCTTTTGGGTCAGGGGATCGTGACGACGTCCAACAATTTCGGGTTTAAGGCCGCGCCCCCCAGCCATCCGGCCCTCCTTGATTGGCTGGCTGCGGAGTTTGTGGAGAATGGGTGGCGGATCAAGCCGCTCATCCGGGAAGTCGTTCTCTCGGAGACCTACCGGCAAACGTCGCGGCATCCGCGGGCGGCGGGATACTCCCGACGGGATGCGGCTAACATGGCACTGTGGAAACAGAATAGACGCCGGATGGACGCAGAAGCGTTGCGGGATTCCATGTTGGCTGCCTCCGGTGAGTTGAATCTCAAGATGGGGGGGCCGAGCTTCTATCCTCTGATGTCCCCGGAAGTGCTGGAGGGGTTTTCCCGGAAGAGCAAGGCGTGGAAGGCTTCCTCTCTGGAAGAGCGGTGTCGCCGCAGCATCTACATGGTGAGCAAGCGACATCTTCCGCTGCCTCTCATGACCGCGTTTGACTTCCCGAACAGCGAAAAATCCTGTGGTCGACGTGATGTCACCACCGTGCCGTTACAGGCTCTCGCGATGTTGAATAATCACTTCGTGCATGCGCGTAGCGAAGGACTGGCAAGGCGGGTGCTGAAAAAGGGGCCGAACGGGGAAGAGGCAATTCGGCAGGTGTGGCGGCGCGTTTTGAGACGGGATCCGGTGGAGTCGGAACTGGCTCTTGCGGTGCGGCATTACGAGCAACAGCGGGATCGATTTCAGAAAGTGTGGGAGAGCGCCGGACAGGGACCCGTTGCCTCAGAGATTCCAGACGCAGGACGGGTCCTGTGGCTTGCGGCTGACAGGGGTCTTGCCACGATCCGGGAGGGTCGGGTGAAAACATGGCTGGATGGATCGGGGGCCGATCACCACGCGCAACAGGGAGAGGAAAGCCGCCGTCCCCGTTTGATCAAGGTGGCGATAGGGGGACACCCGGCCGTGCGATTCAGCGGAACGAGGGAGTTTCTCCGGCTTGGGGGACAGGTTGTAGGTTCGCAGGCCAACACGGTCATAGCAGTGGCCCGGGATCGGAGCGGCACGACCTCCCATCGCGGGATCTTCTCCAACTGGAACGGCAAGGCCGGCAACTCAGGCACCTCGTTGTTCCTTGGTCTGACGGGGAAGGGATTGGTGCGCTTTTCGGATGATTTCCGCAGTGAGGCAGAAATCGACCGGCCTGGAGAGGCCTTCGTGGTAGCCGCTTCCACTGGGTTGGAGGGGATCAGAATCCTGCACAACGGGCTCCTTATCGGTTCCCGCCCGTCCGCGTTGTCGCCGCGAAAGCTCGATGGATCGTATGTTATCGGACAGCAGGGGAACATTGATGGCGAATACTGGACAGGGGACCTTGCGGAACTCCTGATTTATGACCGGCAATTGAGCGAGACTGAGTTGCGGGCGGTGAGCGGGGTACTTGGAGGAAAGTACTCCATCGCAATTTCCGAGGAGAGCCGTCCGGGTGGGGAGCGCACACCGGAGTTTCTCTCGCTTGCCTCGGTCTGCCACGTGCTGCTCAACACCAACGAGTTTCTTCATGTCGACTAGGCGGCAGCAGAGTGGTTATCCCTGCGGGCTCACCCGGCGTGAGTTCGTGTGGGAGATGGGCGGCGGGTTCACGGGAGTGGCGCTCACTTCCCTCCTGGCCGGGAGCGGATTCTTTGCGAGGCACGCGGGGGCTGCCGTGGTCCCCGACTCACTGGCTTCCAGGCCCGGCCATTTCCCCGCCAGAGCCAAGGCCTGCATTTTTCTCATGATGAATGGGGGCCCCAGTCAGGTGGATACGTTCGACTACAAGCCTGAGTTGCGAAGGCACGCGGGAAAGGCCCTCCCTCCGGACAGGAACTACATCAATTCGGGTGGCCGCCGGGTGGGTTTTCTCACTCCCAACTGGCGTGAATTCCATCCGGGCGGACAGAGCGGCCTGTTGATATCCGACTACTTTCCCCGTTTGCGTGAACACGCCGACAAATTGGCGGTCATCCGTTCCTGTCATGCTGACAGCCATGCTCACGGATCAGCCCTTGTGCAGATGAATACGGGCATGCCCCAGATCGGGCGACCCTCGATGGGCGCCTGGGTTGCCTACGGACTAGGCTCCGAAAATGACAGCCTTCCGGCGCACGTCGTCATTCTCGACAAACGGGGGGGGCCGATCAGCGGACAACCCAACTGGTCAAGCGGGTTCATGCCGGCAACATACCAGGGAACGTTGTTTCGTCCCACGGGAAGCCCGGTGCTGGACCTGGAAGGGCCTGCGCATCTAGATCGGGAAGCCCAGCGCAATCAGCTCGATTTTCTTGGTGCACTCAACGCGGATCATCTGAAGGACCGGCCGGGCGGATCCGAGCTTGCAGCGCGAATTCAAACTTACGAGCTGGCCTATCGCATGCAGGCGGAGGCACCCCAGGCGGTGGCCCTGGATCAGGAGTCTGAACAGACGAAGGAGACTTACGGGCTGGGGAAAGCGCCTACAGATGAGTTTGGGCGCAATTGCCTGGTGGCCCGGAGACTGGTGGAGCGGGGTGTGCGGTTCGTGCAGCTCTACTCCGGGGGCGGTCATCTGGAAGAGACCTGGGACGCACACGAATCGATTGAGAAGAATCACGGGTTGCACGGAGCGGAGATTGATCAACCCATCGCGGCCCTCCTGGGTGATCTTGAGCAACGTGGACTATTGGATGAGACGCTGGTGGTGTGGGGTGGAGAATTCGGACGGATGCCCTTCAGTGAAGGAAAGGATGCCCCGGGACGGAATCACAACCCCTACGGCTTTTCCATGTGGATGGCGGGGGCTGGGATCAGGGGGGGGACGGCCTATGGCGAGACCGATGAATTCGGCTTTGAAGCGGTGGTCGACCCCGTCCATGTGCATGACATCCACGCCACCATTCTTCACCTCATGGGAATTGACCACGAGTTGCTGACCTACTTTCACCAGGGAAGAAAAGAGAGCCTCACCGACGTGCACGGCAAGGTGATCAATGGCGTGCTTGCGTAGCCAGTGTTCGCGGGCGCCGGATTCCGGGAGTAAGGGGCGATCATGGAGGGAGCGGATTCTTGTGGAGCTCTCCTGATGCTTTCTGGGAAACGGGGGCTGCAGCCGAATCCGGGAGAAGAAGAGCGCAAAAAGGCTTCGCCAGGTAAACATCAGGAGGACCAGAACCTCTCAGAAAATCGAAGGATCTTGGCGGATTGTGCTCGTGCACTTCTCACTCATTCCCGGCATTGAGTCCCGCAGATTCCTCAAGGGAGGATTCAGCGTTGCGGGTGTGGCCTGGATTCCCTAGCGTTGGATCATGGAAACGTCGATGAGCAGGGCTCCTGTATTTCTCCTTCTGGCGCTTCTTCCCACTTCGATTATGGCTGATCAGATGTTGAGCCTCACCATGCGGTCTCGAACGAAGGATGCACCCGGGACGGCAGTCATGAAAAAGGTTGATTGGGAGGCGTCAAAGACAGCTTTGATCATCTGTGACATGTGGGATGATCACTGGTGCAAGTCGGCGGCACGCCGGGTGGGGGAGATGGGCGGACCGATGAATGGGGTGGTCAAGAAGGCACGCTCGAAGGGAATCTTCATCATTCATGCGCCCAGTAGCGTGGTGGACTTTTACAAGACCGCGCCGCAGCGCCAGTATGCACGAAAAGCTCCCTTCACGAAGGCCCCGGTGAAGTTGAGTGCCAAGGATCGCTGGGGAACCAAGTGGTGCTGGCCCGACCCTGCTTTCGAGGGGGTGCTGCCCATTGATGACTCGGACATGGGATGCAGCTGCGAGGAACCCAAGTGCGAGATCCGCGAAGCGTGGACGAGGCAGATCAAGAGCATCGAGATCCTGAAGGGCGATGCTATTACGGATAATGGTCAGGAGACCTATAATCTTCTCGCGGCAAAGAAGATCGATAACGTGATCCTCTGTGGAGTACACCTCAACATGTGTGTGCTGGGGCGGCCCTTCGGGATTCGGCAGATGGTGAAAGTGGGGAAAAACGTGGCCCTGATGCGTGACATGACGGACACGATGTACAATCCTCAACGACCTCCGGGGGTGGATCACTTCTCGGGCACCGGCCTGGTGGTGAGGCACGTGGAACGCTACTGGTGTCCCACCTTCACGAGTGACGACCTGGTCGGCGGCAAGCCCTTCAGGTTCGCGGAAGACAAACGCTGAGGAGCAAACGGGGCGGTTTGCAAGGGCAGGAATCTCCCTTTGGAGACGAAGGGAACTCCGGTCTAAAGTGCTGCTTAGTTTGCCCATCTGAACCTATATGAAGGAGCAAAGGACTGTAAAACTTCCGTGGTTCCCGCGAAAACAGGTCTAATTTGTGTCTCAAGTCTCGACTTTTCAGGGAAGTTGAGGCAGACACGGCGCCTGCAAAGCTTTAGCCAACCCAAATTTCAACCATGGCTGACCTTTCGAAATACCGAAACATAGGCATTTTTGCGCACGTCGATGCGGGAAAGACAACGACTACGGAGCGTATACTCAAGCTCACGGGGAAGATCCACAAGATCGGGGAGGTGCACGATGGTGCTGCCACCACGGATTTCATGGAGCAGGAACAGGAGCGGGGGATCACGATTCAGTCGGCGGCCACCACCTGTTTCTGGAACGACCACCAGCTGAACATCATTGATACTCCGGGGCACGTGGACTTCACCATCGAGGTTTATCGTTCGCTCAAGGTGCTTGATGGTGGCATCGGAGTTTTTTGCGGATCTGGTGGAGTGGAGCCCCAATCCGAGACTAACTGGCGTTACGCGAATGAATCGGCGGTGGCCCGTCTCATTCTGGTGAACAAGATGGACCGGGTTGGCGCCGATTTCTACCGCGTGATTGAGCAGATCAAGGATGTGTTGGCAGCAAATCCGATGGTGATGACTCTGCCCATTGGCGTCGAGGACACGTTCACGGGAGTGATTGATCTTCTCACCAGGGAGGCATGGATCTGGGACGATTCGGGGGATCCGACAAGTTTCCGGATCGAGGACCCGCCGGCCGATATGGTGGAGAAGGTGGAGCACTACCGTAATGAACTGATCGAAATGGCGGTGGAGCAGGATGACGAGGTGATGGAGAAGTATCTGGAAGGGGAGGAGCCGGATGTGGAGACCCTCAAGCGGCTTGTCCGTAAAGGCGTCATCGCTCTGTCCTTCTTCCCGACTTTCTGCGGATCGGCTTTCAAGAACAAAGGGGTGCAGCTGGTTCTGAACGCAGTGGTCGATTATCTTCCCGATCCGACTGAGGTTCCGCCTCAGCCCGAGGTTGATATTGACGGCAACGAGACAGGCGAAGTGGCGGTGGTTGATCCCGACCGCCCCCTGCGTGCCCTGGCCTTCAAGATCATGGACGACCAGTACGGCGCCCTCACCTTCACCCGGGTTTACTCCGGGCGCCTGCAGAAGGGCACGATGATTCTCAATACTTTCACGGGCAAGACCGAGCGGGTGGGCCGTATCGTGGAGATGCACGCTGATGACCGGAAGGAACTGGAGGAGGCCCAGGCCGGCGATATCGTGGCCCTTCTGGGACTCAAGAACGTGCAGACGGGCCACACCTTGTGCGATGAGAAGAACCCGGCCACCCTTGAACCGATGGTCTTCCCGGACCCGGTCATCTCGATGGCGGTTCAGCCCTCTGAAGTGGGTCAGGCCGATAAACTGGGTGGGGCTCTTGCCAAGATGATGAAGGAGGATCCCTCCTTCCGGGTGGAGACCGATCAGGACAGCGGAGAGACCGTGCTCAAGGGCATGGGTGAGCTTCACCTCGATATCAAGGTGGACATCCTCAAGCGCACCTATGGTGTCGAAACGGTGGTGGGTGCTCCGCAGGTAGCCTACCGGGAGACCATTACAAAACAGATCGAGGACTCCTATACGCATAAGAAGCAGAGCGGAGGTTCGGGGCAGTATGCCAAGATCGATTATATTCTGGAGCCGCTGGAGTCGGGATCCGGATTTGAGTTCGAGTCCAAGGTGGTGGGCGGGAACGTGCCCAAGGAATTCATCCCGGCGGTGCAGAAGGGCTTCAAGAAATCGCTGGAGAAGGGAGTGCTGGCAGGGTTTCCCTGCCTCGATTTCAAGGTGACCCTGTTGGACGGCGGACACCACTCGGTGGACTCCTCGGCGGTGGCTTTCGAACTGGCAGCCAAGGCGGCATACCGCCAGTCCATACCAAAGGCTTCCCCCCGGCTCCTGGAGCCCATCATGAAACTGGACGTCTTCACACCGGAGGACAATGTGGGAGACGTGATCGGAGATCTGAACCGTCGGCGCGGAATGATTCACGCTCAGGAACGTGCGCCTACCGGCAACCGGATCAAGGCGGAGGCTCCGCTGGGCGAGATGTTCGGATATATCGGGGACCTGCGAACCATGACCTCGGGCCGTGGCCAGTTTTCAATGGAGTTTTCCCACTACACTGCCGCGCCAAGCGGCATTGCGGATGAGGTGATCAGGAAGATTGAGGCGGAGAAGGCTGCCAAGGCGAAGTAGGCCGGGGAATCCACTCCCGACAGGGTGTCAGATTTCAGGCTCGGATGGTGGTCCGGGAGTGTATTTTTCCCGGCTGCCACGTCATTTCGGTGGAGGAAGCTGGCCAGCCCGAGTAGTTGAATTTGTGGCCAGTTCGGCAAGCTTGGAGGAGAGATGGTGCAGAGCGGCCTTGCCGACCTCCTGCGTATCTGGTTGCTGACTGGATTCGTGATGAAGGCAGGTCGTGGTTACTCCATCGATCCCGCAGGGTGTGATGGAGAGAAAAGGCGGGAGTGAGTCGGGACTGATATTGAGGGCGAATCCGTGCATCGTGACCCACCTACGTATGCCAACCCCAATACTGGCGATCTTGCGGTCTTCAACCCACACCCCGGTGAGGCCTTCGCGGCGGCGGGCTACGATGCTGAAGTCGGCGAGGGTGTTCACGAGGGATTCCTCCAGGACGCGCAGGTAGGCGTGCAGGTCCTTCCCGTAGTTTTGCAGGTCGAGAATGGGATAGCCGACCAGTTGTCCGGGACCGTGGTAGGAGGCCTGACCACCACGGTTGACCTCGAATACAGGATGAGGAAGGTGAGAGGTGTCTCCCAGACTGCTCTGATCGCGCGTTCGCCCGATGGTATAGACCGGTGCGTGCTCCAGCAGGAAAACTGTTTCAGAAATCGCCCCCGAACGGAGTTGTCGGACATGTTCCTCCTGAAGTTGGAGGGTAGTTTGATAAGGGGCGTTGGTGCCGAGCCAGCGGGAGATCATGGCGGGGAGGGGCTGATCGGATTAGTCGATGCTAATGGCTAGATCTGGGTTCGAGGGAGGGCGGCCTGCCTGAGAGGATCGGAGGCAAAGAGATGAGCGAGGGCGATGGCGAGGGCGTCAGCAGCGTCGTGAGGAGGCGTTTCTTCGAGGCCGAGGAGGGCCCGCACCATGAAGGCCACCTGTTGCTTGTCAGCCCCTCCCTTGCCCACCACAGCCTGTTTGATCTTGCGAGGGGCGTACTCGTAGACGTTCAGTCCATGATCGGCAGCTGCAATCAGGGCCGCAGCGCGGGCTGCTCCCATGGAGATGGCGGTGCGGTGGGATTGCACATAGATGATTCCCTCCACCGCCACCTCATCGGGTTCCCATTTCGCGATGGTATTGCTGAGCCCCTTCCGAATAGCGGCCAGGGCTTCCGATTGGGGGAGTTTTTGCGGGAGAGAGATGATGTCGAAATCGAGGGCCCGCTGCGATTTGTGATCACCTTCAACCACGGCAAAACCAGTGTTACGAATGGCGGGGTCGATGGCGAGGATGCGCATGGCTGGCTCCATAGCCTAAGGGCAGATGGTTGATTCCAGAATCCTAAAAGCCCCGGGAAGGGGGGAGGTTACTTCCGGCGCCGGCCTGACGGACGGCGGGGGCGGCGGATTGGCCTGGCCGGCTTGTTGTCGAGGAGAGCAGTGTAGGCATAGTCGAACCCATCCAGCTTTCTTCGCTCGATTTTCCGGTCAATAAAGCGCTCAACCGAAGTTGCGAAGTCGAGTTCATCGGCGGTGAGGAGGGTGAAGGCGTCGCCTTCCTGCTCGGCACGTCCGGTCCGGCCGATACGGTGGACATAGTCTTCCGCGTTCTCGGGGACGCGGTAGTTGATGACGTGCGTGACGTTGGAAATATCGATTCCACGGGCAGCGACATCGGTTGCGACGAGGACATCATAGGATCCTTCCTTGAATCCCTTGAGGGCCTTCATGCGATCGCTCTGCTTGATGTCAGAGTGCATCACCGCGACCTTGGCATGACCCTCCTGCTTCAGGAGACCAGAGACGGAGTCTGCCTCCTTGCGGGTACGGGTGAAGATCATGACGCTGTGAAAGTCTGTTTGGTCTGTTTGGTCAAGGAGAGAGAGGAGCAGTTCATCCCGCTGGCTCATGGAGACCGGGTAAAAAGCGTGTGTCACGGTAGAGGGTATCTCGCGACGGGCGATCTCAACTTCCACCGGGTCCTTGAGGCACCACTCCGCGAAGGTTTGAATGGCCGGAGGCATGGTGGCGGAGAAGAAGAGTGTCTGGCGTTGTTCCCAGGGACAAAGGTTCACGATCTTGCGGACATCGGGCAGGAAGCCCATGTCCAGCATGCGATCGACCTCGTCGAGGATGAGAACCTTCATCTCGCCGAAACGCATGGTGCCGCGATAGAACAAATCAATCAGGCGTCCCGGAGTAGCGACCACCACGTCGGCTCCCCGTTCCAGCTGGTCGACCTGTTTTCCGTAGCCCACACCGCCGTGCAGGAGAGCCACCTGGAAGTCGGTGTGCTTGCCGTAGTGCTCAAAGGACTCGGACACCTGGTGGGCAAGTTCGCGGGTGGGTTCAAGGACCAGGCACTGGGGGGTTCCCATCGGTTCGAGCTTGCTGAGGACGGGTAGGGCGAAGGCGGCCGTCTTTCCGGTGCCTGTCTGGGAGGCGCCAATAACGTCGCGTCCTTCAAGGACGAGAGGAATCCCTTGCTCCTGAATAGGGGTGGGATTGGTGTAACCGGACTCATCGATGGCCTTCAGGACACCTTCCGAGAGCCCAAGCTCAGCAAATGACATGGCGCTACGTAGAGGGAGCTGAGAATGGGGTCAAGGGCAATGCCCGGGTTCCGTGGAAAGGAGAATTGCACGATTGGTGCAGAACGACTGGTCATTCTGCAGGGTTCACGTTATACTATTGGACGATGTCGGAGCTCCTGAAGTACGGCGGACCGGTTTTCTGGCTACAGGCCGCCCTCGCCTTCCTTGCCATTGTTTATGTTCTGGAACGGCTCCTTTACTTTCACGGTGTGCGGGTCAATGCCGCCGATTTCCTGCTGGGGATCTCGAATCATATTCGCCGCAAGGCTTTTGCGGAGGCCATTCATGAGGCGGACAGGGTGCCCGGTCCGGTGGGCCGGGTCGTGCATAGCGTCCTGATCCGCCATCATATGGAGCGTAAGGATCTGCGTGAAATCGCCGATGAGGCGGTGTGTATGGAAGTGCCCCGTATCGAGAAGAATCTGCGTGCCCTTCTCGGGATCGCGTTGGTGGCACCCCTGGCCGGATTGCTTGGGACGTCACTGGGTCTTCTTGACGTCTTTACGGAAATTCGTGAGGCCGAAGGAGAGGTCGCCCTCGCCCATCTGGCGGAGGGGACCTTTCTGAGCCTTCTGACGACTGCGGCGGGGCTTTGTATCGCAACCTGCTCCTATGTCTTCTACCTGACGATGCTGGGGAAGGCCAAGCGGTTGCTCTATCGGTTGCAGCGCACGGGAATCGAGATCGTCAATCTCATAGTCGACGCCCGCGCCAATTCCGAGATTGTCTCCTTCAGGGAAGAGGTTGAGGCACAGCAGGAAAAGGAGAGGGAATCACGGAGCGGAGAATCGTGAAGGCCCAAATCTCACTCCCGGAGAGGCCCTCCGCCCTGTATCTCCTGGCCGTCCTGGACCTGCTCGTGGTTCTCCTGATCTTCTTTGCACTTATCCCGGCAGTGGCGGAGCAGGCCGGGATGCCTCTGAACAGGATGAAGTTCAGTTCGCGGATGGATACCATTCCTCCGGGAAAGCGTGTCAGTCTCTTTGGTCGGGGTGGGCCGCAACCACGTTTTCATCTTGGAAGGAATCAGATCGAACTAGAGGATCTGGCGGGTGAGTTGAGTCGACTCAAGGAGGAGCGGGCAATTGAGGTTCTAGTGGCCGTATTGGACGAGGATATGAGGTTCGGTCTGGTGAGCGAACTTGAAAAAGTGGCGGACCAGGTGGGGATCGAAGTGATTCTGGGTGGAAGATTTGAAATGGAGAAAACGGGCTTTCGCAACCTGAGAGAGGATTCGCCCGAATCGGAAGCACGGGAGGATCAGAATGGAGCGGAGGAGTAAGTGTCGCCGCACGGTGGAAGACGAAGAGGCTGGACTGCTGTTTTGCTGGCGCATTGGCAGGGGTTCCGTCCGGAGAACCATGATGGCGATCGTTCTGGCGGCAGTGCTTTGTATCGTGGGGGCCCTGCTGGTCCGGGTGGAAGGTTCGCAGGAGAACCGGGGGCGCCGCGAGGCGACCCGCATAACGGTGCTTACGCCGGGAAGTGAAGCATCACGTCGCTGGTTGGCATGGGCTCGTCAGGAGGCGCCCTTTCTTGATCGGTGGGAACCGACGGGGGACGGAACTTTGCAGGTCAGGATGGAACGGCTTGAGGCCAATCTGCTGGCTGAGACGAGACATGAGGCTCTGCTCCATCCGTCGGCAGAGAGACCAGTGGGAAGTGATTTGCCTCCGATTCTCGATCCGGTCCGGCCCCGGCTTCCGCAGTTGAAGCAGAACATGGCACGGTTGAAGGCTGCCATTGAAGTGGAAGGACAGCTCATTGCCGAGGTTGACGAGGGTCTCCGGGAGCGTTGGGGTAATCCTCCGCCAGCGAGCCCGGTGCGGGATCTTCTGGCCGAAGGGCAGGACCAACCGGAGCGGTTGCAACCGCGGGAACTGCTCGGTCTGGATCGCAGGTTTCGGGTAAGTGTGAACGAGCACGGTATGATCGAAACCTGCCAGGTGCTCGACCCTGAGGAGCGGGAAGTGGATGATTTGATTGCTCGGTGGTTGCGAGGGCAGCGGTTGAAGCCGGGCCAGGATGCTTTGGTTTGGGGAGAGGTTCGTGTGAGGGTGCGTGGGGTGCCAGGAGGCGAGAAGACCCATCCGGACTAGCATGATCGGATTAGATTTAACCCAATTCTTCGTGATGATTCTCTCCGTGGTGGTGGGGGGGGCAGGATTGGGGGTTCTTGTGGACGAGCTTCGCGAGCGGCGCATGTTCCGGGAGGTGCGCCGGAATATCATGCGCTGCCGCATCTGTGGAACGGCTTACCGGAAGGAGGGGCAGGAGGCGGTCCAGCCCTGCCCTGAATGTGCCAGCCCCAACCCATGTAGTCGTGATCGTCGACTGGGATGAGACTTGCGCAACAGCGCTCACCGGTTTAGGGAAGCTTTGAGCACGTCAGGGCCATGATGATCTTATGTCTGAACGCAGAGTTGTAGTGACCGGCATCGGTGCGATCAGTCCTCTTGGGAACGATCTGATCACCACTTGGGAAGGCCTCAAGGAAGGTCGTTCGGGTATCGGGAAGATTGAGCAATGCGACGTTTCGGATTATCCCTGTCAGATCGCCGGGGAGGTGAAGGAATTCGATCCCAAGCCCTTCTATGCCAATCCGAAGGATGTGCGGCGGTCAGATCGCTACACCCAGTTCGCTGTTCCGGCCGCCCGAATGGCGCTGAATGATAGCGGAATGGATCCTGCGGCGGTGGATAAGACCCGGGTGGGAGTGATGGTGGGGAGCGGGATCGGTGGTCTGCACACTCTGGTGAATCAGCACACCATCCTCATGGAAAAGGGCCCGGCCCGGGTAAGCCCGTTCGTGATTCCGATGATGATCGCGAATATCGCGACTGGAATGATTTCAATGGAGCATGGTTTCGGGGGGCCCAGCATGTCCATTGTCACGGCCTGTGCCACCGCCAACAACTCCGTGGGGGAAGCGTGGAGGATTATCAAGTTTGGTGATGCGGAAGCCATCCTGGCGGGCGGAGCGGAGGCCTCGATCCGGGATATGGGACTGGCCGGGTTCAGCAACATGCGGGCCCTGAGCTGTCGTAACGACGAACCGGAGCGCGCCTCGCGCCCGTTTGATTCTGACCGAGACGGATTCGTGATGGGGGAAGGTGCCGGGGTGGTCGTGCTGGAGGAGTTGGAACACGCTCTGAAACGTGGTGCGCGGATATACGTAGAACTTGCGGGCTACGGTGTGAGTGCCGACGCCCATCACCTGAGTGCGCCTTCACCAGATGGAACCGGTCCCGCCCGCGCAATGAAAATGGCGATGAAGCATGCCGAGGTGAATCCTGAGGAAGTCGACTACCTGAATGCGCACGGCACTTCCACCCCCCTTGGAGACATCGCGGAGACCCTGGCCATCAAGGTGGCTTGCGGAGATTACGCCACCAGTGGGCTGGCAGTGAGTTCCACCAAGTCAATGACCGGACACCTTCTCGGGGCAGCCGGTGCCATTGAGCTTGCGGCCTGCATTATGGCGATTAGGGATGGTGTCATTCCTCCGACAATCAACCTGGAGAACCAGGATCCCGAATGCGATCTGGACTACGTGCCGAATGAGGCCCGCGAGGCGAAGATCAAGGTGGCGGCGAGCAATGGCTTCGGTTTCGGGGGACACAACGCCACCCTGATCGTCAAGGCCTTCGAGGGGTAGGACGGCCTGGAGGGTTGCCCTCCGGTCCGGGAAGAGGGAACTGAGGAGGAGAGGGCTTGTAGTGCTGCTGTGGTCGGCCACCCGATCCGGGAGAAACGGGATTTCCCCTCCGATGGGATATTAACCGGCATGCACCTCGAAGAGGGTGCCGTTCACTCAGGAAGGGTTTCCCTGGGTCGCTTGTGCGGCAGCCGCAGCCTTGCGTTCTGCGATTTTCCTCTCGGTCGCTTCCGAGACATAGCGCCAGCGCACACGGTTGCGTTTGATGGCGGTGCGAGCCTTGCGGATCTTGCGTTGGGTAGGCGTTTCAAAGGCCCGACGGCGGCGCATTTCCTCAATGATTCCCTCCGTGTCGAGCTTTTGCTTCAACCGCTTGAGGGCCCGGTCGACAGACTCGCCCTTCTTTACCTGGATGCCGCGCTCGTGACTTTTTGCCATACGAATAGAGGAATAGATAAATTCAGCCCTTTCACTGGGGGCGCGGAGACTAGGAAGGCTCGACGAGGCCGTCAAGCGGAGATTTTGTAGCAACAGCGGGAATTTCAGGTCGCAAAACCTGCGTCTCTTGCCTGCCGGATGCTAGGCTTGGCGTCCACAGCACATCTTGTATTTCTTTTCCGATCCGCACGGGCAGGGTTCGTTGCGGCTCACCTTTATGCTGGGACGGCGTTTTGGAATGTTGAGTTTAAGTCCGCCCCTGTCACCCTGAGCCCCGCCGGATTCGGCGGCCGGTCCGGAGGTGGCCAGATGGCCGGAACCAATCCCGCCCGTATGGCCTTCCTGGTCGTTCATCTCAAAGGGAAGATCGTGCAGGAACTGTTCGAATTTCTCGAGGTTGGTGGTGCTCCGGAAGAGATTGTTCAACACCTCGCCCTCAATGCTGTCCATGAGGGTGACGAACAGGTTGTAGGCCTCGTTCTTGTATTCCACGAGAGGGTCCTTCTGGCCCTGGGCCCTGAGGTGTACGCCATCCCGCAGGGCATCCATGTTATAGAGGTGTTCCTGCCAGAGGCGGTCGATGGCCACCATGATGATGTGGCGTTCGAGTTGGTCAAGGAGGGCAGGATCCTCCACCTGGATCTTGAGCTCGTAGGCCGTCTTCACCTTTTCGATGAGGAGCTCGCTGATTTCCCCGGGGTCCTTTCCGTCAAAGGTCTCGGGAGAGCGGTCGAGGTGAATGGGAAAGGTGGTATTGGCCCATCCGATGAGTTCGTTGTAGTCGGGCGAGCCCTCATCGCGGTCGATGAGGTAACTCTCAACGTGGGAAGGGATGACCTTGTCAACGATCTCGTAGATGAGCTCGCGGGGATCTTCCGAGGTAAGCACCTCGTTCCGGTAGCCATAGACGACCTCGCGCTGGTTGTTCATGACGTCGTCAAAGTCCAGGACGTACTTCCGGCGTCGGTAGTGGAGCTGTTCCACGCGCTTCTGGGCGGTTTCCACCGAGCGATTGAGCCAACGGTGCTCGAGGGCCTCGCCGTCTTCCATGCCGAAGCGGTCCATCATGCTGGTCATTCTCTCGGCCGCGGCAAAGTTGCGCATGAGATCGTCTTCGAAAGAGATGAAGAACTGCGAGGCGCCGGGATCGCCCTGCCGGGCACAACGTCCGCGGAGCTGACGGTCGATACGCCTTGATTCGTGGCGCTCGGTACCTACCACCATGAGACCTCCGAGACCGGGAACACCATCCGCCAGTTTGATGTCGGTTCCACGGCCCGCCATGTTGGTGGAGACCGTTACGGATCCCTTCTGTCCTGCCCGGGTCACGATCTCGGCCTCTTGCCGGTGATATTTGGCGTTGAGTACCGAGTGTGGAATCTTGGCACGCTTGAGCATGCGCGAAAGGGTCTCGGAAGCCTCCACGGAGGCGGTTCCCACCAGAACGGGTTGTCCTGCCTGGTGGCTTGACTGGATGGCGTTGACCACGGCATTGTATTTTTCCCGCCGCGTCTTGAAGACCTGATCGTTGAGGTCGTCACGCTGATTCGGCTCATTGGGGGGAATGGGAAGAACGTCGAGACGGTAGATGTCGGAAAACTCGGCGGCCTCCGTTTCAGCTGTTCCGGTCATGCCGGCCAGTTTCTCGTAGAGACGGAAGTAGTTCTGGATCGTGATGGTGGCGTAGGTCTGCGTTTCACGCTCGATTTCGACGCCTTCCTTTGCTTCCACCGCCTGGTGAAGTCCGTCGGACCAGCGGCGGCCAGGCATCTCTCGACCGGTGTTTTCGTCGACGATGATGACCTTGTTGTCCTGCACGACATACTCGACATCCTTCTCAAAGAGGCAGTAGGCCTTCAGGAGCTGCGAGATGGAGTGCATTTTTTCGCCCCGGCGATCGAGATTCTCCTCGACTGTCTTCTTTTCCTTCTGAGCGGCTTCCTCATCGAGATCGGGATTGGCGTCGATTTCGGCAAAGGCCTCGGCCAGATCGGGAAGGATGAAGGCCTCAGGCTCATCGGGGGAGAGATATTCCCTTCCCATTTCCATCAGGTCGGCGTCGTGGCCCTTCTCGTCGATGGTAAAGTAGAGTTCCTCCTTCACCGCGAAGAGTTCCTTCTTCTGCGCATCCTGATACATGGAGAGCTCACTCTTCTCCACCAGCCGGCGCAGATCAGGATCTTCCATCAGGCGCATGAGTTGGCGGTTGCGGGGCTGGCCCTGCCTGATCTTGAAGAGACAGCGCCCCGCTTCTTCCTCTTCTTCGTTCTCGAGGTGCTTCTTGGCCTGGGCCGCCAATTCGTTGCAGAGCGCGTTCTGGCGCTTGACAAGCTGTTCCACCAGCGGCTTGTGGCGGACATACTGTTCAGTGGAGGAGCTCATGACGGACGGACCCGAAATGATGAGAGGGGTGCGCGCTTCGTCGATGAGGATGGAGTCGACTTCGTCAATGATGGCGAAGTAGTGCGGACGCTGCACCTGCTCGTCCTGCGAGGAGGCCATCCCGTTATCACGCAGGTAGTCGAAGCCGAACTCGGAATTGGTGCCGTAGGTGATATCGCAGCCGTACTGCTCGCGGCGGATGGGCGGGGCTTGCTGGTTCTGAATGCATCCCACGGTGAGATCGAGAAACTTGAAGATCGTCCCCATCCATTCGGAATCGCGTCGGGCCAGGTAATCGTTGACGGTTACCACGTGCACGCCGAGTCCGGTCAGGGCATTCAGAAAGACGGGAAGGGTTGCCACCAGGGTCTTGCCTTCTCCGGTCCGCATCTCCGCGATCATCTTGCGGTGGAGGGCGATTCCGCCGATTAGCTGCACGTCGAAGTGCACCATGTCCCACTCCATGGTTTGATCGCAGACCTCAATGGTTTTCCCGACGAGGCGCCGGGAGGCGTTTTTCACCACCGCAAACGCCTCGGGGAGAATCGAGTCGAGATACTTCCTGCGCAGAACGGGAAAGCGGTCCTCAATTTCGCGGAAGGTCTCTTTGGCGTTCTCGATTGATTCTGGATCCGCTCCCACCCGGTCAGGAAGATCTGGAAATTCCTCACGCAGAGAGCCGAGGTGTTGCCCAATTCGCGCAGCCATCTCGGTGAGCTGGCCGGCGTCCATCTGTTCGATCTCACGCTTGGTGGCAGTCTCCAGGGGGAGATAGCGGTGGAGGTGTTTCTGCCAGCCCGCGACCTTTTCCTGAATGGTGTCGAGAGACTCTTCCTGAAGGGTCTCTTCGATCTTGTTGATTTTGGCCACTATCGGCCACATGCGCTTTACTTCGCGCTGATGTTTCGATCCGACGATCTTCTGGAGGATCCACTTGATCATGAGGGGAGGGGAGCCATTGAAAATGCTGTGAAAAGCGGCCGGTTCCATACACGGAGGGGCCGCCAAGGGCAAGGCACTGTGCGGTCAGAATCCGTATTTGCAAGGGGCCATTGACTGGCGCTGGGGGTGGAGAAACCAGAAAATCGGGACTCCCAGACTCCACACTTGGCCACCCGGAAAGGATTCGATGCTGATGCCTGATGCTTGAATATTAGAGATTGAGATATGCTTTATTCGAATCCGGGAGGCGATTGCTGCCTATGGGGAACCCCTAGATGCTCACCGCATTGAACCCGCCATCGACGATCATCTCCGTGCCGGTGATGAAACCGCCTGCGTTGTTGGAGGCGAGCAGGAGGGTGGTTCCGATCAGTTCATGGGCCTCGCCGAAGCGGTCCATCGGGGTGTGGCCTATGATCTGTGTCACGCGCTCGGGGGTGAGGACCTTGCGGTTTTGTTCGGCCGGAAAGAAGCCAGGAACCAGGGTGTTGACCCGGATTCCGTGTGGCGCCCATTCGCGGGCCAGATTGCGGCTGAGGTTGTGCACCGCCCCCTTGGAGGCCGAATAGGTAAAGACCCGGGAAAGGGGATTGAGGCCGGAAATGGACCCCAGGTTGATGATTGATCCTGGCACGTTGTTATCGAGAAAATAGGTTCCAAAACTCTGACAACCACGGAGAACACCCGCCAAGTTGATATCGAGGATGTGTGCGAATTCGTCCTCCGTGATGTCGAGTATGGGGGTGGGGGAGTTCACCCCCGCTCCGTTGACGAGGATGTCGGCCCGACCGCATTGGGCGACTACTTCGTTGCACAGGGTATCGAGAGCGGCCCGGGTGCCCACATCGGCGGCGATAAAGCGGGATTTTCCGCCCTTTTCAGCGATAGAAGCCATGCGGGAGGCAGCCTTTTTCTCGCTTCGGCCGACCAATACCACCTCGGCACCCGCTTGCGCCAGCCCTTCTCCCATCGCGCCGCAGAGTTCGCCGGTGCCGCCGATCACAACAGCGACTTTGCCGTCGAGGGAGAAGAGTTCGGTAAGGAATTCGGACATGGGGAGCGCCTTCTAGAGGGGGCGGGAGGTAAGGTCAACTGCAGGGGACGCGTGGGATCTGTGATCCTTGGGGGGGAAAGGGCATTGACGGTCAGCAGTTTCCCGGTGCAGAGGCTTCTATTCCCGGAAAGGAATGGAAAGGTCAATGGTATCAGGACGGCAATATCGCGAGCGAAAAACCAGGCAGGAATGGGCTCTGTAATTATCCAGGTTTCCAAAATCCGTTCATCCTGAGCAGAATATATTGTATGGTTTTGGGAGATCACCCCAATATCTTGTCAAAATGCCCTTCTGTGCTTGCTCCCTTCAGAGAGGCTCCCTAGCTTTCTCGCACGCCCTCAGTATTCACCGTCCGAATGCATCTCAAATCCCTCGTCCTCCAAGGTTTCAAGTCATTTCCTGAACGTACCACCTTCGAATTTCATGAGGGGATCACAGGGATCGTGGGTCCCAACGGATGTGGAAAATCCAATGTGGTGGACGCGGCGCGGTGGGTGCTGGGGGAAACCTCGGCAAAGGCCCTGCGGGGCGGAGAGATGGCGGATGTCATCTTCAATGGCACGGATAAACGCAAGGCGCTGCCCATGGCGGAGGTGACCCTCAATCTCACCGACTGTGAGGAGACTCTCAAGACGGATTTTAACGAGGTGGCCATTACGCGCAGGGTGTTCCGAGACGGCAAATCCGAGTACCGCATCAATGAGACGCTGTGTCGTCTTCGTGACATCCACGAGCTCTTCATGGACACAGGGATTGGACGGGCGGCCTACTCCATCATGGAGCAGGGCAAGATCGATCTTCTCCTGAGCGCCAAACCGGAGGATCGGCGCCAGGTCTTTGAGGAAGCTGCCGGGATCACGAAGTTCAAGAAGGAGAAAAAGGAGGCCCTGCGCAAACTGGAGTATACCGAAGCGAATCTCCTGCGGGTCAACGATGTGCTGGTGGAGCAGGGGCGACGTATCAATTCCCTCAAGCGCCAGGTTGCCAAGGCGCGGCGTTACCAGGCCCTCGCCAACGACGTCAAGATTCTCGATACCCATCTCTGCCACAAGGGCTTCAGCGAACAGGCGGCTGAGCGGGAGGAACTGGTGAATTCCCTGAAGTCGATCGAACAGCAGCGCGGGTCATTTGAGGCAAGCCTGCCCGAAGTCGAGATGGAAGTGGTGGGGGCACGGGACAAGGCCACCAATCTGGAGAGTGAACTCTCGGAACTGCGGCAGCGTCTCTCCAGTCACCACAACGCGTCTCACACAGCCGAGAGTCGAATCCTTTTCAACGAGGAACGTTGCAGGGAATTGGGCGAGCGAATCCAGACCAACCGCGACGATCTGGAGGTGGCCGAGGAGAAACTCGCACAGCAGGAACTTGATTTCAGTGTGTCCAGGGAGGAACTTGATGCGTTGCTCAAGTGCATCGAGGAGCGGGACAAGGCTCTCTCGCAGAAGACCATCCTGGTTGATGAACTGGTTTGCCAGCGAGAGTCGAGTGCCAGTCGGCTCTACGAGGCACGGGAGGAGGCGAAGCGCCTGGAGACCTCGGTCGCTTCAGCGGAAGCCCGCATTGAGAGTGTGGACGTCTCGTCTACCGCGAGTCGCGACCGACTCCGTCGTCTCAAGGAGGAGGAGGAAGTGCTGCAGGTGGAGATTGTGGAACTGCAGACCACCGAGGGAGAACTGAAGGGCAAGATAACGGAGGAAGAAGAGCGGGCCAGGCAGATCGAAGAACAGAAACTGGCGACCGAACGTTCCTTTCAACACGCCCGTGGGGACTTGGAGTCCTGTCGAGAGCGGCGCTTCGAACTGGACCGGGACCTGACCGCACGGCGTTCCCGGTTGGAGTTGTTGCAGCAACTGCTGGCGCGGGGGGAAGGTCTCAAGGAAGGGACCCAGAGCGTGCTGGCCGGACTGGACGATCCCCACCTGATCAAACCTGGCTTACGGGGGGTGCTGGGAAGCAAATTGGAGGTGCGGAGCGGTTTCGAGCGAGCAGTGGAAGGCGCCTTGGGATCGAATCTGGAGGCGATCCTGGTGCGCGACGCGGAGTTGGCCGATGCTATTCTCGACAGTCTGGCGCAGAGCGGACAGGGAGAAGTTTCCATCATCGCACCGGACTGGGTGAATCCGGAACATGAGCGACAGTTGATGACTGTGCCGGAAGGGGCGGAGTGCTGGGTCGCCGACTGTGTGGAGTCGGGCCAGGAAGTGGGCTCCATCGTGGCAAAGTTGCTGGAAAATGTTCTGGTGGTGCGAGACCGCGCGGCAGCTCATGCCCTGCGCTCGCAGAATCCTGCCTGGTCGTGTGTGACCCTGGCGGGTGAGATCCTGCATCCGGAGGGAATTTTCCGAGGCGGCCGGGCTTCCGGAGAAGCCGGCAAATCCATGCTGGAGCGGCACAAGGAGGTCGCCGAGTTGGAGGAAGAGGTGAAGCATCTCGGGGTTGTCCTTCACGAGGAGAGCGACAAGGTGCTTTCACAGGAGCATCGGGCTGACGAATTACAGGCCTCGGCAGAGCAGGCCAAGGACCGGTTGCAGCGTCAGCAGGTGGAGCTTTCCACCCTGCATGGTCGTGCTTCGCTGGCCGGGCAGGAGGTGAGTTCCTTCGAGAGTAAGTTGGCCAACGTGACGCGCGAGCAGGAGGAGATTCAGACGCGCGAGGAGAGTGCCAATGCGGCACGAGTTGCCCTGGAGAGGGACTTGAGCGAGGCGCGGGGACGGTTGGAGACCGTGGAAAGCGAAATCAACCGCTTGAGCATGCAGCTTGAGGAACTGAGCCGTCGCGAAGCTGAGGAGCGCGACGAGCAGGGGAAACTGCAGACCGCTCTGGCTGTCGAGCGCGGGGCCAGGGAGGCGGCCGAGCAACAACAGGTGCCCATCCAGACGCGGATTGGAGAATTGCGCGAGATCAACAGCCGTCGTTTATCCGAGATCGAGGAATTCGAAAAGCGGATCGGATCAGCGGAGCACGAGGATGAGGGGCTGCGGGAGGAGATTGCGGAACGTGGTCGCCAGGGGCAGAAGGTGGAGGCGGAACTGAACGACGCCGGAGGGCGCCGCGGCGAACTTCAACAGGCGATCAATGGCGCTGAGGCCGCTCTTTCCGATTTGCGTCACAAGATCGATCAATTGGGCGAGCAGCGGGGGAGGGAGGAGGTTGCCCTGGCCAAGATCGAGATGCGCCTGGAGAAGCTCCTGGAAAGTGTGATGGAGCGCTATCAGGTGGATCTGCAGACCTTCGAGCCCGATTCCCACACGCTCCTTACCTGCATGGGGGAGCAGCGAAGGGCCATGCGATCTCTCGAGAAACGTCGGGCCACGATGGCGGCGAAGGAGGTTGAGGAAGAGGGGAAGATTTCTGTCGGCGACAGTAACGGGGAACAGGATGATGGCGAGGAGTCCGATCACACTGGGGCGTCCGAACCACAGGATGAAGAGTCGATCTCCGTCACCGAGCGTGTGGAGGAAGAGCTTGAGGATATCGAACTTGAGGACGGCCCGGACTGGAGGTTCATAGAGGTTGTGGTGCTCGAACTCCGGGGCAGGTTGGACCGGATGGGGCCGGTCAATATCGATTCCATCGATGAATACGAGGAATTGGAAGAGCGGCACAACTTCGTGAAGGGGCAGCACGACGACCTCGTTGTCGGCAAGGAAGAGCTCCTCAATGTGATCGAAAAGATTAATACCGAGACAACCATTCTCTTCGCGGAGACCTTCGAACAGGTGCAGATCAACTTCCGGGAGATGTTCAAGGAACTCTTCGGATCGAGTGCCAGGGCCGACCTCATCCTGCTGGACGAAGGGGATCCACTCGATTGCGGAATCGAAGTCATCGCCAAACCCCCGGGAAAGAAGCTGCAGTCCATCACCCTGCTCTCCGGAGGAGAGCGTTCCATGACAGCGGTAGCTTTGCTCTTTTCGATCTACATGGTGAAACCCAGCCCATTTTGTGTTCTGGATGAACTGGATGCTCCTCTTGATGAATCCAATATCGGGCGTTTTCTCAAGGTGCTCGATCGCTTCGTGGACCAGAGCCAGTTCATCATTGTGACCCACAACAAGCGCACCATGAATCGCGCGGATGTGATCTACGGGGTGACCATGGAGGAGTTCGGAGTGTCCAAGCCGGTGGGCATGCGTCTCACTGCGGCTGATACGAAAAGAGGAGAATCTAAGGGAGCGGCTTCGCGGGCGGCCCGACGGTTGGACTCAGCGGAGTGAGGCAGAGGCGGGCGGGCTTCCAGGTTTGTCGTCACCAGAGGGAGTGTCCCCCGTCCTGAAAGGGGAGCAGGTTGTTGCTGGTTGGATTGATGTGGAGAATGATCCCTGCAGTCTAAAAGGGGAGCTTCGGCCCTCCTTTTCCATCCATGCCGCCCATGAGGTTCTCCATGCCGCCCATGTCACCCCCGCCGAGGGCGCCAAGTTGTTTCATCATGTTCTTCATCTTGCCCTTCGACTTCATCATTTTGCGCATCATGCCAAATTGCTTGAGGAGCTGATTGACCTCAAGGAGAGTGCGACCGGAGCCGCTGGCAATGCGTTTGCGGCGCGTGCCCTTGATGATCTCAGGGCGGGTGCGCTCCCTGGGAGTCATGGAAAGCACGATGGCCTCCATGTGCTTGATTCGATTTGAGTCGAGGGCGCCGGAAGGAAGCTGTTTCTTGATCTTGTTGAAGCCGGGGAGCATGCCGAGCAGTCCCTCAAGAGGGCCGAGATTCTGAAGCATCTTCATCTGCTCAAGAAAGTCGTTGAAATCGAAACGTCCCTTCTCCAGTCGCTTGGCGGCCTTGGCAGCCTTCTCCTCGTCGAGGTGTTCAGCGACCTGCTCGACCATGGAGACGGTGTCTCCCATGTCGAGGACACGGCCTGCCATGCGGTCGGGGTGGAACTCATTGAACTGGTCGAGATTTTCCCCTTCGCCCACATATTTGATAGGTCGACCGGTGACCGCACGCATGGAAAGGGCGGCGCCACCACGGGCGTCCCCATCGAGCTTGGTGAGGACGATTCCGCTGAGAACGACTGCTTCGTCGAAGATTTGTGCCACCTTGACGGCCTGTTGGCCGGTGGCGGCATCCGCCACGAGGAGGGTCTCGTTCGGCTTGAGAAATTTGTGGAGGTCCTGCAGTTCCTTGACCAGGGCCCGATCAACTTCCTGTCGGCCTGCGGTATCAAAGATAATGCAGGATCCTGACTGACGTTCCGCCCACTTCAGAGCGGCCTTTGCTACCTTCACCACGTTCTTTTCTCCTGCCTCCGGAGTATAGCAGGGGACATCGACCTGCTTCGCGATGGTGGCGAGCTGGTCGATGGCGGCGGGGCGATAGAGGTCGCAGGCCACAAGGAGCGGACGGCGCCCTTCCTTTTTCAGTCGCAGGGCGAGTTTGCCCGCGGTGGTGGTTTTGCCGGCACCATTCAGTCCGCAAAGCAGGATGCGGGCAGGGGGATTGAGATCGAGAGGCGCCTGGTCGCCGCCGAGGAGGGTCGTCAGCTCGTCGTGGAATATTTTGACGATCTGCTCGCCGGGCTTGATGGACTTGAGGACATCCTCGCCCACGGCCTTCTTCTTGACGCTCTCGATGAAGGTCTGCGCCACCTTGTATTCGACATCCGCTTCAAGGAGGGCGAGACGAATTTCACGAAGGGCGTCCGAGATGTTCTTTTCGGAAATTCGGCCCACCCCCCGCAGGTTGCGGAAGGTCGCGTCGAGATTGTCAGCGAGCGAAGAAAACATGGGAAAAACGGGGATGGGGGTATGATTTCCGGGGAAGGGGAGCGGGGATCGATCTGGTGAGGAAGGGGTTGTTCCTTTCGGTGGAACCGGGATGTCGGGTGAGCTGGGTTCTGTGCCCTTATGGGCAATAACTCAATAACGAATACCGTTTGCCTACTCTCCCGCTCCCGCCTGATAGGCAGCCTCCCGCTCGATAAGAAAGCTCCAGCGCAGGGGGGATTCGTACTTGATTCGCCCCCTCAGGCGCCACTGCACGTTCACTTCGCACACGCGGTGACGCAGGCGGCGGTTGACGGTCCAGCTGAGTTGGGAGGTGGCGGGCTCATACTTGTGCTCCACCCGGCCAAAACCGGACACGCGCATGACAATGGATTCCGCATCAAGATTCTCCACATCGGAAAGATCGGCACTGATGGAGGGAAGTCGTGATTCGATGCGGCTGCCGGGTTCGGGCACGACGGGATGGGGGGTGGTCTGGACAACGGCGCCCACCAGGGTCTCAGTGCCGAGGATGGACTTGAAGGTGGTGGCCTGTTCGAAGTGAAGGTCGGAATTGCCGTGAATGATGTAGCGCGGGAGTCGTCTGTCATCAAGGTCCCGGCGAATCTTCCCGGGAAGGACGGTGAAGAGGTAGTCGTAGCCATATTCCTCGGCTATGGGATACATGGTCTCAGTGTAGTAGCCTCCGGGATAGGCGTAGGTGGTGATGCTCTGTCCAAACTTCGCTTCCAGGAAGCGCCTGGATTCGCCGAACTCCCGCCGGAGGAACTTGTCGTAGGCCTCGGCTCCCTTCCTGGCGTGATATTTGACGGTGCCGGGGAAGGGGTGGGACACGGAGTGGCTCCCGATGGTGCAACCGTGTTGTTGCATTTCCTTGATCATGGCGGTGGTGAGGGCCCGTCCTCCACCGTCGACGTAGTTCTTGTAGAGGTAGATCGTGAAGGGAAACCTGAATTCCTTCAGGATGGGGAAGGCCTCGGTGTAGACCGACTTCCAGCCATCATCGATAGTGAGGACCACCGAGCGGGGCGGAATGAATTTCACGCCCTTTTTCCAGGCCAGGAGATCCTCCAGAGGGATCACGGGAAGACCGAGATTCTTGAGGGCCTCCATCTGCTTGCGAAAGGTGGCCGTGCGAATCCGCATCTGGGAGGGCGCCAGGCGGGAGGAAAACTCGTGGTAACCCAGGATGGAGACGCGGGTTCCGTCGTCCTTGGGCGGGAGGGATGCCACCGTCTCGGAAGCAGAAGATTTGTCGACAGGAGGGCCCGCGTGCTCCTGGGCGGGAGAGAAATCCGCGGTAAGAAGGAGCAGGGCGGGGAGAAAGGCGCGGCGGGGCATCTTCGGCAGAATTCCGAAGGTAGCAGAGGGGATGGGATTTTCCAGAGAATTGGGCTGCCGTCAGGCGGGGAGCCCCGGGGGTTGCCGTTGCCCCTGAGAATTACCCGCGCCCCGGATTGACCTGCGCTTCGAGATTGGCGTCGAGGAGTTCGCGGCGAAGGTTGGTTCCGCGCATGCGACTCCAGATGAGCACGATGGGCGAGGCGACAAAGATGGAAGAGTAAGTCCCCACAATGACCCCGATCATGATGGCGAACGAGAATGCCTTGAGGGAGGCTCCTCCAAAGATATACAGCACAAGGACCGCCATGAAGGTGGTCAGGGAAGTCAGGATGGTCCGGGACAGGGTCGCATTGATGGCCAGGTTCATCACACTTTCCACCTCTCCCCGTTTCGTGCGGAGCGTTTCCCGAATCCGGTCAAAGACGACGATGGTATCGTTGATGGAATATCCTGCAATGGTAAGAAAGGCGCCGACGTGGATGAGGGAGAGTTCCTGCCCGGCCAGGATTACGATGCCGATACAGATTAGGACATCATGAAAGAGGGCGGCAAATGCGCCCACTGCAAAGGAGAATTCGAAGCGAATGGTGATGTAGAGGAGGATGCCCACGAGGCCAATCCCGAGGGCGATGAGGGAATTGACAAGGAAGTCCGCGCCCAGGCTGGCTTCCACGGTGTCCCGGGAGGAATCATATTTCCATGGGGTATCAGGAGCTCCGTCTTCCCCGGTAGCGGAAGCAGGGTTCCCTTCCACGGGGTCTTTCTTCAGGCTGAGAGAAGGGATCTTCTCCCGCAGGGTATTCACGATCTGCTGGGCATCCTCATCCGCGCAGCGGATGGAAAGAATCTCTGAATTGTCAGGAGCGGGGAGAGTTTCATTCTGGATGATGGGAACCTTCTTGAGATCCAGGTCCTCGAGAGCGGCGCTGGCGTCCTTTTCCAGAACCCGTTCCTCCTGGGTCTGGAACTGGATGAGGGCACCCCCTGCGAAGTCGATGCCGAGGGCCTCCTCGCGTTTGGTGCCGACCATGAGGAGACTGCCGGCGAGTCCGGCGAGCGAGATTGCGAAGGCCGCCTTGCGCAGGCTCATGAAGTTGATGGTCCTCTTGGGGATCATATTCAGGAACGTGAGCTTGCGAACGCCCTTGTCCGGTCCGCGTGCGGTCCACCAGAAGACCACGCGGGTCACCACCAGGGCTGCGAACATGGAGGCCAGAATTCCGATCGTGAGGGTGATCGCGAAGCCCTTGACGGTGCCCGAGGCACGCCAGAAGAGGATGATGGCGGTGATGAGGGTGGTGATGTTGGCATCGAAAATGGCGGTGAAAGCCTTTTCGTAGGCCGCCTGGATGGCGGTTCCCAGCGATTTTCCCGCCTGCAATTCCTCGCGCAGGCGCTCGTAGATGAGGACGTTGGCATCCACGGCCACCCCGATGGTGAGGATGATGCCGGCGATCCCCGGCAGGGTGAAGGTGAATTCGAACATGGCCATCGCCCCGAAAAGGATGAGCACGTTTATGGTAAGACCAATGAGGGCGATGAATCCTGCGATGCGGTAGTAGATGATGAGAAACACGAGGGTGAGTGCGAGTCCGGCGATGCCGGCGTAGATTCCCTGGCTGACCGTGGCAGCACCGAGGCGTGCGGTGACCGTCGATTCCTTCAGGATCTTGAGGGGGTTCTCCAGGGGGTTCATGAGGGTGGCGGAGAGATTGCGGCACTCCTCCGCATCGCCTATTCCCTCGATGACGAAGATCGAGGAGAGAGTAGCCTGAACCACGGGTGCGCTATTGATTTCGCCGTCGAGGACGATGGCAAGCCGGTCGCTCCCCTTGCGCATGGGAGCTGTCAGGTTCCGCATCAGTTTGCCCCCGCTGTTGCTCAGTTCCACCCGGACCACACCCGTCGATCCCTGGTCTGGAAAGGCCTTCTTGACGTGCTTGCCCTCGATCTTGTTGCGCTTTTCAAGGAGAAGTTGTTCGGTGACCGGATCCCCGGTGCGGTCGTTGGTATAGGAATGGGTATAGAGCCTGTATCCGGGCACTGCCGTCTCCTTGGCAGCAACCCGGGGGGCCAGGCTGTCATTGTTGGGGTGGACTGCACGCAGTTCGAGGACGGACTGTTTCTGGATAATTTCCCGGACCCAGGCGGCTTCTTCCTCAGAGACACCGGGCATCTCGATGATGATCATGTCCTCGCCCTGGGGTTGGATCAACATGTCCTTGGTTCCGTCGGGATTGAGGCGTCCCTGGAGGGTCTTGACGGCCTGCTGAATGGCGGAGGAGGTCACTTCGATTGTTTCTCCAGCGTCCTGATCGACCTTGGGTTGGACCTGGAGGGTGAAGGAAGCTCCCCCGGCCAGGTCGATCCCGGGCTTGAGTGAGTCGACCGGTTGTTTGGCGATGACCTTGGCCTTCACCTCTTCCGCCTCCGCCTCGGAGAATCCAGGCATGCGGATGATAATGGTCCTGGGGAGGCTGGAGGAGTAGGTCGCGCCCTTCCCGTCGATCTGCAGGCGCTCCTGCAGGGTGCGCAACCTGGCATCGAGAGTCTCCTGCTTCATCTCGATCTCCTCCCCCTTTTTGTCGGTGGCAGCAATGGCCTCGACCGTGAGCTCGTAGCCGTCGCCGAGGGCGATCAGATTCCCGGCGCGGAATTCGGAGTCCTCGGAGCGAGGGGCGAGGGACCAGATGCAGAGCAGGACGATCCCTGCAATGAGAGTGGTGCCCACCTTGCGCTTGCGGCTGATATCGTCACTGGCAAGGTACCAGAAGAGGAGAGCGAGGATGACCAGGCCGGAGAGGAAAACGAACGTGGGTTGCATTTGGTGGAAGATGCGTGGGAGTTGGAGACCATTGAGGCTTCTTGGCCTATCGCGCAAGCGGCATCAGTGATTCGATCAGGAGTTTGGCGGAAAGGGGCTTGTTGAGCGAGGCGGCGAGGGCCTGGGCTTCCTCAAAGGAGTTGAATCCTTCAAGGGTTACCGGGGTCCACAATTCTTGGGTGACGACCGGGGCGCTGATAATCCGTTCATCGTAGATGATGGCAAGCCGAGAGCGGCCTTTTTGCATTTTTTCGGTGGCAGTCCGAATTCGGTCTCCGCCGCTGGTAGTCAAGGAGATATGAACCGTGTGCTTCTTTCCGCGGGTCGCAAGGGCGCTTTCCACATGGCTGTTGTCGAGGATTTCGGCACGGGCTACGGCCAGTTTTTCACTTCTCGGGACATCGCCCGCTTCGATCCGGTAGGTGTGGATTTCGTGGTCCGGGGGGAATTGGGAGGGGTCCTTGTGAATGATGTCGGTGAGATAGGCGCTGCGGTCGTGCACCGCACGGATGCTGACCCTGCCGCTCTGGCAGAGGGCATCGAGCCGGGCCAGGGCGTCCTCCTTGTCTTCGGCGCGGAACCGCACCGTGAGGCGGCGATCGAGTTCCTCGCCGGGCTTGATCTCAAGCCCCATTTCAAGCAATTCGGCACGGGCCTTCAACTCGGCCACCAGAGTGCTCTCGGACAAATCGGGATTGTCCGGAGGAAGGGAGAGGTCGGCCTCGAAGTTGGGCCTGCTCTCCGATTTGCATCCCGTGAGGGACAGGCAGACACAGGGGAGAAGGACAACGACAAGTGGGAGGGAAATGCGCATCGATCAGGGAACGAGCGAACAATACTACTCCTTGTCGTCAGCGATCTCCTCTTCCCCGGGTTCTTCCTCCTGCTCCTTCTTCCCTCCCTTGCCAACCTTGGCAACCGAACGGATGGCATCCTTCTCGAAGGGGACGAAGACCCCCTCGGAGAGTTTCACCGTCACGGTGGTCTTGGAGATGTGATGGACGGCACCATGCAGGCCGCCGATGGTGACGATCTTGTCGCCCTTCTCAATAGAGGCCACCCGCTGAGCCTGTTCCTTCTTTTGCTTGGACTGGGGGCGGATGATGAGAAAATACATGATCACGAACATCAGGATGAGCATGACCCACATGCTCCCCATGGGATTCTCACGGGCCTCACCTGTTGGTGGAGCGGCGGCGATGATGGAATAATGCTTCATTCGGTCTGGTGGTTGTAGCGCTCGCAGAAGGAGGACTGGAATTCTCGGAAGGCACCGGCATTGATGGCCTCTCTCGCGCCGCGCATCAGGCGAAGGTAAAAATCAAGATTATGAAAAGAAAGCAATCGCAAAGCCAGCATTTCTCCCGCCTTGAAGAGATGGCGGAGGTAGGCACGGGAGAAGTCGGCCAGATGGGGGTGGCAATCCCCGGTCAGGGGAGCCTGATCACGTTCGAAGCAGGCATTCTTTATGTGAATCGGACCATCGGGAGTGAAGGCCAGGCCGTGACGAGCGGAGCGGGTGGGGTGCACGCAATCGAACATGTCCACCCCCCGCGCAATCATTTCCAGCATCTGGGGAGGAGTGCCCAGTCCCATGGCGTAACGAGGTTTGTGGGACGGGAGGAAGGGTTCGCTGTGATCGACTGCACGAAACATCTCTTCTTCCGGTTCTCCCACGGAGACGCCGCCGATGGCATAGCCGTCAAAGTTGAGCGCACAGAGGTCGCGGGCGGATGACTCCCGCAGGTCGGCATAGGCGGAGCCCTGGACGATACCAAAGCAAAGCTGGCGCTTGGGATCAACTTTTGAGGCCCGAGGGGTGAGATCTCTCTGAGGCGTGGGGGGGGGGACGGGATAGTGATGGGGGGCATTCTCCTCGTGCCACTTCAGGCAACGTTCGGCCCAGCGGGTGGTGAGGGAGGTGGATTTTTCGGCATAGTTCCGCTCGCAGGGGAAGGGGGGACACTCGTCGAAGACCATGGCAATGTCGGCACCGAGGGAGGCCTGGATCTCCATGCTCTTTTCAGGGGTGAGGAGAGCCGGAGAGCCGTCGAGGTGGTTCTGGAAGTGGACACCCTCCTCGGAGATCCTGCGGGTTTTGGCGAGGGACCAGACCTGAAAGCCTCCCGAGTCGGTAAGGAGGGGACGATCCCAGGCACTAAAGCGGTGGAGTCCACCGAGTTCACGGATGGTTTCCTCCCCGGGACGCAGCCAGAGGTGGTAGGTATTGCCGAGAATGATTTGGGCATCGAGAAGGCGCAGTTCATCGGGATGCAGGGTCTTGACCGAACCCTGGGTGCCCACCGGCATGAAGACCGGGGTTTCGACTGTGCCGTGCGCGGTGGTGAGTCGACCGCGGCGGGCCCTGGTGGTGGCATCGGTGGCTAGAAGCTCGAACACTGGTCAGGAGAGGAGTGTCTCCAGTTATCATGTTCCCGGCGAGAGACCACGCACGAAAAACCGTTTGTCTGATGATATGTTGTCCCCAAGAGGCAGTTCTTGGTCGTCTCGCCGGGGCTTTTGCACTTTGATGTGGTGTGGATCGCAACTATTGGGACTCGCTGGCGGATTGCTATGAGGAGAATCTGTTAGAAATCGCCCGGGAAGACCGGGCTGGGGCCCTGAGCAAGGAACTGGAGGCTCTGGGGGGAGAGGGAATACGCGTTGCCGATCTCGGGTGTGGGCCAGGCAGCCTGCTTCCGCTACTGGCGAGACATTTCGAGGAGGTGATCGCGGTTGACTATGCCGAGCAGTTGCTCGATCGCGCCCGGCAGCGATGCCGGAGCAAAAAGGTCAGCTATGCCTGCCACGATTTGAGCCGGGGCTTGGAGTTGCCTTTCCGGGTCGAGGTGGTCTGTTGCATCAATGCCCTCATTGATCCGGACAGTGGCAGGCGTCGCGGGATGTTGCGATCCCTGCGCTCGGCGATGCGGAAACAGGGAGTGGCGATCATCGTGGTGCCGGCTTTTGAGTCCGTATTTCACGTCTATCATACGCTCCGGAGGATCCGGGAGCGCTCGGGGCCGCCGGATGGTCTGAGTGCGGACGAGGCCGAGCGCCTGATGGGAGCAGAACTCCAATCGTTTACGGACGGGATCGTCCGGGTGGGTGGAACACCCACCAAGTACTGGATGCGGGAAGAGTTGATTGCGACCCTGGCGCAGCAGGATCTGCGTGTTCGCAGGATCCGGAGAGTGGAGTATCCTTGGTCGGAGGAGATCGAGAATCCACCCCGCTGGCTGGAAGGCGTGAGGCCATGGGATTGGCTGGTGGTGTGTGGGGGTGAGGAAAGGGCCAGAGGACGAATTGCCCCGAGAACGAATCCCGCTTGAATGCCCAGCACCTTCAGGGATTGCGTGCCTTTTTCCATGGGTGCGACCTTCAGGGAGGGACCTCAATGGGGAGGAGTTGAAGAAATTGCGCGAGGCCGTCCCGGGCGGCTAAAATGGGGGAAGAGCAGAGCCTGAGGAGTTCCGGCACCGCGTCAAGGCGGAAGAAGCGGGATAATGCGCTTGCGGTGGGTGGGACGGGGGGCTAGGGACCGGGCAAATGGCAATCCAACGCGCGCTCCTCTCGGTCTCGAGCAAGACGGGTCTGGTCGATTTTGCGAGAACTCTGCATGAGGAGTTCCAGGTGGAGCTGCTCTCGACCGGAGGGACCGCGAAGGCCCTGCGCGATGCGGATCTGCCGGTGATCGATGTATCCGATTATACCGAGGCGCCGGAGTTGTTCGAGGGACGGGTCAAGACCCTGCATCCCAAGGTGCACGGCGGACTCCTGCACAAGCGTGATTCCGAGGAGCACCTGCGTCAGGCGAAGGAGAACGGGATCGAGCCGATCGACTTGGTAGTAGTCAATCTCTACCCATTCGAGGAGACCGTTGCGAAGGAGGAGGTGACCATGGAGGAAGCCATCGAGAATATTGATATCGGGGGGCCCTCCATGCTGCGGAGCGGGGCCAAGAATGCCGCTTCCGTGACGGTGGTGACCGACCCGGAGGATTACGAACGTGTGCTGGAGGAAATGCGGAGTCACGAGGGGGACACCAGCCTGCGGTTGAGGGAGGAATTGTCGCTCAAGGTCTTCAAGCGCACGGCGGACTATGACACTGCGATCGCGAACTATCTCGGCAAGTGCGACGACAGCACTACGGCGTGTTTCTCGACCACGCTGCCCTTGGAGCGGGAGTTGCGTTATGGCGACAATCCACACCAGAAGGCCCGGCTCTACGGTTCGTTTGGCGACCACTTCAGCAAACTGCAGGGGAAGGAACTCAGTTACACCAATATCCTGGACATTGAAGCAGCTGCCGATCTCATTCTCGATTTCCGGCGACCGACAGTGGCGATCCTGAAACACACCAATCCGTGTGGGGTGGGACAGGATGACGAGGATCTCCGGATGGCGTGGCAGAAGGCCTTTGAGACGGACCGACAGGCTCCCTTTGGCGGCGTGATCGTCTGCAATCGCCCGCTCACCGAGAGTCTGGCGCGGATGATCAGCGAGATTTTCACGGACGTCATCATTGCTCCCGATTTCGAATCGGAAGCGCGGGCAATCCTCCAGAAGAAGAAGAACCTGCGCCTGATGAAGATGCACGAAGCATATCAGCGGGCGAAAAAGGAGCCGCTCCTGCGCTCAGCCCCCGGCGGACTGATGGTGATGGATCGGGATCACACCGCCATGGGGCTCGATAAACTGGAGGAAAAGGTGGTCACTGAGCGCCCGCCCACCAAGGAGGAACTGCGGGCCATGCGGTTTGCCTGGCGGGTGGTGAAGCATGTGAAATCAAATGCCATTGTGTTTGCCTCCACCGACAGCACGATCGGGATCGGAGCCGGCCAGATGAGCCGGGTGGATTCCTCGCGCATCGCGGTTTGGAAAGCGGAGGAGGCCGGATTGTCCCTGAAGGGGAGCGTCATCGCCTCCGATGCGATGTTCCCCTTTGCGGACGGACTGGAAGCGGCCATCAAGGCCGGGGCCACCGCCTGTATTCAACCGGGAGGATCGGTGCGTGATGAAGAGGTCATTACAGCTGCAAACGAGGCGGGCCTCTCGATGGTCTTTACTGGACATCGCCACTTCCGTCATTAGCGAAGGATTCATGATCTGAGAGTTCCGCGATCTGAAATGCTGAAACTTGGAGTTAACATAGATCACGTCAGCACGTTGAGGCAGGCCCGCTATGCCACCATGCTCGATTCGCCCAATGCCGAACCGGACATCGTGGCGGCGGCCCTGGCAGCCAGGACGGGTGGGGCGGATTCCATAACCATGCACGTGCGGGGGGATCGGCGGCACGTGCAGGAGGAGGATGTGTCACGGGTGAAGAAGGCCTGCGATCTGCCGATCAACTTTGAGATGGCGAGCACGGCTGAAATGCTGGAGATCGCGCTGAGACTGGGACCGGATTTCGTGTGCCTGGTTCCCGAGAACCGGCAGGAGATCACGACCGAGGGAGGCCTCGACGTGGCGGGGCAGCAGGAGAGCCTGCGTGCCACGGTGACCACTCTCCGAAGGGAGGGAGGCATGGTGAGCATGTTCATTGATCCGGACGAGGAACAGATCCGCGCCTCCGCCGAAATCGAAGCGGATATGATAGAATTGCACACCGGCTGCTTCGCGAATTCGGTCGGAGAAGATCACGTGGATGAAATCGAGAGACTGGTAGACGGTGCCCGACTTGGTCACGAACTGGGATTACAGGTTAATGCCGGACACGGTATCAACTACCGCAATATAGGGGAACTCTTCAAGGTGCCTCACCTCCTGGAACTCAACATCGGTCACAGCATTGTTTCCCGGGCCATCACGACAGGTCTGGAGCAGGCGGTGCGGGAAATGGCGGAAGCCATGCAGGGATACCCCGGGGAGGCATGAAGATCTTCGGTATTGGCATCGACGTCATCGAGGTGGAGCGCATCGAGGTGGCGATGGAGGAATTCGGCGACCGATTCCTGAAACGTATTTTTACGACGGAAGAACGTGACTACTGCCTGAAGCAGAAGCGGCCTGCGATTCACTTTGCGGCACGCTGGGCGGCGAAGGAGGCGGTGTCCAAGGCTTTTGGGACGGGGATCGGCGAACTGCTGGGATGGCAGGATATGGAGATCGCACGCCTGCACTCAGGTGAGCCGAAGATGATCCTGCACGGTCGTGGCCGGGAGTTTGTGGAAGAACGGGGGATTACCCAGGTAAAGATCAGCCTGACGCATGCCAGGAACTATGCGGCAGCCAACGCAGTGGCGATGGAGGAGTGGTGAGATGCCGGGCGGGCGGTGCTTGAATCCCAGGAAGTCCGACCCCCAAGGTGCCGGCAGGGAGAAGAGGATCTCGTCCTGCGGCGATGATGGTCAGGATGCTGAGCGTCCGGCTTGTATTGAGAGGCGGACCGGCCTCACGATGCAGCAGGCAATCCCCTGTTTTCACGGGAGGACCTGAAGAAGGGAGGCAAAGGTGGTCCACCTGGTATCGGCTGGTTTGGGACCCCGGGCCACGGGTGACAGAAGAACTCTGAATTTCTTGTTCCGAGGGACATCGCGTATTGCCTGAAGGATGAAAGGGACGTATCCATGGGGCATGACAATGCTGGCCGACGATTCGCAAGTCATGAGCAAGACCAAGGAGCTTTGCTCGGTCATTGCAGAGGATTCCGAATACAAATCTCTCCTGGAAAAGGTTGAGCGCTTTCTTGAGGACGATGCAGCCAAATTGCAGTTCCAGAGTGTTCAGGAGCGCCACCACGAACTGGGCCAGAAGCAAAAGTCCGGATTGGAATTGAGTGCCGGCGAAGTGGAGGACTTTGAGGAGGCCCGCAAGGCGCTCCTGCAGAATTCGGTGGCGTGCGATTTCATGGATGCGCAGGAGAGTCTGCAGTCCGTCCAGATGGCGATTGGAAAGTACGTGGGGAAGACCCTGGAACTCGGACGCGTGCCGATTGCGGAGGACCTTGCCGATCAGGGCGGATGCTGCGGCGACGAGGAAGGCGGCGGGGGAGGCTGAGGCTGCAACTAGTGACCGTCCCGGGTGGACGGTGCCAAACGATCCTCCAGGCTGGAAGGCAGAGCTTTCAGCCCAACTGCGCTCCCGCTTCCTGATCGAGGAAGCAGGTGGAGTCCGGGTGCAATTGCAGGTAGGTGGCGGGGATCCGCGGGGTGACCCCCGGTGTGAGCGCGCGCCGGATGATTTCCGCCTTCGACTCGCCGAAGGCAAGGAGAACCACCCGCCGGGACTCGAGAATGGTTTTAACGCCCATGGTGATGGCTCGACGGGGGACGTTTGCAGCTCCGCCGAAGGCTTCAGCAGCGTCGCCGATGGTTACCTCATTCAATTCGGTCACGTGGGTGGGCAGGTCCGGGGCCGCACCGGGTTCGTTGAATCCGATATGGCCGTTGCGGCCAATGCCAAGAACCTGGAGGTCAATCCCGCCCGCCTCGGAGATGGCCTTTTCGTAGCCCGCACAGTATCCTTCCAGTTTTTCGTCGGGAATGCCGCCGTCCGGGATGTGAATGTTCTCAGGCGGAATATCAATATGATGAAAAAGCCTGAGGTGCATGAACTGCCAGTAGCTCTCGGGATGGTTTCGTTCGAGGCCCAGGTACTCGTCGAGGTTGAAGGTGATGACGTTGGCAAAGGAGAGCCCCTCGCTGTGAAGACGAGCCAATTCAGCGTAGAGGCGGATGGGAGTGCTGCCGGTGGCAAGGCCCAGCACCACCGATCGGCCCTCGGAAGCACGGGCGGATACAAGGGCGCTGATTTCGGCTGCAAGAGTCTCGGAGGCGGCGTCGGGAGTGGGAAAAATGCGGTGGGCGGGGAGTTGCGGCATACTGGTGAGGGAAGGCTGGCAGAAGTTCACAGAGTTTACCGACTGGAATCAATATGAACCGCCTTTAAGTGCTTCCGGGGCTTCTTCCCGATCCGGATTGGAGCAGGGTGCGCGCAGTGGCTATCATCTGTTCCCCGGAGAGATCGCCCGGAACCGGCGTGAGCCATTTCTCGCGCCGGAACCAGGTGCGCTGGCGTTTTGCGTAGCGGCGGGTGGCAATCACAATTTCCTCCCGGCAGGATTCCCGGTCGATTTCCCCGTTGAGGAGGCGTTGCAGCTGCGGGATCCCGATTGCCCGGGAGACGGCGGGGCCGAGTTCAGAAAGGGCGGACAGCTCGTCGATTGCACCGTGATCAAGCATGTGAGATGTGCGCCTGCCGATGCGTTCTTCCAGAGTGTCGGAATCCCAGCAGAGCAGGAGTCCGCGAAGTGTTCCCGGGTTGGCTTCGAAGGGCGTTCGCTGCTCGGAAACAGGACGACCGGTCATCAGGCTGACTTCAAGTGCGCGCTGCACGTAGCGCGGGTTGTTTTGATCAATCCGGGCCGCTTCGATGGGGTCGATCTGTTCAAGGCGCCGGTTCAATTCGGCTAGCGGGAGGGTTTCCAGCTTGGCGCGAAGATCCGGATCAGCGGAGGGTAAATCAGCCGGCTTGTGCGTGAGAAACTTCAGGTAAAGCCCTGAGCCTCCGACGACGATGGGCAGTTTTCCCCGGGAGGAGATATCGGCAATAACAGGAAGTGCGAGTTTGCGATAGAGGGCGGCATCAAGGGAATCCGCGGGATCGGCCACACCATAGAGATGATGGGGCGTCATGCGGCGCTCTTCTTCGCAGGGGGCAGCCGTGATGATCTCAAGGCCCCGGTAGAGTTGCAGGGCATCCGCATTGACGATCTCGCCATTGAGGGACCGTGCCAGGGCCAGAGCATGGGAGGATTTTCCAGAGGCCGTCGGTCCGCACAGGTAGAAAGGGTGGAAGGGTGTGTTCAGAATCGGGATCCGTTGTTTTCCGGCGGAGAGATACTCTGTGCTCTCCGCTCAGGGGGCCAGACCATAAAAATCCCCGTGAGCCGGAGCTCACGGGGATGAAGGGAGGGAAAACGAAACTACTGGTCGTCGGAATCAGCCGGGCCCTGCGACTTGGCGCCGCTCACGATCATATTGCGTCCCATGAAGGGTTGATCGTGCAGGACTTCAACAGCACGCTTGGCTTCATCAATGGTCGCCATCTCGATAAACCCATAGCCCTTGGATTTATGGGTGTTGCGATTGTAGACGATCTCGATGCCGCGCACTGAACCCACTCCCTTGAAGAGTTCCTCCAGCTCATACTCGGCGGCGTCATAGGAGAGGTTGCCGAGGTAGAGTCGGGTGGAATCAACGGGTTTGGGCGTGGGTGCTGCCCGGTTTTCGTTCGCGGTCTTGGCAACACGAGTTCCGGACTTGGGAGCCTTACGGGGCTCCCTTCTGGTTTCCTCGGTCGCGGGGTCGCTGTTGCGCTTGCGTGGAGGGCGGACGGTTTCCTTGTAGAGGCCGATGGCCTTGAGGATCTTCTGCCACCAGGTCAGCGGAACACGTTTCGGGCCCCGACGAGGACGGCGGCCACCGGAGCGGCGACTGCTGGACTGTTGACCACCACCGGCTCCGCCACTGCGGGATCGGTTGTGATTTCGGTTGCGGTTTCTGTTTCGATTTCTATTACGGTGATTACCGGAGTCTCCTCCGGAATCTGTTCGCCGTGATCGAGTCGAAGAATCGGACATGTGTTTTGTTTCGGTTCGGGTTCGCGCGGGAACGCGACAGGCGCATCGATGCCATCCTGCGGACTCTCCAGACACTCAATTAGATGGGGCAGAACTGGCGTTGATAGCGTCATTCGATTAGGTCGCTGTCCCTGAGTTCGATTGAGTCTGGTAATAAGTCCGCTCGCTTGGCGTGTTACTGGTAGCGTTCCCGCAAGGAAGGGCCGGGTGGCCCAAGAGGTGGGCAGCCGCCTGGTTGATCGGGCGACTGGTCCGGAGTTCCCGTCAGGTGTCAGGGCGAAGCCGATAAGACTGCCGTTCGGGAATCGAGTGCCAAGCATGCGCATCGAAGATTTCTCCGTGTCGGGAAGGAAAGTACCCGGGAGGTCTGTCCACGGCAAGGGAAATGCCCGAAGTCCCGGACCTGCTGGGATTGGGGGTTGTGGTGGGTAAGGTTGAGGGTCTATATTTCCCGGGAAATCTGCGTATTGCTCCAAGTGACAAATTGTCTCCCTGCCCGTCTGTTCCTTTCCTTTCTTCTTGTTCTGAGCACCATGTCCACCTGTGCCGGGGAGGCTTACTTTGTGGTGGAGGCCAATTCTGGCCGGATTCTTCTGACCCAGGCAGCCCTGGATAGGAAGCCGGTAGCGAGCCTGACCAAGGTGGCTACCGCAATGGTCGTTCTGGATTGGGCCAAGGCCACCAGGACTGATCTGGGAACGGAGATGCTCGTGCCCCCCTCGGTTGCCAGTCTGGGAGGTTCGAATCCAATGGACCTGTTTCCGGGGGACCGCATCTCTCTGCGCAATGCACTCTATTCTGCTCTCCTGGGATCGGACAACGCAGCGGCCCAATCGCTTGCCCACTACGTGGGCTACGGCATCCTGCAGGCCCGGGGCAGGACGGGAGATCCGGTGAAGGCCTTTGTGACGGAGATGAACACCCTGTCCGAGGAGCTGGGAATGAGGAGGACCAGGTTCGTCAACCCGCATGGGCTTAATCTATCCAAGAGACGAGGCTACTCGACCGCCACGGACATGGCACGGCTTTGCATTTACGCCATGCGGGAACCCGGGTTCGCCTTTTTTGTTAAACAGAAAAGCCGCAATCTGAGTTTTCAGCACGAGGGCACTATCAGGGGATTCAAGGTGCAGAACACCAACAAGCTGCTGGGACAGCAGAATATCAATGGAATTAAGACCGGGATGACCAGACTGGCAGGTCAATGTCTGGCCACCAGTTCAGAACTGCAGCCTGTGGTCGAAAAGTTACCGGACGGAGCAACCCGGCTCACCCCGCGCCGCCTTATCTGCGTGGTAATTGGCAGTCAGGACCGCTTTGGGCGGACCCAGGATCTGGTCAAGCAGGGCTGGGCTCTCTACGAGCAGTGGGTGAATGGAGGTGCTCCCACCAGGGATGCCGCTCGCGAAAGACTGGTAGTGCCTGACCCGCGACCGTAGTCCCTTGGACCGGGTCGGGGCAGTTCTGTCTTTCAGACAGCAGGAGCTCCGGGATGGCAGTGCCCGGCTGAAGACGGCTCGGTGGGAGGGAGTGTCTTGTGATGAAGCGTAGCTCGGGGGATCAGGCGCGACCGGCCTTGGAGGGAAGGATGACCTCTTCGAGGGCCCCCTGCAGAGAGGAGAGAGCATCGATTCGATTCAGTTTTCCGCCGTCTTCGGTAGTCTGGACGTAAAAGGTGTCCAGGGCGGCGCCCTTTTCGGTGCTGATCCGGGCGTGGATGGTGTCGAGACCGTGCTGGTTGATGGTGTGGAGGAGGTCGTGGAGGAGTCCGATGCGGTCGATGGCCTGGATCTCGATCACGGTGGTGCCGGGGTCGCTCTCGTTGTCGATATAGGCGCGGACCGGAAAGGGGATGGCGTCGTCGTCGTTCCCTCGGAGAAAGTTGTTCTTTACCTCGAGATAGCTGGTTGGATCGTAGTGGTCTTCCTGGTTGACCTCATAGAGGGTCATCACCGCACTCATTTGCCGGTAGGAGTTTTTCACCGCCTGCATGTCGGTGGTGCAGACCCGGAAGATGTCGAGCGCCACTCCGTCTGCACGGGTGTAGATGTCAGCGGAGAGGATGTTGATTTCGTGAGCAGCCAGGGAGCAGCAGATTTTCTCAAGGAGAAGGTGACGGTCGTGGGTCACTACGGTGAGTTCGGTGTAGCCCTGATCGGGATACTCAAGCCACTGCACGGCGGACTCGAAAGGAGTGTCCGGGCGTCGCCTCCGTCGATCGAAGTATTGCCAGATGGCGCGGATGTGGGTCTTTACGCTCAGAGCATCGCGATAGCGAAAGTAGCGTTTAGGCATCTGCTGAAAGTGCTCGTCGGTGATTTCAGAGTAGCGTTTGTGCAGATTCCCCCGGACCTTCTTCCGGAGATTCTCAAGTTTGCCGCGGAATTCCGCATCGTAGGCCCCGTATCCCTTCTTGAGGACCGCCCGGGCAGATCTGTAGAGCTGCACGATAAGGGATTCCTTCCAGGGACCCCAGGCTTCCTCGTTGGTCCCACTGGAATCCGCGTAGGTGAAAAGCAACAGGGCATCCAGGAATCGCCGATTCTTCATGAGACCGGCGAACTCTGCCACTACATCGGGATCGTCGATGTTTCGCTTGGTGGCGAACCGCCAGAGGGTGAGATGGTGGTCGACCAGAAACATGATGAGTTGTCGGCGGCCGTGACTTATCTGGAGCCGTCGACAGACCTTGTTGGCCAGGATCTGGGAGCCGTCGATATGCTCCCGGACGTTCTCTGCCCTTCCGGAATCGTGCAGTAGCACGGCAAGGTAAAGTGCGTAGGGGTCCTCTATATTGATGAGAAGTTGCCGGTAGCGATCCACTACGGGATTGTCGGACTCGATGAGGGCGTCGAGTTGATCGATGCAGCGCAGGGTGTGCTCATCGGCGGTATAGCGGTGAAAGAACTCGTGCTGGACGAGGCACTCCAAGGCGCCGAACTCGGGAAAATAACGGCCCAGTACCCCACAACGGTGCATGAGTCGGAGGGTGCGCCCGACCTGTCCCTTCTTCTCCAGGATCGTCCGGAAGGTGCGGCGATTCTCCCGGTTGTAATTGAAGGCCTTGTCGATCTTGTCCCAGTTGGCCTTGATGAGTTTGCGCAGGGGAGGGGAGGGGTGGAGATGATGTTTCTGGCAATGGAGAAAAAGACGAAGGAGTCGCCCGGAATCTTCTTCGAAGATCCCGTCATGTTCGGGGGAGAGTCGGCCCTCCTCGGCAACGAAACCGTCAAATTTCCTGATCCCGGCTTTTCTGCTGAAGGGTATCCAGGAGGAAAGGCGGAAGGGGCGCAGGACCGGTGTTTCAATCTCAGCGATTTCAAAGACGCTGGCGGTGTGCTGGTGGATGTCCCGCGCGTGCAGATAGTAATCCCGCATGAGGGCTTCAATGCGTCGCAGTTTGGTCCTGTGCCGATACTGGAAGGTCTCGGTGACAATTCCCTGGAACCGCAGGGTCAGAATGTCGGTGGCCTTCCCGGTATGATAGTGCACGCAGTTGCGGACCCGATGGAGGAAGTCGAAACCCTCGCGCAGTTCGTTGCAGGCGTTGGTAGTGAGGGTGCCGCGCGCATGCAGTTCCTCAAGGTCACGGGTACCGAAGAGCGCGTCGGAAATCCAAAGCAGGTTATGGAAGTCGCGCATGCCGCCGGGGCTTTCCTTCAGATTCGGTTCCTGCAGGAAGACCGTGGACGAGAACTTAAGGTAGCGCTCTTCGATATCGGAGCGGCGTTCCTCAAAGAATCGGACCCGGTCCCTTAGGATGCAGTCCTGACGGAAGCGGCGAGCGAACTTCTCGTAGAGGGCCTTGTCTCCGCAAAGTTGACGGTGATCAAAGAGTGAAGTCCGGGTAATGGGGTCGCGTTTGGCTTCCGAGATGCATTCAGGAATGGAGCGGGAGGCGTGGCCGACCTTGAATCCGAGATCGAAGAGGGGATAGAGCACGTCTCCGATCAGGTCCTTCAGGCGTTTGTTGATACTATGGGAAGCACGTGGAAGGAGGAAGAGGAGGTCGATATCGGAACCAGGATTGAGCAGGCCCCGCCCGTAACCACCGTTAGCCACGAGAGTGACGCGACCGGGCGCGGCGGTCCCGAGAACCGCGGTGTGGAAAAGGGAGTTGAGGAGTCCGTCGATCACGGCGGAACGAAGAGAGGCCACCTCGCACCCACCGCCGCCCTCGTCGTGGACCTTGCGGAGGCGGGCATTCTCCTCCGCCATGTAATCCTTGTAGAGAAGAAGCCGTTCGCCCGCGGGAAGTTCCACGAGTCGATCCGGATTGAGGATCTCGGGGACGGGATCAGGGGGCACTTCGGTCGCCACGGGGACAGTGTGGGGGAAGGGAGGGAAGATGGAAAGGTCGCGAATGAGGGGTTGGAGGTCCTGCCGAGATGAAGGAGGGACGATTGGAGCCGTGCCGGGGGGTGCTCCGGATTTACAGGCGGTCGAACAGATCCCTGATCCTTCCCAGGTGGATGCCCTCCGGTTCGTTATCAAGGATCCACTGGAGATCCGGTTTGGCTTGCTCGGTGTTTCCAACCTGCAGATTGAGGAGGGCGCGGTTCAGTCGGTCCTGCGATGAGTCGGGATTGAGGTTCATGATGATGTCAACATAGCTCAGGGCGTCGGAGAATTCCTTCTCCTCGATTGCGATAGACTGGAGGTTGCGAAGCATGCGGGTTGCAATCTCTTTGGGTCTGGCCACTTCCATCTCGGCTGCGGTGCCTTCAATTCCGGCATTGAAGAGGAGAGCGTCGGCGTCCTCCGTGCTCATGGTTACGCCGCCCTCGAAGGGGTCAATGATGATACGCTTTCCATCTGCTTCGTAACAGGCCGCGAAATGGCCGGGCAGGCCGAGGCCGTGGATGTCCGCCCCCACCCGGCGTGCCAGTTCCACAAAGAGAAGGGAGAGGGTGATGGGAATGCCTTCGCGATCGTCGATCACTTCATTCAGGTAGCTGTTGGAGCGGTTGTAGTAATCGCTTCGGCTGCCGTGAAATCCGTTGTCCTTGAACAGATAGTTGCGCACCGCTTCAACCCTCCGGGCGGTTCCGGCCTTTTCGGGGACACCGCTCCCGATTTCGGATGCCATACGCTCGACTTCCTCAAGGTAGTCGTTCACCCGTATTTCCGTGTTGTCGAGACGGGCGATAAGGAGGCCCGCCCGGAAGGTGCGGTCGTCCCCGTCTCCCGCAAGGGTTCTGGAAATCTGATCTGCGATCGCACGGCGATGGATGGTGCGTGATTGTTTCTCCAGGGCATTGGCCTGTGCCCGCAGGACCTCCACTTCGCGCTTGAGAAGGGGGCGGGCGACGTCGGGTGTCTGGCTCAGACGTTCAAGAGCCTTTTCGTTTTTCGGGTTTTTCCTGAGCCGGGCAATGTGCTTCTCGAGACTGGTGAGAAGTTCAGGGGGCGTGTTCTCCTCTGCGAGATTGGGTCCGAGGCGAAAGTTGCGGAAAGTCGCCACGGTTTGACGGAATTTGGCCAGTCCCACCTGCCCGCCACGGAGAGCATCGTCTTCCAGTTCGATCACCTTCTCGCCATTGACGAAGCAGGTGATCTTCTTCTCTTCCACGCGTACGCGTAGGCGGTTCCACTCACCCGCGTGATAGGCGTCGCTCTGGAGTTGACGGAGGATGTTCCAGGTGAAGACGTCAGGGCCGTCGAAGCGAGTGAGACGGAGGTTGCCGCTGCTGGGATAGAATCCGTAGTGCCGGTTTCCGCCGTCCGATTCAAAGGCGAGGCCGGCGGCTCCGGCTTCGTCGTCGACGATGATCTCAACGGCCACTTCGTAGGGGAGTTCGGGGCTTTCCCGCTGTGAAAGACAGAGGCTGCGCCCGCCGAAGCTGTCACCCGGATTATCAACGATAATGCGGCCGGCCCGCTGCTTCCAATTCGATCCCATGAGCGTTTTCCAGCGCTTGGGGTCCAGTTTTCCGATGGTGAGCCACTTTTCCATGCGGACGGTGTTGGGTTTTTCCAGGAGACGATGAAGGGCACTCACCGGAACAGCGAAGCCAAGGTTGTCGGTGATTGCCGACTTCATGGTGAGCAGGCCGTGCACCCGTCCCTCACGGTCGAGGAGCGGGCCGCCGCTGTTGCCGGGTTCCACCGGAATGGCAACCTGGAGGAGAGGGCGTCCATCGAAATCCCGCAGGGCCGAGAGCACGCCCCTTACCACGCTGAACTCGAGCCCGTGTGGCGCACCCATGGCCACCACCTCGGCACCCTGGGTGATGGAATCAGCTTCCGCCAGTTTGATCGGGTTGAATGTCCTGTTCCCGGAGTCGATCTGCAGGACGGCGAGGTCGAGCTTGGCGTCCCAGGCATGGATGCTGGTCACCTTGTAGTCCGAGCCGTCGTCGAAATGTACAGTGAGCGGACGTGACTCTCCGATCACGTGTGCACAGGTGGCGATGAGTCCTTCCCGGGAGATCACGAAACCACTCCCCGTGCCGCCCTCTCCTCCGGTTCGTCCACCGTGGCGGATGACCACCGCAGAACGACGTGCCAGTCTGGCCAATTCCTCCACGGACCGGGCGGCCTTGACCGGAGTCGTTTCCACCTCTTCGGGCTGGGAGGGCTCTTCCACCCTGTTGGCGGGCGGAGTTTTGTCCGGTTCGGGGTCATCCTGACCAAGGGCAGGGGAGAAGATGCAAACCAGGGAGAGCAGGGAGACGGAGAATCCGCGCATGTGGCAGGCTAGCGTGCCTCGACGAAGAGCGCTACCGGGAAAAATGCTCCCCAAAGCTTTGTTCCTTGGGAAGGGGGCTGTCGTCCCGATACGACCCATCAACCCTTCCTTGGTGGTCCCATCGGTGGCGAGAGGGCCTCAAAGGTGCTGATCCGGGAGGCACATGAGGAGGGTCCGGAGCAGAGAGGGCCTTCTCCTCCTAGTAGGATAACACGGAGGAAATGGCGTGATCGCCCAGCTTGGCCCGTCCCTCCAGGAAGGTCAGTTCAATAAGGAAGGAAACGGAAACGATTTCCGCCTCCGCCTGGTCAAGGAGCCGGACTGCCGCGGCTGCAGTGCCGCCGGTGGCGAGGAGATCGTCCACCAGCAGGATTTTCTCACCGGGATTCACCGCGTCCTGGTGGATTTCCATCACGGCTTCGCCGTATTCGAGGGTGTAGCTGGCCTCCCGGGTTTTCCAGGGCAGTTTCCCCTTCTTGCGGATGGGCACAAAGCCGGCCTTGAGGCGATCCGCTACCGCTGCCGCGAAAATGAAGCCACGGGCATCGATGCCCACCACCTTGTCGATTGCTGCATCCCTGGCGGTTTCCGCCAGCAGTCGGATGGAGGTCTGGAAGAGTTCGCCGTCCCCGAGGATGGGAGTGATGTCCTTGAAGATGATCCCTGGTTTCGGGAAATCGGGGATATCGCGAAGTGCAGAGCGCAGAGTGTCGGCGTCGGACATGGAGTTTGCTTAGCTCGTTGGGGGGGGAGGGGACAGACAAATTCTCAAGGGTTGCTCCGATAACGAACGGCCTTCTCCGGAGCGGAGATTGCCTTGGAAACAGGGGATCTGGTTGGCATCCCGGTTCGTGATTTCGCGGAGGGGTTGGATTCGGGTGGAGCACTGACCGGTTTCAGGGCTGACAAAATTACTCTGCAAGCACGGAGGTTTCACTTGCATGAAGAGGTGTCGGGGAGCATGGAAAGGCCATGGCGCAGTGGCTTTTGGTGGTGGCAACGGCGCTCGTCGTTCTAGGCGGGGCACTGGGGGTGCAGGCTGTTCGGGCAGGAACGCGGAAACGGGGGACGATTGTCTGTATGCTTCTGGCCTTTCTCTGCCAGCTCGGGGTGCTTGGGGCACGGGGTGAACTGCGGGGCAAGTGCCCACTCGGAGACTACGGCGAAATCCTGGCCTTCCTGGCCTGGTCGCTGGTCCTCTTCTACCTTGTGGTGGGGCCAGCCTACCGGATCTCCCTGCTCGGGCTCTTTACCGCACCCGTGGTGGCGATTTTTCAGTTGGTGGCTCTCGTGCCGGGGGTGATGGATCGCCATCCGGTGGAGGTTGAGGAAGTGGATCCCTGGGGCGAGGCGCACGCAGCGTTTTCAGTTCTCTCCTACGGGGCCTTTGCGCTGGCGGCGGTGGCGGCCCTGATGTTCCTGGTGCTCAACAAAAAGCTAAAGAAACACCAGCTGGGTTCATCCCTTTTCCGGAACCTGCCCCCGGTGCGATCGCTTCTGGATTCGGTGGTGCGGCTCACCACGATGGGGGCAGGCATCCTCACGGTGGGAATCGTGGCCGCCTTCATGATGGAACGGGAGAACAGCTACGGGACGCACCTTGTGGCTGCGGTGGTGACCTGGCTGGCTTATCTCGTTGTGATCGGCCTGCACTTCTGGCGAGGGATCACGCCCCGGCGCCTCTCGGGCAGTGTGATTGTCCTCTTCGTGCTCTCCCTGCTCGTCTTCGCGTTCGTCTAAGGAAAATGGACATCGTCTGTCTTGGTCTCAATCACCAGACTGCTCCCGTGCAGATACGGGAGCTCTTTGCGGTATCGGAGAGCAAGCTCGGGGAAGAAGCGGTGAGGATCTGCGAGGTTGAAGGGATCGAGGAGAGCGTGGTGCTCTCCACCTGCAACCGGACGGAGTATTATGCAGCGGTGGAGGACTGCGGGATGGCGAGTGATCATCTGCGTTCCTTCCTGCAGGCGCACGCCGGGGAGGCCTTGAGGACGGAACATCTCTATGAGAAGAATCGGGCAGAAGCGGCCCGGCACCTCTGCCGCGTGGTTTCAGGGATTGATTCGATGGTGCTGGGGGAGACCGAGATTTTCGGACAGGTCAAGAAAGCCTACCAGATGGCCCTGAAGAGCGGGACGACTTCGCGGAGCCTGAACAAGCTTTTCCAGAAGGCCTTCGGGATCGGGAAGAAGGTGCGGACTCACACCGGGATCCAGGAAGGGCAGACCTCGGTGGGAAGTGTGGCCGTTGACCTCGCCGAAAAGATCTTCGGCCATCTGCGTAACAGCCGGGTGATGGTGATCGGGGCGGGGGAGATGAGTCGCACCACCGCCCGGAGTCTGCTCTCGCGGGGCGCACGCAGCATCTTCGTGACAAACCGTTCGTCCGAGCGGGCCGAGGAGCTGGCCGACGAGCTGGACGGCGAGGCCGTGCGTTTCGACGACTGGCAGGGCGTGTTGAAGGAGGTGGACGTGGTCATCTCCTCCACCGGGGCCCCGCACGCGGTGATGAATCGTAGTCACGTGGAGGCGGTGCGCCGCCAACGTCGCTACCGGCCGTTGTTCCTGATCGATATTGCGGTGCCGCGGGACATTGAACCGGAGGTGGGAGAGATCGAGGAGGTCTATCTCTACGATATCGACACCTTGAAGGAGATCGCGCTGGAAGCCAAGGGCCAGCGGGAGGAGCAGATCAAGCTCTGTGAGAGCATCATTGACCAGGAACTGGTCGAGAGTGGATTGTTTAACCGTGAGTGAGAAGGCAGGGCAGGGAAGGATCGTGCTGGGAACGCGGGGCAGTGCCCTTGCCCTGGTCCAGGCCGGCATGGTCGAGGAGGCCTTGCGCAGGGCCTGGCCCGGACTTGAGATCGAGCGTCGGATCATCAAGACCACCGGGGACCAGCGGACGGATGTTCCCCTCAGCGAGGTGGCCCAGGTTGCGCAGGTGGACAAGGGGATCTTTATCAAGGAACTGGAACTGGCCCTGGAGGCGGGCGAGATCGATGTGGCGGTGCATAGCCTGAAGGACGTTCCGAGTGTGCTGGAGGAAGGCTTCGCCATCGCGGCGGTCCTGCCCCGGGCCGCGGTGCGGGATGTCCTTGTTACAACGGAAGAGGGAGGCCTGGGTGGTTTGCGCAAGGGTGCAACGGTGGCCACCAGTTCCGTGCGTCGCCGACGCCTGTTAGAGTCCCTGCGCCCGGACCTGCGGGTGGTCGATATTCGGGGGAATGTTCCCACCAGGATCCGGAAGTTGCATGAGTCCGGGGAGATTGACGGACTCCTGCTGGCCCAGGCGGGATTGGCCCGGCTTGGATTGCTGGGGGACGGACTGGTGGAGAGTGAGGGGAAGGAGGCCTACGCCGAGGAGCTGGACGAAAAGAGTTTTGTGCCTGCGGGGGGTCAGGGTGCGGTGGCCCTTGAGATCCGGTCCGGTGATGACGGGGCCCTCGCGACGTGCGAAGCAGTGAACGATACAGAGTCCATGTTGACCGTGCGGGCGGAACGTAGTTTCCTCACTCTGCTGGGGGCCGGGTGTGACACCCCGGTGGGAGTGAATGGAACAATGATAAGAAAGGATGACGAGGGCGGGGGGACAGGTGATCTCCTCCTGCGGGCGGTGGTCTTCGAGGATGATGAACTGGAGCCCCTTGTGGGCGAGGTGTCCGGAGCGAGGGAGGACAGCGAGGGGCTGGCCGCAAGATTATTGGCAGGACTGGCTCGCGGCGGTGAACATGGAAGGAAGAATCAATGACTGGGAAATGTTACCTCGTAGGGGCTGGGCCGGGGGATCCAGGCCTGCTGACCGTGAAGGGACGGGAGTGTCTCGTGAAGGCGGACGTGCTCATCTACGATGCCCTCAGCAGTGCAGAGTTCCTTCACTGGCTGCCCAAGGGGTGCGAGAAGATTTTTGCGGGCAAACGCGCAGCGGATCACGCCCTCCCGCAGGAGGGAATCAACGCCCTGATCGTGGAAAAGGCGAAGGAAGGGAAAACGGTGGTGCGCCTGAAGGGAGGGGATCCCATGATCTTCGGGCGGGGAGGGGAAGAGGCGGCCGAACTGGCTGAGGCGGGTGTGCCCTTCGAGATCGTGCCGGGAATTTCCTCGGCGATTGGCGGGGCCGCTTATGCGGGGATCCCGGTCACTCACCGCGATCACTGCTCTCAACTCACCATCTTCACCGGCCACGAGGATCCGACCAAGGAGGAAACGAGCCTCAACTATCGCAAGCTGGCCGAGGCGGACGGGACCCGGGTGTTCCTCATGGGGGTCTCGCGGCTGGCTGAGATTACCGCTGCCCTGGTGGAGCACGGAGCCGATCCCGGGACACCCATGGCCCTGACGCGCTGGGCGACCACCGGACGGCAGCGCACCATTGAGGGCACGCTGGCCACCATGGCGGAGATCGCGGAGAAGGAACAGTTCAAGTCCCCGGCGGTCGCCATCCTGGGAGAGGTGGTGAAGGAGCGGGCCAAGATCAACTGGTTTGAGTCGCGTCCCTTGTTCGGTCAGCGGGTGGTGGTGACCCGCACCCGGGAGCAGGCCGGGGAGTTGAGTGCGCGGTTACTGGAACTGGGAGCGGATGTGGTCGAGTTGCCGACCATCCGTATCGAGCCGCCGGAGAACCCGGTGGAGTTTTCCCGGATGGTTGCCGACGTGCACACCTACGACTGGGTGATCTTCACCAGCCCCAACGGGGTGGAACGCTTCTTTGACGCCTTTTATGCGGCCTACGACGACGCCCGCAGTTTCGGCAAGCCGAAGATTGCGGCGATCGGCCCGAGCACGGCGAAGAAAATCGCGGAGTACCGCTTCACCACCGACCTGCTTCCCGAGACCTTCGTGGCGGAGGGCCTGGTGGAGGCTTTCAGCAGGGAGCACGTCGAGAGCCAGACGGTCCTGTGGGTGAAGGCGGAGGAAACACGGGATATCCTCTACGAGGAGCTCATGAAGCAGGGGGCCATCGTGGACAGGTGCATTGCCTATCGTACCGTCCCGGAGAACGGGGATCCCACCGGGGCGGCGGAGCGTCTCAGGGAAGACGGCGCCGATGTGATCACCTTCACGAGCGGGTCCACGGTGGAGAGCTTTTTTGCCCTCGGGTTACCCTGGCCGGAGGGTTGCAAGGCCGCCAGCATCGGTCCCGTTACCAGTGGCAAGTTGCGCGAACAGGGCCATGAGCCCGAGATTGAGGCCGCCGATAGCGATATCCCCGGCCTCGTGAAGGCCATCCTCAAGAGGTGCGGGAGGAAGTAGGAACCCTGCCCGCAACGCTTCGTGAATTCGTGGGGGAACGTCTCTTCCGGGAGGGAGCTTCCGGGCTTTTCCATCCCTGCAACCCGGATCTGGTAATTCCCTTGTTCCCATAGCAAGCTTGGGCATGCACTCAGCTTTACGGGGCATGAGCCGTGGCCTCGCAGTGGTGGCTCTGTGGTTACTTTTCCTGCCGACCGCGTCGGGGATCATCATCCGCGATGATCTGCCCGATTCCGATTACGTGGTTGCTGACTCGGACTACCCGGCCCTCGTGGATCTCATCGAGAGGGGAGACTGCACGGCCACCCTCGTTCACGAATGCTACCTTCTTACCGTGGCCCACTGTGCGGCGGAAGTGAATGCGGGAAAGGTGCTCCAGGTCAATGGAGTGGCGCATACGGTGGCGGAAGTCATCCTGCACCCCCAGTGGAACCGGAGACGGGACGAGTTTGACATCGCCCTTGTGCGCCTGTCGGAGCCAGTGCAAGGGGTCACCCCGCTTCCAATTTACCGGGGACCGGAGGAGACCGGATCACTCATCACGCTCGTTGGCCGGGGCGATAGCGGAACCGGGGTGCGGGGAGAACGTGGGGCCAGCAATGACGGCAAACTGCGCAAGTGCACCAACATTGTGAGCCAGGTCAACGAGCACTTCATTGAGATCCTCTTCGAGCGTCCCGGGGAGAAAGGAGTAACCGCGCTGGAGGGAGTGGGGGCTGCGGGAGACAGCGGGGGGCCGGCCTTCATCGAGGTCGACGGGGTTGCCCATATCGCGGGACTCAATTCCTGGGGTGACGGTCCGAGGGGGGTGAGGGTTGGCCAGTATGGAGCCTATGACTACCAGACCCGGGTCACCCAGTACCTCGAGTGGCTGGACAGGGTGGTGGATTTTCCCGATCCCCCCGCGGTGCGGACCGCGCTTTCCATCATGGATCTCAGTCCTGTTTTTCCTGCTCTTGGTTTCCTGGAAGAAATCTCCCTGACCTTCACCACTGCTACCGGCAAGTCCTACGCTGTCGAGCAATCATCCGATCTGGTGAGGTGGCGGGTCCGGCAGTCCGGAATCCAGGGAACGGGTTCTCCGGTGAGGATTATTCTCCCTGCCGAACCGGAGAGCTGGCGGACACGATTCTGGCGTGTCCGGGAGGAGTGAAAGGAAGAGGGTCCCCCTTGGGCGTTTATCCCAAAAGGGGGCTCCCCAACCCCGCCGCAGCCGTTTGCAGCCTGGGCAATCAGGGCGGGCAACCGATGTGCCCGCTTATTCCGTTTCAGGGGTCTCCCCGTCGTCATTGCTGTCCTCCACCACCTCGAGCGGCGCCTCCGGGGGCGGAACCTGCTTGGCCTTCTTGATGATCCGGGCCGCTTCATCGGGGTTATCGGTCAGTTTGCCCAGGAACTCAGGCAACTCGATTCCAACGTTCCGGGTGAGCTGATGCAGCGGGGGTAACGCCCCCACGAGACCGGAGACAAATTCCGCGGTATCATTCTTCCCGTTTTTTCCCTTTCCACCCGAATCCCACACCGTGACGGAGTCAATCTTGAGATTGGCAATGGCCTTCACCTGTTCCTCGATGAGGGTGGGCAACTGTTCGGTGACAAGGAGCAGGGTGGCGTCATCGGCTCCCCCTCCGGAAGCCTTGACGATGTCCCCAAAGCCCTGGGCCTTGCTCTGCAGGGTGGCGAGGGTTCCCCGGGCCTCGGCCTCCATCACGGACTGGATGCCGTCGGCCTCGCCCTTCTTGAGTCGACGGGTTTGCTCGGCCTCAGCCTCGGCAAGGGTTTCGATCTTGGACTTCTCGATCTCGGCGGGGATCACGATGTTGGCATGCTGGGTGGCCTTCTCCCGCAGGGCACGGGCGCTCTCGGCCTTCTGCTCGGAAGCATAAGCCTCCTCCAGGGCCTGAGCGGCCTTGACCTTCTCGGCAGCTCCTGCCAGGCGTTCCGCCTCGGCTTCCCGCTCGCGCCGAGCCGCGTCCGATTGCGCCACCTTGATCTTGGCGACATTCTCCCCCTCGACAGCCGTTGCCTGGGCGGCAGCGACCTGCACACGCTGCTCCCGTTCGGCGTTATTCTTACCGATCTCACCATCCCGCTCCTGTTGGGCCACACTGATCTTGGCCTCATTGATGGCCCGCGCGGCGGCCTCCTTTCCAAGGGCCTCGATGTAACCGGACTCGTCGGTAACGTCCTGGATATTCACGTTGATCAGGCCCAGGCCGATCTTGGTCAGTTCGACCTCCACCCCGGCGGTGATCTTCTCGATCAGGAGGTCACGGTCGGCGTTGATGGACTCAATGTCCATGGTGGCAATGACCACCCGCATCTGTCCGAAGATGATATCCTGCCCAAGGAGTCGGATCTGGTTGAGGTCGAGCCCCAGCAGACGTTCGGCCGCGTTCTCCATCACCCCGCTATCAGTGGAGATGCCGACGGTGAAGGTGGAGGGGGTAGTGACCCGGATGTTCTGCTTGGAAAGTGCCCCCTCGAGCTTGATGTCAATGGGGATGGGAGTGAGGTCAAGAAACTGGAAGTCCTGGAACAGGGGCACAACGAATGCCGCCCCCCCATGGATACACTTGGAGGATAATCCACCCTTGGTCTTACCGTAGATCACGAGGATCCGGTCCGAGGGACAGCGCTTGTATCGTGAAAAGAAAAAAACCAGCGTTCCGAGGCCCACAATGATGAGGGAAACAATCCCGATCAGCAGGAAGGTGCCGCCGCTGCCGGCTTGTGCGAGAGGTGAGATGATGTCGATTGTGGTCATGGTTGTTGTTCTTGATTGTTGTTCTTGATTGTCAGGAGGGGAGGTCGTCGTCTTTGGGTTCCGGACCGGTTGCCTCTTCCGGGGTGTCCTCCCCGGAGGATGGACTCAGAGTCTCCACGAGGAGCGTTCTCTCATCCACCAGTTCGACCACCTTGACGGCGGTCCGGTTCTCGATGCGTTCTTCGTTGTCGCTGAGCGCCCTGACGGTCGTTGTGCGCCCCTGGACGAGAACTTCGATCTGACCGAGGCCCTGGCGTCGGGGGGGGATGGGGACATAGACACTGCCGATCTGGTTGATGGCGTTGTTGTAGTCCTTGGTGCCCTCCGAGCGCAGACTATAAAGCCAGTGCATCAGTGCTACGAAGCCGACCAGCACCGCCACCCCGACGAGGGTTGCGGCGAGGACGGACATCAGGAGGGAATTTCCCCCGTCGAGCATGGCGGCTCCGGTCCATCCGAATCCGGTGAAGAAGGCTCCGATTCCCCGGATCGAGAACATTCCGGTGGCGCCCCCTTCCCCGGCATCAAGATCGAAATCGGGAATATCAAAAGCCCCGCCCATCAGGATGAAGATCATCTGGAGAAAAAGAACCGCGCTGGATGCGATCCCGATCGTCACGAAGGTCTGCATCCCTTCGGGTTCCAAGTTGAGCCACCATTCAAGCATTTTCATAAGGTTGGCATTGACCGGGTCACAGCCAAGCCGAAAAACTGTCATCCTTTACGAATTGAGATCAAAATGGCTCCGATCTCCGCAGGCTATTACATTTCGGGCCCCTTTTTGTAATCGACCGGAACGTGGCAGGCCGAGGACACTGACTGGCTGTGGGGATGGACCCGGGAATCGGGGGGCAATGGGAAACCTGCGGATCCAGCGGTGGAGAGAGGGCAAAGGGGGGCGTCGGCCGATACAGGCTTGCGAAGAGATCAGGCCGGGGGTAAATCGCGGCCGTCCGGGGGCATCCCCAGTGCCGATCCCTTCTCCGCTTGCAAGCTGGAGACGGGCAAAAGCAACCCAACCTCCTGAACACCAGTAAAAAGCCAATGTAGCTCAGGGGTAGAGCAGGTCATTCGTAATGATCAGGTCGTCGGTTCAAATCCGACCATTGGCTCCACTGGTGGTCAACGGGTTAGGGGCCTCATCGGGCGGATGCCTGTCGAAACGGTGCTCCTTTGATTGGCAGGGTCGTGAACTGGTCCTCTCCTTCGATAATCTGAATGGCCTGATCACCGGGGACATTCCTGAAGACCTGGGTCTTTCCGGTGGTGGGCCAGAGAATGCGGAGGGTGCGGACACTGCGGGTCTTCCCCAGGCCGATGGTCTGTCGGAGAGGATTGGCGCCAAAGCTGCCTCCTGAGGAGACCTGTCGGTGGATCGACCGGGTATTGCCGTCATCGATCTCCGCATGGATTCTTGCTCCAATGGCGGAGCGGTTGCTCGTCCTGCCGATCAGTCTGACTGTCAGCCAGTGATTCCCGAATCCCGGATTCTCAAAAAGGGCATCCCGGTAGCGATCCCCGGGGTAGGCCCCTCCCAGCTGTTCAAAGACATCGAGATCGCCATCGTGATCGAGATCGGCGAAGGCCACCGCATGGCCTTTCTGCAGGTGGGCGAATCCGCTGGCGGAGGAGACCTCCACGAACGATTTCCCTCCCTGGTTGATGAACATCAGGTTGGGAACAAGAGAACCGTAGCCGGGATCGCCGGTGCCCAGGTAGAAGTCGAGAAATCCGTCATTATTGAGATCGCCGAAATTGGAACCCATGGGCAGGACCGGGAGATGAAGGTCCATCGACCGGGCCACGTCCTCGAAGCCGCCCTTCCCGTCACCGCGGTAGAGACAGAGCGGCTCAAAGCCTGTCTTGGCTCCCAGTTTGTGGGCGGCAACCTCCCTGATCGTGCCTCCATAGCTGGATGCGAAGATGTCGAGATTCCCGTCGTTATCGAAATCCCAGAACCAGGCCGGGAAGCTCAATGCCGGCCCGGTGAGTCCGAGGTCCGGGGCCACGTCGGTGAAGGTCCCGTCTCCGTTGTTGTGGTAGAGGCGGTTGGCCCCGCGGTAGTTGGAGACATACAGGTCGGGGTAGCGGTCGTTGTCGTAGTCACCCCAGCTGACACCCTTGGTGAATCCGTCATTGGTCACTCTGGCGGCCCGGGCCACGTCAGTGAAACCGGCGGGACCGTCATTGCGGAACAACTGGCACGGGGCAGCGTGCTCCGGGGTGGTTTCGTTCCCGATGAAGAGATCGAGGTCCCCGTCGTTGTCGTAGTCCGCCCAGCCGGCTGTCTGGGTGGGGCGGTGGGAGTCACCGAGACCTGCGTTGAAGGTGACGTCCGTGAAGGTGCCGTCTCCATTGTTGCGCAGCAGGGAGTTGGGATGGCTGCCGGCACGGGCGAGCCATGCGCCGCGAAGGACGAGAACATCGAGGTTGCCGTCATTGTTGTAATCCGCCGATTCGAGATTCAGGCCACCGTAGAGTCCTTCCAGCCCGGATGATTTGCTGCGGTTCTCGAAGCTGCCGTCCCGGGTGCCCGTAAAGAGCCGGGGGGATGCGTCGGAAGCCCACGAAGAGGTAAGGATATCGAGGTGGTGATCGTTGTCGAAGTCGTCCACCACGACCCCGCCCGAGAGATTGAAGGTGTCGAGGCCGAGATCGGCGGAGATATTGGGAAAGTGCACAAAAGGGGCCGCACTCTCGAAGGCGGAGGCCGGGATGAGGTAGTCGGGGGGGACCTGGCCGGGATGGCCCCCGATCGTCATCCACGCGATATTGAGAAGCCAGCGGGCCCGGTAATGCCACGAGGAATCCGCATCAGTGCGGCGGAGAAGTTCCATGAAATACTTGATCGCATTACGGGAGCCCTCCTCCTCGGTGTGCAGCCCTCCTCCGCGGATGGGGAGGATGCAGCTCTCCGGGGTGAACCGGGCGCAGCAATTCTCGGTCTCTCCCCGTCGTAACCAGGCGACCCCGAGCATGAAGACGTTCTCGAGCGCCCGGTGATTCTCGATCTGCGATTCGACCTTGGGTAGAAGATCGAAGGCCAGCTTGAGGTGCCTGATGGCCTCCATCTCGTTGCCGAGATTCAACTCGGCCCACCCCAGCAAGCGGTGATGAAACCAGTTGTCCCTGTCCGGGGTCTTCTCGTTGGCCTGTCCGAGGGCCTTGCGGATCTTGCGCATCCGCAGGTCTCCAAGGTACTGGTTTTCATCGGGCGTGCGCTTTCTGATCTCCTCGAGCGTGCGGAGCATCTTCTGGTGCCCCGCTTCATCCTCCTGGGTGTCCAGGACGATTCCCGGCTCCGGACTCCATGCATGTGAGGACTGGTCGCCGGCCTTTTCGACCGTCTGCTTCTGGCAGCCCGCGAGGAAAAGGGACACGCTCACCGGGACAAGAAACCAGAGGCGTCGTGCGCATGCCGCACGCCATGGAGGGAGGAGCCGCAGGGACATCAGAGACGCAGCGGTGGAGGGGTGATGGTGAGCTTGCGCTCGCCGGCCTTCGGGCGATGGGTCGTCTCCACTCCATCAGGCCACCGGACCAGGATCTGCTCGACCGTCCCCTCCGTGCCGAGACCGAAGAAGAGACTGGCGCTCGACTGGGAGAGGTAACTGCCCCCGGCCCGGACTTCGTCGGCCTGCGAGGATCCATCGGTGAGGTCGACCTGCACACGTGCTCCCACCGCGGTCGGATTGCCCGGCCGTCCCGCCAGGCGGATGGCAAGCATCCCGTTTCCAGTCTGCGCTTTCATCCGGTTTTCAAAGACCCGCATCTCGCCATCGTTGACGCTGATCGCGAAGTCAACCCACCCGTCGTCGTTCCAGTCGCAGGCAGAGAGGCCCTTCGCGTCCTGCGGGACAAGCAAACCGCTCCGGTTCGGCCAGATCTCGCGGAAGGAGCCCGATCCGTCCCCGGACAGGAGCACGCTCATTCCCCCGGCCATCTTTCCGGTCTCCCGCTGCGGGTGGTAGAAATTCTGCACGAGGTAGACGTCGGCCCTTCCGTCGCCGTCGATCTCGGTGGCTACCACCCCGAAGCCGGGAGAAATCTGGGCGAGGGTGGGAAGGGGGCGATACTGGAAATTTCCCTTCCCATCGTTGATCAAGGCCATTGACTCGAGGGTATTGACTTCGAACTGCGCGGCCTTGTCCAGGGCGCTCGCGGAGTAGATATCGGGCAGGGTCGCGGAAGCAAATTCGTGGAAGGTGGGGAACTGCCGACGGACGAAGGGCATGGCGCCCTGCGAACAGCTTTTCCCCCTGACGGGGAGGATCCCGCCATCGGCGGCCACCTTGGCTTCAACGATCCGGGGTTTTTTGTTCTCGCCGAAGGCTCCATAGTAGATGCGGGCGGGATGGTCGGCGCTGGGGTGGTACTTCGTGTTCAACCCGAAGTTGGTGGCGATGTAATCCATGTCGCCATCGTTATCGAGGTCGCGTCCCGCGATTCCATTCCACCAGCCGGTCCGGGAGGCGAGGGCACAGGTATTGGTCACGTCCTCGAGGGTTCCCTTCCGGTTCAGGAGTAACCGGATCGGACCCCAGTCAATGGTGAGCAGGAGATCGATCCAGCCGTCGCCGTTGGCGTCGGACCAGAGGGCGCTGGTGACCATCCCCGCGGACTTGAGAGACGGGCCAAGGGTCGCGGTCTGGTCCGAGAATACGGCGTTCCCGTCCCCGGTGGAGTCATTGCGCAGCAGGTGGCTTCCCGGGCTCAGCGGGTATTCGCCTCTCCGCAATCGTCCTCCGACAAAGAGGTCGAGGTCACCGTCCCGGTCAAAGTCGGCGGCGGCGGCCACTCCGCCGCTGATCCCGGCATCGGGCAATGCCCCGGGCGGGGCCTTGGCATAGCGGCCGCTCCCGTCGTTGAGATACAGGCGGTCCCGCAGTTGTCCGGACCCGGATTCAGCCTCCACGCCTCCGCTGACCACGTAGAGGTCGGCATCACCGTCCCGGTTGGCATCGAAGAAGAGGGGGGCGAAATCCTCGGACATCCTGTCATCCTCCCCGGCGGCAAACAGCTCTCCTGAAATCCTCCCCTCCTCATTGCGGTGGAGATGAAGAGCCTCCGACCGGGCTGCGCCCACCAGGAAGTCCTCATCACCATCCCCATCGGGATCGCCGACCGCGATGCCGGGACCGAGTTGGGATAGTTTGTTGGGCAGGAGAGGCTGGAGGGCGAAATCGTCGAAGGGGGTTTCCTTGTGCGGTGCCGCGGTGATGGAAGGGACCGGGCTGAACATGGGGGATCGTTCACCGGGTTCTTCCGGTTGGGGCAGGGCAGGGGACGGGTCCGCGGGTTCCGCGATGGTGTAGTGGGTGTCGGCCTCCAGCCCTTCGAAGACCTGGCGCCTGCCTCCGGGCCACTCGATTTCGAGGCGGTCGATGGTGTCCGAGTCCCCGAGTCCGAACTGGACGATGGGCTCGTTGCAGGAGACGAAGCCGGTCATGGGATTGAGGAAGCGCATCTGCTTCCGGCCCCCGGATTCGAGACGCACGGTGGCGCCGAGTCCGAACCGGTTGCCGGTCGTCCCCTGGAGGGAAAAGGTGACCCGGTGGCCCCCGCTGTCGTTGCGATAGATGCGAACCTGTTCGTCGAGACTGGCCACCACCAGGTCGATATCGCCGTCCCGGTCGAGGTCCCCGGAGGCGGAGGCATAACTGGAGCCGAGGTGATCGAGGCCCCAGGCCGAAGCCACATTCTCGAAACGGAGATCCCCGAGGTTGCGAAAGGCGAGGTTCGTTTCCTTCTGCAGGCCACTCTTCCGGTAGTAGTCCCACTCCTCGCGTCCCACGAGGGAGTTGGGAGGGGCATCGGGATTGCGGATATCGGCGCTCATCCCGTTGGTGATGAAGACATCGGTGTGCCCGTCGTTGTCGAAGTCGTTGAGCTTGACCGCCCACGACCAGTCGGAACCAGCTACCCCGCTGAGCCAGGCGCTTTCGAGGAAACGGGGAGTGCCGCTGTTGACGAAGAGGGCATTGCGCATGAGCTGGCGCGGATTGGAGTGATCCATGAATTGCTGGAAGGTCGACATGTCGCCCATGCCGATCTTGTCCTTGTAGTGGGTGGTGGCGGCCATATCGAGGACGAGCAGGTCGATGAGGCCATCGTTGTTCATGTCGGCCGCATCGCTGCCCATCGAGAACCACGTGGTGTGGGGCATGGCGTCCTGCACCACGTTCTCGAAGGTCCCGTCGCCCTTATTGCGGTAGAGGTAATCGGGATCCTGGAAATCGTTGGCGACATAGAGGTCGAGGAGGCCGTCCCCGTCGGCGTCGAGCCAGGTTGCGGAGAGGCCGTAATCGCGATCAGCGATTCCCGCCGCGGTGGTGACATCGCGGAAACGGCCCTTGCCGTCGTTTTCAAACAGGCGGTCGGGGCGACCCACGGTGCGCACCTTGTACTGGCCTGCCCGATTCCTGACGATCTTGTAGTAGCGCTGGAATTCCGGCAGGAGGACCGGTTTGCCCTCCGCATCGACGGTGGAGAACTTCCCGGTCGGCAGGCCCCCCGCGCGAATGAGGCGGTTGGTCAGGAGGTAGAAGTCGAGGTCGCCATCGTTGTCATAGTCGGCAAAGTGGGCGGAGAGGCTGGCATCCCTGACCGCGATCCCGGCCTGTTCTCCCGCTTCCGTGAAGACGCCATTTCCATCATTGAGGTAGAGGAGATTGGGCGAATCGTAGTTACAGACGTGAATGTCGAGATCGCCATCGTTGTCCACGTCGACGAACTCCGATCCCGCACTCCAGGACCCGCTCGCGGCCACCCCCGCCTTGCTCGTGATGTCCACGAACTGCAGGGGTCCGGTTTGCCGGTAGAGGACGTTGTCCCCCGGGCCCCCGGTGCAGTAGATGTCGGCCCGGCCATCGCCGTCGACATCGCCAATGGCGATTCCACCGCAGGCAAAACCAAGGATATAGATCCGACGGAGAGGGTGGTCGTCCTGCAGCTCGTTGACGAAGCTGACGCCACTCTTCTCCGGGGAGAGGAGATGGAACAGGGTTACCTCCGGGGAGGGGGATGCCTGGGCAGGCCCATGCCGGTAGAGAGCGCGCAACTCACCGCCTTCGAGCCAGCTCACCTTCACAGGTTCCGCTTCCGGAAGTCCTGCTTCAGCTCCTGAATTATCCCCGGGGTCTTCGCTCCCACAGGAGGCGAGGGAGATCACAAGAGCTGCCAGCAGGGAACAGCGTGCCAGCAGGGCGGGGGGATGTTCGGGACGGGCAAACACAGCGCTTCCGCCAATTTATACGATTTCAGCGAGGCTCTCGCAATGCCGAACAAGTCATCGCCGTTCCTATACCAGAGCCCTGGGAAGGGTTGTGATCAGGTCGTCGGTTCAAATCCGACCATTGGCTCCACTGGTGGTCAACGGGTTACGATATTCCGGGGATTTGCGGGTTCACTTATTGACGGCAGTGAGGCGCTGCAGTAGCAAGGTTGCCTTATGAAACTGTTTTACGTCTTTCTTTCCACGATGGTTTTCGGGGCATTCGTGCTGACTTCCTGCGGCGATGACGAAGCTGCGGCAAACTCGGAAAGCCTCAATTCGGAACGGCCTCCCCGCCCGGGGACCGAAGGAAACAGGAAATCTTCCCCCCGGGGTGCAACGTCAGAACGATCCATCCCGGCGCCAAGTCCTGATGTTCCCGAGGCTGAGGACCCTCCGGCAGCCCCCAAGCCCGTCGTCAAACTGGATCCGTCGATTCCCCTGCCCCGGAGCGCCGAGGAACGGGAGGAGCGACGGGAAGAACGAGAGTCTGAGGAGCGGGCTGAACGATTCGCCCGCATCACGGAGCAGATCAGCGCGCGCATGAAGGAACGGGATACGAATGGGGATGGCCTCCTTTCCAAGGAGGAAGTTTCCGGTCCCTTCTCCGGTGGTTTCGACGAGGTTGATACCAATGGGGACGGCCAACTCGACGATGCGGAACAGGCAGCCATGATCGAGGCACTGAGCGAGCGGATGAAAAGTTTCGGCGACCGGAGCCGCCGAGGACGCGGGGGACGGCCAGAAGGGCGTGATTCGCGCGACCGTTAAAATCCCCGGGCCCTTGGCACAGGCTGTGCGGTAGAGACTTCCCGAGCACTGGGCAGGGGGTGGCCCGGTGCTGGAAACGTCATTGGGCGGCGACTTGTCGAAACGGCGCTCCCTTGGCTGGCAGGAGTCGCAAGGACATCAGAGAGTCAGCGGTGGCGGGGTGATGGTGAGTTTGCGCTCGCCCGCCTTCGCCGATGGGTCGTCTCCGCTCCATCAGGCCACCGGACCAAGTCTGCTCGACCGTTCCCTCCGTGCCAGGACCGAAGAGGAGACTGGCGCTCGACCGGGTCAGGTCTAGTCACATCGCAACCGGAACTACTGGCTATCCGAGCACCTCTTGCATCAGGCCGTTACTGCCTGCAAAGGACTCCACCGAAATGCCCGCCTGCTTCAACATGGTGAACTGCAAGTTTGCCAGGGGTGTCGACTGGTCGAAGCGGTGATACGATCCATGTTGGAAGCCAAGCCCTTTTCCCCCAGCCAGCACTAACGGGTAATTCAGGTTCGTGTGGGTAGTGCTGTTGCTGCTACCGTAAAGGATCGACGTCTGGTCGAGAAGGCTGAGGGTGCCCTCGGCATTGGCCGGTGTTTCCTTCATCCGGGTAAGGAACTCCGCGAATTTGCGGCTGAGGAACTGATCCCACCTGCCCAGAGGCTCGATTCCTTCCGGCTTATTCCAACCATGGCAGAGACTATGCAGGTTGGGGCCCAAACCCAACAATTGCGGGAACTTGCCACTCAGCGAGGTGGCATCGCCCATGCTTCCGATCTGATAGGTCGCCACCCGCGTCGAATCGGTGCGGAAAGCCAGGTAGATCAGCTCGTACATGGTTGCGACGTAATCCTCCGGCACCTTGGAATCGGAATCCAATTTGAGGCGCTCCCGATCGGCGTCGGTCAACTCCGGCCTGGGAAGGTCCATCCATGCCTGAGACCGCTCCACTCTTTTTTCGACATCGCGAACTGAATCAAGATACTCATCGAGTTTTTCCCGGTCGTTTTTGCCAAGCTTGCGCCGCACCTCGCTGGCATCCTCCAGAACCAGATCCAGCATGTGTGCCGCGCTGCGCAAGCGTCGGCGTCCCCGTTGAGTCGCGTCATCGCCCGCTCCGAAGAACCGTTCAAAGATTTGACGTGGCTGATTGAGCGCAGGAATTGGCCGCCCGTGCTGATTGTAAGATAGCGTACTCGAACGGGTGGGCTCACCGACTCCGCCGTCCGTCGACATCACGAGCGAGGAGAAGCGCGTTTGATCGGAAAGTTGTTCCGCTGCGATCTGATCCATCGACTGCACGTTGAGCAGATCGCGCCCAATGAGATCGCACCCTGTCAAAAAGGTGTCGCCGCTGTCGTGTCCTCCGATCTTGCGCACTTCAGGATGGGAAAGTCCTCCAAGGATGGAGATGTCCTTCCGCAGCGCCTCGAGCGGCTTGAGAGCCTGTGTGAACAGGTAGTCGGCTCCTTCGGTCTGGGGGAACCAGCTCCACTCCGTCTTCCCGCTGTCCCCAGGCGGCATCGACACTCCGAAGGGGAAATAGATCGCGGCCAGACGACGAGGCTCATCCTTTGGCGCCCGCGCTCCCATGCATTCCAAGGTGGGCAAGGCCAAGGCGGCTCCCGCGCCACGCAAGAAGGTGCGTCGATTCAGTTGCCAAGGTCGGGAGGAAGACATGATAGGCTCAGGGCGATACGGCTACTTGGTTTGAAACATTACACTGACAGCGATGCTTTCCACTAAATCCGCTAACCGGAGGTCATTCTTGAGAAAGTCCCTGGTCAGGATGTCTATAACGCTTTGATCAGAGAATTTCAAGCTGCGACCGAGGGCATAGGTGAGCAATCTGGAAACAAGGGCGCGAGCAAATTGTTCCTCCCGGTGCTCCAGCAAGTAGCCCCTTAATTCGTGAATTCCATTGATCTCTCGGCCGTCGGGAAGTTTCGCCCGTGCATCCACCGGCAAGGGAACCCCGTCCTTGCCGTTATTCGGCCGCACCACTTCTTTTCTCCACTTTCCCACCGCATCGAACTCCTGCAGGGCGTAACCCCAGGGATCGATGCCTCGATGACAGTCCGCACAAGCAGTGTCCTTTAGATGCCTCTCCAATTGCTCGCGAACGGGCAGTCTGCCGAACTCCTCGTCCGCCGTTTCCAACTCCGGAACATTCGGAGGCGGGGGCGCCGGGGGATCACCCAAGAGGCGCTTCCGCACAAAGACTCCGCGCTTGATGAGATGAGCATCCACGCCGGTAGAGGTTCCTAATAGAATTGATGCGTGCGTCAACAGGCCGCCGCGACGCATCGCACGTTCCCCCGTGAGGGCCACTCGCCGGAAGTTCCGCCCGCGCACCCCCTCAATGCCATAGTGCCGAGCCATTCGATCGTTTAACATCGCGAAATCGGACTGAAGGAAATTACGCGCACTGAGATTCTTTCGCAGAAGCTCCCCAAAGAAGTGTTGCGTCTCTCGCCGCATCTCCTCCTTCAGACTGGGTCGAAATCCGGGATAGGCTTTCTGATCGATCACGAGGCGATCACCTGCTTCCAGATCCAGCCACTGCGAGGTGAATTGGTCGATGAAGCGATCGCATCTGGAATCGGCGATCATGCGGTTCACCTGGCCCTTCAAGCCGTCATGCCGACCCAATGTTCCGATGCGTGCCGCGTCTAACAGATCTGCATCCGGCATCGTGCTCCACAGGAAATAGCTCAGGCGTGAGGCCAGTTCGTAGGGATTGAGATTTCTAGCGCTCGCAGAATCCGGTTCCAAAATGTAAAGAAATGCCGGGGACACCAGAGCCATTGCCAGGGACTCCTTGAGGGCCTCTTCAAAGGTCGGCATTTCCGGCCGTATTTTTCCGAAAAACCTGTGAAAGCGGTCGATTTCCTTCTCGGTCACGGGCTGACGCCACGCCCTTGCCAAAAACCGGGCAATCACCTCCCGACCGTATGCTCCCTCATCAGTCTTTCTCAGCTCGGAGTCGTGGAGAATACGCGTATGATGTTCCGGCGGCCAGGCATCGAAGAGTGGAGCTTTGAATTCCAGCGACTCGATCCCGACATTCGCCCCCTCATTGGTCACCGAGATCACCAACCCGGGAAACTTCCCCTGTTTCCGAACTGGCAGAGGAAAGTTCTCCAGTTGTCCGACGAACTCAAAGTCCTGCGCCTCCTCGTTAGTGAGCACCCGTGCCCCGAGAAGCTCTCGATCCACCAGGGTGTCCGGACGGTAACCGACATGCACCTTCATGTAGGGCACCGCGTTCTTTTCTTCCGCGATAACCGTTTTGGCGCGGATGCGGATTCGGAAAGCTCCCTGGTCGGGATACTGATCTTTGATTCGCACGAGAAACTCGCGCTTGTCGCCAATACTGTTGGAGGGCTGGACCCCGTCAATCCAACGCTCTTCTGTCGACTTTTCAAAGCTGTGCTCAAAGACTTCCGGGACCGAATCGGTGACAATGGCCCGATCGAGAGCCTCCCGGGCAGCCTTGAGATAGTAATCGAACTGCAATCCGGACATTTGAAGCGCGCTGCCATTATTTCGCATCCCGTCCGGTGACACAGCGTCGGGCGGAAGATCGCGGGCATAGGTCACATCGAGGCCAAAGAGATCCCGCATCGTGTTCTGATACTCTGCATTGTTAAGCCGGCGCATCACCACGCGGCTTCCTGTCGGGCGGAACGTTTCGTTCGCCTTTGCGATCGCATCATCGAGCCACGCCAAGACTATTCTTCGCTCCGCATCGTTGGGCGCAGGTTTCTCTTTCGGCGGCATTTCTGCCAAATTGAGAGCGATCCGCACTTCGTGCCAATGCTCTGCTGCACGCCGCTCTTTCACAAGGTCTGGTGACAAAGTATCGAGACGGAACTTGCCCTTTTGTTTTTCGGGACCGTGACAACTGAAGCAATACTGCTGTAAGACCGGCCTGACCTCCTTCTCGAAATCCGGGGCCGCGGTCACCCATCCCACGAGTAAGACTCCAATCGACAGCAGGGGAATTGTGAGAGATCGAAGATGAGCAGGTGGATCAATCAAGCGGCACCACTCTACCGTGCCACTCTGTCCCCAACAAGACATCAAGGTGGGACGCATCCCTATGAATTGGGGAAGATCACCTTCAATTGCCCAAGGTCAGCACGATTTTTGCGATCGCTGAACCAGCAGAGAACGGCAACCAAGATGATTCAATCACCACAGTTTAAGCAGTGGTCGCGCCGTGTTGACTCCAGAACTCCGCACGGGTTTCACCTCGTTTGCCCGTAATGGCCGGGACTTGCGATGATCTTCCCGCCGGCAGGGTTCCCATCGCTCAGATTTTGAGGCGATCCGCCAGCGAACGTCACAACCCAGAGAAAGGCCTTGAAGGCATTGGATCGTTCAACTTCGGAAACTCGACTTGAATGCCGAAGGGGATAAGAGGGCTTGTGGCGGGAAATGGAGAATCAGCCGGGCACAGCTCTTGCGAGAGCTGATGGCGTAGTTCTCACTCCTTGGCCGTCACCTGCGAGTTGATGACAGCCTGGCTCAGGTTCCCATTCACATCAAAGAGGTTCACGATGAAGATCAAGGGTTGTCCGGCCACCAGGGGCCGGGGAGCTGTGGCAGTCAGGATCCCGGACCGCTTTCTCGCTCCCTTCAGCGAGAGGTCCTTCACGAGGGCGTCGATCTGTCCGCCGCCCCGCTGGAGAACAACGAGGGGTCCCAGTCCCTTGTCATCGCTCATGCTGAGGGAGAGTTTGACGGTCTTCTCACCGGCCTGCGGGGGACTGGCGACCTTGAATTCGTGGATCTCAGGGGCCTTGGTGTCTCTCTTGTCGAAGGATTCGCTGAAGAAGCGGCTGACGGCGGCCATTCGAGCGTGGGCCGGGGAGAAGCGGACCGGGCGACTGGGCGCGGTCTTGCGGTCGAACATCTGTCCGAGATGATCGTATCCGCGCATCATGATGTTGCGGGGATCACGGGTGTCGTGCAGCATCCCGAAGATGTGGCCCAGTTCGTGGATGAGGACGCCATTGCTGGTCTGTGATTCCTTGTTCCGGGAGCGCTTTTCCGATCCCGCCACCTTGGGCACCAGGGTCGGGTCCATGAAGTAGCGCAGCTGTTCCTCGATGGTGGAGGCGGTGACCTCGTCGCGGAAAATGTCGCCGGACACGCAGGCGAGACCCGAATAGACGTGAGGGACGGGCCTGGCTTCGGCCACGGCTCCGGCCTCCGAAAACACGAGGGTGGGCCGGTTGCGGGAATAGCCGGTGGTTTCCCAGATTTCCTGTTGCTGGGAGTTCAGGAGACGATCCACATCAAAGGGTTCTCCGGTGTAAAAGGCGGAGGGGTGCTTGGCATTCACGAGGTGGACCTTGAGGCGGCCATCCGGGGCGAACTCAAAGTCCAATCCCCGCGTTTTGTGTCCGTTGGCCTTCATTTCCCTCCGGAAAATGTCGGACACGACCCGCATGAGGACTGCGCACTTTTCCCGGTAACCGGGCTTCACCTTGCGGTCGCTGGGAACAAAATAGACCAGCCTGACCTTATAGTCCTTCCCCAGATCTTCCAGGGGAGGAGGAACAATAACGTTTCCGGCCGCCTGGCCCGCCGGGGCGGGGGACTTTCCGCCATCCCGCTGGGCCATCAGGCTGAAGCCGAGGACGAGGGAGAGGACCACTACGGCGGAAAGCAGGGAACCGGGGGCGGGCTTCATGAGCGTGTCACACTTAGACACCATTTTTCCGTTCCTGACAAGCGCACGGGCCCAGGAGGATCGCGCCAGCGGCTTGGCAGCGGGAGGACGGTCTTCTCACGGTCAGGCAGGAATAATCCGGACCAGATTGATCTTTCGACGTGGGGTCCGGTGTTTAAGTTGAGGACATGACGGAGGGAGGGTCCGCCTCATCGCGACCGGTCACCCTGGTGCCGGCCATCGCGGTGGTGGTGGGCAACATGGTGGGGACCGGGGTCTTCACCAGCCTGGGATACCAGTTGGTGGACATTCAGTCGGGATTCGTGCTGATGGTTCTCTGGGCCCTGGGTGGCGGGTGCGCCCTGTGCGGGGCGGTGTGTTATGGGGAGCTGGCGGCGGCTTTTCCGCGCTCGGGGGGCGAGTATCACCTGCTCTCCCAGGTCTACCATCCGTCGCTGGGGTTCCTGGCGGGATGGATCTCGGTGACGGTGGGGTTTGCAGCACCCATTGCGCTGGGAGCGATGGCCTTCGGAACCTATTTTTCCGGGGCGATGGCTCTCGGGGGAGAGACCTGGCCACGGATCCTGTCGGTAGTCGTGGTGCTGGCAGTGGCGGGCATTCATCTCAGACCGATCGGGCTGGGAGCGCGCTTCCAGAGTGTCTTCACCGCCCTGAAGATGATCTTCATCCTGATCCTCCTTTTGGCCTGCTTCCTCCTGGGGGAGCGACAGGAGGTTTCCTTCCTGCCCCGCAAGGGCGACCTGAAACTGCTCTTCAGCCCGGAATTCGCCATCGCCCTCGTGTTCGTGATGTATGCCTACACGGGCTGGAACGCGGCAACCTACATCGTCGATGAAGTTCGGGAACCGCAGCGGACGGTGCCGCGCGCCCTGCTGATGGGGACGGGCATCGTGACCCTGCTCTATCTCCTGCTCAACGGGGCCTTTCTCTACAGCGCTCCCATGGAAAGCATGGCGGGTGAGATGGATGTGGCCAAGGTGGCAGCTGGTCATGTCCTGGGTGAGACGGGAGGCCGGGTGATGGCGGGCCTGATCAGTTTCGGGATGGTCTCCGCGCTGAGTGCCATGATCTGGGTGGGACCACGGGTGGCCCAGCGGATGGGAGAGGACTTCCGTGGGTTGGGTGTGCTTGCCCGGAAGTCGCGTTCGGGCATCCCTGCCAACGCGATCTTCCTGCAGACTGCGGTGGTGCTCGTTCTGATCCTGACCAGTTCCTTCGAGCAGGTCCTGGTCTACATTGAACTGCTGCTCGTTCTCTTTGCCCTGGTGACGGTGGCAGGGGTGTTCTGGTTGCGCGTGCGGCAACCGGACCTCTCCCGCCCGGTGAAGGCCTGGGGCTATCCCTTCACCCCGGCTCTCTTCGTGGCGGTGAATGCCTGGATGGTGGTCTACATCATCAGGGATAAACCGGGGGAGACTCTCTGGGGCCTTGCTACTTTGGCGGTTGGACTGGTGGTCTATTTCCTGGCGCAGAGGGGTGGGGGCGGCGAAAGCGGAATCACGAGGCGGTAATCATTACCGGATGGGCGGGTTTCGGTTGAATCCCGCTGGAATTGTGTAATATCAATATAGTCTAATCATTCGGGCCGCGCATTCGGTTCTCCCTTTCTGCATGAAACTGTTCTCTTCCGCGCCCCGGGTTCGTGGTGGCTCCTTTTCCCGGAGACCGCTCCCGGGGCCACATAATCGGCGTGCCGGCTTGCGCCGGGGCATGACCCTGATTGAGATCTCGGTCGTCCTTTTTGTTCTGCTGATGCTCACTTCCCTGTTGTGGTTTGCGGCCCGGAGCTGGAAGGCGGGATCGGACCGGGTGTTTTGCGTGATGCAGATCCGGCACATGCAGGTGTCGATGCGTTCCTACACCCATTCCAGCCCCTATCAGCCCGGGCAGGATCTCTCGTGGGCCAATCCTCCGGTAGATCTTGAGGAAGAACTGGTTGGTCCGGGGAAATACGTCCCCGAAATTCCCCGGTGCCCTTCGAGGGGAACCTATCAGCTTGGAGGCAACGTGGTTCCCGAGGTGGGTGAGCTCTACATGAAGTGTTCGCTGGCCGCCACGCGCCGCCATGAACCGGAGGACTACCGCAGTTGGTAGCCTTTCAGGTTGAAGTTCCGGGTCGAGTTTGTTCCTCCCATACGCTAGGAAGCGGGGATGCCGGACCTGAGGCTGGAGCGTGAATTGATCGAGAGCGGAACGGAGCCGGTTGCGGGGATCGACGAGGCCGGTCGGGGACCACTGGCCGGTCCGGTGGCAGCAGCTGCGGTGATTCTGCCTTCCGGCTACCGGCACGAGTTGCTTGATGATTCCAAAAAGTTGACGGCCAGGCGCCGTGAGACCCTCTTCAAGGAGATCACCACCGATCCTGGTATCTGCTGGGGGCTGTCCTTCGTGGAAGTTCCCGAGATCGACGGACTCAACATTCTGCGCGCGACGCATGCCGCCATGGGACGGGCGGCCCTGGCTCTCGAATCCCGTCCGGCCTTCTGCCTGATTGACGGCCTGGATGTGCCGCGGTTTCCCCTGGCCTCCCGCGGGGTGGTGAAGGGGGACGGGATCAGTTTTTCCATCGCAGCTGCCAGCATCATTGCAAAGGTGAGCCGGGACAGACGGATGCAGGAACTGGCGGAGGAATTTCCGGTCTATGGGTTCGAGAAGCACAAGGGCTATGGGACAAAGGCCCATCTGGAGGCTCTCAGGCGGCACGGGCCCTGTCGCGAGCACCGCCGATCCTTCGCCCCGGTGGCAGAGTTGGTCTGATGACGGAGAATGCTCTTCTGAGTTTCCCTGATTTCGTTACCTGGCGACACTCATGTTCGCCCGGGCCCTGGTCCGGTTTGTTCCGGTAGTTGAGGGCTTCCTGCGAATTCCTTACGACATGGAATGCAGCTCGTTTCTTCTTCAGCTGCCAGCTTGCGTCCCGCCATGGGGCTCTTTCAGCAGGAGGATCATCCCCGCCGCGACTAATCGCTGGTGGCCTCGCAACAGTTTCTCTAAGATGAGTTTGTAATAATGAATTGGATCAAACTATTGCCGGTTGTGATTGCAGGATTGGTGCTTTGCGGGTGCACCTCGATTTCGAATGAGGAAGTGCCAGCCCCGAGCCAACCTGAGCCGGCGGTAATTAATGACCGGCAGATTATCGAGCAGATGACGGCCAAGGTAACGGAGTTGATGGATTCAGGCTCGGTCGTGGAGATGAAGGCGCTGATCGAGAAGTTAAAAAAAGAACCTAAAGCCAAGCTGCAGTTGCCTGATGCCAGTCTGTCAAGCGTGGACGAAGCGCAAAAGGCGGTGGCTGTGGTCGGTGGGGTTTACAAGTGCAACAGGTGCCCGCGCTGGCATATTGCTCCGGCAAGTGGATTCCTGATTGCTGAGGACCTGGTGGTGACAAACTATCACGTCGCCGGAAATCCAGAGCGATCCGGTTTGGCTGTCCGGCTTTTCGATGGGCGTATGTTCATGGTCGAAGATGTGGTAGCATCGAGCGAGCGACATGACCTTGCCGTGTTGCGCCTGCCAAAGACGGGCATTAAGCCGATCGCGCTTGGCCTGTCAGCCCCGGTCGGCGCCAAGGTTAACCTGTTCAGCCATCCGAACCGTAAGTTCTACACGCTGAGCGAGGGCAGGGTGGCGCGGTATTTTGTAATGCAGCGAAATCGCAAGCCGGTGCCGGCCATGGCGATTACTGCCGACTTTGGCAGGGGCTCAAGCGGCGCACCGGTGCTAAATGAGGAAGGTCAAGTGGTGGGCATTGCAGCCAGTACCGAGTCGCTCTATTACAGCGAGAAGGAAGGCGTGCAGAATAACCTGCAGATGGTTTTCAAAAACTGCGTGCCGGTCAGCCAGTTGCGTGAGCTGATTGGGGATGGAGAGTGACTCAAGTTGCATGCTCCCGTTGCGCTACCCCGTCACATCTTCTACTGTTTTAACGCGGGGGTTTTCTCCCTCGAGCAGGATGACCTCGACGACATCAAAGCGCCAGGGGAGGTCACGGGTGCCGAGGAGGCGGAGCCATTCGTTGGCCCCGCGTTGCATGAACTTTTTCTTCCGGTGATCGACCGCCTCAAGGGGTCGACCAAATTTTTCACTGGTGCGGGTCTTTACTTCCACGAAGCTCAGGGTTCTGCCGTCGCGTGCCACGACGTCGATTTCACCGCCCCCGGGAGCGCGGAAGTTGCGGTAAAGGATTCGTCTGCCTTCGGCCCGCAGGTGGGCACAGGCGATTTTCTCACCCAGTGCGCCGATCGCGAGATGGTCGTTGCCGAGTGCGCGGCAGGGCCGGTTGAGGAGCGGGCTGAGCCGCTTCCGGCATCCGAGAAGAAATGCTTTGAGCACGGATTGAAGGAGTGACGGGTTACCCGGGAAGTTTGGGGAGGAGGGCGAGAAGAGTCCGGTAGCGCGCGATGTCGAATTCACGATTCCCGTCCACCATGCCCTCCGATTCGTCAGCGAGACAGAGTGCAATCATGAGCTTTGCTTCCACTTCGTCGATTTCAGGATCCTGCAGGAGGCGTTGGTAGGTTTCGTCTACGTAAGGGGTCTCCGGAGAGATCAGCTGTTGTTCCACTGCGGGAACCAGTTGTTCGATGCCATCGTCCATGGCCGTCAGGCAACGCGGTTGGAGGGGGTGCCTGCCAACCAGTTCTCCAGGTTGTCCACGACCCCGGTGAGGAGGCGCTGTCGTGATTGAAGGGAAAGCCAGGCGGTGTGGGGGGTGATGATGAGGTTTCTGTCGACGAGGTCGGCCGCGAGGAGGGGATGGTCCGCCGGGGGCGGTTCCGCGGAGAGGACGTCGAGCCCGGCTCCGGCGAGGTGGCCGCTGCGCAGGGCTCCGGCCAGGGCAAGCTCGTCGACGAGGGGGCCGCGGCTCACGTTGAGGAGCAGGGCCCCCGGCTTCATGGCAGCCAGCGTTTCGCTGTCGATCATGCCCTCGTTTCCGACGGTGAGGGGGCAGTGCAGGGAGATGACGTCCGAAGTGGCGAAGAACTCCCGGGCCGCGAGACGAGGAAGCTCAGGCCGATTGGTGTTGGGGGATCCCTTCCGGGCCAGGATCTGCACCTTCATTCCGAGAGCCTCCGCAATGGTCGCGAAGGCTGATCCGATTTCTCCGAGGCCGACGATACCACATGCCTTGCCGGACAGTTCAGTAACGGGATGGGTGAGCCGGGTGAAGATCGGGGAATGGGGCCACTCGTCATGTTCGGTGGCGAGGCGGTGCACTCGGGTGGCAAGGGCCAGGAGTAGGGCGGCAGTATGCTGGGCCACACTGGGGGTGGAGTAACCGGCCACGTTGCAGACCGGTATGCCCCGGGTCCTGGCCGCTTCGAGATCGACCACGTTGACACCGGTGGCGCATACCAGGATGAGTTTCAGATCGGGAAGGGATTCGATGATCCTGGAATCGAGGACGACCTTGTTGGTGAGAACAACCTCCACGCCGCGACAACGCGCGGTGACCTCGGAGGGGGTGGTGTGCTCATGGGGCGTGAAGGTGCCCATCGCTTCCAGGGGGCCGAAGTCGATATCGCCGCGGGTGAGAGTGGAGGAATCGAGAAAGGTGATGTTCACGAAGGAGGTGGCTGGATGTTCGGGGGGAAGGTCAGGCGTCCGGATGGAGGGCTGCTCCGAGAGCGTCCGGGCTGGTCTTGCGGATGAGTTCGAGGCGCCCGGGGTCGGGGAGGAAGGGCTCAAACTCCCTAGGAACGGGAGCCTCGCAGATTTTGAATTCACCACTGACGGGATGGGTAAAACCGAGACGCCAGGCATGCAGCATGAGACGCCCGGTTTCGACCGGTTGTCGACCAGGCTTCGCATAGACGGGATCGCCCAGAAGGGGACAGCCAAGGTGTTTCATGTGGACGCGAATCTGGTGGGTGCGGCCGGTGTGCAGGTGGCAGAGGACAAGAGCCCAGGGAGGGGTCTCGTTTCTGGCAAGGATGTGGTAGTCCGTAATGGCGGGTCGACCCGATCCCGCCCCCGGATTGAGAACAGCCTGCTTCTGGCGGTTCACGGGATGACGTCCGATGTGGGTGAAGATAGAGCCGGAGGGTTGCACCGGGGAGCGCTCGGTGACCGCCAGGTAGAGCTTGGTGGTCTGGCGGGCGGAGAATTGACCGAGGAGCGACTGGAGGCCGCGATCGGTCCTGGCGGTCACGATACAGCCACTCGTTTCCTTGTCGAGTCGGTGCACGATTCCGGGGCGCTCCACGCCACCCACTCCCGGCAAGTCTCCCCGGCAATGGTGAAGGAGGGCATTGACGAGGGTGCCGTCGGGATGGCCTGCAGCGGGATGGACGACCAGCCCCACCGGTTTGTTGATGACGATGATATCTTCGTCCTCATGAAGGATATCGAGGGGAATGTCTTGGGGGACAAGGTTCGTCGGTTGCAGGTCTGGAAGCTCCACGGTGATGGAGTCACCGGGCGTGACGGGGGTCCTGGGCCTCGTTCTGCCGCCATTGAGGAGGATGTGACCGTCCTTCAGCAGAGCCTGGATGCGCGAGCGGGAAAGATCGGGGAGTTCCCGGGCGAGGAACAAATCGAGTCGTTCTCCGCTGTCCCCCTGGACGGTGATGGTCACGGCCGGAGGGTGGGGCAGGACGCCGCAGGGAGCAAGTAACGAGGTGACGGAGCGAGGCGCGCGTCCCAGAACGCTCCTTGCTACCGCCTCGGCGCTACCGCTACCTTGGTGCGGTGAGCACGCACCTGGCCACCTGTCCGAATTGCTCGGGCGAGATGGATGTGACGGACGTGGGCCCCTACAGCCGCGTGCGTTGCCCGGAATGCGGGGAGGAGGTGAGGGTGAAGATCGAGATGGGGCCCTACCACCTTGTCCGGCGCATCGCCTTCGGGGGGATGAGCGTGGTGTTCGTGGCCCGCGATCTCACCCTGGACCGGGACATTGCGGTCAAGGTGCTGAACGAAAAGTTTTCCGCGAACGAGAAGCGTGAAGAGCAGTTCAAGAGCGAGGCCCGGCTCACTGCCACGGTCAGTCATCCCAATGTGGTACGGGTCTACAAGGTGGGACGAGCCTTCGATCGTTACTTCATCGCAATGGAACTCGTCTCGGGGCAGAGTCTGGACGAGCGCATGTCGGTGCACGGAGCTCTGCCGGAGGATGCGGTAATCCGGTTGGCGCTGCAGGTTGTGGACGGATTGCGGGCTGCCCTGAGTGCGGGGCTCATCCATCGGGATATCAAGCCGGCTAATATCCTCATCGACGAGGATGAGACAGCCAAACTGGTGGACTTCGGGCTGTCGTTGCTGACGGAGGATGGAACGGTTCGCTCCGACGAGATCTGGGCCACCCCCACCTACGTGGCCCCGGAGGTGCTCGAGCACGCCGAGGAAGATCACCGGGCGGATATCTATGCTCTCGGGGCCACGCTCTACCACGCCCTGGCGGGTGTTCCGCCGGTGGAGTTGAAGGAGATCACCAATCAGGCCGCCGGTGAGGCCAAGAAGGAGGTTCCGTCCCTGAAGAAAGTGGCACCCTGGCTCTCCAACGAGATCGTGCAGATCGTGGAGCAAGCGATGAAGCATGATCCGGCCCGACGATTCGAGGACTACGAGGAGTTCCGGACCGACCTGGAAATGGCTCGAATGGTCTTGAAGGCGAAGGGGACAAAGGTGCCCGTGCACGGCGCAATCCGCGCCAAACGCCACGAGCGGCAGGACGTCCATCGCCGGGTGTGGTTGTTGGGCGTGTGGGCGGTGGTGTTCGCTGCCCTGGTGGCGGGAAGCATCCATTTCTTCAGGGTGGGGAGGGGCGATTCGGAAGAGGAGGATTCGAAGGGGCCGCATCTTGTCCTCGATCCGGAACGTGATCCCACTCTGGACCCGGAAGTGGCGATGCAGATCAACGAGGCCTACGAAGGCGCACGGCAGGCCCTGGCCGATGATGACTTTGTGGTGGCGGAGGAACAGTTCCTCCGGGTCTGGCATAAGGAGCAGGCACCCACCGAGACGGCGGCTTGGGCGGGTTTCGAGGCAGCGGTGGCGGCCTTTCTGGACGGACGAAGTGCGGATGCCCGCCAGCACCTGGCCGATCTCTACGATTTTGTCGGCGAGCGCCGGGCCGCGGATACAGTGATGGGGCGGCGACTGCAGTCGGCTGCGGAACTCCTCACCAATCTGCGCTTCGTTCCGCAGGAACGCGTGCCCGAGGTGCTGGATCAACCCTTTCGAGCGACGGTCTTTTTCGCGATGGCGTTGAAGATGTGGGAGCAGGGTGAACTGGAACGCGCGCAAGCGATGTTCAGCAAGCTCTCACGGAACGGGCCCTGGCCGAAAGCTGAATGGATGGGCACCTATCGGCAGTTGGCCCGGCGCTACCTCGTGGATTACAAGCTCCTAGGAAAGGCGGATTATGGGGTCGAGGGAAAAAGCCGGGCTGAGCTGCAGGCCAGTATCGAGGCACTGGACGAGCTCTATGCCTCCCTGCTGACGCGGGGACGGGCCCGTTTCAACGTGAAGGTCTGGCAGAGCGGATTGAGAGGGCGATTGAGATACCTCCGAACCCGAAAAGTGCAGGATGACTGGAGGGTCCTGCTCGAGGAAGTGGGCGAGAGATACTTTGCGAATGCACAATTTCCGGAAGGGGCCAAGGCGCTGCAGAAGATCGAGTTGGCCGGCGGACTGGAACGGAATCAACGGGCAGCCCTCCTCTTTTTCTGCGGGGAAGCGGAGGTTTTCGTCCAGGAATTGGCCCGCGCCCTTGGTCCCGGGGCCAACGGAGTGATTCTCAACACGCGCACTGGCACGCGCTACACCCAGATTATCGGTTCTCAGAAAGGGGGACTGATGGTTGAGAAGGATGGCGCGGCGCTTTCCCTGAGTTGGAAGGAGATCGAACCGGTTTCCCTGCTGGTGCTGCATCGCGTCCTGATCGACGATCCCAACACCGTTGAGAAAAAGGGAGACCGGTTGCTGCAGGCTATGGCGTTCGCATGGCTCGGCAACCTGAAGGACGAGGCCCGTGGGATGGCCGGGGAGTTGATCGAACGGCGGCCCGAATTCCGGGTGCGATGGGAGCAGATCCTGGAGGATTTCGGGGAGTAAGGGGAAGCAGGTTGTCCGCGCCACCGGCAATCATTGACAAGATCGATTTTGGGGCGATGTTCCGCCCCGATGTCTGATGATGATAAGAAAAGCCCGGGGACAAGTCCGACTCCGGAGGAGTTGCAGCGCGGCCTGCAGGAGCTTTTCGGAAAGATGGGCAACGTCCAGTGGACCATGCCAGGGATGAATCAGGAGGTGGAGGACGATGAGCCGGAGGTTCCTGATGAGCGGTCCGCTGACAGTGTTTTTGAGTTCAATTACATTCCCCGTGACATCAAGGCGCACCTCGATCGCTTTGTGATTCGGCAGGATGAGGCCAAGAAGGCTCTCTCGATAGCGGTGTGCGACCATTACAATCATGCCAAATACCTCCGCAGTCTGGAGAACGAGCGCGGGAAGCTGCCGGAAGGGATCGAGTTGCAGAAGCAGAACGTGATCGTGGTGGGACCCACCGGAGTGGGGAAAACCTACCTGATCAAGCACATTGCCGAGTTGATCGGGGTTCCCTTCGTGAAGGCTGATGCCACCAAGTTCTCGGAAACCGGATATGTGGGTGGAGATGTGGATGACCTGGTGCGTGATCTGGTGCAAAAGGCCGAGGGAGATGTCGAACTGGCTGAGTTCGGGATCATTTACATCGATGAGATCGACAAACTGGCCACCCGCAGCGAAATGATCGGGCGGGACGTCAGTGGGCGGGGGGTGCAGACGACCCTGCTCAAACTGATGGAAGAGACGGAGGTGCCGCTCACCAACCCGATGGACATCCGGAGCCAGATGAAGTCGATGATGAGCATGCAGCGGGGTGGTGAGTCAGCCAAGGATACGGTCAATACCCGCCACATTCTCTTCATCGTGAGCGGAGCCTTTTCCGGGTTGGAGAAGGTGGTGCGCAAGCGTCTCAGCGAAGGGCAGATCGGTTTCGGGGCGGATCCGGTGGAACGTCCCATGGACGGGGAACTTTTCAATCAGGTGGAGACCCAGGACTTCATTGATTTCGGGTTTGAGGCGGAATTCATCGGACGCCTGCCGGTGCGGGTGGTATGCGAGAAGTTGAACGCTGCCGACCTCAAGAAGATCATGAAGTTTTCGGAGGGCAGTCTCCTGCGGCAGTATGAGCGTGAGTTCGAGGCCTACGGAATCCGGGCCCGTTTCGAAGACAGCGCAATCGAGAGGATTGCGGAGCTGGCGGAGAAGGAGAACACCGGTGCCCGGGCCCTCATGACGGTGTGCGAACGTCTCCTGCGGGATTTCAAGTTTGAGTTACCGGGGACTTCGGTCTCCGAGCTCACGATCACGGACGGGTTGATCGACGGCCGGGAGGAACTGCTTGAGCAGTATCGTGAGTTGGGGCGCCAGGTGGACGTGGAGAAGGCTGCCCGTGAGCTGGAGGTGTTCTGTCGCGACTTCCGGGAGGAGCATGGAGTAGAACTGTCCCTGACCGATGAGGCCCTTGCCCAGCTGGCGGAAGAGGCTGCCAGCCAGGGGAGAAGCCTTCTCCAGTTGTGCCGCCAGCGGTTTCGAGATGTGCAGTTTGGTCTGAAGTTGATTCAGAAAAACACGGGCCGAGCGTGCTTCGAGCTGGGCCCGGAGGCCGTGGAGGATCCGGACAATTACTTGAGTGAACTGGTGGTCAGGAGTTATCGTGGTGATGTCGCCGGAACGGAAGATTCCCCGGACGACAGCGATTCCAAAGATGGCTGACATTCCAACAGAGCATTACGTGGCCCATCGCCATCCCCTCACCGTAACGGCCGTGGTGGGCAGTTTTGCAATGGCGGTCGGCCTTGTGCTGCGCGTTTCCGGGCTATTGGTAGATAAAGAGAAGGCGCTTCTGGTGCGCTATCAGGAAGCCGGGTTCCCCCTGGAGGCAAGCGGGCAACCGTGGTGGGCGATCCTGGTGCTTCTGGTTCTGACTTACGGGCTGGCTTTCGTGCTTCTGGAGGTGCCTGGCCTGGCTCGGCGGGTCCTTCTGGCGGCAACCTTTCTGGTGCTCGTGGCCGCGGCCTCCCCCGTGGTTGCGCTCTGGGGTGTCTTCTGGAGCCCCATGGTTGCGCTGCTCTGTGCGGGGTGGAGTGCCTTTTGCTCTGCCATGTGGGCGCGTCAGCATCCCATGCCTTGTGAAATTGTGGGTTTGCCGGGTGACGGGAAGGTCATTTCGATCTCCAAGGAGCAGGGGCGGCGGACGGGCTGAGGAGCAGAGAATTCTTCAGGCGGGCGGGACTGTGCTGACAACCGGTCATGGAGGCGTTATTCTCCTTCATGGCCCGGGCCGACTATCCGCAACCAGTCAGCGATTTAATTGAGGAACTCAGACGTCTTCCGGGCGTGGGACCGCGCAGCGCGGAGAGGATAGCCCTGTGGTTGCTACAGAGCCCCAAGGCTCAGCCCAATGGGCTGGCGGAATCGATCCAGGGAGCGGCCAGCCAGGTCACCTCCTGTCCCGAGTGTGGCTTTTTTGCCACCGTGGAGGGATGCCCGATCTGTTCGGTTCAGGGGCGCGACACGGGTCAGCTCTGTGTCGTGGAGCAGGCTACTGATGTTCTTCCTATCGAGCGTTCTGGGGCCTTCAAGGGAATCTATCACTGTCTGGGAGGCAAGCTCTCGCCCCTCGACAATGTCGGTCCGGACGACCTGCGGATCGCATTGTTGCTGAAGCGGGTGGGACGACTCCCGCAGGTGGAGATTATTCTGGCGCTGAGCGCGGATGTGGAGGGGGAGGCCACGGCCAATTATCTGGACGGTCTGCTCGTGGAGCAGGATTGTTCGACAACCCGATTGGCCCAGGGGTTGCCCGCAGGGGGCGACCTGGAACACGCGGATGCGCTCACAGTGTCGCGTGCTTTTGAAGGAAGGCGGTGAGAGAGAATCCGCCCGGGGCCGACTCGGAGAGAACTTCCTCAAGGCCTCACTAGACAAAGAGGTGAACCTTTGTCTAAAAGGGAAATGGAGACGGGATGACGGAGGAGAAGAGACAAGAGTTGTTTCAGGATGCCGAACCGGCAGCGGACGGAGGACAATTCCGGTTGGTAGCCGGAGTGATGGGGGTGGCGGTCCTGCTGGCAGTTGGCTGGATTGCGGTATCCCTTGAACACCTGAAAGACGAGCTAAGCTCCCTTGAGGAAGAGCAATCCGGGGAAATGGCGGTCCTGAGCGCGGAGCTTGCGGCCCTGAAGCAGGAAACCGGGGAGGAATTTCACAGCGTGAAGGGAACCCTGAGTGGGATATGGCATCGGCACAAGCCAGCCGAACTGGAGGTCATGGGATTCCTGGCCTCCCGCAACGCCGAGGAGCGCGAGGCTCTCCTGGCAGCTCTGGGGGCTCTTGATGGTGGCCGGCCTTCGACCGGTGAGGGGGGGGTATCTGGTGACCCCGCGCCGGATCCTGCCCCGGACCCCGCGCCGGATCCTGCCCCGGACCCTGCCCCGGACCCCGCCCCGGACCCCGCGCCGGACCCTGCCCCGGACCCTGCCCCGGACCCTG